>Ga0180732_1000160_pt1 | contig 65809 bp, 96 predicted proteins | sample KR11_01MetaG_FD_148674 | JGI IMG/M metagenome (GOLD analysis project Ga0180732, IMG submission 148674) | Groundwater microbial communities from the Olkiluoto Island deep subsurface site, Finland - KR11_0.1 MetaG | ecosystem: Environmental > Aquatic > Deep subsurface > Groundwater | place... | reverse complement strand
TTTATAAATTATGTTGTTTATGGCCGAAGCATGGAGGGTTATAGGAGTGACAGCTTGTGGGTGCTGGAATCAACTGGAAGTTACACCCCAGCGTATAACGTCAAGTCGGCCTACGTTGACCATACAGGGACAATCTGGGGGTTATACACTGAAACAATTGGAGGGGATGGAAAGACTATTTACAGTTATGCCACGGTTGATATTTTCACAGGAACTATTTCAGCAGCAGCGAAGTGTTCGATTGGGTTCACGATTATCAATGGAGATTTTGTAGGGATATTTGAAGCAAGGGTCCATCATGGAGCAGAGACAGACCCTCAATCGGGACTTATAAACCAGCCAGGGTATTGCACATACCTTACTTATGTAGATGATGGCGTACAACTTGTTGATAACAGCGATCCCCAGTGCGCTGACGTCAATCTAGCATACTACTGTTATTATAATTGTGCCTATCACCCAGACTGTATCCGGATACGAAAGTTTGATAGGTTAGCAACGTACTGGTACGCGTGGGACTCTTATCGGTGCGCCGACAACTTACTAACCCAAGATATTACCACCGTGGGGATAGCTTTAAACTCCACAATAGGGTGGGAAGAGACAAAGACATACGAGGGAAATACGAAGGCGCATGTAATTACAAACAACCCATGTTACGGGGGTTGCGCCCCAGCCTACACAATTTGCATATTATCAACACAAACAACAACTATAAATAATCTATGGAACGAATCTAATAAAAATGAGAGTGCCGGGGTTATTGGTGGAGTTATTAATAAAGGTGTGAGCAACAATAATGGCGTATCACACGACTACACTAACAGTTTCACAGCAACACAGTCCCCGACGTATTGTAACTTTCTTGGCACGGCTTATAGCTACTGCGGCACCGGAGGGACGGCGGTCCCTTACAGCACCACGACACCATCAGCAATCATTCATCCATTTGCTGTTACTGATGCTATTGGGTCCTCCTCTTTTATTGCATGGGACAACAATGTCGACGGGCTTGTTATAAAGGGTCTAACATATACTATAAATGGGGACCCCACAGAGAGGAAGAAAATAACCATAAATGATAGGGATGTAACGACTGAACTTTTAGTAAAGACCCAATTTAATGACAACTTCAAATATCTGAGGTTCCCATTTTGAAAACTTATTATTTAGTAGGCCAGCCGATAGGGAGTGACAAGTATATTTTGGTCAGCCATGAATTATTAAGTATGGATGTGGCAATGGAACGAAAGCGCAAAGGAGAGGAGGGCTTCACTTCCTTGCGAATAGTTCCTGAAGATTTTATAGGATTTATAAAGCGGCAAGACAAGAAAGAAGCGGCTGCACCCATGCCGCCATTGGAGATAGCAGAGCGCAAGATACAGGCCGCCCTAATGGAATACGCACACCTCACTGAATCAAAGCCCAGTATCAAAGAAATATTTGTCGGCCATGAAAATTATGAAGTGCAGATAATTATAAAAAAATAGATCATGCAAATAATAAAAATAAATCTAAGTGATACAACTGGTGCTTACTTCTCAGTTAATTCAATAAATATATTTGCCGAGGCTCCTGGCCTGGGCTGGAGATAAGTCATGGGAACATTTGTAAGTAATCCAATAAATAATCTGATAATAGTCGATAACCCTGAGAAGATTCAATCCGAAGGATCATGGGGTGGCGCGAATGATGTAACGCCCAACTCCCCATATCAACTGGTAAGTGATAAATTCTCTGAAACCATGTTTACAGCTAAGGAGATGCTTGCTAAACTTCTTGGGAGTACTGGTGAGACTGTTGATTATTGGGTATGGAATTATGATACATTAGAATGGGTAAATGTTCCTAGACAAATATCAGCTTCGACTGGATATTTAACTACACTTGAATCTATCATTAATACATTTCCTACTACTGACATAGATGCTATTGTATATAATAATGTAACAGTTCCTGATATGGGGACAACGATTGTTACAGCTCCAACATTTGAGGCAACTCTTGATCTTGACTTCCCTACATTTGATACACCATTTCCAGGATTGAATGCAATACCATCTGTTGATCTTTCAGCTATTCTCCCACTTGAACTTCCTGCAGATATAACAGCAGCAATATCTTGGTTTGAAACAGCTTACGATGATTCATTATATACTATTCTTTATGATAAACTGATTGCTGATTTAAATAGTGGTGCAGGTGGTCTTGGTGGAACTGTTGAACAGGAGATATATGATAGATATTTAGCAAGAACATCAGTAGATAATGATGCAAAATATCGAGAGATCGAAGAGTATTTTTCTTCCCGTGGTTTTGATCTTCCTACTGGTGCTCTGGCTGGAAGATTACAGGAACAAGCTAATGTTATTGCTGCAAATAATCTTGAAGCTAGTGGCAAGATAATGATTGAGCAGGCTGAACTTGCCCAGAAAAATCAACAGTTCGTAATTGATGCTGCTAAAGGACTTGAAGCTTTACTTAGAGATTATAATAGTAAAAAGAATGATCGTTCTCTTGATTATTCTAAGGCTGTAGCTGCAAATGCTATTGCTATTTATGCAGAGCAAATAAGAGCATATATTGCTACAGCAGAAGCTAATAAGATGTATGTTGAAGTTCAGGTTGAAAACCTTAAGGCAGTTATTGAAGCAAATAAAGGTCTTATAGCTGGTTTTGCTGCTGAAGCTGAGGCATATGGTATTTTAGTTACTTCCAAATCAAAGCGAAATGAGGCAATTACTGAAGTATATAAAGTTGAAGTTATGGGGTATGAGGCTGAAACTAAAGCTATTACAGAGAATCAGAAAAATATCATTGCTGAATATGAACTAAAAATTAAGGATGCAGATGCTGATCTTCGTGCAGCTATTGCAGCAGCTGAAGCATCTGTTCAAGGATATACAGCTGAATATAGTCTTAGGGAAAAAGTGTCTGCTGATATGGCCAACATTGCAATGCAGGCAATGGCTTCAGCTTATGGTGCTGTAAATGCTTCGGCTGGTTTAAGTTATAATGGTAGTGAATCAAAAGGCGAGTCATGGAGTCATGGAGAAACTCGTAGTGATAGTTATAATCATAGTGAACAACTATCTTTATCAGAAACCAATACTTATAGTCATGGTGAAGACATTATTGAAAGACATGATTATCAAGAGAAATAGATTAATAATAAAGAATCTATAAAGGTTTAATAATGCAAACAGTAAGAACAAACCTAACAAATACTGCATCAACACAGTATACTAATTTTGACTTTACTTCAATGTGTATGTTTAATGGAGTAAAACTTGGGGCTGGTCCAGAAGGATTATTTAAACTATGCTGTAGTGATACAGATAATGGAGTCAATATTGATGCTTACTTTATTCCATATACTGTTGATTTTGATGATAATCATCCAAAAAGATTACGAAGAGTTTATGTTGCTGGAGAATTTAATGGTCAACTAAATCTTACTGTAACTGGTAATGGTGATAGTATTAATGGGCCATATACTATAACACCTAATGCTGGTGAAACTAAGCAAGTTAAAATGTTTGCAATTAATCGTGGTGTCGGCTATAAGTGGGTTTATGCTGATTTTAAATTTGAAAATGTTAGTGGATCATTCTTTGCAGTTGATTCAATTCTTGCACTTTATTCAATACATCATAGACGGAGAAATTAAAAATGGCTTATAGTCGATATGAAGATGAAAGACTTCTGAAAGCACAGGATGCAAACATTAATCTAGTAAAACCTTTTGTACGTGGTCTTTCAGGTGCAGGAGATGCAGCATTAAGTGCAAACAGGGCTCTTGGTGGTATTATTGATAATGTTAAAGATGCAAACTATGATCAACGTACTGCACTTGGAACAGCAACGCCTGAAGATAAAGATAGATATCTTGCTAGACAGGCAAAAGAAGCTAAGTATTTTGATGACCAAGCAAAAGAAGTGTCTTTGCCAAACATAAATAAAACAATTATTAATCCGGCAATTACTGATACTAATAGAAAACTTAAAGATTTACAAGTGCAAAAAGGTATTAGTAATTCACACTTTGGTGGAGAATCTACTATCGAAGATGCAATAGCTCCTTTCATAGCACAGAAGGCTGAACCTAAGAGAACTTTAGTTGCTGAATCTGATGCTTATTCAAAAGATAGAACACCAATGTATGAACAAACTATGCCTAATGGTGATAGACAGTTATCCATAGGTAAAAATACAATGACTGTGCATGGACAAACAGATAATCAAGCAAATCCAGTTTCATTAAGAACACTTGGTCAGCCAGTAAGAGCTATAGTAGGTGATCTTGATATTACCTATGATGGTAGTATGTCGACAAATGATATACAAGAAAACATTCGTCAAATGAAATTTCAACATCAAGGAACAGTTGAGACTAACCAAGAAAATAAAGATCGAGCATTAGCAAAACTTGATGCAGGTCCACAACCTCCAGATACAACTGGAATGAGTCCACGTGAGCGCCAAGATGCAGTTGAACAGTATAAAGCTCAGCTTAACTATCATACAGCAATACAGAGTGAGAAAAATAGAAATACAAATGACCGTGAGAAAAATCGTATTGATGCATTAAGTACTGATTCAGAAAGTGCTTTGCGTGATGCTCAAATTAATGCATTGCAGAATCCATTAGATAAAGGATCATGGCAAATTGTTGAAGAACCAATAATGATTACTAATAAGGATGGTCAACAAGTTGATAGCCTACAGACAAGAAAGAGGAATGTTTTTGTGAGAGGTGGAAAAGCTACCTACTTAGAAGATCTAATGGATAAGCAGCAAACAGCTTTAGAAAAGCCTTCAAATGCTACTAAAGATCGAATGATAAAAATGAAAGGTAATAAAGATTATGAAGCTGAATATATCAAAAGATTTGGGACACTTCCATATTAAGAGTATTATCAACTAATCAACTAATTAATAATTAAATTATAGGTGTAAAATGGCCGGTCTTTTTGATGATACACAAGACACTACTTCGCCAGTAGTAGGAAATTTATTTGATGATACTCAAGTTCAAAAACCTAAATATGAACGTACTTTAGGATCTAATCTAAAAGATGCTAGTATATCTCTTGCTAAAGGTGTTGTTGGTGCTGGCCAAGGTATTATAGGGCTTGCTGATATTCCTACAGGTGGTCATATTGGCCGTGGTCTTGAGACAATCGGGATAAAACCAGCAGAATGGCAACAAGAGTTATCCACAGAGTTCTCTCCTGCACAGCAAGAAGCTAATAAAAGTGTTGATGATGCAAAAGGCTTTGTTGATACAGCTAAGGCTATGCTGGCAAGTCCAAGTACTATTGCGCATGGTATTGTCGAGACTTTGCCATCTGTTGCTGCTGGTGGGGTCTTAGGTCGTGGTGCCCTTGCAGTTGGTAGTAAATTTGCTCCAAAGGCTGTGACTGCTTTAGGAAAGACAGGATCAGTTATTGCTGCTGGTGCTATTGGTGAGGGTGCAATAAGTGCTGGGCAAACAGAAGAGCAGATAAGAGAACAAACTCCAGACAGATTAACTACTGCAACACAGTCTGGTTTAGCGGCATTATCTGGCCTTGGTACTTCAATATTTGGTGTTGTTGGTGGATCATTATCTAAGAAACTAGGCTTTACTGATATTGATACAATGGTAGTTTCTGGTTTGAATCCAGCTAAGAAGGAAGGCTTTAAAGGTGTTGTAAAATCTATTGTTGGTGGTGGTATTACTGAAAGTGTGTTTGAAGAGTTACCACAAACTGTTCAAGAGACAATATTCACTAATGCAGCACTTGATAAGCCTTTGCTTGAGGGAGTTCCTGAGGCCTCAGCAAAAGCTATCATTCTTGGTGGTGCAATGGGTGCTGGTGCAAACTTACTTCCAGGAGCACCTAGTAAGCCTGAAGTGACTGAGCAAGAACTCGCTGCTAATGAAGGAACTGATCAGGCTCAGCCTGAAGCAGTTCAACCTGATGCTAGTAAATTTGAAGTTATCATTAATGGTAAACGAGACTTTGAACTTGAGAAGCAATTGGTTAAACAATCTTCTGATGCTAGGGCCAAGATTGATGAAGAGTTTAATCAAAAATCTATAGAGATTGAAGCTGATAAAGCAAAGCTTGATTCTGGTGAAATGTCTCCTGATGAATTCGTTAAAAAATATGAACTTGAAGAAATTGTATCAATATTGAAGCCTGCGCAGACTGAGCAAGTAGTAGAACAGCAGATAGATCAGCCAATACAGCAGCAAGAACCTGAACAACGAATTAAGCAACCAGTAACAGAAACCAAAGCAGCGACTTGGGATAATCTAGCTCCAGGACAAAACGTTACTCTCTATAGAGGAGAGAATAATGAGAATACTCTTAATGGTGAGTGGTGGACAACTGATAAAACTAAAGCTGAACAGTTTGGTGCTGTTACTGAAGTTACTATTCCCGCAGAATTGATTGGTAGACATGCTGCAAGAGGTCATGGAAGAAGTAATGAATTTGTATTTCCAACTGAAGGCAATAGACCAGTACAATTATCAAATAAGTTAAATGCTGGATGGATGCAGAAAGAAGTTCCTCAAGAAGATCAAGGACTTAATGATTATGCAAAGCAGCGACAAGCAGCATTGGATTATAATCAAAAGAAGAATACTCCTGTTAGAGGTTGGGCATATGATGATAACTCAACTGTTAATAATAGGTTTATTGGCAATGAAATAAACAAGCAATATGATACATATAATCCTTCTGCTCCAGGCAATGTAGATGAAGCTAAAGTTGATGGATGGATTCATAATTCTATTGCATCAGGTATGAGCAAAGATGAGATTGATGTAGCAGTTCAAAGGCAAATATCACTTGAATATAATCAGCGCAAAAATGCTAAACCAGAACCTCAGCGTGGATGGCTGTTTGATAATCCTCAAGATGTTACAAATCGTCTGGTGCAGAAACGCATTGATGATCTTTATAAAACATATGATCCAGCAGTTCCAGAAAACCAAAAAGGACTTGCTTCAAGTGTGGCAAGTTCGTTCACAAATGAACAGCAATTTGCGCCCACCGGACAAGTCGGTGTAGGTGAACAAGTTCCTTCTATCAAAGAGTTGGAAGAGCAGTTAAATGTAAATGAACAACAATCTGCTGCTTTGGCTGATCAGATAGCTACGACTACTGATCCAAATGAGTTAGCAGTTCTTCAGCAAGAAAGTGCTTCGCTTTACACAGAAAATGGTTTGTTGCAAGATCAATGGAATAAACAAAACAGGCCTCAATATACATCACCAGAAGCTAATGCAGAGACTGGTGGATTTGCTCCACAGTTTCAAGTAGCTGAAGGTTATACTAAAAATGAAGCAGGACAAGAATTAACTGGTTTTCATGGAACATCTGCAGAACCTTTTGATTCTTTTGATAATGCTAAGATACAATCATTTGAACATGGCTGGTCTGGTGCAGGGCATTATTTTACTGTAAAGAAAGATTATGCTGAAGGATATGCTGATGCAGCAGAAAATACTACAGGTAAACCTGGACGTATAGCTGAAGCAAGGTTTAGTTTTAAAAATCCTTTATATAAAAATTCTCCTGAATATAAGCAGTTACTTCAAGATGCTTTAGGTAAGTCTAGTATCTTAAATAAAGCAGATGGTTTTAAAGCTACTGAAGCATTTAAGGCTGCTGGATATGATGCAGTTATTGATGGGAAATCTTTAGCTGCTGCTTTTGAGATTAATGTTTTTGATGCAAAAAATATTCATACTGTTGAAGGACAGACACAATTTCAATCAACTGAAAATCAAGAAGGCTTAAGTAAAGTCAATCTTGAAGATATTAAAAAAGCTTTTCCAAATCAAGAAATAATTCAAGATGCTGATGGAAATGTCTCAGTTAAGTTTAAAAATGGTCAAGGATTAACAATCAAAAGTATTCAAACTGCTGGTCAAGGCTTTGTTAAGTTGGCAATTGAAACTGGTCAGATGTCAAAAGCAGGAAAAATCCTTGGTATTACTATTGGCTCAGACATTCTTCTTGATGAAAACTTTGCAGATAACAAGACTCTTTGGCATGAGAACAAGCATGTGCTTGATAATCTTGGGATGATAACTCCTGCAGATGATTCAGCTTTAAATGCAGAATTTAATAAACTTCGCAAAGCTAACAAGCTTGAATTTGCACTCAGTACTCATGAAGATGCTAAGCAGCGAATGGTTGAGAATCGAGCAAACACTTTCGCGCAGATCATGGTGAATCGAGAATCATACCGAAATACTACTTTCGGTAAGACTATTCAGCGGATCATGGATTTCTTTCAGCAGATGCTGAGCTTTGGTCAACAAACAGTTTCAGGCTTAGCTCGTGAAGTAGAAACTGGAAAGATTTATGAGCGACTGGCAGCTAATCAAACACTTGAAGGAAAAGAATTAATGCAAGTTGCTCAGGCATTTTATTCAAGACTTCAGAGTGCAGTGTTTAATGATTTTCCTGCAGAACTTAAAGCACAGAAAGTTATTCCATACCTGAAAAGTAAACTGAAAAATACTAATGAGCAAAGACCTTATCAAGAGATTCAAGCTATTGGCCTGCAAGAATGGTTAGCTGCTAAGAAACCTACTGATATAGTTACTAAAGAAGAATTGAGTAACTTTGTCAAAGCAAATATGGTTGAATTAGATGATGTAGTATTAAGCGATGAAAAGAACTTATCTTTAAAAAATCAAGAAGAATTCAGATCTTTAGACAGGAAATATATCATTGATGAAATGAGAATGACTCCAGAAGAACATGGTAGGTATTGGGAACTTAAATCAGCTATGCAGAAGGTTATTGATGGAAAGAAAACCCACTTCTCCCAATATACCGAACCAGGCGCAGTCGATGGCAGCTACAGGGAGATGTTTATCACGGCTCATGGGAAAAACCAGAGCACAATTAAGTCTCTCCCAGAAGGGTATAGTGTCTTAGACAAGAATGGCATTTTTTGGGTTGTTGAAAACGGCTATGAAAGTAAACCCATAAAGACCGGGGGAACATCTAAGGAAGCAGTAAAAAAGTTTTTGAAGCTCCACAATGAGGTGAACGATATTCGTAGTATGGAATTTGAGAATCACTGGGGGGATGGCCACTCTCAATACTCAGATATCAAGAATCCAATCGTCCGTATTCGTTTCAACGAAATCAATGCAGACGGTAAGCGAATTCTTCGCATTGAAGAAATGCAAGGACCATTATCAGACAATCAAGCTAAGATGCCAAAGCACTTGAAAGAGAATATCTATCAGCTTGGTATCAAGCGAGTTCTTGCTTATGCTAAAGAGAATGGATTTGATGGTGTATCATTAGTTACTAGGCCTGGAATGACTGCTGGTGAGACTCAGGCGGATAGGTACTCGTTGGAGAATCAGGTAGACTCTATAAATGCAAAAGCATTAAATAATGGTAAATTCTATTTAGAGGTTGATGGAAAAGATGGAAATCCAGTTTACTCTGGTGATGTATCAGCTGATGCTTTAGAAAGTCATATAGGAAAAGAACTTGCAAAGAAGATAATAACTGATAACGGAGGTACATATTCTGGCCTTGATTTAAAGGTTGGTGGCGAAGGACTCAAGACCTTATATGATAAGACTATTCCGGCCATGCTTGAATCTTATGGGAATGGGAAACTTGAATCAATTGAAAGTAATATTAATGAAGATGTAAAAATATCTAAAGAAGAGGCATTAAATACTTTTGATGATGGTAGAATGATTTTTATAGGTAATAAAATTGCTGAAAAAATATCTGATATTATGCGTTATCAAGGTACTGATATCACTATTGCTATGCCTATGATGATATCTTATCTTCCAATCACTGATAAAACTACTGATAGTTTCTCAATGTTTCAAGTTGCTGAGCAAAAGATTCTACAGGTAGATTATGAAGCATTGAAATCAGAAAAGAATAACCTCTTGCAAAACTATGCACAACAAGCAAGAATAAAAGTTCATGAAATCAAACTTCTTGCTGATAAGGCATTAGGATCAATATCAACAAGGCTTAAAAATGTTGATCCAGAATTAAGTGAACACCTGAGATGGCTTGATTTTAAAACAAGTCAGAAGATCATTGATGTATTGAAGGTAGCTAAACCAATCCTTGATGCAACTAATGGAGCTAAGAATGCTTTAGGCATCCGTCAAGGTGGTATGACAGCAGATGAACAAGTTGAGTGGAATTGGGCAAGGCTTAACTCTGATAAAGGTAAGATCGAGCAGCTAGCACAAAAGTACAATCTTACTGATCAGCTTGTTGCTCTTCGTGAGAAACTAAATCAACTTCGTAAAGATGCTATCACAGTTGGTTATGATGTAAACTTTATTGAAGAGTATTGGCCACGTGTTATTAAAGACCAGGAGGGATTTCTGCAAGCAACGCAAGAAATTTCTCAGCGGCCTATGTTTACTGAAGCGATCAGGGCACAGGCAAAGAAACTTGGATTAACTCAAGAACAATTTGAGCGCGATTTTCCTGAAGTCAAAGCAGACATCATAAGTAATTTAATTCTTGGAAATCATCGAGGAATTGGTGGACCTGGTAATATTCAATCTCGTGTATTTGAGACTATTCCAAAAGAGTATGCACCATTTTATATGGACGCTGATGCAGCATTGATGCAGTATGTTTATAGTATGACTAAGAAGATTGAGGCAAGAAAATTCTTTGGTAAGGTTCCTGAGAGAATCAGTGGATTGAAATCATCAAAGAAACAAAAACAAGCTGAGTTGATAAAACTTAATATGCTTGCTGATATGGCTCGTGCTGAGAATCCTGAAAGACTGATGGATTTTGAAGATCGAATCAGTACATTAAATGAAAACATTACCATCATTGATGAAAAGCTGAATGAGTATAAACATACCAATAATTATACTGAAAACATTGGTAGTTATATTGACAGGATGATGACTGAAGGAAGGATTCAAAAGAAAGATGAAAAGACAGTTCGTGATATTCTTGATGCAAGATTTCATGAACAAGGTACTCATGGCATAATTAATGCTTATAAAAACTTTTCTTACATTGATACTATGGGTAGTCCTATGTCAGCTATCACGCAGATTGGTGACTTAGCATGGGCAATGTATGTTGGTAAAGTATGGACACCAAATGGATTCCTTAGCACAGGTAAGAATCTTGCTAAAGCAATAATAAATAAGTCAGATGTAACTAAAGAGGATTTAGGAATTGAGCGTATCGCCCAGGAGTTTGCTGATGGAACAACATTAAGTAAAGGAGTTAGTAAGGTATTTAAGTTTGTTGGACTAGAAAAGATAGATTCAATAGGTAAAGAGGTCTTGATTAATAATGCTTTAGATCAATTCAAAGCTCAAGCAAAAGCAAATCCTGAAGCACTGGATAGGCAGATCAAGCCAACATTTGGTAGCAAATCAACTGATGTTGTCCAGGAAATCTTATCAGGAAATCCATCTGACAATGTTAAGATGTTGCTTTATTCTAGACTGCTTGACTTTCAGCCAGTTGCTCTTTCTGAGATGCCTGAGTTTTATCTCAATTCTGGAAATGGTCGAGTATTCTATATGCTCAAAACATACACTTTGAAGCAGTTTGATGTATTTAGAAAAGAGGTTGTGCATAACCTTAAGTCTGATAATCCTCAGCAAAAACTTCAGGGACTAACAAACATGGTTCAACTGATGGCATTGTTGACGATTGCTAATGCTGGTGCAGATGAACTTAAAGACTTCCTGATGGGTAAAGAATCAAAGTTCTCTGATCATGTAATTGAGAATTTCTTAACAATAGGTGGTGCTTCAAGATTTATGCGGATGCAAGTAACTAAAGATGGTATTGGGTCTGCAACTAGTCAGATGATTTTACCTCCAATGAAATTCATCAATGCTGCAAGCAAAGATGTAAATGAAACTTACAATAATTATATCTCAGGTGATACAAGTAAGTTTGATCATGCAAGAATCATTGATTCGATTCCTGGAGTTGGTAAACTTTACTATTGGCACTTCGGGCGTGGAGCAGAAAATAAACAATCTATTGCAGCAAAGGAATTTGCAGATGCTAGCAAGGATGCAAGATTGTTTAAGAAACAACTTGAAAATTCTGATGATAAGCGACTTTTCATTGAATCAAATCTTGATCGATTTAAGCAATCAAAGTTACAAGAGAATTTTCAATCAGCATTGAATAGGAATAAAGCAGTGATAAACAAGTTGGAAAAGATACCATCTACAGAAAATGTTCAGACTAGACTTGGACAACTCAAGGCACAGCGTGAACAAATTCTGCAAAGGTATCTTGAAGTTGCAGAAGCAATGCAATAAAAAATAAACTAATATGGGGGGGTGTGAAGAAATCCATGCCCCACCACTATTTATTTTTAATACTTTATTTATCTTTTATAATCTAGTACAATCTACACATAAAATATTTTTATTACATAAATTATATCTTATTGGTATATCATGAGAAGATGCAAATATTTTCCATCTTAAAAAATGTTTTTCACATTGATAAATATGTTTATCTTGTTTAGTATATTCATCATAATAATATACTTCATATACTGCATTAAAACAATTCATTTTTAAGCACCTTCAGAATAATATATTTTATTAACTGAATAATCTATTAACAACCAAGATGCATAAGTTAATGCTTGAGAAGTATCTATATTAGCGATTGGAAAATTCATTTTCTCAGTAAGTTGAAATAAATCAAAAAACTTATAATCAATTGCGGCTATTAAAAATACTTTATTTTTATCCACACTTTGTAACCTAAATAAACCTTCTTCAAGTGATGTTTCACAAAGATCTGCAGAAATATTTGCATTAATTATTTCCATAATTATCTCCTATTTTTTCATATTCTTCTCATCATCCTCACCTAAAAATCGCCTGATCTTATAATTACCGCATGGTTTTGGTTCAGGACATATACCGCCACGATATACACAATTAGGAACCATATAATAAGCAAGATCTGGATCAATCTCACGAATGGCTTCTTTAATCCTTATCATTACTTCACGTGTTTCTGGTGATGCTTGATAGCATAGTCTACGTCTGGCCATATTAATTAGTGCTTCAGCATTAGCAAGGAATCTATGATTAACAGGAGTATAACGATTCTCAGTTCCATCACCATCCCGATCAATCCTTTTAGATCTTACAAAAGGAACTGTAGTAACATGACGAACTAAGTGAACTGATACAAAAGTTGGTATATCAATTAATTGTACAGAAAACATCTGTGATCTAGTAATTGAATGTTCCCAACCATAAATCTGTCTTAATGTTGCAGTGCTGCTAAATCCAGAACCCATAGTTGATTCAAGACATGCTCTGGCTTCTTCAAGATCAGTATGTTTTTTAACTATTACTTTACCTAAATACCATAAAGTTTCTTCTTTAGTTGATGGATAATCAAGTTCATTTTCAATTGGATCTATTGTCATTTTTATTCTCCATATAAAAGATGTTGATGTAATTTCTCATTCCAAATAGCATCTGCTAAAGCATTATGTGCATTTAAAGGATCAGGAATTTTCTCTTTTCCAGTTTCATCTAATAACTGCTTGAGATCTTTACAATACATTGGCCAACCTTCGGGAAGATTAATCATAGAACCAAATAACCAACAAAATACTACCCAATCATAATCAGCATAATAACCCCAAAATTCAGGGATATCATCACCAATAAACATTTTAATTATATCAGCAATTCTTTTATTGTTTGAAAACATTACAAAAGAATTTGGATAATCACAATCAAAATCCGTTCGATCAATAAAAGGTTTTTTATTCTGATGTAAAAGATTAACTATAACATTTTCTTTTACCCAATCATTTGCTTTATTAATATCAAATTGATTTGATTCAGCATAGAAAGTTCTTCCATCTTCACATTTAATCCCTATAGAAATAAGATTAATTGTATTTGGATATTCAATAAATTCTGTGTCAAGATAGTATTTCATGTTTACTCCTTTTTAAATAAGTATCTAATTTCTATTTCAAGACCTTGCTCTTTAGCCTGATCAATTCCATACTGCATACCTTTAGTTATTCCTAAATCAGCATACACTACAGTTGCTTCAGCGACAGTTTTCCATGCAAGTCCAGCATTAATACCAAGCTGACGTTCTGCTGGCAGATCATCATTTAATATACTATTTTGAGTATAAAGCAAATGACTTGCTATTGGAGCTTCACCGCGAAGCAAACTATCCATAACACAACGTCTTGCATATTGAATGTTTCTAAGAATATCTCCAGCGTATGGGCTTTCTAAGATTACAAGTCTCATTATTTAATATCCAACATTTTATATTCTTTATAGTATTTCTTTCTTTGAGCTTTTATTTTAGGTGAAGTCATACTGCTTGCTTTACGTCCATTATGTTGACAACCACATGAAATTGTATTTCCTGTTCTTAATGACCTTGCTGAAACAGAGTCTTTACTTTTTCCACAGTCACATTGACAATTCCATCTAGTACGTCCTTTTATATTTTCTGCTCTTGAAATAACTGTAAGCAAACCATATTTATTACCTATTTCACTTTTCAATTTTGTTGATTTAGAAATACATTTAATTGCAGCATCAAAAACAAGACATGCATCATCTTCTCTACCTTCAGCTTTTAATTTATTTCCTAATTCTATCAACCTTTCATACATAATTTTTCTTTAAACTTAATTGGACATGGTTTAATTGGATTTAATCTTGATAACTCATTTCTATATTCAAGATAAAGAGCATCAAAATCGCTTATCTGTTCACGAGAATATTCTAAAAGATCTTTACCAGTTTTATTAATGCAATGCCCATGATGACATTTAAAACTCATATAACCGTCAGCAAGAATAAAAACTGTAGCTCTATCATCTGATGGATCAGTATGTTCATCAGACCAAGGACAACTAACATCATAATGCCCTTCATTCAAGATGCTTTTGATTTCAATCTTTTGCCAAGCAGGATGCTTTGCTGCATAATGATCTTCAAGAAATTCATAATCACTAGAAAGTTTATATTTGCATGATTTAGTTAAATCAACATCAAATGCATCAGCTAAGTCAGTAATACTGATCTTCACTTCTGGCTGCCAAATAATCATTTTGCATTTGAAAATCTTGCCATTGTTCTTAGCAACTTTACTTGCCTTGGTATTATAACCTTCAGGTAACCGAACATATCGAGTAACACCAAGCATTCCTGAATCAACTCCATCAGGGCAAATCTTATGAACAAGACCAGTCAGCAAGTTCTCTACTATTGCTCGTTCCTTGCATGGCTCGGTCAAGATATATCCCCATTGCTGAGAGCCTGGACTTGTTTCTAATATCCAACTAGGTGCAGGCTTATCAAGCATGAGATCAATTGGAATCTTTTCACCAACATCATCTACTACTATGCAGTGAGTTGATTTGAAAAGTTCCTTTCTTCGCCTAGCTCCTTGATCTGTTTCATTAAACAAACTAATTGTAAAGTATTGATTTGCTTGATCTCGAAGTTCTATATTTACATAATGATTTCCTAGCCAAGCCTGTTTGCTTTCATCAATAAAGCCTTCACCTGGATCATGAAAGAAATCTGTTACATGCGCCCAGATAAAATCAGATCCAAAGATTGCACTTAAGAATTCTTGATTAGAGATATTCATAAAATTCTTGCTTAGGTTTTAGTTTTGCCGTTCAGAAATGAACAAAAAGTTATCCATATTTAAACTTGTTTCATGCTCTTCAATTTTATCTGCAAGTTTCTTAACTCGCTCTTCTAATGCATAAAGTCTTTCAAGTTCATCAGTGGCTTGTAATCTTGCTTTACGCATATCATTTACATTTATATTATATGAACTTCTTAAATAATGTAACAATGTTTTTTTATCCATGTAAGAGTCCTTTTTAGCTCCAGTAAAAATCAATCTGTATTTTTATTTTTGCCAATAATCAGATTCCCATCAAGAGATACCGATATTTTAGTTTCTAAATCTAGTTCATGAATTTCTCTTATTTCTTCCCACAATAACTCTTCTCTTTTTATAACTTGATTATGACAATTACTATGATATGCCAGAGCTATTTTCAAAGTATTATCTGCTGTAGTTTTATCCAATTGAATTTCTTGAAGTTCTTTTAATTGCTTTGTTGATACTCTCATTTTCTTTGTTCTCCTAAATTAGCTATTTAAAATTTATTATTCCATTGCCTTTAATTCAGGTAATAATCTTAACAAAGCAACTGTATCATGTTCTCTGATTGCCTTATCTGCTTCAGTAAGAACTAATTCATAAAAATAAAAATTTACATTACTTTGAAGCATGAGAGTTTTAACTTCTGTTATCATCTCTCTTATTCTCTTGACTTCATCTTGTACTGCCATTAATAAGTCGGACATGATAAGCCTCTTTTTGTGGGATGTTTGTCGGTAGGATGCCCACCACAACATGAAAAAAATTTTCCAGTACGTCACTATGCCAGGAAAAATCATGCCGTGACGGGCATTTAAAAGCGTTTAGTTAAACTCCAACTAATGTTCTTGCACAATAATCTGAACAAACTGGATAACGAGACATAAAATACATCTCTTCTTCAGGTTTTTCTTTTCCACAAACTTCACAAGTACAAATACCATCAAAAGGAATATAAACACCATGACCTTTTGAAGGAAATTGATTTACTGTTGGATCAACTATTACTCCTGATTTTGTTTCAGTCCACCAATGTGCTTGTTCTCCCCATTGTGCATCATAATAATGTCCACGAACTAATTTAAGATCTGGATAATCCATTACTAAAGCAGCTGAATATTCATAGCATTTTCCTCGATACTTTTCATAATCAGTCATAATTTTTTATTCCTCAATCTAAGGTGATAATTCCCAAATCAAGTAAGGCAAAGAAGCATCGTTTCGTAGCCGAGATATCAGCGAATGCATCATGTGCGCCATCAAAGCCTTCTTCAAATAAAATGTTATGCAGCTCAATAAGCTTTGGCCATTTTGCACGACCTGCTTTATTTTTCAGTCCACAAAACTTAACAACTGCTTTATCTTGCATAGTACAGTAACCTGGCATATCAAGATAGAAAGCTGACCGAGCTTCATCAGACAAAGCATCAACATTTCTTTCCATCAAGTGCCTGGCATACTTAATATCAAAAGCCAAGTTATGACAAACCATCAGGTCAGCTTGACGAAGCAATAATCCAAATTTCTCTGCTGCTTCATGTTCTTCAATACCTTCTGCATCAGCTTTCTCAGTTGAAATCCCATGAACTTCTTGTGCAAATGGATTCATTGATCTTCCATTTGATTTGATGATTACATTCATCTTAGCAATATCTTCATCTTTGTTTGCTAAGATTGCGCCGATTTGCACAGTCCATGCTTGATCTGGATGATCTGCTGAAAGTTCCTTCTTGATGAATCCTGAAGTTTCAGTATCAAAGAAAAGAATCTTAGTATCATCATTGAGTTGAATAGTTTTGAGTGTCATGTAAGTAGTTCCTTTTTAATTATTTTTAATTAATTATATGATAATATATCATCAAGTAATTTAAATATATTCTCACGTATTTCAGTATGCTCAGGATTTTCAGAATCTGGATCATCACTAAGATAATTTTGCATTAAGTCACGAATATATTCAATTTCTTTCCTATTTAAAGTAAGTTGTACAGTTATAGATTTTTTAACTCTTGCATCAGCCATGTAATCAGTTCCTTTTTATTCTTTATTGTTTTTGTTTTAGTAAGTTTCGATCCATCAACCTGAAAACTGTATCATCCAAATATCCCGATTTATCAATTTCTATTTGAGTTTTAATCGTAGTATATCGCGATGATGTTGCAGAACTTTCAGACTTGATCAATCCTGATTGCTCAGCCATTTCAACATATCCACGAAGTTGTGGAATGTTATCTACATCAAGATGAAAATTCCTCATAAGTTCAGACCAATCAAAATATTCATGTGAATCAATAAAACTGAGAAACTTTGCATATATATTTGATTGACTTGATAAGCCCAGACCATAAAAAGCATTTGGCATTTCCTGTTCAGTTACCTGAAGAATCGCTAATGCTTTTTCAAAGTGTTTATCAGTTATAATCATATCATTTGATTCAGCTACCGAAACTAGCATACAAATCTTGTTAAGATGTAACGGTCGCCTGTGATTATATCCTAAGAACTTATCTGATATAACACCTGAATCATCATATTCTTGTTCATACCAACGAACATATGCAGTAAGAAATTCCTGAGATAGAACAAATGGCCCAGATAAATTCGCTATTTCCTGTAAATCATTTTCAAGATTATGAATAATCTCTTCTTCTTCTTCAGTTAAAAACTGTAAAGCTGTTCGCTGCTTCGGGCCATTGCCAACTACAAAGATAATTCTAGATATTAACCCACCGCCTACAGCATCTTGGCTTAGCTTTGCTTGAAGCAAACTCGGAGTTATAGCGCCGATGATTGTCAACCAGCAGTTAGATAAATCTTCATTCTTTCTTGCTAGAGTTTTATACTTCCAACTATCAGAACAATCAAATAGATCAGTTAATGAGCTTATCAGCATTTGATCTCTATCAGAAAGAAATACTTGAAATTCTTCTGACCAGATTGAAACACTCTTATGCTTTTTAGTTAAACCTTGAGGATCAACATAACTATCCTCAGAATCCATGATCTCTTTATAAAGTGCTTGTGTTGAACCAAGTGAATCTGCTCCCATAGGCACATTCAGTGTTTGTACAATTGATTTTGCAATTTTCATTGCTGTGCCTTTCCGTCCTCCAGGTGGACCGACTAATGAAACAAATAAATTAGGATAAACATATCCACGAAGAGCTCCCCAATTACAATAACATTTACGTCGTAATGCTGAACTAAGTGCTGTAAGTCCTGACCATAAATGATACAATTCAGGTGGCTCTGACCTTTGAGTGTACTTCATGTAATACTCAAGCCAATCCGATAATTGTCGTGACATATTTGATTAGCCTTAAATAAAAGATTTAATGACTGCATTAATTTCTGGCATAGCATCAACCTTACCCATAGTTGAATACTTTTCAAGTTCTATACAATGATCAATTAAAAAATCTAATTCCTGATCAGGAATATTATAGCATTTAACAAAATCGCGTTTATAATATTTACCAATTAGAATTACCTGAGAATTCTTTTTGGCATAAGAATGAACATCTAAATGATATTCAGTTCGCTCTTTTATAATTTCCCTGAGTTCATTTAATTCATTTGCTTGTCTTGTTAATTGATGGTAAAGATAAAAACTTAAATATTTTTTGTTTTAACCAGTTCATTTTTTCATCCTTTATTTTATATTCTTCTCTCTAATTGTCTTCTCTCGGATGTTTTTCTACGTTCTTTTGTACGTCTATCTTTTTCTGATCGTACCATGATAGGTTTTTCTCCATGAATCCATTTACCATTTAATTCAAACCAAATAGATTTATTCATATTAAAATCCTATTCTTTTGTGATTGTAATTGCTTCAAGTGCTACATATCTTTCATTAGCAAGCCTTTGTAATATTAAATCAGCATTATCAATATAAATCTTTTTAACTCCATTAGGATAAAATCTTCCTAATAAAAATTCATCCCATGTTAATGGAAAATTTATTTTATATCCATGTTTTTCAGCTAAATTCATTATATGCTCACAAGATCTTGCATTCATTGTAAGGATATAACCATTAAAATTATCTGCTTGTTTAATAAGACTAAGAGTTTTACCTGATTGTCTAGGTTGATATATAATTTCCATAATTAAAATCCTATTTTTTTAACTGCTTTATCGATTTCTTCTTGAGTGAAATGATCTATTCCTGCTGTATTACCGGCCCACTGAGTGCCAATCTTGGCGTCCAAACCTATTGTAAAACTCTTACCTTTGTAAGTAAAAGTATGTGTCATATGCTCTTTGATGATTAAAAGAATCTGCAGCAAATTCGGTATCTGACTTTTGTGAAACATAAAAACATCAGAATCATGAACAGTAGTAAGTAAACGAATATCAAAACCATCCTTACCAAGTCTAGGATCATTAGCAATCTTAATTGTTCCACGATTAAGTAGTTCTGCTACAGTAGATTGAGGCTTATAACTGTAAGCATTTCTAAACAGTGCAGGATTCATTTCACCAAGAAACTTCTTTGGCCTACCGAAAAGATTATACAAAGTTCTAGTTGCTTGAACTTCTTCTTCAATGGAACGGTGCCAACGCTTTAGTCCAGGAAATCTGTCAGTATAGTTAGTCAAAAGTTTCTTACATTCACTTTGAGACATAAAGATTTCTTCAACAGCAAGCTGATCTGAGAATGTTTGTGGACCCATGTTATAGTTGCTGGCATGAACTACTTTCTTGCCCATATATCGCATGGTTGATTTTTGATCTTCTTTATTTGCATGATGCTCAGCAATGACTTCTTCAATAGGTACATGAAAAATCTTACTGGCATTAAAACTATGAACATCAATTCCACTAACAAAGGATTCTATCATGTTTGCATCTTGTGCTAAATACGCAACAACATGAGCTTCAGCCTTTGCTAAGTCAACTTCACATATAATGTGATCAGGATCAGCAATCAAAAAATATTTAAAAACATAAGGCTGATTTTGCAAGTTTGACCCTGTACCAAAGTAAGTCTTTTCTGTAGCAATCCTGCCTGAAGTAGTTCCAGAAATCTTATGATTACATCGAAGTCTCTTATCTTCATCTACATCAATATTAAAATAGGTAGAAACCAGCTTTCCATACTTTCTGATCTTAATAATAATCTTTGCTTCAGTAGAACCTTTACCACCATTCTTTGCAATTCTATGTAAAGCAACTGATCCGCAAGTAGCATTACCTGAAGTTCTGTCTATGTATGGTTTAATCATACAAATGCCATAAAAGTATGCAATCATTTGTTTTGATGAATTGGTATTTAATTCCTGTCCAGCAATTTCATTAAGCTGTGCTTGAAGTGTAAGAATCTTTTCCTCATACTCTGCTTTAGTCTTTTTAATTCCTTCAGTATCAGTAAGGAAGCCATTAAACTCCATTTCCATCAGAGGCTTATGCAAGTTCATTGTATATTCTAAAGCATCAGAAGCATTGAATTCTTCAAGTTCCTTAATAAGAGCCTCAGAAATAGGAAGCAAATATGCAGAATCTTTTGCATTATAGTTCCAATATTGTGGCCAGTCTTTGATTACTTTTAGATGTGATTGTTTTCCCTCATCTTTATAATATGGAAAGTAAGTATAACAAGATGTTAAATAATCTAAACCCTTAGGTAAATCAGTATAACATATATGTTGGGCAAGCATTGTATCAAAGAAGAAGTTTTCTGTTTTAATATTCATTGTTCTCAAAGTAAACATAATATCAAACATACCATTAGTCAAAATCTTCTTAAGATTTTCATCAGCTAATATTTTTGCCATTCCTATCCAGATTTTTACTTCTTCTTCAGGTGACCAGTAGCTTCCACGATTATCCATTAAAGGAATAGACATTGCCTTGATTTTACCTTCATCATAAACAGAAAATGAAAAGCATGTGATAAATTTTGGAGTAGCTTCAATATCAAAGCCAACAAATTCCTTATTTTGAACAAGAGCATAAAACTGCATAACTTTTTCAAATCCAGGTGAGGTAATGATTTCAGTATTATCAGTTAGCAGTTCTGGGCTATCAATGAGTTTCAGAGCTTTTGTAAAGTCTGCAATCATTGTATAAAAGTGTACAGGCTTGCCAGTGAAGGTCGTAAATGATGGATGGAAAGAAAAACCTATGATCTTGCCAGCAAGTTTTTCTTTAAGGTGAGGAAAATCCTCGGCGTGATAAAATGAACCACGAAATTTTTGAATAGAATCAAATCTTGGCTCATCAATCAGCAACCTCATGGCAGTATCTCCAAGCAACATGATTACTTTGCCTGGAAATTCTGCAAGTTCATTGATTAAAGCTTGTTGAAGTTCTCCCCATTTAGGATGCCTCCAGCCTTTATCAGTCCATAGCTTGCTGACATTATGCTTAGGAAGTTTTGCCTTGCAAGCAGTAGTTAGATATATTTGATACCTAGCTAACCTGACCGCCGCACAAATGCGATTGAATTGTGCTCCATGTGGCCCAAGAAATGGTTCACCTTTAAGCACTTCAATATCATTCGGTGCATCACCTACCATAGCAATAATAGCTGTATTGATATTATTCGTTGGTGGACATTCTACTGCAAGAATATCAAGAGAATTATTCTTTTGATCTTGTTCGCTAGTAGGATCTTTTGGAATTTTCATTATTATATTCCTATAAAAATTATTTTACAAAGTGAGTATTAAAAAAATCTTCAGGTGTTCCATTTATTACTATAGGAGTATTTTTAGATTCATCTGTAAAACGAATAACAGATTCATTATTAGGATGAGAATGAATTATTCTAATATCATCCTTTCTTACTATATAAAATACATTCTCTTTTGATTTAATTAAAATAAACATTATGTTATTTCCATTTTTAATGTAGCTGATATCATTCTATAACCTATCCTTTTTGATTTGACCTGGGTTCGGGGCTTTAATTTCATGCTTACAATCCAAGCAAAGATAACTTTTTACTCTGATTATGTTTGAAGTTAGAATACCTACAGCAAAATTATAATTTGGTTCATTCTTATAACCATTCGGCCAGGACTTTGTGGCAAAACCTATTTCAAGCGGAACAACATTTTTGTGCATACAACAGAACTGACCCTTATCAGGAGGTCTTTCTTCAGGCATTATCTTCCCCGATTCATATTTTGACATATTTATTCTCCATATTAAATTATCTTATAATCATCATATATGCCTAGTAAGATACTCTCGAGATATAAAACTTGGTAATTGTAGAATTATTAGAACTAGACCAAGCCACCAATATTTTAAAAATATATATCCATTTAAAGGCATTATAATAGCAAATGTAAAAATTCTTAAATACATTCTTAAGAATGATTTATGTAAATATATGTTATCCATATTACTCCTCCTTTTAAAGTCCACTAATGTCTGCTGAAATTCCAGTGTATTGTTCAAGTCGCTGATAAAATTCTGGAATATACTTTTGACTCTTATCGCAACCGATAGGCATCATTCTTGTCTTTGCTGCACTGATAAGACAATTTCCTGAACCAGCAAAAGGACTCAAGAAAATAGTCCCTGGCTTACATAATGCTTTAAAGAAATGATCATACAGCTTGACTGGTTTTTCCCACTGATGAATACGATTAGCAGAATTACCTGAGTCAATATTTATAGCACTTGGAAGGCTTGGTGTATTAAACTGTGCATTTCCTTTCCTGAACAGCAAGTACATTTCCCAGTTACTAACCAAACTTCTCTTTGGCTGATTGGTACTTCCACCAGACTTTATCCATGCACCTGGCTGCTGAGTTTGAAATCCAATACTTTCAGCAATCTTATTAATTTCAGTATAATGTTCTTTACCAGTCCAGCAAAGTACCCAACTACCATCAAGCATCTTGTTATAGATAAGTGGTAGGTAATTGAAGTAAAAGTTATAAAGTTCTTTTTCATCCCAATCAGTTGCCTTGCTAGTGATGCCATTTGTCTTGCCATAGTTCTCATTAAAACCAATAGCATACGGTGGATCAAGTTCAACTAAACCTACTGAATTATCAGGAATCTTGTCTAGGAAAGTCTTATAGTTTTCAGCTACATAAATAACACTGATATTCTGAAGAACTTCTTTTTCTTCTTCATCAGCAAAATCGTCATCTAAACCATCATCTGAAAGAGTCATAGATGAAAGATCCTCTGATGAAGAATCTGAAGAAATCTTTGCTGCTGCTGGCTTTGGTGCAGTAGTTTTCTTTGGTATCTGAAAGTTACCTGATTGAAGATCTTTCAAGCGTTCCTTCTCAACATCAGTGAAGCTATCCATCCGCTGAATTGCAGTAGCTTGATTACCAAATGCTTTATAAAGTTCTCTTGCTCTGCCTTTAGTTGTTTGTTCTTTCAGTTCAGGGAAAATCTTCAATGCTTCAGCAAAAGCCAAGTCAGTTGACAAGCCACCCAAACTGCAATAAAGCCGCTTCGCAGTCTCTCGATAACCCCAAGTCTGTCCATCTTTTTCTGCATGATCTTTCCAATAATTATGCAGCTTGTACTTGAGTTCTATTTCTTCATGCCAAGCAAATTCTTTCCGATCCATATTAGAAAGCATTTCAATCAGTACATGGTCATCTTGAGTAATACCAAAGACTACTCGTGCTTCAATGGTTTCGATTTCAAGACTTTTAACAGCTTCAATCCTGTGAAGACCATCAATTAGTACATTGTTTTCATCAATCAAAATTGGACTGAGCTGCCCGACCATCTTGATTGAGTTTGCAAGTGAAGAAATATCACCGACTACAGTTCTTGCACGATCCTTGATAATGATTTCAGTTATTTTTTTTGATTCTATCTGAAAGAGTTGCATTTATTTATCCTTATTTTCAATATTAAATTTATTATCTGCTATATCAAGTAAACTTGGAAAACAATTTATTATATTAAGTAATGTTTCTAATCCAGGCTCAGCTGGACCTTCTGAATTATAAAAATTAATCAAACTATTAAAAGGTAATTCTAAAGCTCTTTCAATATTTATAAGACTAACTTTATTATTAATCCAATTACCTATAATATATCTAGATGATAATTTCATATTAATTACCTGCAAATTGTTTTTTAATTAATTCGATTTGTTCTGGACTTAACTTAGCAAGAGCAGCATTAGCTGTCTTAGTTATATCTTTTGGTGCTCTTGTCTTTCCAGACTTAGCAGATGCTCTTTTTATTCCTGCCTTAGAAATAGTCTTAGAACTAACTAGAGCTTCATTCATTGCAGAGCTTCTGATCGTTCTGACTTTTTCAACTAAACCTAACTGTTCAGTATAATGCATTTCAAGAAATGATTTGCAATATATTCGATCCATAAGTGGCATGACTTATCTCCTGTTATAATTCCTCAGCTAAAAGAAAAATTTCATTAGATTTTAAATCCTGAGCAAAATATAATTTATCAACTTTACAAGTCAAAGGATTAATATCAAAAGCAGTTATTTCTAATGTTCTTCCTACTAATTCTTTTAAAGTAAATGTTTTTATACTATCTTGAGTAAGAAATTCTTCCTTGATAAATGACTCAAAAGCATGAGAAAACTTTACATTAGGTTTTGTCTTCCTATCTTTAGTTTTCTCCTTATATTTTTCTAACTGTTTCAATGGCCGATCATCAAGCTCAGGAAAGTTCATATCAGTATTATAAAGATTAATCAAGCAAAACATTGCTGCACCAAGATGCACATTCCTCTGCTCATTAATATATTGATCTACTAATTCTTCAGGATTTATTGCTCTTTCACAAGGCTCCCCGTTCCAATACTTTTGTAAAACCCATTTATTCATTAAGTCACGAGTGAACTTTACGAGTTTTTCTTTTTCAGTCATAACTTAATCCTTATTAAAGCTATCAATCGCAGGTAAAGTAAGTGGCTTTCCTTTATAAAGATAATCAGTAATATCATTGAAGCGATCTGCCTTAATAATTTCTTTCAGTGATCTAAACACAGTCCTAAAGAATAATGTCTGCTGACCATGATGGAAATTATCTTGTATCATCGTATATAATTCTTCCTCAATTCTGGCAGTTACTTTACAATCCTTTTCACTCATTTGACTTCTCCTTAATTATGTTCATTAGTTGCGCTTCAGTTATCTGTGGAACATTATACTTTATAGCCTTATTGATTTTTGTCTTTCCAGCCTCATCACCGACAATCAAATAATTCGTATCCATTGTAACTGTAGGAGAAAAGCCGAAACTATAATCATCAAGAAATTCAATCATTTCATCACGAGACATACTTAAACTACCTGTGATGCAGTACTTTGCTTTAGCAGGGCTTGGAATGTCAGCAAACTTAAAGACTTTCATTTCAGCTACAGCTTCTGTATAAAGCCTTGCAGCCTCGAAAAAACTAGCTATTGCTTTACTTGGCACTCCACTAGACATTTTTCCAGTTTTAATATATTGACATAGCTTAAGAGCTGATTTGAAAGCTAATCCTTGAATACCTAAACCAGCCATAAAATGCGCCATGTTTTTAGTTTCATTAACTAAGTTAACATCACGCAGGATATTACTGGTAAGAACTTGTCCAAGCACAGCAATCACATCAGGGATAAGATCATATGACACCATATCAAGTAATGCCCATGGCTTAGATATCAAAACCTTATAACAATTTGCATTATTCAGGAGTTTTTCAATCATTGCCTCGCCTATGCCATCAACTTTTATACCTTTTGCTGAGTAAAAATAAGCAATAGAGACAATCTTTTGAGATATACAATTTGCACCGTTACAGACTAAATGAACACCTTCCCAAGCAAGAAAATCTCCGCACGTAGGGCAATTGGTTGGGACTAATGTAGTTTCATCAATAGGATTAATATTTTGTATTTCAATTATTTTGGGAATTATTTCTCCGGCTTTACCAACAGTTATCTTTGACCCTACATGAATTTTTCTATCTAATAACCATTTTGCATTATTACAAGTTACACGAGAATTTGTTGTTCCACATAATTCTATTGATGTATAAATAACTGTGGGAACAACTCTCCCTAATCGAGATACATTCCATTCTCTTTCGATAACAGTAGTTTCCTTGATTTGAATAGGTGGCTTCCAAGCAATTGACCAAGCACTCGTTGTACCATTATTTCCTGCAATCAAGCGAGACTTTTCATCTTTGATCTTAAGCATCAATCCATCAATAGGATAGATCTTTGACCATTCTGCATGAGTCTCAATAAGCAGTTCGCCAAGAGAATCTAAATCTCCATCATACTTATAATCTTTTGATAAGTTACCAAAGTTATGAGCAACTGCTGTCATCATAGCACTAGGAGTTTCATACTTCCGAGCTAACCATCCAGCAACAACATTACGAGGATTCTTACCATACTCAGGATTCCATTCAGCAATAGGTAAAAGAAGTTCAACTGGCTGAAAGTTTCTTAATTGAAAATCAATATTAATGAATGGCAAAAGGTGAGTAACATCACTACCGCATTTACCATCACCTTCAAGAGTCACAGTTAGGCCAGATTTCTCCATAGCAATAACTGCTGCACAACCATCGTATTTTGGCTCAATGACAAGCCACTCGCTACCAAACCTCATTAAGAATGGCTTAAGATCTTCCATACCAAATGCTTTGTTTGTTCCAAAGATTTGATGCTTGTGCCAAGATTTATTATGAACTTGTTGATGAGTCTGAGCAGTATGATAAAGCAGTGGATGATTTGGATCAATAGCATAAAGTGCTTGCCATAGAATATCATACTCTTCATCAGTTATGAAAGGAATACCTGCAGAGTAAGCCATGTTAGCTTCTTCTATCGCTTTTTCAAGTTCAGTTTTATTCATAACTTGTCCTTATTCTGATTCTTGTTTTTGAATTAATAATTCTGCAAGCAATCCTGGGAGATCAAACTGACTTCGACTTGATCTATGTAATTGATTAACTACATTTTCAATATCATTATTCTGCCAAGCAAGTGAAATTATTCGAGTCAAAGAATCATATATAGCAGCAACTTTAGGAATTTGATCATTTACTGAAGATATGAATATTTCTTTTGCTTCACATGAAATAAATACATAAATTATATCACCATCATACTTAATACGCTCTCTTGTTCCGGTTGCTTCATTTAAGGGCTTTGCCATTATTTATTCCAATGCGCAAGTATTGCAGTTAAAGAATCTATTGTCATAGCAAGTATTGTTTTTTCTACTTCATTCGTTGTTTTAGAATTTTGTATATTATGTGCAATAGTTCGTATGCAAAGAACTTGACCCTTGTTCCAGTTCCGTTCTCTGGCAGCTTTCTGTGCTGGAGTTGCAGGTTTAGAGCTTATTGATTTCTTTTTAATTTTCATCTTAAGTCTCCTAAAGTTTCTTTTATCTAAGAATATTATAAATGATTTTATACTCTTCTGACATAAAAGAAAGTTGCTGTTCACTTACTTACAAACCATTCAACAGTTCGTTCATAAGTGAACAGCAAAGTTTAATCAGCTAAACTGATCTGACGCTTAACCAGTAATTCTGGCAATTTCATTCCGGGGCTGACCGACTTTAATAGGATTGCCATCATCATCAGTGCTCATTCCATCATTAAAACTCAAATCAGCAGAGAACTCAAGTCCAACAAGATCACTCTCGTCAGTCTCCTCATTGGGATCAAGGCCGAGAGAAGTCAAGAAGTCCTTAACCATTCTCCACATCATATTGTTCTTTTCTTCATCATCGCCCTGAAAGTCTTTGTAATTACCATACCAGAGTGTATGAAAGACGTTATTTGCATTATCTTCACCATCAATCTCACAAACAAGCATACAACCATAACGGCCAGTACGCTGAGATTTAGTCTCCTTTACCTTGAAAACTCGAAGATCATACTCACCTGCTTCAACTGGTGCTTTGTCAGGAATATCGGACAGGTTAGGGATCATTGACATGATAAAACTCCTTTTTTATTTGTTGTTAAAAAGATCTAAGAAATATTCTCAGACCCCACTTGTTAATCATCTTGTTTCTTAGTTAAATCTTGCACTATACCATTTAAAAGCGGATCTGCTGCAAGATTGATAATCATAATACTTACTTTACCTTTTTCGTGTAAACCTTCAGACAAAGATCCTGCTAATTGTTTTGTTAAAGAAAGATCATCAGCATCATAAATAATAAGTCTTGCCATACGTGCCATAATAATTCTCCGTATTATGTGGATAACTCAATTTTACATTCTTCAGATCTTTTTTTACCATGAACTATTTTAATTGTATCAATCTCATCTAAGAAATGCTTTCCATTTTCTTCTGCACGTGAAACTTTTTCTTTTGCATCACGTTCTCCCATAGATTTTCTACACAATTCAATTGCTTCTTCTTCAGTCATATCAAAATGAGTAAAATCATCAACAACATCAGAAAATCTTGCAAGTTTTCCATTAGGTTGTTTTAATATTCTCCAGGCCATAATAATCTCTTTTATGAAATAGTTGTCTTGCCAGCTAAATAAGCCTTAGCTAGTTGATCGAGCGTTATACCTTCGACTTTTGGCATATCAAATACTCTTGATTTTGCTTCAAAGCTAAGTTTTTCTGTAAAGAAGATTTGACGTTTAGTTCCTTGAGTTGTCAGCAGATATGCTTCATCAAAATCACATGCCAGAAGCTGTCTGAACTGTCCATTAACTGCTGGATACCTACCAACTACTTCTTGATTTGAATTCATCAATGTATGCAAATGAACTGTCACTGCTACTGCACAAGGAAGTTCCTGTAGTGTACTAACGAAAGTAGTCATCCAATTAAGCAACTGACCCCAATGTGGTGGAGCCATGCCAAGTTTCATATCAATTCGCTTGCCAATACCACTTGGAGTAACTCCAGCTTTTTTAGCAATTTCTTCAATGGCCTTAAGATTAACATTCGTCAAACTATCAATTACAAGCAAGCCATTATTTTCTGCAAGCCAATCGAATAAGCCTGCTTTTTCATCTTCCTGGAATTGATGCCAAAAATCACTGAACATTTGCTTACTGCTTGAAAAATTATCAAGTGTTATATCAGTTCGTTTTGCCGCAATCTTTTCAATTGTTTTCTCCCCACCATGGTCAAACATGTAATAATGAATCGGTCCAGAAGTATAAGTAACAGTAAAATGCGTTTTACCAGATCCTGAATTTCCTGTAAGTAGAAATTTTAAATTAAATTTCCGCTCTTTATTTGCCAGCCTTTGTTTATTTGGTGGAACTAATGTTTTCGTTTTATTTTCCATATTATCCACCTATAATTAAACTTTAACAAAAGACCATACTTTTCCAGCAGCAATCTCAGAAATCACTGATCGTCCAACACCATGTAATCGTGCTAACTTAGATGCAAGACCTCTTTCAGGCTTATACTTCAACATCCACTTAATAACTTTTACACACTCAACATTCAATTTTGCTTTATGCCAACGATCTTTTTTAACTGAATCAATTATATTCTCCTGATGAGTACCTAAAATTAGGTGTTTAGGATTTACACAGCAAGGATTATCACAAGTATGCATAACTAAAAGATTCTTTTCATTTCCTCCATTAAAAATTTGATAAGATAATTGATGTGTTCTATAACGATTACCTTGAAAATAAAATTCACCATAACCTTTATAATTCGTATTTCCTAACCAAGGCCAACAATCATCAGCGTTTAGGTTAGGCGCTAAACCAGATAAAAAAGCTTGTGCTAATGAAGAATGTTTATTACCCATTTAAAACTCCTTTAAATGTTTGTGCTTTAAACTGTTGCTAAGCGCTTTCTCATCTTTTCATCATGTTCATCCGGGTCCCAGGCATCATAATGAAATCCTTGAGGTGGCTTATCCATCCAAGCAAGAGGATTGTTTCTCATTCTGCAAAGATCAAAGTAAGTGCAGGGTGACATAAAACTGGTACAAGCCTGACCATAGCATCGGTAGAATGATTTCAAAAGATCAGAACGATCTGTACATCGAGCTTTGTCTTCTTCAAGTATTGCTATATCTTCTTGAATCTTTCCAACATAAAATATCAAGTCATACAGAAAATGATCAATTGCACTTGAGCGTTTACTAATTGTAATTGGCTGAAAGTCAATCTTACTTTTCTGACATAAAGCAACTCGATAAGTGATTTTTGGAACCTTCTCATAAAACAGTCTTCCAGCAGTAAGATAACCATCTGTCTGGAAACTATTTTCAAATGTTTGTGGAGTAATTGCATAGATTGCCTTAGCAGTTTTATGGTCAAAAATCTCAATCCCATCACCATCACTTAGAATTAAATCAATCCGACCAATATAACGAGGCAAATTTGATCTATAATGTGATAGATCAATCGCGAATGGCGCTTCAACAGCAAGAACTCTTTTTTGATCTGACTCTAAAAATCTCTCCCAATATTGCTTATACATATTCGCAGCATGGCCTGGAGACTTAGGAAAAATTAAATCTTCATCCTTCCATAATGGAGCACCATCAAGTGCCCATAGTTTGTTAAATGCATTAACAGAAACAATAGTTAAATCCATTACATTTAATGCAGGATTATTTGTTGAATCTTTTTGCTGTTCTTTAAGAAGATTGTATGATACTTCCAAACCATAATGCCAGCAAGAACCAAAGACAAGGTGAATGGAATTGCCTTTAGGACGCAGATGCATCATATATTGGAAGAGGAACTTGCGAGGGCATCCCATGTAAGTTGATAGGGATGAATAATCAATCTTTTCTGTATAATCCATTTGAAAAATCCCATTCAAAAATTTTTATTCTGGTTGATTTAATATTAATATATCATCTATTTCTTTATCTTCAAGAGTATATAATTCTTGAAGTTTCTTTAATAAAGAATGTGAATTAATATTCCATCCAGGATTTGGATATAAAAAAGATGATTCTTGTTCTGAATTGATTGCTATAAATGTTATTAATTCTTTTATTTTTTCATCCATGAGAAATCCTCTCAAGGTTAAATTGATTGAATCAAAAATATTTTATAATAAAAGTGCCTGTCTTTCCAGGCTGTCAGACTCCCAGCACCTGCTGATATCAAGGACTCGAACCTTTACTCGCTACCCAGCGTAGTCACCTAGCAGACTCGAACTGCACGACTTTAATGCTGTTTAACGAGCGTTGTTGAAGTTTGCAAGGACAGCCTCACGAACCTCAGGAGACAGATTACCAAGTGCCTCAAGAGCTTTCTCCTCAGCAGTCTTGGTGATGCGCAGGGTAGGTTTCCAGTCAGAGAAATCCTCAGCAAGAATAGCCTCGTCAGTGTTGGTAAATTCGTCATTATCATCTTTCTCTTCCAGTTTGCGGCGAACTACAGCACGGAAAGATACTTTGAGCTGATTCTTGACCTGATTCACCACCAGGTCCTCACCAAGAGCCTCTACCAGTTCTTCAACGGTAGATGCACTCATAACGGATGGCTCAGTAACAGTGATCTCACGAACAGCTTGGTTTGATACAACTTTGATTGTAGACATTTTGAATCTCCTTATAAGGATTAATAACTTGGGCTAAATGCCCGTTGACCTGTAGGCTTACTACCTACAAATAAATTATGTATCTTTAATAACACCTAACTTCAGGGCTTTTTCATAAATTTTTTCTTTTTTAGCTAAACAAAAATAATCCCATTCGCCACTAACTGTTTTCACTGCTGGCAAATCTTGTTCATCAATATCCTCCTTATTTAAATTTTTCATTAAATATTCAGCCGCAGTACTAACCGGATTACATCTAGTATAACCAAACAGTTCCTCTGCATAATATCGTGCCTTAACAGCATTGATGAAGTGTGTAAATTGCCCAATAAATATATGCTCATTATTATGACTAATTCTAACACTCCATTTATCAGAATAACGATCTTTTCTTACACCACAAACAGCTGAAACACTATTTATTCGAAGATTTACATTTTTTGAATTACATGCAGGAGTTACTTCCCTAAGATTGATTATCCTATTATCTACTTTACACTGATTAATATGATCTACATGATGTTCTGGGAAATAACCATGATACCAACAATAAATTAATCTATGAACATTGCAAGGCTTATTTTTAAAATGATGTACTAAATAACCTGATTTATAAAACTGACCTACAGGTTTACCGGTTCTTTTAGATAGTAACAAACCAGTTTCAGGAAGGTAATCATATTCTTCCTTTAATAATTGTTGGTCAGTTTTTTCATTCATGGCATTTAGTCTCAAAAGGGCTTAAAAGGGGCATCAGGGAAAATTCGGGTTTTTCATAACCATGAAAAAAACAATAACACACCCGACCAACAAAAGCAACAACTTTCTTTCACCTTTAAACCTTTTTTATTTTCAGCTTCCTCCTTATCCTTTTTGTGAGTGAATTGTCCCAATGACTTCTGTAAACGCTTCATCAATTTTGGTTTCTGGATAAGGCAACCCGTAAGGAACCTTACGAAAGCCACATTCCATGACAGACCAGACAACTTGATAAATCCTATCAGTTGATTGAGTAGTGCTTTTAATGAGATCATTTTCATAAATCATGACACCTCTTGAATCAATCTTACAGATATATTGTTCAACATCTGTTAATTCGAATGATGTCAATCTGAGTTCAAGTGCTTTTGCGCCATTAATAAATAGCAAATTTTCATCAGCATACCAGTATTCTTTTTCTATTGCATCCCATGCACGAAATCGCTTAATCATGATTAAGGCTCCTCTTCAAGTATTAAGTAAACTTTCTTTTGATCTGCTTGAATATAAATAACTTGCTCAAGGCAAAAAGCATAAGTCTGAATACTGGTTGTTAGCATTGACCATAGAAAAAGTTCAATTATCATTTAAATGATCCTCAAGCATTTCTTGCATTTCTTCTACTTTCTTACAAAAATCATTTAAATAATTATCCACATAAAGAGGCGTAATTATTTCAAGCATTTGTGTAGAACTGCCTGAGGAATACTGCATATTCCAAAGAGGTTGCAATAAAGGATTTTTCCTCATAACATCTTCTGGAATATTAAAAGTAGACATAAAATTCCTAATAAATCTTTGTATAGTATTGTAATACAAGTTACTACATTCCAAAGTAGCTTTTTCTGTTAATTTATCATTTAAAGTTTTCATATTAACCTCATTAATTAAATTATACTATAAAATTAATAATTGCTCATCATTTCTGGTGGCCATTCTTTAATATCACTAAAGTCAGCAGGTAATCCTGCCTTAACTCTGTCAGCTCTCCACATATTATTCGTAGTATTTATTGTTTCACATTTACGTGCATAAGTATCCATATCACGTTCATGCCGACTTTGTAATTGTGCAACCTGTTTCAACAGTTCATCATGAGCTAATACACGACGGACAATTTCATGTGCAATCTGTAACCTTTCATCATTCATTTTAGCAGGTTCAAACTGCATCCAAGGTGAGATAAAGATAGGCTGTGGTGTTTTCTCTTTCAAGGTAAACTCACCACAAAAATATCCTTCACTCAAAATAGCTTTTATAGTAATACCTGAACTACCATCTGCATCAATTGATAATTGTTGTATCTCCATTAATTAATTCTCCTCAGAATGGAACATCATCTTTTAGATCTTTGATGTTATTACTTACAACTTCTTTAAACTGCTTATTAATATCTCTTTCAGTTGCTTTGGCAATTTGATACTTTTCTTTATTGATCTGGATTGCTGATTGAAAGGTTGCAGGAAAAGTTGCCTGACATTCGCTCAAATCAAGTTTATGCAATGCTCTACTGGCAGCAACATAAAGTATGTTTGTTTCTTCTTGAGTAGGCACTGAACCTTCTCCAGGCACTTTGAAATCATTTGCCAGCTTAACTACTGACCACTCAAGACCCTTAGACTTATGCGCTGTAGTTATGGTCACGCTTGCTTCTTCAGCAGATTCAGTAGTGCTTTCTAATATATTCAGCAATCGCTCACGGCCATAAGTTTCAATCAGTTTCAAGACTGCCTTCAAGTCTCCCCCCATTGGAGAATCTGCATACTCTTTGAGATCAGCAAAGCTAGTGAACAAGAACAAATCAGGGTGATTCGTATAGTTTTTGATCTTAAGCTGGAAAATGCTGTTTATCAGGTAAGTTAATGGTTGAGTACCTCCAAGGATGTGAACTGTTTTATTCTGGCCTAAGGTTTTGATAGTTTCACCGATAACTCCTTTGTTAGTGCGGCAAATGATGCAATCAATATTGCTTAGCGGAGTGTAATAAACTCGTGATTGGATAGCATCATTGCCATAAAATGGTACATACTCAAAATCAGTCGGATAATAGCTCTTGATGATGTTATTTGACAAACCTGCTATTTCATCACCGAATCGAAAACTTCGTGTAATGTAAAGTTTTGCTAATTTTTCATCTTGAAGGGCATTTACTGCACCTCGCCAAGCATAGATTTGCTGGAATTGGTCACCAACGAAGATTTTCTGACAGCTTTGTTGTTTTATGACTTGTGCAATTACTGGATTACTGTCTTGGTATTCATCAAAAAAGATGTAATCTTGGTTAAGCACAGGATTACTTAACGCCCAGATCTTTAAGTAAACATCATGCGTAATTGGCAGATCAGAGGATTCGCTAGCCATTTCATCAAAGATTGCTTGTGCATTAAAGACTAAATCTTCCTTCATCAAGTTAATATCTGAATCATTAAGAATAGTTAACTGAGGCAAGTGCTTCCAACTGATTATTCGGTCTGCTGAATAGCAATACTTTTTAATTGTACTCAGAATCAAGTAACCTTTATTACTTGGACTGTTATATGGTTGCCAATCTCCAATGTCACGGCTGTCTGCAAGATGTTTGCCTGTGAGTTTCTTTAATCGCTTGCGATATTTGAAGCCAACTGCTCCATAAGCGAGCGCATGGCCAGTTTTGCAAGTAACTGCTGAGGTGAATTTCTTTGATGCTTCAATTGCTAAAAGCTTATTAAAACTGACTGATAAGCCATGACCTTTCATCTTACGAGCAAGTGCTAGCAGTAAAAATGTCTTGCCTGATCCAGGCGGTGCTTGGATGGCATGATTGCGACCTTGAGTTATTGTGTTGATATGATTTTCTTGTTCAGTTGTTAAAATCTTTCCTTTATATTTCATCATAATCATTAACCTATTGGATTCTGTTCTTGTTATTCTTCAATTAAACCATCAAGTGTATGAATATGCCAGTAACTGCTTAAATCATAAGATTTTTCAGAAGTAAATTGATATTTATTATCCTCATAATAAGTTTTTTTAAGTTCTTCTAATTTTTCCAAGGCAATACTTTCATCTCCGATTACTACAAATTGCAAACTATCATTATTGCAAATGATGTGGATATTCTTTATTGTTTTCATCATTTTGCTAGTTCCTCCCGCAAGGTCTCACGAAGAAATTTAGTAAATTCGCTGACTTTGCAATCCATTGTGTTAGAGTATTTGATGCTATCCTCGATTGAAAGTATTTGAATCCAAGTATTATAAAATTTGATTCTGACAACTTTTCCATGAACATTAGGAACTCTCTTTTGTACCCACTGATTCTTGTTCTTTTTTCTTAAATCATTTATCAGTTTGATGTATTCTTCAATTGACATGATTTCCTCATGATAATGCTTTAGCAATCCATATCCAAATACTTCCCCAAAAAATAACAATGACTATTAGGCATAATGTATAAACTACTATTCTTTCTTTCATAATTATTCCTTAGAATTAATTTGATAAAAATTTTTTTTAGTTTACATACACTTATATTAACATATTCTGTTGGAATGTGAAATTTAGGTGGCTTAATGATTTTGTTCTCAATAAGACTTGTTAAGATACCTTCATTCTCACTCCAGTCTTTTATGCAAACATATCCATCAGGAATTTCAACATCTGGCATGTTTACTGTTGCTATTAGTAGTATTTCTCCTTCGTGATAAAGTACAAGGGCTGGTCGATTGTTTGGATACTTACATATTTTGATTGAACAATCGTCATAAGTTCCGTTATTTAATTTGATTTGCATAATTATTCCTTTATAATGCTATGTGGGCTCAAACTATACAACATATCAGCATGTATTAAATTATTATCAGCCCAATATTCTTTAATAATACATGTATATATATTTCCAAAGTAGAATGGAGTATTTTTATTAGCTTCTCCTTTAGTTGATAATTTTATTATAATACTGCAATCAAATTCTTTATAATGAGCAATAATTAAATCTTTAGAGACATCATTATTATCATAACTATCAATAATTTCTAATAATGCTTGTATTATTTGTTTATCATTGTTCATGATTTTTTATCATTAAGTAAAGGTGAATATTCAACCCACTGATATTTTTCTTGATTGTATTCTTCTTCAGTATATAAGGCATAAAATTTGATATCATTCTCGATGAAAGATTTTTCCCATTCAAAAGCAGAACAAAGACGAGATGTCCATGTAGCTTCAACTCCTGAAAGAGTTAACTCTTCTACGTGAACTGACATTGCTAGGTCATAATCAAGATTACAGCTAAGGATGTCAGTGATTTCTAAATTTTCAATCGTATCTGCCATTAAGTGCAGGCGTCTGATTACTTCTTTTGTGTGCATGTGATTCTCCTTATAAATAATTCTCATCTACTGCATTTAGAAATTTATCTAACAATGGATCTTTAATATTAAGAATAAGCCATTCTCTTGAATGAAATGAGTATTCATATGTCAAGTCTCCGTCCTCTGGATTTTCAATGATTAAGTGAAAATTTCCAGTCCATCCGGATGGTACTATTGTTGTAGCTCCTGAATCATGTTCGTGATGGATTACAAGTGTTATAGGTTTTTTAATCTTCATAATTTGCCTCACTTAAGTTTCCAGAGTTGCTGAACTGTCTCTGTTGATTCCTGGCTTGCAGGGCTTTCAGGATTCTCGTTCAGGATGCAACACATAAGAATAGCTGCCCGCATGATGCTAGAGTTTGACATAAGTTTTGCTTCTGGAATGCCCTTAGCGATTAGGCCATCACGGGCTTTGGAAAATTCGCCAAGAGTAACTCTAGTTGATATAGTTCTTGCTTTATTGTTTGACATGTTAGTTCCTTTGTTAAATTATCTTTTCATTCCATGAATCTTTTCATCTATGATACTAATTTCAGTATAATACCCAGATTGAAGTCTGAACCATTTATATTCTTTAATGTTGTTCCATTGATAGATCAAGAACCTTCGCTCGATGCGCATACTTAGTGCATTGAGGATAATTCTGTAATCATTTTTGTTTCTTGTGCTTGTGAGAGTCTTGTCATCAAGTTGTTTGAAGCCTTTTTTAATGAGGAAACTTTTTAGTTTTTCTTTCATATTAAATTCCATGTACTGATAAGTTCAGATCAACTCTTTTTCTATGTGCTACATGATGTGCTGGCTTGCCATTTGAAATACGAAAGCACTTGTAACAAAGTGTTGCATGTGATTTTCGGTCGATTAGGTTTTGTTTGAGTGGCTTGCTGCAACGAGAGCATTTATGTGTTGATAGAACTGAATAAGATAATTTTTTCATAGTAAGATTCCTTATAAGTTAGTTTTTAATGTTGAGTAAGTCTTGCAGAGTTATTTGCTTTTCAGCTGATTTGTTTGAGAAGCTTAGGATTTCCTCTAAGAGGCTAGTTGGGACTTCATCAGACTTATTCATAATATCTTTAGTTAAATAAATCTGATAGATTGTTTTGACAAGATCATTGATACTGATTAATTTGTAATCTGGTTTGAGCTGCCTGATTGTTTGTAGGCCGCGTGCTAGTTGATATGGTGTTAATCTAATAGTTACTCTGATGCTTTTCATTTTTTGGCTCCTGACTGGTTAGTTAGCTTGCTGAGGTTGTTCAATTATGAACAGCCGAGACTAGATTGATTAACTTGCTGATTGTTTTGCTAAGTTAGTTAAAACTGCCTCTCGTTGTTCAGGTGATAAGTTTGCAAGGATTTGCATTACTAAGGCTGAATTTGTCGGTTTTTTGGTTGCTGATGGTTTGGCCGATTGTTTCTTGGTTGCTAATTTTGCAGCTTTTTCTTGAAGCTGATTCAGTTCATAAACGAGCATATTTTCTTGATAGTCTAGTGCTTTGTACTCTTTTGATGCGGCCTTCCATTTATTAAAAGCTTGCTGGTAGATGATGTTTAGCTCGTCAAGGTTTTTTCTAAGTTCACTAAGGTTTGGATACTTTGATGTTTTGCTTGTGCTACTTTGTTGCTTGATGCAGGTTAAGCAAGTGTTTTGATAATCAAAGTCTGGCAAGGTTGGGAGTTTTTCTAGCAATCTGGTTGCTTGAGTTTGATTGTATTCTTTGGAACATGTTTTGCACGTTTGCATGATTGTAGGAGTATGGTTAGTTGTTTCTAGCTTCTTTATTAAATCTGGCCTATTGTAAGTCATGTTTATTGATGCGGCACTGATTTCAGGCATGTTTAAACGTTCTTTTATTATGTAATCCATGTTCAGGCTCCTGATGAGGTTGTTTGTTGATTAATTAACATAGCAAGAGAATCAGGTTGACTAATTGATTCTCTTAGTTTGGTAATTATCTTTTTATCCATTCTGAGGTATCTAATCTTTTCATAGAGCCTTTAGATGAATCAGAAGTACCATTCCAATATATAATATCTAATCTTCCACATTTAATACAATGCATTTTAACATTTTCTGTATGTTGAATAAGATTAAATTTTGTTCCTCTACAAGTATCACAAAAAACTAATCCACAATCATCTGTCATATTTTACCTCCTTTAAAGCAATTCATATAAGTAATCTGGTTCAAGGCCAAAGTATTCTTCACAGATATTGTATGCTTTGTTTTGATCATTGTTTGCTAGGTATTCTTGTAAGACTTCACGAGCTTCTGATATAAGATCATTTGCACCTTTTTCTGACATATTGTCTCGTTCCATGAGTATTTCTTTGATTGTTTCTGACATTTGATTTTTTGCCCCTTTATTAATCAATGATTTCAAATTCTTGTTGATAATTTTCTCTTAGCATTTCTTTTGCTTCTTTTCTACTGATTTGTTTTACCTTTATTGGTATTACTAATGATGAAGTATGTAAATAAATCTGCTTATTTACAGTATTTTGAATAATTATATCATGAACAGTTGTACCAAAGCTTTTTGTTTTTAAATAATCATTTTTTAATTGAATTATTTCAAAAATATCTTTACATAGACCAATATGAGAATGTTCTTCATATTGATCTACTCTGACAGCATAACTTCCATCAAGAACTTTTACTTTTGTTCCAATTGTTTTAGTGTTCATTTTTATTCCTTTATTTAAGGTTAGAAGTTGATTGATGAAAAGATGATTCCAGACAGTATGATGATACAAGCCCAAAGATATAAGCCTAAAATGACGAGTTTGTTCATGGTATTTGCTCGATTATGCCAGCAAGTATGAAGAGCACTGGGATGATGATGAATATGACGAAGCCAGAATAAAGATGCTTGATAGTCTGCTTTTTCATCGATCATTCCTTGGTCTGTTGAGATATTGGTCATGTGCTGGTTCGATTGGCTTGATAGTTGTTTCGATGATAGGAGTTAGCTTTGGGCCGAATATTGAACTGATTGACAAGTAATCACGATTAGCACTGCAAGTGCTGCAATAATTGACTAGATTCATGTCATGGTTGCTGATTCGTGAATCTCGGTAAGTATAGTTAGTTGGTTGAAAACAAAATTTGCAGTCTGGCATGATTAGAAGTCCTTAGTTGATAGGTTCAATTTTGAAGGTGATATCTTCGAGTTTTAATTGGTTGAAAAGTTTGAAATATAATTTATTTCGGGCAAGTGATTCGTAGTAGTCTTTGATAGTGAAGATTTCAGTTTGATTCACTGAGCACCTGCATGTTGCCATTGGGTCATGGTTAGTGAAAGTGACTTTGAATTTGAATGATTGCAGTTTTGCTTTCATAATCTACTCTATGATGACTCTTTTAACTGCTTTCTGAGATAACCTTCAGTCCATTTATCTCCTTGCCAGTATCTATCAGAGAACATTGAAACTAGACTCCCCTGATCTTCAAGATCTTTAATCATTCTATCTGCATATAATGAACTAACTTTCATACTAACATATTCATTTGTATGAGTATTGATATAACAAATATGAGTTTCTCTATTCATGCTTAGCTCCTTGGTTATGATGCTAACTTTGCTCGATTGAGTATTTGTCTGGTTGAATGGGATGGATGGAACTGAACGAGGGCTTCAAGGCGTAGTTTCCAGTCTGCTGAAGGTTGATTCCAGCCACTCATTTTAAGGCGGTGAGAAAATTCTTGATAGTCTTTGGCTACTGATGTCTGGCGTTTGCGTTTTTGAAGTTCTTGTTTGGTCATGATTGGTTCCTTTGATTAGTTGGTTGTTTTGGTTTGCCCTTTATATATAGGGGCGTTTTTGTGGTGGCCGTGTAAAAAAGGACTATGCAGAACCGTAACACGAAAACAAAGGGAATGCAAGGAAAAAATATGGTCTTTTTGGTGCTGAAAGGTGGCTTTTATTTTGTCGCTAGGTTGACCGTGACGGGCCGTTTGTGGTGGATGGTATGAATACACCGGAAAAGCGTGAAAAGAGCGTGGCGGGTCGGTTTTGGCCTTTTTATGGCACGTCCTGGCCGTTCCGGTACGCTCTTTTCGTTGGTTTGCCTATTCTTATTTATCTTGCTGATCTTTCCATTCAGGTGGCGGGCTGAAATCAGTTACGGTTGAAATAGATGATTCGGTAATGTTGGGATCATGAAATTCTGAGGGCTTTGGTTTTGTTCGATTTAATGCTTGAGACGCTAGCTTGATTTGTTCGGCTATATCTTTGTTTTGTTGCGTGAGTTTTTCTTGCTCTGCTTGTTTGGCTTTTTCTAATGATTCCTGCTTCATCTCTTGGAAGATTCTTTCATCTTCAAGGTCTCGCTGTATTTGCCAGTCTGGTTTCTGTGTCTGTACTTTTAGTTGTGATGGTTGCCGATAGTTTGATTGTGCTTGTGCGAAGGCATTTTGTATGGTATTATATGGGTCGATTTGATTAGATGGTAGTGAGGCTATTAACTTGATGGCTTCAATGTCTGCTTGTGATGTTTCCAAGGATGAATTGATGGAATGTTTTGAAATCCAGTCAATGATGATTATCTTTGCTGCTTGGCTGAGGGATGATATTGGTTGATTAGGTTCAAGAGTTACCAGAATTCTTAATGCTTTAGCTAGTTGGTAATGGTTTAAGCGAAAGGACATGTGATGGCTTGACATGGTGATTCTCCTTTTGAGGTTTGTTGATTTGGTGAGCGTTTTGCTCAGTGGTGCGGTATGGTGACAATTTAACACGGTTGTGGCCGTTTGTCCACTGTTTTTTGTGTCCGGTTGTGTCCGGTTGTAGCTGTCTTGTATGTGTTGTTGGTGCGGTTTGTGCCTGTTTTGGTGCGGTTTGTTGCTAAGTGTGCCTGTTTTTGGTTACGGTTTGTTTTGCTAAGTGGTTGATATTACGGGGAATGTTTGGTCGGTGTGTGCGTTTTGTGGTCATGTGTACACCACCCTCCCTTAAGGATATGGAGTCTTTAGGAGGCTTTAAAAAAAAAAATTTAATAATAATTCCTACTACCAACTAATCTCTTAGAGACGGGAGGGTGGTGTACGGTTGCCCACATTTCACACACAATTATCACCACATAAAGCTAACATGTTGAAATCATTACAATTTCTTTTTGTGGTCATGTGTGTTTTGTCACCGTGTACAGGTTGTTTTGTGGCCGTTTGGGTACGTTTGTACACACTTCTTTTGTGTACGTTTGACCACATTCAGCCACAATTCAGCCACAAATAAATCACATTCGGACACATTTTCCTTCCATCTGTTCACCAATGAACAGCCTTGCTAATCACTCAAGCAAGTTTTTCACCATTACCAATGACAAAAGCCGAATATAATCACAAAGGATCATATCCGGCTCAGGCAAGTTAGTTTATTCAAAAGATATTTTCATCTCTTGAAACTGTTTATACCATGCGTCAACTAACCAGTCTGGAAAATATATAGGGCTTTTGCGATTGAAGAAAGCAAGGAATCGTTTTGAATAGCTCATAGTTAATCACCAAGTGATACCGCATGTGCGGTAAGTTTCAAGTTATGCCAAGGCTTCCAATTCAGTAAAGATGGTATCAACTACCTCTTCGCCATAGATAGGAGTAACCATTGTGCGGATTGTGGCACTATCCATGCCATTCATGGTCAGGTTTGAAATCATCTTCATGCAGTCATTAAATCTGGCTGCATCAAGTGACTTGGTTCCCCCTGTGTTTGGTCGGTCAACAATTTTCCATACCATATCATCGATATTTTTCAGACCCAGATCTTCAGACCAGACCTTATCTTTCGGGCATGATTTAAAGGCCGCTCGCACTTCGATGATTGCTTTCTGGAGTCCTTTCTGAATGAGTGGATAAGTGTAATCATTCTCTTCAGCCCATGCAATCAAGTCTGTTTCTGATTCGAATTGCTTGTCAGTTGGGAACAGGCCAGCTGGTAAAGGATGACGAAAGTCCTTGCCATCCACTGGAGTTAAAACAGTTTGATTCTCAAGCTGAGTGTAGATTGATTCTGCCATGATGTCACCTCTTTTGGTTTTGTGGATTATTCCACATTTTCAAGGCTAAGAACTATTCTTTCCCTGATAGTTTAAATCTTACTAATTATCTCATTACTTGTCAAGTTTTTTATAAATATAATTCATACAATTTATTTAGTTCTTCTTTGGTTAGTTTGCATAGAAGTGCAAAAAGTTTTTGTTCCTCTACAGTTTTCGTTTTGGTAATTTCTTCTTCCATCTTTGCATTTATCCAGCCAGAAATTGAATATCCTTTCAAGGTTGCCAGTTCCTTAAATTGTTTTATCGTTTCAGGTTTTAAGCATATTGTTATGTTTTTCATTTAGTTCCTCCGTAAAATTTCTTTTGTAATAAACTGAAAGAGCCTTTTTGAAATGAAGTAACTTTCTTGTATTCTGTAATTTTCAAAAGATTCTAAAATGTAAGAGTTCATAATATTCTCCAAGGTTAAGGTTGTACTTTAAGTTCTCTTAATTTCTACTATATAAAACTGTTTCGTTCTTGTCAACAATTAATTTGTTTACAGTTGCAACCATTCAAGGTTTGTTATCTGTATAACTATTTCATTGTTGATAACTTTAATATACTCACAAGTTTTATGGTTGTCAAGTTTTATTTTGAGATAGTTTAAAAATGTTAAAACTATTCCGTTCCTGATACTGTTAATCTATTCCACATTAATACCATTGTCAAGTTTTATTTTGAAATAGTTTAACGTTCAATAAATGCTTCACTATCTATTCGAGTTGATTATGTTTGGGAATGTTTCTCTGTTATGAGTAATTATTATTTAATATTGATTCTTGAAATAACTGCAAGAACGGGAACAATTTTCTTGTGTGCCTAACTGCCACAGACCCGATGCCTCGATCCCATATGACGGATAATGCCTTTCACCTATGAGTTGTGGAGGGCAGACTCTAAGAAATGTCGTCATTAGGGAACTTTGCACCAAACTCGCTAAAGTGATCAAACAATCAAGAAACTTCGCTAAGGCGAATCACCAGTCAGCCTTCGAAAAATAATCCAGCGATCTGCAACAATGACGGCAAAATGTGTCATTTGCGAAACTTTGTCACCATTCACTATTTGCTTGCAATCCTACGTTAAAAAGGTTACGCTTCTAATATAAATGCTAATTTGTTTATTGTGTGTGGTGACTCGCTATCTTTACCGACTCCTGGACGGACATACACAGTTTTATATTCCAGGAACTAACAAATAATCCAGGAGATTAAATGTCATGCCATTATCATTTTTGAAACAATATGAAAACGCAGAAGAGCGACAAAGAGCAATGGAACAACTTTCAATTGAGATTAAGCAATTAAGAACACCTGAAGGTAAACATTTTTGTATTCATCAAATGATTGAAGTATTGAATATATATCAACAAGCAGAAATAGAGTTAGCTAAATTAACTAATTCAACTGTTAAGTAACTGAGAACAAATCAAATGCTGAAAGAACTGCGCACTCAACATCGAACAATAATTCAAATGGCCTTTTCAGGTTATAAGAATAAAGACATAGCTGAGCGCATGGAAATGTCAGATTGTACGGTTAGCCAGATCATCAGGTCTCCTCTTGGCCAAGCCTACCTTGAAGGCCTGCAAGATAAAGCTCAAGAATCAACACTTGATGTTCGTAAAAAACTCGTGAGTATGAATACTTCTGCCCTGAGTGTTCTTGAGCGCATCATGAATCCTGCCGAGAAAGCACCTCACTCAGTTCAGCTCACTGCGGCAAAAGATGTCCTTGATCGAACAGGTTACAAAGCACCAGACAGATTGCATGTTGACATGACAATGCAGACTAAGACAGATCAAGAAATCGACGCTGAAATCAATGCAATGCAACAGTCAATTGCAAAGACCTACAAACAAGATCCAAATCAACTTGCAGATCCTTTACCAAAAACATCCGCTACTGAGTTTGATGTGTTCACCGATGAACAGCCAGAATTAACCATTGAAACTGAACAAGACCTTGAATATTTAGATGCTGAAGATATGGATTCTTCCGATCAACTTGTTAATTTCTTTAAAGATAATCACCAAGATGAATCGCTTGACTGTCATATGAATCTTCCAAATTCTCCTGTATCAACGTCGGAAGAATCCATTTCTTTGTTATCTAAGCTGCCAGCTAGTTTATTTCGAAACTAATGCAAGAACTTAGCCAAAATATTATTCCATCAACTGATCAGATCTTAGCAGACATCTCTACGTTGAATAGAGATCAGAAGGAACAATATCTTAAACTATTAAAAGAAAAGTCAGCCAGAATAAAACAAAATCGCATCATTCAGTATTATCCAGAAACTGGACTTCTTAGCCGCCATAACTATCCAAAGCATATGGAATTCTTTGCTGCTGGTAGCAAATTTCCAGAGCGATGCATCATGGCGGCAAATCGTATAGGTAAGAGCGAGGGAATTGGCGCGTATGAAACAACTCTTCATGCAACTGGGCGATATTCTGATTGGTGGCCTGGTCATCGTTTTACTCAGCCTGTAACTGTATGGGCTTGCGGAACAACCAGCACAACAGCCCGTGATATTGTTCAGTTCAAACTAGTCGGCACACCAGAGGAACACGGAACAGGTCTGATCCCAGAAAAGTACATTCTTAAGACAACACCTCGTGCTGGTGGTGTTCCGAATGCAATAGACACAATCCTTGTTCAGCATATCTCAGGTGGAATTTCACGTATCAAGATCAAATCATATGCTGAAGGTAGAAAGTCATTCGAAGGAACAGAACAAGATCTAATTTGGTTAGACGAGGAATGTCCATTAGATATATATACTGAATGCTTGACTCGAACCATGACGACCAATGGTTTGATCATGCTAACCTTTACGCCACTTGCAGGACTTACTGAAACAGTCCTACAGTTCATGCCTGAAGGCAAAATCGAAGAACATCAAGAAGGTTCAAGGTTCTTGATTCAAGCTACTTGGGATGATGCTCCACATCTTACCAAAGAACAAAAGGATAAACTCTTTGCTGCTCTGCCGCCGCACCAACGTGAAGCAAGATCTAAAGGAGTTCCACAGCTTGGCTCTGGTGCAATTTATCCAATCCTAGAGAGCAATATTGTAGTAAATGATTTCCCTATTCCTGATCATTGGAAGAAAGCTTATGCTCTTGATGTTGGTTGGAAAAAAACTGCCTGCCTTTGGGGCGCAACTGATCCTACAAGTGGTATAACATTCTTGTTCTCGGAATACTATCAAGGCATGGCAGAACCTGTAATTCATGCTGAAGGAATCAAGGCTCGAGGCTTTTGGATTCCAGGAGTCATAGATTCTGCAGCTCATGGGCGTTCGCAGGAAGATGGTAAGCAACTCTTTGAAATTTACATGACACTTGGTCTTGATATAACTAATGCAAATAAGTCAATTGAGTCTGGGCTTTATAAAACTTGGCAAATGCTTGCTACTGGAAAGCTCAAGATATTTGGGACATTAGTTAATTTACTTTCTGAGTTTCGTATCTATCGCCGAGATGAGAATGGTCAGATTGTCAAAGATCGTGATCACTTAATGGATTGCATGCGTTACTTTGTTATGTCTGGACTTCAGCGAGCTATTGCTAAACCTTATTGGGAATTTGAAGCTTGGGAAGAGTCAGAAATCTATAATGAATCAGAAACTAGTTATGTTACAGGTTATTAAATAATGCCAATGATGCAACCTTACGAATCCCCTGATCTCGACCAGACCGGCAACGCCGGGATGGGCGCCACAGGAACACAAGCCTTACCTGACCAGGAAATATCTAATGTTCAGGATGTTCCAGTCTGGGCATCAGAGCAACCAGTTGAAGACATCCTCAATGAGCAAAATCAGCCTGCTGATCAAGTACTTGAGCAAGCTATTGAGAAAGAAGTTCTTCGGGCAGAAGCATTAGTTCTAGTAACCAATATTGCAGATCAGCAAAAAGCTGACATCATTTCTGACATTACAACCAAAGCAATTGAAGGTTATAAGATTGATCTTGCTAGTCGTACTGAGTGGGAAGCACTTAATCTGCAAATCATTGATCTGGCTAAGCTTCATGTCAAGAAGAAAACTTATGCTGGTGAAGTTGTAGCAAACGTTAAGTATCCACTGATCATCAATGCATGTATGCAATTTGCTTCACGTGCATATCCAGAGCTAATCAAAGGCAATAATGTAGTTCGTGGCAAGGTCATAGGAGCTGATCCTACCGGAGCGAAACTTGAAAAGTCTCAGCGCATCAGTGAGTTCATGTCTTTTCAGCTTCTTTCTCATATGGATGGTTGGGAAGAAGGTGTGGATCAGTTGCTGTTTACGCTACCTGCAATTGGTTGTGCCTTTAAGAAGAGTTACTTTGATAGCATCGAGCGAAAGAATATCTCTAGCTTAGTCTTTGCAGATGATCTAATAGTAAATTATTTTGCTGAATCTCTTGAACGAGCACCACGAGTTACCCACAGAATCTTCCTCTATCATAACGAGATAGTCGAGAGAATCACCTCTGGTACCTTTATAAAGTTTGATATTGCCTCACTTGGTCAAGCAACCTCTGACAAGACCTCTGACGTAGATGATGAAACGCCACATTTATTTCTTGAGCAGCATCGCTGGTATGATCTTGATGGTGATGGCTATCAAGAACCTTACATTGTAACGATTCATGCACAGACAGAAAAGCTTGTCAGAATTTCACCTCGCTGGGCATCTGATGGAGTAATTAGAACTAACACTGCTCAAGGCGTTCAAGATCCAAACGGTGAAATAGTTAAAATCATTCCAGAACAGTATTTTACTCGTTACCTGTTCATGCCATCAGTAGATGGTGGTTTTTATGGAATGGGTTTCGGCAGTTTGTTAATGAGCACGAACAGTGCTATCAATACTTTACTGAACCAGCTGATTGATGCTGGAACATTGAGCAATAGGCAGTCAGGATTCCTTGGTCGTGGTTTGAAGCTTGGTCGTGGTAAGTCTATTCAACTGAAATCTGGTGAGTGGAAACCAGTTGATGTTACTGGTGATGATCTGCGTAAGAACGTCTTTCCAATGCCAATCAGAGAACCTAGCACAACGTTGTTTCAGTTGCTAGGCTTACTGATTGAATCAGGAAAAGAACTTGCTGGAATGACAGAGATCTTGGCTGGTAATTCTCCAGGTGCAAATGTTCCTGCAGAATCAGTCTTGGCACTTATTGAACAGGGATTGCAAGTTTACTTGGCTGTTCATAAACGAATTCATCGAGCACAGTATAAAGAGTTCAAGAAGATCAAACGATTGAATGCACTTTATCTTGATCAGATGACTTATGGCTTAGTTCTTGACAATGCACAAGCTATTGTTCAGGCTGATTTTTCTAGTAGTGATTTTGATATTGAACCAGTAAGTGATCCGAATGCTACTACGATGGTTCAGAGACTGCTGAAGGCTAAGGCACTTCTTGATCTTCGTGGATCAGGATTGGATGATAAAGAGATCTTACGTAGATACTTGATTGCACTTGATATTGAAGATATTGAAAAGTTCTTTCCTGAAGAGCCTGAAGGTGGCAAGCCTGAAGAACAGATGGCCATGCAGGAGATGCAACTGAAGTTGGAAGAACTTAGCGCTAAGATCGAAAAACTTAAGGCTGAGACTGAAAAGATTTATGCTGAAATTCCACATGCAGAAGTTAAGCAAGCTAAAGATGTTGCTGGCATTCAGAATGATTCTAGAAAACTTGATCTTGAAGAAAAGTCAGTAAATAATCAGATTGAACTTGGAAGAACTCAGATGAGTATTGGTAAAGCACCAAACGGTATTACTGAAAGTACAGCAAAGAGAGAATATGGACTAGAGACTAACAATGAGGAGAATTAACATGGATTTTGGAGATGCTATAAGAGTTGCCAAACAGGGGAAGAAGATTGCTCGTAAGAAGTGGAATGGTAAAAATATGTATGTAGTTTATATGGATCCACTGCACCTTCCCTCATTTAACACTCAAGGAACATTTAGAAAAGTAAATGATCGCACTGCAAAGTTTATTGGTGAAGATAAGCCACTGAATTGTCAACCATACTTTGCTATGTATAATGCCCAAGAAGAATGGATTCCAGGTTGGGTAGCAAGTCAATCTGATATGCTTGATAATGATTGGTTTATTGTAGAAGCAATAAAGGAGATTAAGATGAAAGATTATCAAAAAAGAGTTTTAACTGAACAAAAAGAATTAAGTAATAAAATTATTAATTTAACTGTTTTTATTACTGATTTTGATAAAACAAAAAAATTAGATGAACTTGATTTTAACTTACTTAATAAACAACTTGAAATAATGTTAGAATATCATAGAGTGCTTCAAATGAGAGTAGTTAATTTTAAGGAGACTTGATAATGATTAGTGCAGAACAGTTTGCAGAATGGAAACAGCATCCAGTTACGAAAGAGATTTTCAGCGAGCTTATGAAGGTAAAAGAGTCTATCAAAGATCAGTTAGCGAATGGGAATACTATTGGTGGTGATGCACAGTCAACGCATGGTTTTACTAATCGTGCTGTTGGACAGCTTGACGGTATTGATCAGTTGCTGAACATACACTATGCTTCGATAGAAGAACAGGATGAAGTTAACCAAGATGGTTATTAAATTAGGTTGTTAAAACATTTATTTAAAAGGGTAATATTATGAAAGAACAAAACATTAATCAATCTGGAATAATTCCTACTGGTGGGCACTTGCTGGTTATGCCTGATAAGGTAGAAGAAATGACAGCTGGTGGAATTTACATACCTAAAACATCTCAGGATAAAGAGCAAATGGCTGCTACAGTTGGTACGCTGGTTGCTGTTGGTTCTGGTGCCTGGGCTGATATTGATGATGGTTCTCCTTGGGCTACCGTTGGCGATAAGGTAAGCTATGCTCGATATGCCGGTGTTTCTATGCTTGGGCAAGATAAAGAAACCTATGTATTGATTAATGATAATGATGTTCTTGCAAAATTACTTTTTTAAATAGGTGTTATGATGTCAGAAGATTTTATTGATGATATAATTGGTGGAGTTGAAGTTGCTAAGTCAGAATCAGAAATGATTGCTGAACTTAAAGCTGTTACTGGTGAGAAGGTTGCTGAGAATAAATCAGCTGATGTAAAGACTGAGACTTCAGTTGCGGAATCCAAGGTTGCTGAAGTTAAAGGTAATGATCTTCCTGATGTTAAGGAACTTGCTACACAGCTTGGTTGGCGTGAAGATCATACTGGTGATGATGCTGTAGATGCAGTGACATATATCTTGAGATCAAAAGATATTCAGAAGTCAATGAGTCAGCATAATAAGGATCTGAAGGAACAGCTTCAAGCTTTGAATGGTTCTGTTAGTGCCTTGAAAACTCATAATGATAATGTTTATAAAGCTGAGCTGAAGAAACTTGAGGGTGAAATCACTGCATTAAAGAAAGAACGTCGAGATGCTATTGAGTTGGCTGATGTAGATAAGGTCGAGGAACTTGATAAGCAGATTGATGAAAAACAGAAAGATATTGATAAGCCTATAGTTACTGACAAGCAAGTAAGTTCTCAAAATGCTAATCCTGTTTATGATTCCTGGATTAAGGATAATGCTTGGTATCTTGAAGATGATGATATGGCAAAGTTTGCTGATACTGTTGCTGGTCAATATATAGGAGCACCACTTGATCGAGTTTATGCTATAGTTAGGACTAAGGTTCAAGAAGTCTTTCCTGAGAAGTTTGCAACTGCTAAGATTGAGGTGGATAAACCTACTGTTCAGGTCAAGAATCCTGTTGGCCCAAAGAGTCCTGTTGAGGGATCTTCTGCAAAAGGAAGTACTGTTGCTTTTACTAAAGCTGATTTAACTGCTGAGCAAGTGCAGATTATGAATCAGTTTGTACGGGGCGGCATTATGACTGAAGAAGCATATATTAATGACATTGCAAAAATGCAAGCATAGGAGAAAGTGAGATGAGTGATTTAGAAAAGGCAAAGGGCGTTAATGGTGAGTCACCTAGGAAGAGAGTTCCACTTGGTACGCGTAATATTTTAACTGCACCGAAAAGGCCCGGTTTCGTGCGCCGGTTTGTGAATGATAAGGGTGATAGAGTTCAGAGCTTTAAAGATGCTGGTTGGAATGCTGTTGATGAAAAAGTACAGGTTGGTGATCCAAAGATTGGGCAGGCTGGTTCAGTAGGAAGTCTTGCAAATCCTCATGTTGGTGGTGGTCAGCGAGCAGTGCTGATGGAAATTCCAGAAAAGTTTTATAATGAGGATCGTGCAGCAAGTCAGGCTAATATTACTAAAGTTGAAAATGAGATCAAGCGAAGATCGAAAACTCCTGGTAAAGATGGTTTGGATGGTGAGATAAGTATTTCATAAAATTATTAATTTTTTAATGGAGTTATATTATGGCAAATCTTGATACTCCATTCGGGTTTAAACCAGTCAAACATTTGTCTGGTGCACCTTGGAATGGAAAAATAAATACCTATTATGTACCTGTAGGTGATGGTACTGCATTATTTAAAGGTGATGCAGTTAAGAGTGCTGGTTCTGCTGATGCAACTGGTAAATTTCCTACAGTGACTCAGGCTACTGCTGCGGCTGCTATTCGTGGTGTTGTTGTAGGGTTTGGTGACAATCCTTATGTAATGACACATCCTGATACACCGAATCGTGATTATCGTCCTGCATCTACTGCAATGTATGCTTTTGTAGTTGATGATCCTTTTGTAATCTTTGAGATTCAAGAGGACAGTGTTGGTAACTCAATTGGTGCTGATATGGTTGGGTTGTCTACAGATATTACTGTAGGCTCTGGAAGTACTTCTACAGGTAAGAGTGCAATTGAGCTTGACTCAAGTGATACTGCAACTGCAGCTGGTCAGTGTAAGATTTTGCGTGTTGTTGATCGTGAAGATAATGCACTTGGGACTAATTGTAAGTGGGAAGTTACCATTATTGAGCATGAAATGTTGTCAGCAACTGACGTATAAGGAGATAAATAATGGGAATTATTACAACTAGTAATTTTGCTAAAGATTTGGTTCCAGGTGTAAAGACTTGGTTTGGTCAGAAGTATAAAGAATATCCAATTGAATATCTAGATATTTTTGAGAAGACTAATTCAACGAAGGCTTTTGAAGAGGAAGCTGGAGTTACCGGATTTGGTCTTGCGGCTGTTAAGACTGAAGGTGCTGGCGTTGCGTATGACGAGCAGGAACAGGGCTTTGTTAGTCGTTATACTCATGTGACTTATGGTCTTGGGTTTATTATCACTCGAGAGATGTATGAGGATGGTATTGCAGTGACTGTTGCTCTGCGTCGTGCAAGTGCTTTAGCTTTCTCCATTCGGCAGACTAAAGAAATGATTGGTGCGAATGTACTTAATCGTGCATTTAACTCTGCTTATACTATGGGATCTAATTCTGATGGTAAGGAACTTTGCGCTACTGATCATCCGAACAAGTCTGGTGGTACTTGGCGGAATGAGCTGGCAACTGCTGCTGATTTAAGTGAAGCTGCACTTGAGCAGGCATGTATTGATATTGGTGCATTTAAGACTGATCGTGGTTTGACGATTGCTATTATGCCACAGAAGCTGATTATTCCATCTGCTCTTGAGTTTGATGCATTTCGGATTTTGGAGTCTATTGGCCAGTCCGGTGGTGCTAACAATGATATTAATGCGCTGAGAGCTTCTAAGAAGTTTCCACAGGGTGTCAAGGTTAATCATTATTTGACTGATGCTGATGCTTGGTTTATCGGTACGAATTGTCCAGATGGTTTGAAGTATATGGAGCGTCGTGCTGATGCATTTGGTACTGAAAATGACTTTGATACTGAGAATGCGAAGTTTAAAGCGACTTTTCGTGGAAGTTTTGGTTGGTCAGATCCAAGAGGACTTTTTGGTTCACCAGGTGCAGCATAACTAATCAACGTTCATTTTTGAACGGTTGAAACTAATTTTAATACTGGTGTTGGAAGTGGACAATCTTCCAACATTGCCCTTAAAAAAGAGTGGTAAAAAATGGGAAAATATTCGTTTGGTAAAACTGGTCCAACATTTGAAGGCGTTTCATTAGTTCCTGCTTTTAATTCTATTACAACTACTGCTACACCTGCAACAGGTTCATGTGCAGTTCAATTTGTTTTCAAAGATGTTAATGGGGCTACTGTTACTGCCCCTGTTTCTGGTTTGCTCTATTTAAGTGAGGTTGCTACTGGACTTACTAATGATTTAGCTGATACAACTCTTGCAGTATTGACGAATGGTGCACTAAAGAATCTTGGCAGTGCTGGCCCGAGTATGTTTACTACTACTGCTGCTGGTTTGCTTGGATTGACTATCACTGCTGCTGCTGATGATTATTATGTAGTGTTTGTTAAGCCTGATGGTTCGCTGCTAATTTCTCCTGTTTGTACTGTTAGTTAATTTATTAAGTAGTTTTAATTTTCTGTAATAATATTAATTTGTTATTACAGAAAGTTAAGTTTATTTAGTTGATAAAAAGTAAAAAATTGTTATATAAAGTAATCTTATGAAAGCTGGTCATTGCAAACAATGTGGAGCGCTATTAGAGTATGGGAATCCTACTTGTACATGGTGTAAATATAATAATTCATTTATTTTGGTGATAATATGCGAGCAAAAACATTAATAGAGTCAACAGTAGATGCAGCAAATAAGATTTTAATTGTTGATAATCAAAATTTAAATGGATCACTTTCTATTGTTGGACTTGTTACTACTGAAAGTGTTGCTATTCAGATACCTAGAGTAACAAGCCCTGCTGTTGCTACTGATACTGATTGGACTAATTTTGTTTATGGTGGAACAACTTATGTTCTTAATGTTGATAATAATCGAGTGAGTCTTCCTTTTCGTGGAACATATAGAATAGTTAAGCCTGCAAGTCCTGGTAATGCTTTTGGTATAAGGTTTGAATAATGCTTAGTCAATCAATTATAAATCCAATACAATCTCCGATATGTGGATTTGATAAAAATGATACTATTTTATTGCCAACTGATAGTGGACTGACAATAGACGGAGAAGTGCTGACAGTGGATGGTGAAATATTAACAGTGGACGGAGAATGATGAAAAAAATACTATTAGGGATAGCATTGCTTGCACTCTGCATTCCTGGAACTGGATTTACAGCGAACATTGACACAACAGGTGTTGCTCAGACTCCGGCGGATGGAACGAAATTGTTTGGGCAGAATGCGGCAGGAGTAAAGGGATATATCACTGGAACTGGCTTAAAAACTTATGTTTTCGGAGCATTACCATCAGCAACAAACCAAATCATCCAAGCCACTGGGGTTGGGACATTCGGATGGACATCAAGCGTTGCTGGCCTGATTAATGACACTGCAACGAATGGGGACGTAGATAAACTGTGGTCAGCCGACAAGATTTTCGATTCAGTTGCATTAAAAGAGAATGCGCTTGGGAATCCCAGCACTGATACCTATGTGCTATCATCAACTGTTGCAGGGGTGCGCTCATGGGTCGCTAATGGTTCTGGAGGTATGACTTGGCCTGCTGCTGCTGGAATCGCTGTGTATTCCGGATCAAGCACATGGGGGACATCGTTGATTGCTCCGAGTGGCACGATTGTCGGGACTACTGACGCACAGACTTTATCTGGTAAATCAATTACTGCCGTTGAAGTTGACGGACATACTGACATTTCATTAACAGCGGCACAAGTGGCCAGTACAATTGCGTATAATACTGGACAGGCCGCCGCTGACGTGGCTATGACCCTACCAACAGCTGCGGCTGGTATGACGATCCTTGGCACGGTTGGAACAGCCCAAGCTAACAAGTGGGGAGTCAGGGCGGGGGCTACTGATAAAATCTATCTACTGGCCTCTGATGGAACGATTAGCGCTGGAACTGATAACGGCTACGCTCGCATGACTGCTGCCCAGATTGGCCAATCTTTTGCCTGTTGGAGTTTCAAAACAGATGCATATGACTGGATGTGTACAGCGGTGTCAATCGGCACGTCAACCTTTGCGGCGAACTGATATGAAGAAATTAACAATCACACTCATACTGTGTTTGTGGGCCACGTCTGCGCTGGCGTTTCCACCGGGGTTTATTGCTGGGATATCGAGGAAAGGGGCTGATGCTCCTGCTGGTGATTGCGACGGTATAGGAATATACTCGCTGTCTTATAATGTTGACCACACTAGTGGAACGACTACTGCCTGTACCAGCGGAGGGACAACGACAGTTACGCTGTCTGGTACTGGAGTATCAGTGCAAGGGACGACGGATAAGTATATCCAATGGACTGGGGCGATTGATAGTTTTATCTCCGCGCCTTTAGCTGATACTGGCATAACTTCACAGAACGGGAGGTTTGAGGTTGATGTCGAAACCCTTGCTATACTACCTGCAAATACCATAGGTATCTTTGAGTATGGTGACCAAAGCACAACAGCAATAATTACTGCTCGTTTTCAGTATAACGCGACTGGTTATCTTGGGACAAGTCCAGGATATAGATTAATTGTGGCACATGTGGATGGTACAAGTGTGGCAGGTATAACCACGTATGTGGCGGCTACAATCAACACAATATATCATATTATAGGAGATTGGAACGCAACAACCGGGAAGGTTTATGCAAAATTACAGGCTGGAGAAAACCTGTCTTCTGCTGGAGTTCTAACATCATTTACGCCTACAATATCTCCAACTGACCCCAAATTCGGAGAGCGATTTTCGTCTAATGTATCACCACAAACGGTAGGTTTTGATAATATTTTAACAGGAGCCAGTCAACAATGATAAAAATATGCCTGATAGTAGCTTTATTGTTGTTTCCGTCAGTAGGTTTTTGCCAGGATTGGTTTTTTGACAAAAACTCAATAGGTGGAACATGCTCTAACACAACTGGTACAGGGTCAATCACTCAGCCATTTTGCGATGCGAAGGTGATGATATGGGATAAAAACTGGAACGCACCGGGGCCAGGAGATACTATATATTTCCGAGCTGGAACATATATTGGGAGACAGTTCGGGACGAAAACAACGAGCCTTACCGGAGGGACCACAGAAAATCCAATTACAATCAAACCGTATGCAGATGAGGAGGTTATTTTTGACGGTTGGGATGGTGCAACATACGCAAGTTCTCTATTTTATGTGTACCCACCCCTTAATAACATCCACGTTGTAGGACCGCTCGAAGTTAAAAACTATTCCATTGGGATGGTGGCCTTTGATGGCACAATCACAACTAGCAATAATCTATCGTTTGATAATGTTACAGTACATAACTGTTCAAACGGTATGGTTTTTAGGGGAGTAAATGGAGTTGTCGTAAAAAATAGCACGTTTTACGATCTAGTGGGAGTGCCTACAAGTGTGAATGATCAGGTTCGTGCCGTGGCTTTTGTCGGCAATGGTGGGTATTACAGTGACAATATCCTACTCGATAATCTCACGATAACCAACGTAAATGATGGTAAAGGTGCTGATAACGGAGACGGAGACGGTATAAACACTGATGAATGGGTCAGGAATATTACTATAAGTAATATCGTAACTGACAAAATCTCAGAAGATGGAGTTGATACCAAAGCTGAAAACGCCACACTGGTAAATATTGTCACAAAAAATTCAGGGGCAACTGGGGTTAAAATTTGGGGGGTTTCGAATTTTGGTCCAGGTGGTTCACTGCCGGAAATTGTTGGAAGGGTATCGACATTTTCGGTTAAAAATGTGCTATCATATCGCAGTTCTGAAACAGGACTGAAATGTTCTGGTGGATACTCTGATTCAACTACTGCGGTTCTTGATAATACCACAATGTGGGCGAATGGGCAGAACGGTATTAAAAACACAAGGGGTGGTCGTGATGACGAGAAAGGTTGTATCCTGACTGTTCGGAACTCTATATTGGGAAAAATCTCACCAGCAGGTGCTTTTGGTGGGACGGGGGCGGCACAGATAGATTCTCCGCCTGGACAAAGCGTATATACGCATTTTGACCATGTTAATTTATATCCAGGTGACACTCTCAAAAGTATTAGCACAACAGGTTGTGCGTCTATTTCTGCAAAATTTACAATAGCTGAATGGTTAAGTAGAGACTACCATACCATAGCAAGCGGAAATTTAGATTGTTCCTCATCTGGTGGGGGTATTTTGGGCGGGAGTTCAGTTAATGAAATATCAAATGACCCGTTGTTTACAGACGTTGATGAACCATTTTTGTGGGCGTCTATATCTCAAGGGGAGATTGCATCTGATACCGTTTTGCTAGCAACAGAGGCGACATACACATGGCCAAGTCCTATTGTTGGACAATATATAGAGGTTGGGGATGATGGTGTGCGCAGGCAGATAACAGCTATCGGAGACGATACCACAAGGACAATAACATTTACCCCTGCGCTATCGGCCCCTTATTGTGGCCGGGCAACAGATTGTCGTGGTGTCCGTGTACTTGGTTGGGGTGCAGCCTCAACAGGGGCAACTGGAGATTTTGCGCTTGCTGTTGGGTCTCCATCTATTGATGCTGGTTTATATATAGATGGCGTACATTGCTCATTTCCAGACGATAATGGCGGGTCAAGCCTAACTGGTTGCATACATTGGAATGGTTCAGCACCAGATGTGGGATATATTGCTGGAGTATATACTCCAGCACCACTGGCTATTAGAGCACTGATTAACGGCGCTGGATCAGCAATCCTGTCTGGACCAGGATCGGCGGTAATCCAATGACGTTTGCCGGGAAATTTTGGATAACTTACTTAGTTGTTTTAGCATTGCTAGTTTGGATAATAGTGTAATGCTGACGTGGGTGGAAGTTATTGCTTTGTTAATCCTGACAGGAGTAATACTGTGGAAATTATAGAATTCAAATGCACACAGTGCGGAGAGCAATGTGGAAGAAACCACGATGGTGGTTTTATTTGCACATCATGTTGAATAATGTATGCTGAAGACGCGGCAGAGGCGGTAGAACTTTTAAAAGAAGGGGATAAAGAATGAAGACAACGGGAAATTATGTTTCAATCGCTTTGTGGATTTGCGCGATTCTTGCTCTAGGCTCGATGATATCCGGATGTGCTGTGACACAAGAAGAAGCCAATATGAACAATGTCAGGCAGGATGTTTTTAGGGATCTGAATAAACAACGAATCTACCAGCCCGTTACTATTTCTGGAGTGCAGGAAATGCGAGGTGATAACATAACCATTACAACCATGGCCGAAACAGCTGTTGTTCAAGCACCGAGTCTGCAATACGATACGTCACGAAATGATATTATCGGCAAGGCGATTGGTATTGCTGGCAATGTTGCTATGGGTGGAATAGCTGCCGTTGCTGCTATCGAGGTGACAAAAGCGGTTAGCGATGCCGTAAAGGTTGAGGTCGTTGATCCTGTTATTGTTAAGCCAGAAGTGGTCAAGCCAGAAATTGTTTATCCTGAAGATGCTCCAGTTGGGATTATGCAATAATTCTGTTGGTATATCATTAACTTCTTATAAAAGGACATATATGGAAGATATGCCAATAGAATTTGAGAGACGGGCTATGATGTTGTCAGATGCGGATATACATGCAATAGCAGCGGCAATTGTAAAGATACATGAATGTGACTGCCCTGTGACCAAGGAAGAGTTAAGCGAAGCTGTTAAATTTTATAAAAACCTGAATGAGTTTTTTGATGGGACAAAAAAGACAGTGTGGAACACACTAATAGTTTTACTTATAGGTTCTATTATAGGCTTAATAAGTATTGGCATATGGCATAAAAGTGGTGGAAATTAATGAGTAAACCTTTAATATATAGTGAAATGCGTCGGCTTATCCATAGCGGTGATCCTATTGCTTTTACACATGAAAAATCAGCATCTTGGTATGATAAGAAGGTTCAAGTGGTGATGCACGTTACTAAATCTCCTCTTGCTCATTTTGGGTTGGCATGGGTGGTTGGCGATAGGGTGATGATATTTGAAGCTGTTCAACCATTGGTTCGCATTTTCCCATTGAGTAAGATGGGAGATTTTTACTGGTACCCACGTAAATCTAAGTTATCAGAGGCTGGATTGACTGAGGCTATGCGGCAAGTAGGTTTTGCATATAGTCAACCAGAGGCTATCTTGGCACAGTGGGGTTTTAATAATAGGGATAATGATGTAACAAGTTGCGTCGAGTATGTTAAAAAAATACTGTCAGTTGATGGTGTTATCCTTCCAGGTAGAGATACTCCAGCAGTTGCCGATACCGACCTGCAGGACATGGGTATTCCTCGATTTAAGGTACGTAATGATTCGTAATTTAGGCATACTGTTGATCATTATTATGCTGTCAGCCTGCACTCGGAGCATTCATGAAAACCATGAAGAAAGCCACGGTAAAAATACGCTGATGCTAATTGATAGATGGTTTAAAGATAACATTACAGAGAGGGAGTAAAATGGTACTTGGTGATATCCTTAGAGCACTGAAGAAAGGCAAGGAAGTTGCTAATCCTGAATCTTGGAAAACTGGATCTCTTGTTTCTAATCTTGTTTTCTTGGTTGGTGCTGTTGCTTGGGCGCTTAAATTCTTCGGCGTTATAGATTTTGAAATTACTCAGGAGTGGATTCAAACTCTCGTTGACGCAGCTGTCGCTGGAGTAGTCGCACTGTTAGCTGCATTTAATATGATATCAACTATTATTTCTTCTAAGAAGATCGGTATTGGTTCTGCAGAAGTTAAACAAAAAATATCTGGGAGTGACTACCAATGAAACATAAGTTTATTTGCCCTAAATGCAAAAAAGAATGTGTAAGAAACCACGATGGTGGAGTGATCTGTATTCCTTGTGGAAAGATTTACGCAAAGACTGCAAGCGAAGTTGCAGAACTATTGTCACATCATAAAGACTTGAGATGAAATATTTTTCATTAACATTATGGGCAGTGGCATTGCTGTGTATAACCAATATTATTTCTGGTTGTGCAGCTCATTCAGAAACCGTACCTGTTGTTTATTTTGACTGTGACATGACTACTGGAGTTTATACCGATCAGTATTGGTTTGAGGGAGAATTGGCATACTCTGATGATGGGACACACAAGGGGTACGTTGTTATAACTAAATTTATTGGTACATCGGATAATAGTAAAAACGGATATGAAAGTTTTTACTCTTGGTATAAAAACAGCGTTGAATGGGGAGAGTATGACGTAGTATTTGACGATGGACATGCATCATGGTATTTGCGAGGATATGGCGCAGGTCCAGCGGGTATTATTGTCAGTCCTGCTTTTTTACCTGACGTGAATAAAATAGCTAAACAGTTAAAATTAAAGGAGAAATAAAATGATTACAGCAATACGATTGTTTATGTCAGCAGTTTGGAGTTTTCTGTTGCCATCTCTCAAGATTTATCTTACTGATCTGGGGGTGGAGCTGTCAAAGACCGCTATAGATGCCGTAAAGTATGCCGCGGCCATAACTGGCACTGGAACAGAAAAGAGAAAGGCTGCTGTAGAATATGTAATTAATGACTTAAAGGCAAGAGGGTTTGGTACTGTGGCGAAAAACAAAGTTTACCTTGCAGTCGTAGCGGCCTATGAGAAAATCTACGGTGACGATAAAGAATGAACGTAATAGTAGATTTTAGACGAAAAGTACTTCGAACAGATAGTTGGGATATTTACTGTCGAATAATGGTAAATTTACGACGAAATCGGAATGATAATTGTGTATTTAATTGGATGATAATATGACTGATGTATTACAAAGAAACGCTGATATGGCTATGCTAGCATTGGTGATATGGAGAGAGGCTAGAGGTGAATCTTATCAAGCACAACTTGGGGTTGCTAATGTTGTGCTAAACAGAGTGGCACATCCTGGATGGTGGGGTCGTGATGTTATGGGTGTTTTATTTGATCCTTGGCAATTTTCATCTGTTACTGACCCAAAAGACAGACAACTTACTAAGTGGCCAATAACTAGTGACCCATCATGGAAACAGTGTTTGAAGGCAGCACACAGTGCACTTTTAGGGTTAGATGTCAATCCTGTCCCTGGTGCAGACTCATATTTTGATGTCAGTATTCCAAATCCAAAATGGGCTGTTCAAAGCAAATTTGTTGCACGAATAGGTAGGATTAAATTTTATAATTTGGATGGTAAATGAATATGTCAAAATGGCAAAGATTTGACCAATCACCTAATGGTCCACCAGAAAAGGCTAAAACTGTTTCATTTATGGTTACTGTTCCTGTAAAAAAATGGTGGAAGAGTTTTATAAAATTACTACGAGGCAAATAAATGACTTACAGACCTGGAGATTATTTAGTAATTTGTGACCAGTGTGGCTTTGAGCGTTATGCTTCTGATTGTAGAATGACATGGGATAAGCTATTTGTTTGCGCTGATACTTGTTGGGAAGAGAAGCATCCACAATATTCTGATCCTAAGCCTTTAGGTGAAAAACAAAGTGTACCAGTGCATCGACCTGAAGCTACGGAAGTTTTTATTGATCCAACTAATCCAATAACGCAAGATGATTTATAAATAATTTTCAATTTAACTGATGAAAACTTGTCGTTCAAATATGAACAAACTTGTGGAATAAAGGAACTGTAATGCTTAGAACAGATTATGTATTTGATGCCAGTGCAAAAACTATAACTTTTACTAATAATGTAGTTGAAGATTATTTAGAAGTTATAATAAATAGCACAGATGGTCTTGTTATTTATAATTCAATTTCTCCTGCAACTACAGGAACACTTGTAGATAAAGTTCTTACTTTAATATTTGACACAACAACTATGTCAGATACTGATGATCTTCAGATATTTTATGGTGAGGCTGCAAGATCAACTTCTGGTCATACCTTTGCAGAATTAATAGCAAGAACTAATACTCTTGTAGATGATACTGGTATTGCTGATAGTATTGGGGATTTCATTAATCAAGGAGTTTTTGAAATTGCTGGTGGTATAAAATCACATTTATATGATATGATTACACCACCGTTGCCTGATCTTTTTTCTATAGATACTGTTACAACTGATACTGCTTTAGCTTATGTGAATATGCCAAGCACTTATCAAAGAGGTCTTCAACTTGCTGTATCAGCGCGTGGATCTGAAATTGACATAGCACATTCTTTTATTGATTTTATTACAACGTATCCGTCTCTTTCTAGGGCTGGTAACATTTCTGAGGTTGTAGAGCATGGTGGTAAGTTATATTATCAGGGGATTCCATTGGTTGGTGAAACTTTAACCTTGCATTTTTACCGGAAACCTGTTATAATGGTTTATGATATGGATGTTCCAGATGGTATTCCTGAACATTTGCAAATAGCATTATTGACGAATTTTGCTGCATGGAAAGCTTATGAGTTTCTTGAAGATGGAATTGAAGGAGCAGATAAAACAGCAAATTTAACTCCAAATACAATAAAATATAAAGGTTTGTTTTTTGACGCCTTGCAAACACTTGAACTTACAATTCCTTATGATTCTCGTGGGTTAATATTGAGATAAAATATGACTGAATCAATTATTCTAAAAGGTGCTTTAGGGATTAATAATATTATTGATCCTTTGAGGCATCCATATAATCCTGAAACTGGTGTAGGTTTTCTTGCTGAAGCAGTCGATTGTGATATTGATGATTCTGGAATGATTTCTAGACGACTTGGGCAAATTGAACTTTCATCAATAATTTCACATTCTCTTTTTTGTGATAAAGGTGATGCCTTTGTTGTTCAGGATAGAGAAAGTGATTCTGCGTTATATCAGATTGGTACTGATTTTTCACTAACGGGGATTCGTTCTGGTCTTACTAAAGGTGCAAGAATTGCATTTAAGCAGGTAGGTGCAAAGACCTATTATACTAGCCCATATCAAAATGGGGTTATTGAAAATGGAATTTCAACTGCATGGCCAGCACTGACTGATCATGTAGGTGCTACTACTGTTAGGGCTTTTTATCCAGCTCCATTAGGTAGTCATATTGAGTTGTTTAACTCATGTATGTGGATAATGCAGGGGAATGTTATTTGGGTATCTGAACCTAACGCATATGGCAAGTATGATATGGCAAGACGGTTCTTTCAGTTTGGATCTAATGGAAGAATGATGAAGGCTGTTAAAGGTGGAGTTTGGGTATCTGATAGTGAAAAGACTGCATTTATTGCTGCTGGTGATAAGTTTGATGATATGCAGTATATTAAGAAATCACCATTCCCTGCGCACGAATGGTCAGAAAATATAGAACTTGTAGATCTTAGTCAATCAGAATTTCAGATTCCAGGTTTGTCTGCTGTATGGTCATCTGATGCCGGATTGTGTATAGGATCTGCTGATGGTCAATTGACAGTTGCTACAGAAAAGAAACTAATCTATCCATCTGGTGCTATGGGCGCAACTGTTGCTGATGGACATAACGTAATTAACTCAGTATATTAAGAGGATCATAAAATGGCAGAGAGATTAAGTACAGGATTCGCTGATGCAGTCAATGCAGTTGGAAGTGTCAAGACCGTAATGGCCAACAGTGTCATCCATATCTATTCAGGGTCGCAACCGGCCACGGCTGATGCAAGCGAGACCGGCACCCTGCTGATGATCTTGACGGTTGGCAGCGGGGCCTTTGTTCCAGGGGTCTCTACCAACGGCTTGAACATGGATGTATCGACGGCAGGAGTGTTAGCTAAGACCGCAGCAGAGACATGGAGCGGCATAGGACTTGCCGCAGCCAGCACCGGAACAGCAGCAGGGTGGTTCAGATGGTATGATAACGCAGTCGTAACAGGTGCCAGCACCACGGCTGTAAGGCTTGACGGGGCCATAGGAACATCAACTGCGTATGAGATGAATTGGAGCAATACAACCATCGTGGAAGGAGTTACCGCCACAGTTAATAATCACAATTATACGACCACCAAGGCGTAAATGGCCAATGACAATGAGTTCATAGCCCCGCTTGTCAGTATCTATGGGGTAGCAGACAACCCTATCCAAGTGAGTTGTTCTTTCGCTGTAGGCACTCCGACCATAGATGGAACTGGGGTAAATCCGTATGCAATTTACGGGAGCATTGCCACTCGTGCCGAGATACACTCCACTGTCATGAATGGGATAGTGATAAGTGGTAATTTTGCATCGCCGCTGGTCAGTATTTCCATAGGCATGTCTCCAGACATATCCATCAACGCTCCTTGCCCCAGCATAAACTCGGTCGTTGATAATCCGATATGGGTAAACTCAACCCTGCACAGTCCGATGGCGGCCATGTCTTCGAGCGGGTATGCGCAGGAAGTAGGGAGTGGTGATTTCAGGGTATCTGCCCCGATTATCTCATCCAATGTAAGCAATTACGGCCTGAACGTAGGGACTTTTGTTGCTCCTGTATGTGCAATGTCATCAGTAGTGGTGGTAGACATCAGCGTAACCAGTAGCTTCATAGCAAAAGTCCCTCAGATAAGAAGCTCAATGCTTGTTCCGTTACATTACGAGATTATAAAGAACCATCGCGAGGGGGTGTGTTCCTCACCTATCTGGTTGAATTGATTCCAATAAAAACTACATTCTCTGGTGATATTCATCAAAGCAAGGGGTACATTAAATTCGCTCAAGCCCAGCTTGCCATCCTGGAGCGGCAGATGTCCTTCCAGAAACTCAATGAGGGTAGGCGGGTAGTGTCTCCAACCGAGGGAGTTACTGTTGAGTGCTTGTCCAGCTTCGGGAGGTATGAAGTACGGATAAACGTTTCCTACATGGAGCATGGAGAGACTAACAAAGTAGAACAAGAGGCCAGTGATGAGGCTACAGAAATAAAAGAGGAAGGGTGTAAGAATATTGCCCTTATAGCCGGTGGATATATTGACCCATCGTTTTCCGTAGAATCAACCGGCCATTGCTCTGTCTATTTTAATTATGCCTCACTTATTAATACATCGCTTGATGCAATATCATCATGTGGGCAGATAATCCAAGATGCGACTCACGGAGAACACACGCTCTTTCAGGTACGCTATCCAGTAGCAAATATTCTATTCTACGATGATGGTACAACACAGCAACACATGGATATTGTATTCTCATTGTGCATCATCAAGGGGTTGGAATTAGTAGAGGGGCCAGGAGACACAATCAAGAACAAGGTAATAGTGACGGCAACCGATCTAGAAAGCTTGGCGTACTGTGTGCCTGAGGACGAGCCATTTCTGCTGTATGAGCAGGAATTTGACTTTGACCAGTTTGGGCTTCTCGACTCAACCGCCTGTAGTGCGAGCTTCAATGCCGACAAAACGAAGCTGTTTATTGTTTTAAGCACAACCCCAGAGGAAACGCCTGACCCGCCAACATGCTTTATAAATTATGTTGTTTATGGCCGAAGCATGGAGGGTTATAGGAGTGACAGCTTGTGGGTGCTGGAATCAACTGGAAGTTACACCCCAGCGTATAACGTCAAGTCGGCCTACGTTGACCATACAG
>Ga0180732_1000159_pt1 | contig 65947 bp, 53 predicted proteins | sample KR11_01MetaG_FD_148674 | JGI IMG/M metagenome (GOLD analysis project Ga0180732, IMG submission 148674) | Groundwater microbial communities from the Olkiluoto Island deep subsurface site, Finland - KR11_0.1 MetaG | ecosystem: Environmental > Aquatic > Deep subsurface > Groundwater | place... | reverse complement strand
CTCCAGGTCATCTATGCGGCCTTCTCTGGCGAAAGCCGCCCCCACAAGAGCGCCCATGCTGGAGCCCGCGATCATATCTATTTTAACGCCCTTCTCAAGAATGGCTTTTATAACGCCTATGTGCGCGATGCCCCGGGCGGAGCCGGAACCCAGCGCCAGAGCTGTGGGCGTATTTTTGCTTAATATTTTCCGGACAGTTTTGATCATCCCTTCTCCAGAAGTTTTTTTATGGATCTCACATCGAGCGAGAATTCTTTAAAGAGACAGCTTTTGTCTCTCGCCGAAAATGTGAAACCATCAGCTCCTCGTCTGAGAACTTGCATATTCAAACCCGCTTTTAAAACATGTTTGCTTATCTCATCGGCGAGGCCGCCGGATGTGACGCCCTCTTCCAGAACAATGATTTTTTTAAAAGGACTGAGCATCGCAAGCGTTTTTTTGTGGTCAAGATAATTCTGGGCGCTGAACGCCGCCACAGCCGCGCCTACGGCGGACGAGGACGCCGCGGATGATGACAGTTCAGCAACGGCTCTCAGCGCGTAAGAAGCCAGATGAGGCCCGGAAACAACAATGCAGATCTTCTTCCCCTCTTTCAGCATGACGCCGCTGTCGATTGAGAACTTTCCGGCAGTCTCCTTAAAAGGAAAATCCCGCGGGCTTCGCCGCAACTTGATATAAACGGGATAATTCCATGATTTTTTCGCACCGCTCAGATAATATTTCAGTAATTTCCTTGTTTCAGACGCGGAGAACGGATCATAAACCCTCATGGAGTGTATTGAACGCATCATGGGGATGTCCCCCGTCATCTGATGCGTTTTACCGTCGGTGGCGTAGCACAGTCCCGAATAACTGCCCGCGTAGATCACGGGGGTCTTCTCCGTGGCATTGACATATATCTGCTCAAAACATCTCCGGAAAAAACTCGCGTAAGTGTTCACAACCGGAATAAAGCCGGAAAGAGCGAACCCCCCCGCCGTGGATGCCATGTCCTGCTCGGCAATGCCCGATTCCACAAATCTTTTTCCGTATTTTTCCGCTATGGGCGTGAGTTTCATGGATTTTTCAAGATCGGCGTCCAGCACGATTATCTTCCTGTTTTTACGCATAAGAGAAAAAAGCTCATCGGCAAAAGCGTCTCTGGTTGAAAGTTCGCGGCATGACGGAATTCCAACCGCCGCCGGGGCGGCGGGCGGGATTCCCCACCGCCCGAAGGCTTCTTTGATACACGCGGCTCCGGTCCCGGTGACAAGTTCTTCCAGTATGCGCGCGTATTCCTCCGCCGACGGCACCTTTGAATGCCAGACGGCCTTTCTCCGTGAGGGATTTTTCATGGCCGTCACGGAGCTGCCCGCGCCTTTTATGGTGTCGGCGATGATCACGCAATTATCTTTCCCGCACGCAAGAGCGAATGCCTTTGCCAGACTTTCCATGTCATTGCCACGCGCTGTAATGACTTTAAAGCCGAAGCCCGACAAAGTTTTTTCAAGATCATCTATGGCCTTTATATCCCTCACCGCGCTGTCGGTCTGGAGATTGTTCCTGTCAATTATCGGGACGAGTTCCGTCAGGCGGTTTTTTCTGATACTCATCAAAGCCTCAAAATTCTGGCCTTCCTGCAGTTCACCGTCGCCGAGTATCACAAAAGCCCGCCGTTTTTCTTTTTTAAGGCGAGAGGCCATGATCATTCCGGCGGCCTTTGACAGAGACTGTCCGAGAGATCCCGTGTTAGACGCGATACCGGGAGTGCTCATATCCGTGTGCGCCTGCAAACCGCGGGGAGTCTTGTACGAAAGAAGCTCTTCAAAGTTTATGACGCCTTTGGCGGCAAGAGCGGCATACTGCGCGGGAGCGGCGTGACCCTTGCTGAGTATGAGTATATCCCGGGCCTTCATCCCCCTGAAATAAAGATATGTCACAATATCAGCGCAGGAAAACGAAGCTCCCAGCCAGCCGTGTTCAGCGGATTTTATCGCCGCGAGAGCATTAATTCTGTTGACAGCGGCAAGACGCGCGAGTGTTGTAACTGAAGCTTTCTTAGGAAGTTTCCCGAAAGCTTTTCTGAAAAGCGCTTTATCTACAAGGAATATTTTTCCCGGCATACGAAAATTCTCAATAATGGAAGGCGCTCTCGCCTATGAATTCCCTGAGTATGGAATTGTGCGGCACTCTCTTGGGCGGTATGACCAGAAAAAAACGCAAGAAATATAAAAGCCGCCTCGCCTCAAAATAGGAATCATCCGTCTTCTTCACATTTTTGAGCAGTTTTTCAACCAGCGGCTTTATAACCGCCTGCTCGTATATCAGCGAGGAATTGAAGAAGACATCGCAGGTGCGCTGAAAAGGAAATATGTATCTGTCTTCGCCTTCCCTCACTTTCGGAAAGCGCTTTATTGAGTCCGAAGCCGAATAGCCCCTGAATTTATTGTCTCTGACAATGCGCCTTATCAGACGCGAATCCGAAGTAAAAATCCTGTTGTCGTTATCTATCCCCAGCTGCGTGAGGGCGCTGACAAAAATTTTGAAAAATTTCCCCGACGGTATATTCGGCAGTATCGCGGGGTTGAGGGCGTGTATCCCTTCTATGAGCACCAGCGAATCCCTCTCCAGCCGCAGCCGGCGGCCTGTGTATTTACGGCGGCCCAGCTTAAAATCATATTCCTGGAGGCGTATCTCTTTACCCTCAAGGAGCTCCTGCATCTGGCGTCTCAGGAATTTGAGATCCAGCGCGCGGACCGACTCAAAATCGTAATCACCGTCCTTCGTGCGGGGGGTTTTTTCGCGCGAGTGGAAATAGTTGTCAAGCGATATTTCCGTGGACTTGAGCCCGTCGGCCCGAAGCTGGACGCCCAGCCTTTTTATAAATGTCGTTTTACCCGAAGAAGAAGGCCCTGCCACGCATATTATTCTCCTGCGCGGAAAGGAGGCCTTTATCATATTAGCTATTTCAACTATCTTGCGTTCGTGAAAAGCCTCCTGCACGTTTATCAAAGTCCTGATGGAGCCGTCCGCGATGGCGCAGTTAAGATCGCCGGCGTTTTGTATCCCGAGAATACGGTTCCATTCTTTGGTTTCCATATACACTCTGTAAAGTTTTTTCTGCCTGTCTTTGGTAGCGGGCAGTTTTTCTATATCGCCCCTCACGGGGAACTGCAGTATAAAGCCGTGGTTGTATCTGACAAGACGGAAAGTTCTGATGCTCCCGGCCGAATAAACAGTTTCGGCCAGCATAAAGTCAAAATAGCCCCGTAAAAAAACGATATCTATTTCCGCGTCCGGCAGATAGCGCACGGCGTTATATTTATCCTCCCTGCCGTATTTCCGGCAGAGCCTCATAACACGACCTTTCTTCATCCTCACCCTGGTGAATTTTTCGTCCGAGGCGATTATCTCTCTCATGCGGCGGGAGACACTGTTGATAAACGACGAAGTGATTCTCTCGCCGCCGTTTATCTCATAGAAATAACCGTTCATCAGTGTCTGTCCCACATGCAGGGAAGAATCAGGGTAAAGCTCGTGTATGGCGCACTCGAGCAGTATGGACAAACTGCGGCGGTAGATCTCGGCGCCGTGCTTAGTGTTGAAACTGACCCTGCCGCGCTCAAGCGCTATATAAAAATCTTTGTGTTTTTCCATAAGGCTTGTATTTTAGCTTAAAAACCAGGAAAGAAAAAGGGGAAAAATATCAGAACCGCCCTTATTGTCATAACTGAATAACTAAATACCCGGCACCAATTGCGGCGCCAATTGAAAGAGCTTTTGAAAACGCCTGATGGCCCCGGCGGGATCAGACGATGAGGCCACCGCCGATATGGCGCACAGGGCGTCGGCACCGGCGGAGATGACTTCCCGCGCATTGTCAAAATTTATTCCGCCTATGGCGACAAGAGGCAGTTTTGAAAAAGATCTTATTCTTTTTATCAGCTCGATCCCGCAGGAGGCGCCGGCGTCTTTCTTTGTGGATGTGGCAAAGACAGGGCTTATCCCCAGATAATCAGCGCCGAGACGCTCGGCTGCGCGCGCCTCATCCTCGTTATGCACGGTGACGCCTATTATTTTATCTTTACCAAGGAGCCGCCGGGCCTCGTCCAGCGGCATATCGTCCTGGCCTATGTGCGCGCCATCCGCCGAAACGGCTAAAGCTATGTCTATCCTGTCGTTTATTATGAGCGCCGCATTCCGGCATATCTCCCTCAGGCGCGAGGCTTCTTCAAAAAGGATTTTTGTTGAAGCGTTTTTCTCCCTGTACTGGACGACCCCGACGCCGCATTTCACGGCAAGAGAAACATCATCGAGCACACCCGCCCGGCTCAAGGCGGAATCCGTGATGAAGTAATAGCCCCTGATCACGCGAGCTTTTCCAGTGTTTCTATCTGCTGCCTGTTCAGATTATACACACAGTCAAACAGGTCATTTTTGAAACTACCCGTGCCCGTGCAAATCTCAGAAGCGATTTCGGCGGCTATGCCGAAACAGACCAGCGCCGAGGCCGAGGCGCGGGCAAGATCCTTATTCACCGCGGCAAAAGTTCCGATGACGGAGGCGGCCATGCATCCTGTGCCCACGATCGTTCCCATCATATCCGTGCCGTTTGACACCTTATAAACCCGGGAAGCGTCCGAGATAATATCCTCTTTGCCCGTGATAACGACCGTACAGGATTTTTTCGCGGCCAGTTCAGAGGCCATCACGGAAAGATCGGCGTCCACAGAGCCGCTGTCAACGCCCTTGGTCTTCACTTCCATTCCCGTCACGCGCGCGATCTCAGAAGCGTTGCCTTTAATGATATTCACTTTAACGCTTTCCAGGATCTCATAGACCTTTTCGTCCCTGAAACGCGTCGCTCCCGCCCCGCAGACATCCAGCACGACGGGAATGCCCTTTTTGTTGGCGGCGCCAGCGGCCAGTTTCATGGATTCTATCAGTTCGATTGTCAGCGTTCCTATATTGAGCACCAGCGCCGAGGCGAGAGAAGCCATGTCCGCGGCTTCCTCTTTTGCGTGGGCCATGACGGGGCTCGCGCCGAAAGATTTGACAATATTTGCGCAATCATAGATCGTCACCCAGTTGGTTATGTGATGTACCAGCGGTTTTTCCTTTCTCACTTTTTCCAGCAATTCCCATGTGCTCATTAAATCCTCCCAATATACAATTCTCTCTAATCAATACAGACGAATTCTATAACTCTTCACGATTTCAGTCAACACAGACAGCCGCCGCTATTTGTTTTTTTTTGGCGAATTATATAAGATTTTACCGTAATGATTTGGAAAACTTACAAAACCCGGGGGAAAATAACATGAGCGAAATCAAAAAAAACATGCAGGCTATCGACGGCAACACGGCGGCGGCGCATGTCGCCTACGCTTTCAGCGAAGTGGCGGCGATATATCCCATAACGCCCAGCACGACTATGGGGGAGCTTTCCGAACAGTGGTCAGCTCAGGGCCGCAAAAATCTTTTCGGTGAAAAGCTGAATGTAATAGAGATGCAATCTGAATCCGGGGCCGCCGGAGCCGTCCACGGTTCATTGTCCGCAGGCGCCCTGACAACAACTTTCACCGCCTCCCAGGGGCTCATGCTGATGCTGCCCAACATGCACAAAATCGCGGGTGAGCTCCTGCCTGCTGTCTTTCATGTTTCCGCCAGATCGCTCGCCTGCCAGTCGCTCTCAATATTCGGCGACCATTCCGACGTTATGTCGGCGAGGAACACCGGCTTTGCCATGCTTGCGTCCTCATCCATACAGGAAGCGATGGACCTTGCCATCGTGTGCCATCTGGCCACTCTTGAATCAAGCATTCCCTTCATGCACTTCTTTGACGGCTTCAGGACCTCTAACGAAATACAAAAAGTGGAAGTGCTGCCTTATGAACTGATGGCGGAACTGCTGGACATGCAATATATTGAAAAATTCCGCGCGAGATGTATGAATCCCAACCGGCCATACGCCAAGGTGGGAGCGGAAAACCCCGATGTCTATTTCCAGGGGAGAGAAACGGTCAACCGCTATTATGACGCTATCCCGGAAATCGTAAAAAAATACATGGTAGCGGTCGGGAAGAAAATCGGCAGAGATTACAAATTGTTTGAATACACAGGGGCGCCGGACGCCGACAAAATAATAATCGCGATGGGCTCGGGCTGCGAAACAATAGAAGAGACCGTGGAATACCTGAACAAGCGCGGAGAAAAAGTCGGCGCCGTCAAGGTGCGCCTCTACAGGCCGTTCTCCGTGAAGGATTTCGTCTCCGTCATTCCGAAGTCCGTAAAAAAAATAGCTGTTCTCGACAGAACCAAAGAGCCGGGTTCCATAGGCGAGCCCCTGTATCTTGATACTGTAGCGGCCCTTAAAGGCAAAGATATAAAAATAATCGGCGGGCGTTACGGGCTTTCCTCAAAAGAATTCACGCCGGGAATGGTGAAAGCCGTTTATGAGCACCTGGGCAAAAACGGCGATCACGGATTCACGGTGGGAATAACCGACGATGTGACAAAACTTTCAGTCACCGTGGAAGAAAACATAATAGCCGAGCCCGCCGGCACAATAAAAAGCAAATTCTGGGGTTACGGTTCCGACGGCACGGTCGGCGCCTGCAAAAACGCCATCAAGATAATCGGCGACAACACGGATATGAACGCGCAGGGTTATTTTGTTTACGACTCTAAAAAATCAGGCGGCATCACGATCTCCTATCTGCGATTCGGCAAAGAAAAAATACGCTCGCCCTACCTGCCGATAGAGTTTGATTTCGTGGCGCTCCACAAACCGGAATACATAGGCCGCTATGACATTCTGGACGGCATAAAAGAAGGAGGCGTCTTTCTTATCAATTCCCCGGAGAAGACATCGGATATCTTCTCAAGCCTCACTGAAAAAATGCAGAAAACGCTGAGGGACAATAAAATAAAATTCTATGCCATTAACGCTCTCAAGATAGCCGAAGAAGTCGGGCTGGGGCTCCGTATCAACACGGTGATGCTCGCCGCCTTCTTCAAGATATCCGGCGTGCTCCCGGAAGATCAGGCGATAGAACTCCTGAAAAAAGCCATCAAGAAAACATACGGCCTCAAAGGTGACAAAGTTGTTAACATGAACTGGGCGGCGGTTGACAAAACAGCCGAGGCCCTTGTTCAGCTTGAAATACCTTCCGCAAGCGGCGAGCACACGGAAATAAAAAAACTTATACCCGAAAACGCGGGAGTTTTTGAAAAAACGATTATTGAGCCCGTGATGAGGCTCAAAGGCGATAACATAAGCGTTTCGCAGATGACCAATGACGGCGTGGTCCCGACAGCCACCGCACGGCTTGAAAAAAGAGGGATCGCCCCGCTGGTTCCCCGCTGGATCAGCGATAAATGCATACAGTGCAATCAGTGCTCCTTCGTCTGCCCGCACTCTGTCGTAAGAGCCAAACAGATAGCTCCCGGAGATTTAAAAAATGCCCCCGCAAATTTTAAAACCGTGGAATCCAAAACAAAAAATGATAAAAGTCTCCAATACCGGCTGCAAATTTATGCCGAGGACTGCACCGGATGCGGGAATTGCGTCAACACCTGCCCCGTCCAGGCTCTTGAGTTTCATCCCATAGAGGAAGAGCGGTCGGCGGGATCTTCGGCAAACACGGCATTTTTTGACAATCTCCCCGACGATATAACTGACGGCGTAAAAGAGACAACGGTCAAAGGCAGCCAGTTCCGGAGGCCCCTGTTTGAATTCCCCGGCGCTTGCGCGGGCTGCGGTGAATCGGCTTACATAAAAAATGTCACACAGCTCTTCGGAAAAAGGATGATAATCGCAAATGCCACGGGTTGCTCGTCAATATACGGCGGCACCTTCCCAACGATCCCTTATTGTCAGACAAAAGAAGGAACAGGCCCGGCTTGGGCAAACTCGCTGTTTGAGGATAATGCCGAATACGGCTTCGGTATGAGGCTGGCCGTTGATTCCAACAGGCAGCAATTGCTTTCAAATGTTAAGGCGCTCATTGAAAAGAATATCTCGCCGGAGCTGACTCAATCCCTGAAAAAAAATGTTGAACTGTGGAAAAATGTTGACGCTGAAGCCAAGGCTGCGGCGGGCTCTACAAGATCCCTCCTCAAAGACGCTCTTAAAAAAGCTTCCGGCGGAGATAAGAAAATCATAAGCAAAATAATTGAGCTTCAGGATTATTTTGTGGATAAAAGCGTCTGGTGCATCGGAGGAGACGGTTGGGCTTATGACATCGGCTACGGCGGGCTGGACCATGTCCTCGCCTCAAAAAAGAACATAAATGTCCTTGTGCTGGATACAGAAGTCTATTCCAACACGGGCGGACAATCATCAAAAGCCACACAGCTGGGCGCCTCGGCAAAATTCGCCATATCGGGAAAAGAAATAAAGAAAAAAGACCTCGGACTCATAGCCATGTCCTACGACTACATCTATGTGGCGAGCTGTTCCATGGGAGCCAACAAACAGCAGTTTCTTAACGCTATCAGCGAAGCGGAATCCTACGACGGGCCTTCGCTGATAATCTGCTATTCGCCCTGCATAAATCACGGCCTGGATATGTCAAGATCAGTTGAGGAAGAAAAGCTGGCCGTGGAATGCGGTTACTGGCCTCTTTACCGCTTCAACCCGCTTATTGCCGACGAGGGAAAAAATCCTTTTAAGCTGGAGTCAAAAGACCCGAACGGAAAATTCCAGGAATTCATACAGAGCGAGGTGCGATTCAGTTCCGTTAAAAAACTCTTCCCCGACAGAGCCGAAGAGCTTTTCGCGAAAGCGGAGAAAGCGATGCTGAAACGCTACGCCCATTACAAAAAACTCGCTGAAGTTTAAATTTGTAATTTATCCAGAACCTTAAGCAGTTCCTCATAATTTTGAGAGCCCGTCACCTTCCCGCGGGCGGCGGCGGCGGAAGCAAAATCTTTCAGATACCACAGGGCCGCCTTTCTCATCAGCCCTATCACCGATGAATCGGTGAGATCCGAATATTTCCTGATATACGAAAGATGTTTTTTCAGAGTTTCTATGCGCTGTTTTTTTCCCGGCTTCGGAGAGCACAGGCCGTTTTTAAGAAAACCGTTTATGTCTTTGAATATCCAGGGATTCCCCATGGCCCCTCGTGCGACGATAATACCGTCGCAGCCCGTCTCTTCAAACATCTTATTCGCCAGAGGCGCGGATAGGATATTGCCGGAAGCGAACAAAGGAACGCTCAGGTTTTCTTTCGCCATTTTTATGGCCTCATAATCCACATCGCCGCCGTACATCTGAGCGCGCGTGCGGCCGTGCAGAAATATGGCGGATACCCCGGCGCCCTCACAGCCCCTCACGACATCGATGAGGGCTCTTGTATCGCTTTTGTCAAAACCCGTCCTGAGCTTAACAGTAACAGGGAGCCCTGATTTCAGCGCAAGGATTTTTATTATAGCGAAAAGTTTTTCCGGCGTTTTAAAAAGCGCGGCGCCCTGACCGTTTACCACAACTTTTCTCACCGGGCACGCGGCGTTTATATCTATAAACTCGACATCCGCGTGTTCTTTCATCTTCAGCGCGGCATCAAGCATGAGCTCGGCGTCGGAGCCGAGAAGCTGGCCTGCCACGGGACTGTCAGCCGGGACGCTCTTGAGCATACTCAGCGTCTTTTCCCTTTCCCTGACGAGAGCGTCGGAGGATATCATCTCGAAAAAAGCCATCAGCGCGCCGTGTTCCCTGCATATCAGCCTGAAGGGCAGATCCGAGCAGCCGGCAAGCGGAGCCAAAAACACATTCGTTTGAAAGACTTTATCGCCAATTCTTATCATGGGCTATTTTAATTTATTAAGCGTGAATATAAAAGCGCGCCGGGGGCTAGTGGAGCGGTTCCTGATTCGCGGCAATAGCAAATGCCCCCATTTTTTAGTATAATCCCCCTATGAAAATATATTTGAGCGGATTGGCTTTTGACGAGGGGAAGGTGAAATACAATGACGAACGCCTGATAAAACTCAGCGACAAATTCAAGCCGAAAAAAGTCGCGCCGTTTTTCGCGGAACTCACAACGGCTGATCCCGAACAGGCGGACGCGATCGCCGTGCGGAAAGAGACTCTCCTTGATTTACTGATCCCCGACATGGAAAAACTGGAAGGGCGTCTGGCGAGGAGCGAAAGTCAGGACGAAAAAAAACTTCTCGTAAAATGCATCCGGGCCATGGAAGAAGAAAAAGTCCTCTGCGATCTGGAATTGAGCGTCGACGAAAAAAACATTCTCAAAGCCCTCGCTCCCCTGACCTTTAAACCCACAGTGGTGATTGACGGAGATATCTCAACGGACGAACTCATCGCCAGCGTCTTGAAAAAAGCCGGCATCATATTCTTCTACACGGCCGGGAAAGACGAATGCAAGGCCTGGCCGGTGGAAAAGAATTCTAACGCCGTCACCTGCGCGGGAAAAATACACAGCGACCTCGCGCGCGGTTTTATACGCGCGGATGTGGTGCCCTTCGACGGCATGATGAGCGTTTTCAACATGCACGAGGCCAAAGAAAAAGGTCTTGTCAAAACCGTGGAAAAGAACCACATCATTGAAGACGGGGACATAATAGAGATAAAATTCAACGTCTGACCGCGTCCGGCGGAATCAAAGGATGCGGACAGCTTTTTTTAGAATCCTTTCAGTATTTCGGCTGCCCTGATTTTAAGACCTTCGGAAACATCCGGCCTTTTCATTAATCTCCCCAGCGAAGATTTTATCTGTTCGAGAACGCATATATGTTTCTCGTCTTTAAGCGCCGCGACCAGCGCTACCGTCTCTTCTTCGGCCAGTTCCACCAGAGCCCACACGGCGCTGGCCCTCATCCATTCGTTCGGGCTCGAAATCATATCTTTGAATGTGGCGGCAGCAAGCTTTTTGTTATGGGGATAAAGGGCTTTCGCGGCATTAGCGCGCACCCGGTTGCTGATATCATCAAGGTAGGGCAAAAAGAAAGTCGTCGCTATATTCGGGTCTTTTTCAGTTTTCAGTTCTTCCTCGATAAATTCTATTCTTCTGGCCTTCTCCCTGATTATCGGGTCTATGTCCGTTATTGTCTCGTGCGTGGAATTTCTCACGAGCGGCGGAAGAGGCGAATGCCGGGAAAAGCCGCGCATCTCTTCCATGATTTTTTTCTGATGCTCCAGCGTGGAGATCTCCCTTTTCTCAACAAATCTGCGCGTGATGGCGTGCATCAGGTAAAAGGCCGCCAGAAGTATTAGGGCAAAAACCGCAATGCCGGCGAATACTATCTGATTCATTTTAACCCTATCGGCTTCGCGCGCGGAGGAGATCTCCGAGAGAAGTTTCTCCCTTTCTTTTTCGCTTTGTTTCAGCAGGCTGTTTATCGTTTCCAGGCCGTAGTTGAAATTCGCGGAAAATTTGTCTTTCTGTTGTTTGAATTCTTTGATCAGCGCGTTGAGTTCTTTCTCTTTCGCGGCGGAAGATTCCGCTATCAGGCCCCTCTCGGACATCCGGCGGCACAAAAGAAGCATCTTCCTGATCTCCTGATTGTCAGGATCAATATTCCCGGCCTTTGTCAGATACGCCTGAGCGGAAACATAGTCATCAGCCAGAAAGCTCTCGGAACCGTATTCCGTGAGCATCTTCACAAAAAACTCCTTCATCTCGCTGTTTTTGCCGTCCAGGCTTAAAGCTGTTTCCATCAGCGACATGCTCTCCCGCTTCTCTCCTTTGATATACTCAGCCACGGCTCTGTTAAAAACCTCTTTTGCCGTCTCTGCAGAAAGATTCTGGAAAACAGCCAGAAAAATAATAAGCAATAATTGTTTTTTCATTTCCTATCTCCTTTATTTCGGATCTTCCCCGGTGCCGTGATCGCCCAGAAATTTTCTGAGCCGCTGCAGTAACTTTAAAACACCCATATCGGCCGGCGACAGCTTCAAAGCGTCCTCTAAAAACTTCTTCGCCTCCAAATACTCTCCCTTGTTGAGCGCCTTATACGCAAGGCATCTGCACTGCAAAAGCGCGGCGTTCTTATTCGCCGGATCTAAATTCAGGATCTCATCCACGGTTTTCAGACAAGTGTCAAAGTCGGATTTACGCAGCTGCTCCCGCGCGGCCGTGAACAAATCCCTGCTCTTCTGTTTCTGGGCTTTTTCTTCAATCTTCATCTCAATGTTAAAGAGCGTTTCCAGATCCTCCTTGGTATCGGATTCTATCATGGCGATCTCTCTGAATTCCGCACGGGCCAGTTCATATTTGTCGTTCAGGAAATATTCTATGGCCGTATTTGTCAGTTTGTCATATGTCTGTTTCGCTTTCCGGAGTTCATCGCCTCGGCGTTCAAGTTCCTTACGGCTGCTGTAATACAATTTGGCCTCTTCGGCCGCGTCCGTGTCAAAGTAAAACTTTACGCTTAACATGTGTTTGATTCCGAGCTCATGGAACACAAAAGCGTAATCCGCTGAACAGCGCTCAGTGATAACGGTAAAACCCGCGCTCAATTCCTTATAGTTCAATCCCGCGTTCAGCGCGAAAATCGGCGAGATCATATAAGAGCAGCCCGCCTTCCACAGCGTGCCGGAGCCGGCGCCGGGACGGATGAGGTCAAGGGAAGGCTTTATTTTTCCTCCGGGCAATTCTCCCGCCGCGCCGAAGATCAGTCCGCGGGAATAATCATCAGCGCTATCTTTTAATTTCAATGAGGGGCTGATGAAATTTTGAACACAGAAAGACACATCAGCATATTTCCAGGAAGATATAATTCCCAGGTCCGCGCCGACGGAGCTGGCGCGGTAACTGTCCATACTCTGCGACAGCAGTTTGATATTCGTTCCGGCCGCGAGCTTATCTTTCACCGGGTAGGCGAATGAAAAAATAAAAGCTTGTTCTTTAGCGGCGAAACTTCCCAGGCTCTCTCTCAGAAGAGATGTTTTTTCAGCCATCGCCGATTCCACCCCGGCGAATGAAACGCCCATATAGGAAGATTTCGGAAGGAAGGTAACGGGCCCGAATTTATGCCCGCCACCGATAAAATAATAATTTCCGCCGTCATACATGGGCCTGTAAAAAAAGGATAACTCATCTCTTGCCAGATCACAGAGTGATGCGGGGTTAAGATACACGCCCGCGAGATTCCCTCTGAGCGCCGAGCCGCTGCCGCCCCTGGCGGCCTGCGCGGCATCGCCGGAGAGGACAAGAAGATAATCTCCCGGCCTGCCTCCGGATGCGTCTCCGGAATAATAAGCTCCGGCGGCCGAGGCAAAGCCCACCGCTATACAGAAGACGAATATCCGCGCAGTCATTTAAGCACTCCTATCAGCCTGCGGCGGCGATGCTCGCCTCCGGAAGATGGATGAACAGTAAGATTCAGGATATATACGCCGTTTGCCACAACCGAGCCCTTGCCGTTTCTTCCGTCCCATGTGATGATATTCGTCGTTCCCGTCGGAGTCCCCGCCCCCGAAGCGCTGAATTTTTTAACAAGCTCTCCGAACGGGCTGTAGATCTCAAATTCCAGCACGGAATCTTCAGTTAAAACGCATTCTATTTCCGTATTTTCAATCAGGGGATTGAAGGGGTTCGGGTAATTTTTCACATCGCCGGAGACAGAAGCCGGCGCGGCATAATTGAGAACCCTGAAATAAGACAGATCGCGCACCGTTGCCGTCACCTGTCTGTTCTGCGTATCTATCTGCTGATCGTTCACGACGGTCCATTTTCCGTTCGCCTCATCAAGAACAAATAATTTTGTTGTTGAAGGCGCGACAACATCAAGGCCGTCATAGTCAAAAACCAGATTGAAGGTATAAGCGGACGCGTCCGCGACGGCTCCGTTCAAAGAATTCTTCAATTCGATCTTATAGCTCGACCCTCCGGGGATTGTCATAATGGGCGAGACTGACGCCGCCTCATCAGCCAGGGAGGTGAGGGAATCGCTCACCTCCGCCGCATCAATATAAGTGTTCGGGGGAAGATCCGGAGATTGAACGCTCAAACGCCCGCATATTACTTGAGACCACTTCACATAAAAAGAAAATGTCTCACCGCTCATCCTCTCCCCTCCCTGAGAATCTTCCGCGTTCACTCTCCAGAAATAAGTGGTGAAATCCGAAAGAACGGAAGTGTCATTGATTGCGTAGGTATTTGTGGAAACCGGGAAAACCTCCAATAGAACAGTCTCCGGAAAAGTGGAGGAATAGACGAGAAAGCGATAATTGACCGAGTCACCGCTCAAAAGGTCGGGATCACCGTTGCCCTGCCATACAAATTTGGGCGTGAGCATGGAGACCTCTCCGGAATCCTCCGGAGACAGCAGAGAAAAAGGCAGCGGGGAATGATTGACATTCCAGACGCTGAATTTCCCCGAAACGGAAGAACCCGCCATAAGGCCGTCCGACACTTCCACCATTATCTCATAATCACCGCCGTCAGAATAAAGGCTCGTGTCCAGAATATATGACGTGGCCCCCTTCCTTAAACCTTCTCCGAAATAAAGTTTTTCCACGAGAAGCTGCGGGGCAGCGGCGGGCCCTGTTGAAATAAAGAGATTGAAATAAACCCTGTCATAGAAATTGATGTCTTCAAAATCCCATTCTATGAGCATCAGCCCTGTCTCAATATTTCCCGCCTGCGGATTTTTGACGCTGGCCGTCGGGGCATTATCGTTATTGTTTATGCTGAAATCTCCTGTTTCCGCGCTTGTTCCGGATAATCCGCCGCTGTCAGAGGCACTTATTTTAAGCCGGAAGAATGCGCCGTTGCCCGATAAAGCGCTGTTCCATGTCCAGCGGTCCACCGACACATCGGAAAGTTCATGAAGGAGCGTATAAGTTATCCCGCCGTCATTGGATAAAAAGATCCGTATATCGTGAAACGCGTCTCCCGAATTGGGATCCGAGACCTGCCAGACGATATCGCTGTTTCCCGATACGGTGTCTCCTTCAGATGGGGCGACCACAGTAACTGACGGCGAAGCGTTTGTCAGGGCCGAAGCGAAATTTGACACCGGTGAGATGTTGCCGGCTGTGTCGCGCGAACGGACGGCGAAAAAATATTCCGCGTTATTCTGGAGTCCGGAAATTGTAAAATTTTCAAGATTCCCCGGCGATTGCGGGGACGGCCCTGGCATTGAATTCACCGAAGCGATTGACGCTGCGGTAAAACTGAAACTGGCGTAAAAAACCTCATAGCCCGCGAGATTGTCAAACGGGGGATCGGAAGGGCTCATCCACAGCAATTGGATCTCTCCGTTGGCGGATCCTGTAATAGCGTCCAGATCCCCTATTTGCAGCGGAAGAGAAAGATCAACAAAAAATGTGAAGGTTTCCGACCATTCAGATTCATCGCTATAACCGTCCCTCGCCTTCAGCCTCCAGAACCAGGTCTTCTGGGAAAGACCGGATGACGGCAAAGAAAGAGCGTCAATACCGGAACTGTCTATGAGCGGCGAGACAAACGCGCTGTTGTCAGCCAGCTGCAGACGGTAAAGGATATCTTCGCTGTCGGGGTCATATGCCTCGTTCCAGAACAGGGTCGGAGTGGTGTAATTTATGTGGAATTCAGCGCTCGGCGACGCCGGAACCGCCGGTTCCGGAAAAGAATTGCTGTTGATGGTGATAAGCGACAACTCGGGCGTCTTGGACGGGTCAGGCGAAATTAATTCCGCTCTCCAGCGGACGTACCTGTGGGAAACATAATCGCCTATATTTGTCAGCCAGCCGAACCATATAACCGAGTTTGTTGAAAAACTGAACTCATAATTGATCGTTCCCGAGCTGAGCTCATGGTTTACAGAATAAGACAGATATCTCGCGCGGCCCGTGCCCGAATCATAGCCGTTGGATCTACCGTAAGCGTGTGTCTGATAGTCCGTCCTGAAGAGGATATCCGGCACACCGGTGATAACGCCGGTTGAAATGTCCGGGAAACCGTCAGTCCCCGAGGAAACGCAGGCGGAGCTGAGTTTGATATAGTCATTTTCATACGGCGCAGGCAGAGAAAACACGGCGCCGGATAAAACCACGACAGACACTCTGTAAAATGACGAAGTTGAAAGCTGCACCGGTTCTATCTCCGCCCAGGCCCAGCCGGTGGCGCCCGAAACAAGAGCCGTGGCGAGGCAGCCACCCGCGTCAGACCATAGATTGAGCGTGTAGGTTTCCAGATCGCTCGAGGGCAGATACCTGCCGAGGCCTATTATGGCTCCGGGGACGGCAACTCTGAATCTCCAGCCCGCCTCCCTGTTGACGGGTATCATGTCATCGGAACTCTCGTTCTCAAAAAGTTTGCTCCGCGTTGAGGGAAGCCTTAGAACGCCGTCGCCTGTGTCCCAGTCGGCGTTTGTGCCTATGGAATCCTTATGGGCGGCTGTCGCGAAATCTTCGCTCACCGTCATCGCGCGGGAAGACACACAGACGCCTGCGGCAAAACAAAAAAGGATAAGAATTTTTTTCATTTATTCCCTTACGCATTTTATCTTATTTCCGCCCTTTTGTCACAAAAAGCTTGACACAAAACCACTCAACTTGTTAAATTGTCATCAATGGATAAGCTTACAAGATTCGGCGTTTCGCTTGAAAAAGAACTTCTGTCAAAGTTTGACCTTCACATAAAAAAACAGAATTGTCCGGCCCGCTCAAAAGCGATCGCGGACCTTATAAGGAAAGAACTTGTCAAAAGCGAATGGATCAAGGGGAAAACTGTCGTGGCCGCGATAACTCTTGTCTATGACCATCACAAAAAAAAACTTATCAGCAAACTTATTGATATACAGCATGACACGCACGGGCTCATTATTTCCTCACAGCATATCCATCTGGATCACAATAACTGCTTTGAAATAATAATTGTAAAAGGAGCGCCTCAAAAAATAAAAAGTCTTGCGGATAAACTAAAATCCGTAAAGGGCGTCAAACATTCCTCTCTGACTGCCGCCACGACCGGAAAAGAAATCTGAACTCCCCCCTTGACAAATTTTTTAAAAGTGTTACTATTCTATAAATCGTAGCACTTTTAAAGGAGGTTATTATGAAAAAACAGGTTGCGAATCAGGTAACTTTGTTTTTGGTATCATCGGCGTTACTTATAAATGCCTCAGGCGCCGGGGCGGAAAGCCTGATCAGCGGTTTTGCCGACATTCTTTATCGCGATGGGCAGAGCGAAAACAGTTCATTTCAAATGGGAGCCTTTGAAATTGACTTTGAAACCGCAATCAGTGATCAGGTGTCCTTTGAGGGAGCCGTTGTCGTGGAAGACGGGGAGGCCGCTCTCGGTCAGACGCTTGTTGATTTCAGTATTATAAAAGAAAAACTCGGTCTGCAGGCAGGACTCATAGACATACCGTTCGGAATTGACTGTCATACATTTGCAGCCTGCGACAGAAAGCTCATAAGCCCTCCTATTACAACTGAACTTATGATGGACGGGGGCTGGGGCGACACCGGGATAAATCTTCACGGTGAAACTTCCATCTTGAATTACAATCTTTTCGCGGTTAACGGTATGGGCGTCGACACAAGCAGCGCTCCCGTAAACCAGACAGCGGACAATAATAATTCAAAAACTTACGGCGGCAGAATAGGCGTCTCTCCGGCAAAACAGCTGGAACTCGGATTTTCTTTTGCGCAGGGGCCCTACCTTGATGATGACAGCAAAAAACTGTGGCAGAGAACCGGGGCAGATGTCCGTTTCTACGCCGGCGGACTTGAATTAAAAGGGGAATACCTCTCAGGAAAAGAAGACCTTCCGGCAACGGGAGAAAATAAGCACAGCGGATTCTATGTTCAGGCGCTCATGAAAATATATGAAAAAACTTATGGTGCGCTGCGTCTCGGAGAATGGAAATCTGACGGGGGCAGTAAAATAGAAAGGACAACGATAACCGTAGGCTATGATATGACCGAATCGGTCTCCATACGCGGCGAGTATCTGATAACCGGTGAAACTCCGAGTGTGAACAATAATTCGGTTGCGCTGCAGACTGTAATAAGTTTTTAATGAAGCTCCCCGCAACAAGCTACTGGGTATTAAACCCATATCAGATTCTGCGTAGCCTGCAAGGCGAAGCAGAATAAATAAAAGAGTCCTGAGAAAAAATGTTTGATTTAGAGGAAAAGCCCGCCACCTTGTAAAGGCGGGAAAGAATAAGAAGGAGAAATTATGAAAAAACCAATTATTGCTATGCTTTGTTCAACGTTGATTTGCATTAATGCCTACGCTCATTTCGGCATGGTCATCCCCTCCGACGACATGGTTACAAAGTCGGATAAAAAAGCCATTTCCCTCCGGGTGCAGTTTATACACCCCATGGAAGGCGCCTACATGAACATGGAAAAACCGTTAAAGTTCGGCGTCATGTCCAGGGGAAAGACAAAAGACCTTCTCTCAACTCTGAAGGAAAAAAAGGTAAACGGATTCTCCATATGGGAAACCGATTATGCGGTGAGACAGCCCGGCGACCACATATTCTATGCGGAGCCCAGGCCCTACTGGGAACCTTCCGAAGACTGTTTTATCATTCACTATACAAAAGTCATTGTAAACGCTCTCGGCTTAGAACAGGGATGGGACGAAGAAATAGGGCTGAAGACGGAAATAGTGCCGCTTACAAGGCCCTATGGGCTCTGGACGGGAAATGTGTTTCAGGGAATAGTGAAAGTCGACGGCAAGGCTGTACCGTTTGCGGAAATAGAGGTGGAATATTATAATGAGAGGGGGGAGATAAAGTGGCCCGCGGACCCTATGAACACGGAAGTAACTAAAGCCGATGCTAACGGCGTATTTACATACGCTATGCCGAAAGCCGGCTGGTGGGGTTTCGCCGCGCTCAATGAAGACTCGAAAAAAATGAAACATGAAGGCGTTGAAAAATCAATTGAACTAGGCGCTGTTTTGTGGATAAAAACCCACGACATGAAATAATGCATATATCTGAAGGCGTCCTTTCCGCGCCTGTTCTCATAGCAGGCGGAGTTCTCAGCATCTGCTGCGTAACCGCCGGATTGAGAAAACTGGAATATGAGAAAGTGCCGCAGGTAGCTGTTCTTACATCCGCTTTTTTCGTTGCTTCGTTAATTCATGTTCCCGTAGGACCCTCAAGCACTCATCTTATACTCAACGGCCTCACGGGAATCCTGCTGGGATGGGCGGCATTTCCCGCGATTCTCACGGCATTAACTCTTCAGGCGGTTTTTTTCCAGTTCGGGGGCTTTACTTCCCTGGGAGTCAACACGTTCAACATGGCCTTTCCCGCGCTCGTCAGTTTCTGGCTATTCAGCATTTTTGTTTCAAAAAACAACCGCCGGATCACAATGTTCGCCGGGTTTATAGGCGGTGCAGCGGGGGTTTTAGGCGCCTGTTTTCTTGTCGCTGTCTCATTATTGACAAGCGGAAAAGCGTTCCTGCCGCTTGTGAAACTTCTGGCCGCCGTTCACCTGCCGGTTATACTCATAGAAGGACTCATAACCGCGCTGGCGCTTGGATTTCTGCAAAAGGTCAAACCGGAACTCTTAGATAGGAGGATATAGTGAAGATAATTAAACATTTTTCGGGAACTGCCGTTTTCCTGATCCTGCTTTCGTATAATGTTTGCGCGCATAAAGTAAATATATTCGCCTACGCCGAAAACGGCAGAGTTTACACCGAAAGCTATTTCAATGACGGCAAAGCAGTCGTAAACTCTGAGATAAAAGTATACGGCCATAAAACCGGAGAGCTTCTTCTCAGCGGCACAAGCGACAACCTCGGCGAGTTTGTATTCGATTTACCGCAGAAATCGGCAATTCGTATAGTCCTCAACGCAAGCATGGGGCACAGAAATGAATACATTCTTTCAGAAGAAGAGGCGGCAGGAGATACGGATAAACCCGTTAAAAATGGAGCCCGGGCGGAGAAACCGGCAGTGCGGGACATTCTTGCGGGCATCGGCTGCATCTTCGGCATATCGGGAATAGCAATGTTTGTCAAATGCCGGAAAATAATTAAAAAAAATGCATCTTGAACCTTTTGCCGAGGGGAAATCTTTTATTCATTCCCTTGACCCGCGCGTAAAGATTCTCGGACTGCTCCCGTTCATTGTGACGGTCGCCGTTTCAAAAAATCTGAACACGCCGGCACTCGCTTTGATGGCCGGGATATTCCTGGTCGGCCTTTCAAGATTAAATTTCAGCGCCCTCATCAGCCGCCTTTACGTCGTAAATCTTTTTATCCTGCTGCTATGGCTGATAATGCCTTTTGCCGTGCCGGGCAGAGAACTCTTCTCCGCCGGGCCGCTGTGCGCCACAAAAGAAGGTGTTTTCTATGCTTTGATCATCACATTAAAAGCAAACGCGATCTTTCTTTCGACCATAGCTCTGATAGGAACTGTCCCTCTTTTTAAACTGACTCACGCGCTGCATCATCTGGGGATGAACGAAAAACTTTCGCTCCTGTTTTTTTTCTGCTACAGATATATAACTGTTCTTCACAGGGATTACCACGCCCTTTACGGCGCCGTTAAAGCAAGAGCTTTCACTCCCGGAAACAGCCTGCGCACCTATAAGACATACGGCTGGCTGATAGGTATGCTTCTTGTAAAGAGTTATGAACACTCACAGAAAATGTATGAGGCGATGCTCTGCCGCGGCTTTTGCGGCAGGTTTCCGGTACTCAACCATTTCAAAACAGAAAAAAAGGATTATTTTTTTCTCGCCGCGATGCTGTCAATTACCGTCTTCATACTGATGTTTGAAAAAAGCGTATTTACCGCGATGCTTTAGATGATAAAAATAAAGAACCTCAAATTCAGCTATCCCGACGGAAGACCGGTCTTCAGCAAACTCAACTTCGAATACAGCCAAGGCTGCAGACTCGGATTCTTCGGGCGCAACGGTTCAGGCAAGACAACGCTTCTGCGCCTTATCATGGGACTGCTGAGGCCACAGTCAGGGCAGATAGAAATATTCGCCAAACTCCGTAATACAGAAAAAGATTTCGCGGAAGTAAGAAGAAGAATCGGTTATCTTTTCCAGAACCCGGATGATCAGCTCTTCTGCCCCACCGTGAGAGAGGAAATAGCGTTTGGCCCGCTGAATCTTGGAAAAAAGGCGGAAGAAGCGGCGGAGACCGTCAAAGAAACCTGCAAAATCCTCGGCCTCGACGGTTTTGAGGACAGAATAACCTTCCATCTTTCGGGCGGCGAAAAAAGGCTCACGGCCCTTGCCTCCGTTATTTCAATGAAACCGGAACTCCTTCTGCTTGATGAACCCACAAACGACCTTGATGAAGACAAGACAAAAACAGTTCTTGATTACCTGAGGAATAACACAAAATCATTCATCATGGTTTCGCAGGAATTAGACCACCTGAAATATGCGGGGGTCAACGAAATCTGCCGGCTGGAAAATTCCCGGATAGTCCCTGCATAACCTCTCCTGATTTCCCCGGCTTTGATGAATGGAATTTACTTCTTATCCTTACAATGCTGATGTATAGACTGATGCGATGGAAAGGAACTCACCAGCCTGATCAAGAAAAATTTACAACTCCGGTTTCTCGTATCTCAGGTTGACAATTTCAAACATTAAAGTAATAGTTTGATAATGAAAGTGCACGCTACCGGATAATGTAAATAAGAAAATGCCCATATCTAAAAACTCATCCTGGATTAAAAATGTAATCCGCGAAGAAGAAATCACCCCTTTTTTGACAAACGGCTGTGACTTTATAAACGATGCAGATATTAAAAAACTGCTCAAAAAGCATATAAAACCGGAGAAGCGGAAAATCCGCGGCATCATACAAAAATCTCTCTCTATCAAGCGGCTGGAACCGGAAGAAACCGCTGAGCTTCTCAATGTTGAAGATGACGCCCTTCTCGAAGAAATGTTCGATGCCGCAGAAAAAATCAAGAAAAAAGTCTATGACAACAGGATCGTCACCTTCGCCCCGCTTTATCTCAGCAACCACTGCGTGAACGACTGTTTATACTGTTCTTTCAGGAAGAGTAATAATGATCAAAAACGCAGACAGCTCACACTGAAAGAAACCGAGGAAGAAACCAAAGCCCTGATATCCACCGGCCACAGGAGGATCATCGTTGTCTACGGCGAACATCCCTCTTCTGACATAAATTATATGACCGACACTATAAACACCATCTACAGCACAAAAGTCCGGCACGGAGCAATACGCAGAGTGAATGTGAACTCAGCGCCCATGGATATTGAAAAACTTAAAAAGCTGAAAGAGTGCGGCATCGGCACCTATCAGGTTTTTCAGGAAACATACCACCATGAAACTTATAAAAAAGTTCATCCTTCAGGCACAAAATCCGATTACAGATGGCGGCTCTACGCTCTTCACAGAGCACAGAAAGCAGGAATTGACGATGTCGCGATAGGCGCTCTTTTCGGTCTTTATGACTGGAAATTCGAGGTCATGGGACTTTTATATCACACAATAGACCTGGAAAAACATTTCGGGATAGGGCCTCATACAATTTCATTCCCCAGGCTGGAACCGGCGGCTAACACTCCTTTCAACAGGCAGTCCAAATACAAAGTTTCCGACGGGGACTTCAAAAAACTGATTGCCGTAATCCGGCTTTCAGTACCCTACTGCGGTATGATAATCACGGCGCGGGAAACGGCGCAGATGAGGAGAGAATGCCTGAAACTCGGTGTAACTCAAACCGATGCTTCGACAAAGATAGGCATAGGCGCCTATAGTGAGAGATGCAGCGAACAGGAAGGAGAAAGACAGCAATTTATTCTAGGAGATACACGAAGCCTTGATGAAGTCATAGGCGAATTCGCTGAAATGGGCTATATAACTTCTTTCTGCACGGCGGGATACCGCTGCGGCAGGACCGGCAAATGTATAATGAACCTCCTGAAGAAAGGCGAGGAAAAATGGTTCTGTAAAATAAACGCTGTCCTTACCTTCAGAGAATGGCTGGACGATTACGCTTCTCCTGGAACAAAGAAAAAAGGTGAAAAAATAATAAAAAAAGAAATTGAAGAGATAAAAACGCAGAAACCGAAGATATTTAAAAAATTTATGGACGACTATACAAAAATCAAAAATGGAGAACGCGACATCTACTTTTGAATAGCGGATATTATGTGCTACGCGATCCCGGGTAAAATAACAGGCTTTCAAGGCAAAAAAGTCATAATAGACTACTTCGGCGAGAAACGGTATGCGCACAACGATTTTGTGAAAGTGAAATCCGGCGACTATATATACGCGCAGGGCGGTTTCGTCATAAATGTCGTTCCCGAAAAAGAAGCCCGGGAAATACTGGAATTCTGGAAAGAAACATTTTTTAAACTCCGGAAAGTGGATCTGAGACTTTCAAAACTTGAGGGAAAGAGCGACGCATCAAAAAAAACCCGGATAATACTGGATGCGGCGCTGGAAGGAAGAAAAATCAAATTTGAAGAATATCTGCATCTCTTCTCACTGGAAGATGAGGGAGATAAGGAATACTTATATAAGGTGGCGAATTTCATACGCCAGAAATATCACAAGAATGCCTGCTGCGTGCACGGGATCATTGAATTTTCAAACTACTGCGCGAACAATTGCCTTTACTGCGGCATACGAAAAGACAATATATCCCTCCCCCGCTATAGGATGACTGAGAAAGAAATTCTTGAGACCGTTAAGCTGTCTATTGACACTTACGGTTTCAAAGCGCTGGTTCTTCAAAGCGGAGAAGACCCTGAATGGGACGCCGGCCGTATTGCAAAACTCATTAAAAAAATACGCGGTGAAAATGATGTCCTCATCTTCATAAGCGTGGGGGAAGTGGGCAAAGCCGGCTTGAAAAAATTCTATGACGCGGGGGCCCGGGGCGTACTCATACGCTTTGAGACTTCAAACGAAAATATTTATTCAAAAATCCATCCCGGGGATTCTCTGGAACGGCGCATGAAAGAAATTGAAGAAGCGAAAAAGATGGGTTTTCTTGTCCTGACAGGAGGCCTCGTAGGTTTCCCCGGCCAGACTGATGAGGATACGGTTAAGGATATTCTTGCCGCCGTAAAACTGGGGCCGGAAATGTACACTTTCGGCCCTTTTATTCCGCATCCCCAAACGCCTTTTGCGGGAACGCTGTCTCCGCCTCTTGATAAGATACTGAAAACCATCGCCCTGCTGAGGATAGCTGACCCTATGGGAAAAATCGTTTCAACAACGGCGCTGGAAACTCTCGCGCCTGTAGAAGGAAGGAACAGGGGTTTCATGGCCGGAGCGAATTCCATGATGCTCAACCTCACCCCCGATAAGTACAGAAAGAACTATCAAATATATCCCGACAGAATTCACGAAAATGTATCCGTCGATTTACAGGTGAGAGAAGCTGTTTCGGATCTCAGAAAACTCGGAAGAGCTCCCACCGACCTTGGCGCGGGCGTTTAAATTTTCTTCTATCTCATAGTTGCAGGAGCCACTCGTAGTTTAAATCTTCCTATATCTCCAAGGTAGATAGCATTTTGATGGTGAAATTATTGTTGCAGGTTTGAACGCAAAGAGTGAAATGCCTTATTGTTCTGCGCCTTCCCTAATGAATATTCTTTAGAAGTCTCATGCCAGAAATAGAATTCCTCCAACGATAAGGCCACATACGCACCCACCGTTGAAAGCGAAGTTCATCCACGGTTGTGGATAACGATGATTTCGAGCCATCCACAAAAGGAAGACGTAGACTGGAAGCACGACCCACGAAGGTTGGATCTTAAACAAACCAACAATGAATGCTGAGATAAAGACCATGAGAATAGAAATTAGTCCACTGAGGAGAAACACTCCAGTGAAAACACTCATGGTAGACGCCTTTCCACCCCTCGAGACGGCACCCATCAGCAAGATAACTAGAAAGGCCATGAGCCAGCCGGCCAAGATACCGACAACCGCACCACCAAATAATCCAACAATGTGCGCTAACACTCCTATTATCATCTCATTATTCTCCTTCGACTAAAGTATACCATATTTCTGATGAAACTTGCTAAGAGAATTGAGTATTTCGAAGGCACTCTACCTAACAGAATGGTTGTCTTTTTGAATTTTCCATTATTCCTACACAATACCGATGAAATATGTAGAAATATTCGGGATTATGAAATGCTGTATACCTTACAAATATACAGTCCGGAGCCTGAAAATAATAATATTGAGATTATGAACAGGACTCTCTCTTGGGGAATATGAAAAGCGTATTGCGTTTGACAAGGTGCGGAGTAATTAGTAGCATAATGGAATTGCGGTCACTGAAAACGGTTGTCGGCGGCGGTAATAAACAACAATGAAGTTTATAGATAAAAAAGATTTTGCGGGTTTTGTCGAGGAGCTCTCGGCAGATTCCGATATTTTTTATCCGAAAGTTTCCGGCGGGACAGGCGATTGGGCCAAATGGCAGAAAGGCGACGAATTTTCGCTTGAAGGTCATAGAACAGTTCTTCCTATAAAATACTTCTTCTACTCCCCTCAGGAAAATCTTGTGGCTAAAGAGCGCCGCCCTTTAATAATTTTCGGCGCCCGGGGCTGTGATACAAGAGGGCTGGAACTGCTGAAGAAGATCTATCTGGATGATCCCGAAGACCCCTATTTCAGAAAGGACATACTTATATTCACCGCAGACTGCACATCCGTACACACTGACTGTTTCTGCGGCGTTCTGGGAGCTCACCCCCGGGCGGAAAAAGATTTTGACCTGAATTTTTCCGCTGTCAGTGACGGGTATATGGTTGAGGCCGGATCTGAAAAAGGTGAAAAAATCCTGCAAAACAACTCGGATAAACTGGAAAACGCTTCAGACGCCCAAAAAAAAGAACGTGAAAATATGCGCGCATCTGTGGAAAAAACATTAAACGGCCAGAATAAAGGACTGACTTTAGATTTACAGCGTCTCGCTCAAAATGTGGGAACCCGAAATTCATCCTTTGAAAATCAAGGGAAAACCTGTGTCAGCTGCAGCGCCTGTACGACAGTATGCCCTGCCTGTTTCTGCTTCTTCCTCTCTGAGGGTACAGAAAATAAGATACGCTATACAGATAGCTGTCAGCTTCCCGGTTATGCCCGCGTTGCCGGCGGCGGAAATCCTAACAAAGAACTCATCTCGCGTTTCATGCACAGGTTCGGATGTAAATTTTCATGGCGCCCCAGTATGCACAATAACCTTGGCTGTACCGGATGCGGAAGATGTATTCCCGGCTGTCAGGGAAAGATAAACTTCAAAGATGTGTTAATAGAGGTGGCAAAACAGTGACTGATCCTTATAAAACAATAAAGGCGGAAGTCTTAAAAGTAACGGATGAGACATCCAACATAAAAAGTTTCCTGCTCAAGCCCGAGAAAAAATTCTCGTTCAGGACAGGACAGTTTGTTCAGTTTACAGTGCCCGGTATCGGCGAGGCCCCTTTTACACCATCCTCATCTCATTTTGAGAAGGATGAAATAGAGATAACCATAATGAAAGCCGGAAGAGTAACTTCCAGGATACACGAACTTAAACCAAAAGATATTATAGGCATACGGGGCCCGCTGGGAAAAGGTTATCCGCTTGAAGAATTTGAAGGCAAGGAAATACTTATCCTCGGAGGGGGAGTGGGAATGGCTCCTCTCCGATGCCTGCTGCTCTCCCTGCTTGAAGAAAAAGACAAATATGGCAGGATATTGCTCCTCTACGGCTCTAAAACTCCCGGCGATATTGTATATGCGGGACAATTCGCGGACTGGAAAAAGCGGGGCGCCGAAATATACCGTTCCGTCGATAGATGCGACACAGGCGAGTGGAAAGAGAAGAAGGGCGTCGTGACATGCCTTTTTGAAGGACTGAAGCTCAATCCGAATAACGGCGTAGCTGTCGTGTGCGGCCCTCCGATAATGATGAAATTCGGGACGATGAAGCTTCTTGAAGTGGGCTATAAACCGGAAAACATATACCTTTCAATGGAAAAAAATATGAGTTGCGGCATCGGAAAATGCGGGCACTGCGCCTGCGGAAAATATTTCGCCTGCAAAGACGGCCCTGTTTTCAAATACAGCGTTGTGAAAGATATAGAAGGGATTTGGGACTGAAATGATACTTATAGACCTTGAAAAATGTTACGAATGCGGAAAATGCGAAGCACAGTGCAGTTATCCTCTTCACCACGGGAAAACATCCTGCCTAACGCTGATAGAAGAAGCAATACGGGAAGTAACCTGCCGCCATTGTGAAGATGCGCCGTGTGTTATAAGTTGCCCCACAGAGGCTCTTAAGAAAACAAATGATGATCTGAACCGGGCGGGAATGCTATGCACATCCTGCAAAAGCTGTCTTGCCGCATGCCCTTTCGGAGTAAATACCCTGGAAACCGTCAATTTTGAAAAAGCGCCCTGCGATCTATGCGAAGGCCGTGAGATCACTTGCGTGAAAACCTGTTCTAAAGAAGCTATCACGGAAGGAAATTTTAAGGAAGACGCCGAAAAGAATATATATAAGGTAGCAAACGGAATTTACGCTAAAGCCGTGCACTGGAAAACTCAGCTCGGGATAAAAAACCTCGGAGGAAAGAAACCGTGATGATAACGCTCTTCCATTATTTGATCTTCCCCGGCCTGCTGTTTGCCCTGATCATCGGCATGATCGCCTCGTGGATTGAAAGAAAAGTGACAGCCCGGGTACAATGGCGCGTCGGCCCTCCTTTCCTGCAGCCGCTCTATGACATCATGAAACTGTTCATAAAAGAAAATATCGTGCCGGAACACGCCCATTATCTTACTTTTGCCGCAGCGCCTATAATTTCATTTGTGAGCGCGGGCCTGGCGGCAACAATAATAGGGATGTCCATATTTTTTCCGTCTTCCAGCTTCCAGGGAGACCTTATAGTTGTCGCGTATCTTCTTGTTATCCCCGCTCTGTCATTAATACTCGGCGCCGCGGCAAGCGCGAATCCCCTGGCTTCTCTGGGGGCATCCCGCGAAATGAAAATGGTGCTCTCGTATGAACTGATATTCTGGATAGCGCTTATAGTCGCCTGGATAAAAACCGGCGGGCAGCTGAACCTTTCTTTATTCGCCGTCAAAGGAGCGGTCGGAGCTTCCGTTTCCGGGGCGATAGCTTTTGCGCTCATGCTCATCACAATGCAGGCGAAACTCGGAAGAGTGCCTTTTGACGCCGCGGAAGCTGAAACGGAAATATCAGGCGGGACTTACATAGAATATTCAGGGCCGCTTCTGGGTTTTTTTAAAATGAGTCAATACATAATGCTGGTGGCGGTGCCCGCTCTTGTTTCCATAATTTTTCTCGGCGGAGCCAGCATCGGTAAGTATGTCATATTACTCGTAATTATAATTCTCGCTGAAAATACTAATCCGCGACTGAAGATAACTCAGTGCCTGCGGCTGTTCTGGTTTTTTTTGTTGCCGGCCGGATTAATTGCTATAATCCTGGCAACTTTAGGTTATTAACATGAAAAGAAATATGAAATTTCAAAATTTAAAAAAATGGAAAATGCAGATCAGGAAAAGCCAAGATGCCCGTTATAAATAAACTCAATATTTTAACCAAGTCTATATGGGTGTTCCATTTTGCGTCGGCGGCGTGCAATAACTGCGACATAGAGATACTTGACGTGCTCACGCCCCGTTTTGACGCTGAAAGGTTCGGTATAAAGCTCATAGGTTCCATAAAACACGCGGACGCAATGCTGGTCTCGGGTATCGTTACCCGTAAAAGCGCCCCTATGCTAAAGGATATCTACGCCATGGCGCCCCAACCCTTAGCCGTGATAGCTTTCGGATCCTGCGCATCATCGCAGGGAATGTTCAAAGATTCCTGTATGAGAACTGTACCGGTGGACGAAATTATTCCCGTAAATGCCTATATTCCCGGCTGCCCGCCGAGACCGGAAGCGATAATAGACGGGATTGTTAAAGTTATAAAAAAACTGAGAGGGGAAATATAAAAAAGAGGATAATGAATAGTAAAAATGAAAGATAAGATTAAAAAATTACTGGGAGAAAAGATTGTCAATTGGCAGGAAAAAAATCCTAAACGCCATTACATTGAAATAAAAAAAGAACATCTCCGGGATTCCGCGGCGGTTATTTTTACCGAGCTGGGACTGCGGTTTAATATCGCGACGGCTCTGGATAACATAAAAAATATGGAAGTGCTGTACCATTTCTCGGATGATACCACAGGGGTGATTTTTTCACTCCGCGTAGCCACTGACCGGGACGGCGGCGCGATCCCGACCATAAGCGATATCATAACGGCCTCCAAGTGGATAGAGAGGGAGATCCATGAATTGTTCGGCATAACTTTTACGGGTAATGATAACCTCCAGCGGCTTCTTCTTGACCCTGCGTGGCCGGAAGGCGTATATCCTCTGCGGAAAGATTATGCATACGGCAGGAAGGAAGAACTATCGGAAGAGGATGAAGAATCTCTGCGCAGGCCAAACATAAAGATCGATGATGAGGACGGAGATAAACAATGTACCATAATCCCGATAGGGCCCTACCACCCTCTTCAGGAAGAACCCGAGTTTTTTGAACTGAAAGTCAGGGGGGAAAAAGTGGTTTCCCTGAACATAAACCTGGGATATAATCACAGATCGATAGAAAAGATCTCAGAGGGTAAACACTGGGATCAGGTCACTTTTCTTGTGGAGAGGATATGCGGGATATGCTCCTGCTCCCATCCTTTCGCCTATGTGCTTGCCGTTGAGGACCTTGCAGGCATAGAAATTCCTGAAAGGGCAAAATACATCAGATGCGTTATAGCGGAACTTGAAAGGGTCCATTCTCATCTGCTTTGGCTGGGGCTGGCTGGGCATTTTCTCGGATATAACACCGTATGGATGTGGGCCTGGAAATACAGGGAAACAGTCCTTGATCTCTGCGAGCAGATATCAGGAAACCGCAACCATTACGCAATGATGAAAGCCGGCGGCGTCAGACGGGATATCTTAAATTCTGAAATAGACGATATGAAAGCTAATTTAAAAACGATCGTATCAAAAATAGATATGTTCAAGGGCGCGGTACTGGATGACCCCGTCATACACGCAAGAACTAAAAATGTCGGGGTCCTCTCCAAGGAAGACGCTATCAGATACTGCGTGACAGGGCCTACTGCCAGAGCAAGCGGGATCAGACAGGATATAAGGAAAATTGATATCGCAAACAGCGCCTACGGGCTCGTGGACTGGGATATGATAGTACTGGAAAACGGCGATGTCTTTGATAAAGCCGTATGCAGGGTCCTTGAAATGTATGAATCGGTCAAAATAATAAATCAGTGTTTTGACCACCTGAAAAAAATGGAAGAAGGAAACATCTGCACTGAAATAAGGGACCTTCCCGCCGGCGAAGGCATAGGCCGATATGAAGCTCCGCGGGGAGAGTGCTGGCACTATGTTAAAAGCGACGGCGGGAATACTCCTGTAAGGCATAAAATAAGGGCACCTTCATATATGAACATACTTTCCAATGAGGTAGCGGCTGTAGGCGGAATAGTTTCGGACGCGGCAATAACGCTTGCCGCAGTTGACCCCTGCTACTGCTGTACTGAAAGAATGCAGGCGGTTGAAAACGGGAAAATTAAATATGACTGGGAAAGCCTGATCAAAATGTCCCAGGAAAAAACAATGAAATTAAAGGCGGAGCAAAAATAGATGGATCTGCTACTTCCCATTAAGATAAGCGCGGCTTTGTCGGTCATATTTTTTATTCTGCCGGACAAACGGAAATTAGTCGTACCCGCGGCGCTGACTGCGGCTATATCCTTATTTATAATTTCCATCTATTCTCTGTTTTTCAGAGATATAGCGCTGGCCTCCCGGCCATATATTATGGCTGATAACATATCAAAAGCGGTATATTTCCTCATCTCCTTCTTCGGCGCGATCATGGCGATATACTCGTCAGGATTCATAACCCGTAAGCTGAACAGATACTTCGCCTATTTCTTTTTAACTATCGCATCTTCCTTAGGTGTGGTGATCTCCGCCAATTGGCTTATTTTTACGATATTCTGGGGAATATCCGGCACTGCCCTGTTCCTTATGATACAGCTTGAGTCCGGCGCAAATGCCGCCGCCAAGAAAACAATGATAATTCTGGGCGGAAGCGATTCATTGCTCATATTGGGAATTGCCATAATCTATTACGCTACAGGAACTTTTACAATCGGTACGGCGCCATGGTCGGGATTAGCCGCGACATGCCTGCTGGCGGCGGCTTTGGCAAAAGCCGGAGGGATGCCTCTTCACACCTGGATACCCGGATGCGCTGAAACAGCTCCTCTGCCTGTGACCGCCTTTATCCCGGCCGCGCTTGATAAGATCCTCGGTATATATATGATGACGCGGCTGTTCCAAATAATGCGTTTCCCCCCCGAAGCAAGAATGGCCGTGATGATCATAGGCGCGGGCACTATAATATGCGCTGTTTTTATGGCCCTAAAACAGCATAACGCGAAAAAACTTCTATCCTATCACGCGATCTCGCAGGTCGGTTATATGATACTGGGCATAGCATCAGGGACAACACTTGGTTTGATCGGCGGTTTCTTTCATATGGTCAACCACGCGATATATAAATGCGCCCTTTTCCTCGGGACAGGACAGGTTGAAAAAACAACCGGAACCGACCACCTTGAAAAACTCGGCGGATTGGCAAAGCTGCTGCCCTTTACTTTCACATCAATGCTCATAGCCTCATTCGCGATATCAGGCATACCTCCCTTCAACGGCTTCTACTCAAAATGGCTGATCTATCAGGGCATACTCGGAGCAAACACAAAAGATTTTCAGCTTTTAACCATGTTGTGCCTTCTGGCGGCGCTTTTCGGTTCTGGCTTGACGCTGGCTTCTTTTATGAAACTTATTCACGCAATATTCCTGGGGTCATCATCTCCTCTTATAGGGAGAATAGAACCTTCACACAGAGAAAAATTCTCTCTTGTCTTCCCTCAGATAACACTTGCGGCAGCATGTATATTATTGGGGCTGTTCGCTGTGAATATATTTATCAAACCTGTCTTCGGTTCCGGCGTTCTGGATGAAATCCGGGGGGCATGGTCACCCGGCACAGCGTCTCTGCTTATGATAGCCGGTATTGTGATCGGGATTTTACTTTATTGGTTATCGGGCTCCAAAACCCGCCGGGCGGGAAGTTTTATCGGCGGCTATAAGGTTGCGCCCGAAATGAGGGTCTCAGGCGTAACATTCTATGCGAGCATTGAAAATATTTTCCCTTTCCGCCAGATATTCAGGCTCGCTGATAAAAAAGTATTTGACCTTTATGAAATGACAAAGCTGGGGCTGTTCTACATCATCGGTATTTTACGGTATTTCCACACCGGTGTTCTGAGCAACTATCTGACCTGGATTTTTGCCGGCGGAATTATTATATTTTTAGCACTATGACTGAAGCTATGATCCTTTTCCTTTTGGTCTTGATGATCCTGGGCTCAATTATTGCCCTTGAATCAAAAGACCTTCTCTCTTCGGTGATCGCCGTCGGGGCTGTGGGATTTATGCTTTCAGTGATATTTCTGATCCTATGCGCGCCGGACATAGCCATAGTCCAGGTCGTGATAGAGATCCTTACTTTGATCATACTCATACGCGTAACCATTTCGCGGGACATACATATAGTGACAGATACCAGAGATTTCCTTCCCTTCGCCCTTAACATAGTTCTTTTATTCGTCTTCTTCATGATCGCGGCTGAAGCCATACGGAATATGCCCGCCTTCGGAACCGGCGTGAGCAAAGTGGCATTCCCCTATCTCAGCAGAGGATTAAGTGATACCGGCAGCGCCAACATAGTCACTTCCGTTATACTTGATTACCGCGCTTATGATACCCTTGGCGAAGCGACAGTACTCTTCACCGCGCTGATCGGCGCAATAACAATTCTAAGAAGAGAGGCAAAAAATGAACGATGAGAAAAAAATATCCGGCGGCATGAGCGAAGTGGTCAAGACCGTCTGCAACATCCTGGAAGGATTCATATTTGTATTCGGCTGTTACATAGTGCTATACGGCCAGCTCAGTCCGGGCGGCGGGTTTGCCGGAGGCGTAATTCTTGCCGCGGTATTCATCCTGATAATGCTGGCCTTCGGCAAAGAACGCATACTGAAAATAATGCCCAGGAAAAGAGGAGCTTTTATTGAAGCTCTCGGAGCACTAGCTTTTCTGGCTGTTGCCTGGGCGGGACTTTATGTAAGCGGTATATTCTTCAAAAATTTCATACCCACAACTGCGGCCAGCCACTTTAATCTGATGAGCGGCGGAACAATACTCATTTGCAACATCGCAATCGCCCTGAAAGTCATGGCGGGCCTTTTCCTTGTGTTCTTTGTGCTTTCCATAACGCGGGTGGTCCTCGAAGGCGATAAACTTAAAATGGTGAAAAAACAATGATATACACAGCTTGCATCGCGCTGTTCGTCGTGGGCCTGTATGGTATATGCTGTAAAAAAAATCTGATAAAAATTGTTTTGGGATTTATCATAATGGACTATGCGGTCAACCTTTTTATAATACTCATCGGTTACCGGAAAAACGGCATCGCGCCGATTCTTGATAAGACCATGGACGTGAACAAATTCGCCCTGAACAGCGTTGATCCTATGCCTCAGGCGATAGTCCTGACCGCTATAGTGATAGGCCTGGCCGTAACAGCGCTGATGGTGGCGGTATGCGTCAGGATATATGAACGCTACGGCACATTTGACATTACAAAAATAAGGAAATTGAAAGGATAAAGTATGGAAAGATATATATACCTGATTCTCCTGCCTTTAGGTGGAGCTTTTATCATAGCGGCTTTAAATGCCGCCGTAAAAAGCAGGGATACACGCAACATTACAGCCGATATCCTTGCTAACCTGATAACGCTTGCGACGGCCGGGATAGCTCTCACTTCTTTCGGCATAAACGGCTCCTACTCTGTAGGCGGCTGGCCTGTACCTCTTGGAATAAATCTCGCCGCAGACGGTTTCAGCATACTGATGCTGGCGACTGTCAATACTATAGCTTTCTGCGCTACGCTTTACTCAATAAACTATATGGATCAGTACACGTCCAAAAGGCACTATTACAGTTTATTCCTCCTCATGCTCACAGGCATGAACGGCGTCCTGTTATCCGGAGATCTGTTCAATCTATTTGTTTTTATTGAAATAGCTTCCATCTCATCTTACGCCCTGGTCGGATTCGGCACAGAAGCGGAAGAGCTGGAAGCTTCTTTCAAATATATGGTTATGGGCGGCATAGCTTCAACCTTCATCCTGCTTGCCGTAACCATCCTCTATTCATCATTCGGCGTACTGAATATGGCTAACATATCTCAGGCTATATCTGTGTCTTCCCAAACGCCTCTGCTCAAATTCTCGTTATTCCTTTTCATAGCGGCCTTCTCTATAAAAGCGGCTATAATACCTTTTCACGCATGGCTGCCTGACGCTCATCCGGCCGCCCCGGCGCCTGTATCGGCAATGCTCAGCGGCGTCCTGATCAAAACTCTGGGTATATACACGATGATACGCATAATTATGAACATATTTGCCGCGGATGTTTCAATACTCGCTCCGCTCGGCATAATTTCCATAATGATAGGAGTGCTCCTCGCGCTCGGCCAGACAGATATGAAAAGACTATTCGCATATCATTCCGTTTCCCAGATCGGCTACATTATTCTGGGAATAAGCCTTGGAACGCCGCTGGGAATACTCGGCGCACTGTTTCACTTAGTCAATCATTCAATATTCAAGTCCCTGCTTTTTCTAAATTCCGGAGCTGTTGCATACCGCCTCGGGACCCGGGAATTGAATGATATGGGCGGACTTAACAAAGTGATGCCCATAACCGGGGGGACATCCTTTATAGCGTCTCTCAGCATCGCCGGAATGCCGCCTTTTAACGGTTTCTTTTCCAAGCTGATAATAATACTCGCCTGTGTTCAGGCCGGGCGCCCGGGGTTTGCCCTTTGGGCAGTGGCTGGAAGTATTCTTACCCTGTCCTCTTTTATGAAAGTGCAGAAGTTCGCGTTCTTTGGAAAACTCGCGGAAAAGCACAAGCAGATAAAAGAAGCTCCTTTGATGATGTCCATAAGTGTCGTGATTTTGGCTGTCCTGTGTATAGCGACTTCTTTACTTGTTCTGCCGAAGGTAAAAAATATAGTTCTACAGCCCGCTGTTGATGCCGTGCTTGCCGGCGCCGAATACGCTAAAATAATAAGATGAAAAAAACACCTGTCTTCATATTTGCCTTCCTGCTGTGGATGCTTCTTGCGGCCTCTGTTGATATGCAAAACATCGCGGCGGGGGCTGTAATCGCTCTTATAACCGCTTTAATTTTCGGCGGGGCCGACGGGGCGGAGGACAGCGGAGAAAAAACCGCCGCCGGAAAATTCCTGGATATAAAACGGTGGTTATGGGCGCTTTATTATATTCCTGTGCTTCTCTATCATATTCTCCTGGCGAACCTTGACGTTATGTATCGTGTCCTTCACCCTGACCTGCCCATAAATCCGGGAATAGTCAAAGTGAGAACGCGCCTCAAATCCAAAGCCGCAAGAACGGCTTTATGCAATTCCATAACCCTTACGCCCGGAACGCTGAGTATTGATATTTCCGATGAATTCATCTATGTCCATTGGATAAATGTTAAAAGCCGCAATATCGAGGAAGCCACACGGATAATCGTAGGCAAGTTTGAAAATATTATTGCGAGGATTTTCGAATGATAACATTTTTTTATATAAGCCTCCTTTTATGCTGTACCCTGTGTATGTGGCGTATAGGCCGCGGGCCGACCGCGCCGGACAGGGCTATGGGAATAGACATATTAGGAATTATTGTTGTAGGTTTCTGCGCTGTTATAGCGCTTGTGACCGGTAAAGACTTCTATATGAACATAGCCCTGGCCTGGAGCCTTCTGTCTTTTATAGGCATGATTGCCTTGGCAAAACACCTGGAAGGTAAAGGATTTGACGAATAAATCATGACTGCAATTATAAGTTATACTCTTATCACGATAGGCATGCTCTTCAATATCGTCGGCTGTATCGGGATGAACAGGCTGCCTGATATATACAACAGGCTCCAGGCCGCGACTAAATGCGTGACAATGGGAACCTGTCTGATACTGCTGGGCGTTCTGATAAACGCGGGGATATCGCCTCTGGGCATTAAAGCCTTTTTGTGCATAACTTTCATACTTGTCACCTCCCCTACTTCCGCGCATGCCCTGGCAAGAGGAGCATATAAATCCGGAGTAAAACTCTGGAAGAACAGCTGCTGCGACCAATACGGCACGGTATCTATTATTACCGCATATGATGTCATGAAAAAAGATGTTATCACCGTCAGCCCCGATACTCCTCTTCAGGATGCCGTTGACCTGCTTGTTGAAATGAGAATAACCGGTATGCCTGTTGTGGAACAGGACGGGAGCATAGCCGGAATAATCTCTGAAAAAGATATGATAGATTACTCAAGCAAAAATAATATTAAGACAGCGAAGGTTCGTGATGCTATGAGCGAAAAAGCCACGGTTTTTTCTCCCGATACCGATATCCATATCATTGCCGGCGTGCTTTCCAAAGGTAAATTCCGCAGGGTGCCTATAGCGGAAAACGGAAAACTGGTGGGAATAGTTTCAAGGCGTGATATAATGCATATCCTGACTTCCGAAAAAAAGAAAGAGGCCGGCAAAAAATGAAATATCCTAAACTCAGAGAGCTCAAAGAAGCCGTGATATCGTTTTTCAGCCCTGCTGCTACGACCAAATACCCGTTCGGGCCGGCAAAAATTCATCCCCGTTTCAAAGGGAAACCACAGCCTCAGGACACATGTATCGGGTGTGGAGGATGTGTGCAGTGGTGCCCGGCCGGGGCCATCAAAGAAATAAACGACACTGAAACAGGAAAAAGAAAAATAATATGGCATTTCGACGAGTGTATAATGTGCGGCGAATGCGAGCGTATATGCACCACGGAAGACGGCGTTAAGATGGTTCCTGAATTCGAGCTTGCGGGTTTTGACAGAAAACTCATGCGCGCGGAAAAGGAATGCGAACTTCTTTTATGCGAATCCTGCGGCGCAATAATCTCAACAAGGGAACAAGTCAACTGGATACTTGAAAAATTGGGCGAAAAACAGCCGGCCAATCTCGCCTTATTCAGCGAAAAACTCAAATCTCTCGGGCTGGCTGAAGATACAAAAAAAACAATCAGCATTGATAAACGAGATGATATGTTTGCCCTCCTGTGTCCGAAATGCAGGCACAGGGTAAACATCTATGATTCCATCTGATATCATAAATGGGGACTGTCCCCCTCCCGTACTAAAAGAACTCGGTAATATCATAGATACGGATTTTATTGTCGTAGGGATCGGCAATGAGTTAAGAGGTGATGACGGTGCCGGTATCTATATAGCGGCAGAAGGCATGAAAGAATGCGCCGGTAAATTCATAGACGCCGGTATGGCAATTGAAAATCACATTTTTAAAATAACAGCCATAAATGAAAAACTTGTTTTTATTGTTGACGCAATGGGCGGAGATGGTGAGGCGGGACAAATAAAAATTATAGAACTGGACAAACTCAACTCACAGGGGATTTCTACTCATTCCCTAAGTTTGAAGATGATTGACCTGTTTTTCAAAGAAGCGGGACAAAAAGTTTACCTCGTTGGAATACAGGTATCGGACTCGTCAATCGGCTCCGTGATGTGCGGTGAAGTTAGGGAAAGCGCTGATATTCTTATAGAATTCTTTATAAACAAACTGCGGGAGTTTAGCGAACCATCTCCCGCGAAGGCGGATTAAAATGCACGAATTAAGTCTAGCAAGGCCTCTGGCGCAGGAAATAGAAGAAAAATGCGGCGGCAGAACACCCTCAAAAATCATAATTGCGGTCGGCGAGGCGTCCGGCATTGATAGCGCTTTTCTCCGTCATTCCTTTGAAGACCACATTTTCCCTGAAAAAAAATGGCAGAGTGCGTCGCTGGTATTTGAAAAGGAAGCCCCTACCCTGATATGCCTGAAATGTGGAAAAATACTGGAGGAAGCGACTCAATTCGCCTGCCCCGATTGCGGAAACATAGACATTGGTATAAATTCGGGCAACAGAGTCTATGTCAAAGAAGTTATTTGTAAATAAATTGCGGGGACAGAACCCTGTCTCGGCGCAGTTAGATTACTCTGCCCCGTTCTTTTCATAATGGATGACATGTGGGTAGTGTCGCGCAACTTTGACCCCTGTATATTTTTCAAAACAGTCAGTTTTGCTATAATATTCCAACGGGCATAGCGCCCATGTTATCAAACCGCTTTTGAAAAGGAGAAAAAATGAAAGAAAAAGTGAAAGAAGTGCTTGAGAAAATAAAACCGTCTCTTCGGAGCCACGGCGGCGATGTTGAACTTGTGGATGTCACCGACGACGGAATCGTCAAAGTCAGACTCACCGGAGCCTGCGGCGGCTGCCCCATGAGCCAGATGACGCTTTCCATGGGAATAGAAAAAACCCTGAAAGAGGAAATCCCCGGAGTGAAAAAAGTAGAAGCCGTCAAATAAACTTTATTTGACGGAGCATTGAGGCAGTGACTTATATAATTATATATTCAGCAGCCTATCCTTTCAGGAAAATTTAGCGATTCCTGAAATTTTATAAAAGCAAACTTACTTTTTAATAGTGCTCTTGCTAAAAAAGGCGTCCACTTTACTTAAAAATTGATTACCGTCAAATGGCTTACGCAAATAACTGAATGCTCCTCCCCTTTTGCATTCGTCTTCGCTTATTTTAGGATTTCCGGACATCATTATTACCCCTGTGCCCGGGAACTTTTGTTTGATATGTATAAGAAGCTCCATCCCTGTCTCTCCCGGGAGATTTATATCACTTATTACCATATGAAATTTTTTCTGCTCAAGTTTCCTTTTTGCCTCTTTGACATCAGCCGCTGTATTCACATCATAATTTTTAAATTGCAGCATCTGCGCACAGGCATCCAGTATCCAGCAATCATCATCCACAACCAAAATTTTCTTCATTGCCTTATACTCCCTTTCAATTCAATTGTAAATCAATTTAACCATATATGTCAAGTTTTATACAGACATATTTTCTATGGAGCAAGAAAACCTATATTATTACAATACTCTGGAGGAACTCATGAACAACATAGCTGAAACGGTGGCGGTTTTTGTCCGCAAATACCGTAAAAAAAGAGAAATGACACAGGAGGAACTCGCAGAAAAATGCGGACTTCACCCGACATATATCGCGAAAATTGAAAGCGGCAGACAGGTCTGCAGTTTGAAAACGCTTTCGCGGCTCGCAGACGCCTTAAGTGTATCCCCGCATGCGCTACTCGGGCAGATTGACAAAAAACAAGCAGCGGTTTATCAATTCCAAAACGAACATCTGCGGGATATACTCGAAAAAGGAAATAAGTCCGACAAGGAAATGCTTTTTGCCGTAGCTGAAACGCTGATAAAAAAACGAAAAAAAAGTAAATCTTGAAAAAGAAAAAAATTAAAGATTTGGCGGAAATAGACAGACCGCAGGAAAAACTCATTAAATACGGCCCCGGAAAACTTTCCGACGCGGAACTTCTCGCCATATTATTAAGAACCGGTAAAGTGGGGCTGAATGCCGTTGAACTGGCAAAAAAAATCTTAAAAAATTTCAGGGATGAACTGCCTTATACCGCTTTCGGCGAAATGAGAAAAACTTCCGGCATAGGAAAAGTAAAAGCCTGTGAAATTGTTGCCTGCTTTGAATTGGGCAAAAGATTACTCAAGGACAAAAAAACTCAAATCTGTATGGGGCCGGCGGATATATGGAACAGTTTGATTGATTTACGGGCGCGCAAAAAGGAATACTTTATAATTTTTTACTTTGATACGCAAAATCAGGAATTAAAAAGAAAAGTGATATCCGTGGGAACTCTGAACGCTAATCTGGTTCACCCCCGCGAAGTTTTTGAGCCGGCGGTAAAAAATCTTGCGGCGCAGATTATCGTAGCCCATAATCACCCTTCAGGAAACCCTGACCCTTCGGAGGATGATCTGAAAATTACGAAAAAGCTGGTGGCTGCCGGAAAAATACTGGGAATAGAAGTAGTAGACCACATCATCGTTACCAAAAAAAGTTTCTTCAGCTTTAAGGAAAAAAATCTACTGTAACATCTGTGTTCTGCCGGAGCAAGCAATCTTTCTTTATTTGAGGCGCCATTTGACGCCGGAAGGCGTGTCTTCTATAACAACGCCCTTTTCAAGAAGTTCCTGCCTTATACTGTCGGCTGAAGCGTAGTCCCGGGATTTTTTCGCAGCGATACGCTTTTCAATCATTCCCTGAATTTCGTCTTCGGATATAAGAAGTTTCTTTTCTTTTTTTTCGAGCTTGAGAAAGCCGAGGATGGCGTCCATATCCTCTGCCTTCTTTAAAACAGCCGAGGATTTTGTCTGATTAAACAGTTTGACAAGGGCGAAAAAAGAGGCAAAGGCGGCGGATGTGTTGAAATCATCCGCGAGAGCGGACATGAAATCCTCATATATTTTTTCCGCCTCTAATCGTGCTTCGCCGGTCTCATCCTGTTTCGGTTTTTCCTCAAAGGCCCTGTTCACCCTTTCAAGCGTCCTTTCGGCGTCGGAGAGGGCGTCTTCAGAAAAATCTATGGGGGAACGGTAATGCTGGCTGAGAAGAAAGAAACGCACCGCCTGAGGCGAGAATTTTTTATATATATCCCGGAGCGTGAAAAAATTGCTGAGCGATTTGCTCATCTTTTCCTTATTTATGGTCACAAAACCGTTGTGCAGCCAGAAGCGGCTGAAAGGTTTACCTGTTATCGCCTCACTCTGCGCTATCTCGTTTTCGTGATGAGGAAAAACAAGATCCTGGCCACCTGCGTGAATGTCCAGCGTCTGCCCCAGATACTTGGCGCTCATCACGGAACATTCTATGTGCCAGCCAGGCCTGCCCTTTCCCCAGGGCGAATCCCAACCGGGCTCGCCTTCGGCGGACTTTCTCCACACGGCAAAATCCAGAGGGCTTTCTTTTTCCTTGTCCACTTCCACCCGCGCTCCCGGCTTAAGATCAGCGGTGTTTCTGCCCGACAGTTTGCCGTAATCCTGAAACTTTCCTATTCTGTAATACACGCTGCCGGCGATCTCATAAGCAAAACCCTTTTCCATAAGTTTTGACACCGCCTCTATTATGTCGCCTATGTGTTCCGACACCTTAGGCGAAACATCGGCGTCATCAACACCGAGCCGCCTGATATCGGTGTAATACTCGTCTATAAACCTGCTCGAAAGCGTCAGGCAGTCCGTGTTTTTTTCAGCGGCGCGCGCTATTATCTTATCGTCTATGTCCGTAAAATTCTGCACATACTTCACGTTATACCCCGCGCTTTTGAGAAATTTCCTTATTGCGTCAAAAACGACATAGCATCTGCCGTGACCCAGATGCGTGTAATCGTAGGGCGTGATACCGCAGACATACATGCCGGCCTCGCCTTCTTTCAGCGGGGCAAAATCTTCCTTTTTCTTCGTCAGCGTGTTATAAAAAAATATTTTCCTCATATTAACCTTCTATCAGGCAGGCGCAGAAACAGCCTATGCCCGCACCGGCGATACCGAGCCCCTCCGGCCTTGTCGCCTTGACGCTCACGGCGGATCTGGGAATTTTTAGAAGCGACGCGAGCTTCACCTGTATCTTTCCGTAATGCTTTGAAAGATGGGGTTTTTCCGCGAACACTATACAGTCTATGTTGACGACCTTAGCCTTTGTGATCTTCATTGTTTCGGCAAGGAGTTTAAGTGACGATATTCCCTTGAGCTTAGGGTCGGTGTCGGGAAAATATTTACCCTTGTCTCCTTTGCCTGCGGCGCCCAGAAGAGCGTCAATGACAGCGTGTATCAGCGCGTCCCCGTCGGAATGGCCATGAAGGCCCCTGTCCGAGGGGATTTTGACACCGCCCAGATAAAGGGTTAGCCCCTTTTTCAGAGGATGCACATCAAAACCTATGCCTACTCTCAAACTATTTCACCTCAAAATAAACGCTGTCGCCTATTTTTCCGCCGCTCTCAAGATAAACGGCCCATTCGCCCGCCGGCAAAATCATCGGCAGCCTTATCTCAACGGCTTTACCCGCGTACATGGAAAAACCTTTTTCAAAAGTGTTCAGCCACACGCTTTCCCATTTGTACGCCGCAGGCGAACCCTGAGCCAGCGGTATTTTCACATAATACAGCAGATCATCCGGCGCCTTAAGCTTTGAATACAGGACATCAGACCCCCTGCCTTTCCGCGCTATATAAAGATTAGCGGTTTTCTCAAAATCGCCCTCCGCGAAAATGTAGCCGCAATTTGAGCCGCGGGCGTAATAAAGCGCGCTGATGTCCACACCCTCCGGGCCGTCGCGGCGGGGGTCTATGAACCTGTCGGCACCGCTCCAGAACTTTTCATTCGGCGCCCCGTCAAGAAAAATATCGGCATATTCAAAGAGCGGCTTGAGGACCTGCGAAGGGCTGAAATCTCCGTAGGAAAAATGCACCTCTGTCAGCAGCCGGTCGGACGGAGACAGATCTTTTTTTCTGTACGCCACTTCGGCGGATGTCTCTCTGAGCGTGAGGAAATACGGATAATTCGCGGCGAACTTTAAGGCAGGCGCACGGCCGTTCAAAGGAAAAGCCAGTTCTTTTATTTCACCGAACTCTTTTGAGGAGCTCCTGAAAGAACCGGAATAATCCCCGAGCGATGTTCTCATATGTATCCCGGGATTTCCCGCAGGCAGAACATTCAACGCCACATCGCATGAAATAGAGCTTTGTCCGGAATTTTGAAGGGAACAGTAGTATTTGACCACATTTTTGCCTTTTGCCATGACAAATGTTTTCTTTATTTCCAGCGGATAATCTTTTAAAAAAGCGGAAAGACGCCAATAATCCTCTTTCGCGTCCTTTTTAATTTCCCATCCCTTGTCGTAGGAGCGGAAATTAAAATAAGTTTTCAAGGCATAATCGGTTTTTCCGCCCGAAGGATTGCCGGCGGCGATGATGCCTTCCGACGGCACCGTTATCAGAACAGGATTCAGGTTTTCCGCCGCGAAATATATCCTGAAATAACCGTTACTCACGGCTAAAATACTTTCCCCGTCCAACGCGAGATCAAAACTCTCCGAGAAATCGTAAAAAGCCTGTGTCAGAGCCAGCATCTCCGGGATAAAGAGAGCCGCGTCGGGCGAGGCAAAATATTTGCTCTGGCCCATCTTATAGATATTTTCAGAAAGTGAGGCCGGAAACTCCGAAGCCATAGACTGGAATTTTCGCCACTCCGCCAGGAACAATTCCTGGAATTTACCGAGTTTGCCCGGAACCGGCTCAAGTATAGAGGGAAGTTCCTTAAAATATGCGGGTTCTTTGAGCGAAAGCTTCCGCGCGCTCGAAACTCTGATATTCATCTTGCGCAGCGACGAAAATAAAGCCTCTATGTCTTCGGATGTGTAGCCCGCTATTTTCACATTGAACACCACCGAACCGCCGGGAATTGAACCGGCGACGTCGCCGAACACGGCGCCGGACGTCTTCACAAAATCCTCCAGCCAACCGCTGGCGGGGGGAAGAGAGGCAGCTTTTGAGACCCTGCCGCTGACCGAATACAAAAGCAGGCTGTCAGGCATAAGAAAGGCCTGCAGGCGCTGGGCATCTATGGCTTCTCCTATAGCGCTCTCCTCCGAAAACGCGTATTTAAAACCCATGTTTTTAAGCGAGGCCAGAGTGCGGGAGGTGAGTTTCAGGTCCCGCGGATAAAAACCGTCAACGGCTGAGGCTGAAACACTCTCGGCAAGCAGTTTGAATCTTTTGATCTGACTGTGGATAATATCGTCGCCCGCGCGATGGAGATCTATATCATAAAAGATACCTGACAGGAGTTCGGCGCTGCCGGAAGCGAAAAGCTCAAGGAGTTTTTGATTCCCCCCTTTCCGGCGCATGCCTTCAAGCTCATCCCACGGGATAAAAAATGACGCCGAGGACGAGGGCGAGGAAAGGAGCTGCGCGCAGAGAGCGTCAACCGTTTTTGAAGACGCGCCGGTCAGATCAAAAACCAGACCGGCGTCGCTTGAGGCGTGAGAAAAAGATACGGCCGAAAGTATGCCCAGACGGAACAAAACGGCGCCCAGCGCAAGGAAAAACCGCAGACTACACGACACTCTCCCGTACGAAGAGCTTTTCAATTAGGAACCGCCCTCACCGCTCTCATGCGCTATTTGATTGAGGATATCATCAATTTTCGCGGCTCTCGCAGGGGTCTGATCCAGCTTAAAAAAAACTTCCGGTATGTTTTTAATACGCATGTTTTTGCCTATTATATACTTGAAATAATTGGCTTTTCTCGTCAGCATCCGGCTCATCCGTCCGGTTTCACGCCGTAGGCGCAGATCCGCGTCCGGGACCGTCCCGGTTGACGTATCCGGAGAGACATAAACGCTGTAAAAAACGCAGCAGCTCCGGCAGTCGTTTGAAATAGTCACATCCGTAATAGTGAGAATAACCCCTGTGGGGATATGAAAATCCTTATGGATGACGCCGTTTACTTCCCGCTGTATCTGTTTGGCGAGCTTTACTTTTCTTTCATCGCGCATAATAGAATGCCCGCTCTACTCCTTGGCATCCCCGAGAACCCGCGCCACTTTCTCAAGCTCGTAAGCTTCTATAATATCCGCGGGCTTGAGATCGTTGTATCTATCAAGTGTAATACCGCACTCCATACCTTCCACGACCTCAGAGGCCTCATCTTTAAATCTTCTCAGCGAGGCAAGACTGCCCGTGTAAATTATTTTATCGTCCCTGACAAGCCTGGCTTTGGCCTTCTGCTTCAGTTTCCCCTTGGTAACGATACAACCCGCCACCACGCCTATGCGTGAAATGCTATAAGTTTTGAGCACCTCCGCGCGGCCTATCGGCGCCTCATTGTAAATCGGCGTCAGTTTACCTTCGAGCGCCTTTTTCAAGTCTTCCAGCAGTTTGTATATCACGGTATAAACCCTGATTTCCACGCATTTTTCCTGAGCGTCGGCCTCAACCTTATCCGATCCCTTTACATTAAAACCTATGATGATGGAACCTGATGCCTGCGCCAGCAGTATATCGCTCTGGTTGATGCCCCCGCAGGCGGCATGAACGATCTGCAAACGCACCTCGCTGCTGTCCAGTTTGGACAAAGAATCCTTAATGGCCTCCAGCGAGCCCTGCACGTCGGATTTAAGTATTATTTTAACGGTTTTCGTTTCGTCGCTGCCGCCGGAATAAAGAGCCTGCGCGCTGAACTTCATATCGTCCTGTACCCTTCTTCGGGAGGAGAGAATATCTCTGGAAAGCCCGGCGTTGGATATAACCGAAAACTCATCCCCCACTTCGGGGAGTGTCGTAAAACCCATGACCTCAACAGGCGTTCCGGGGAAAACATCCCTGATATTGCCTCCGCCCTCAACGTGAATGGCGCGCACTTTGCCGCCTGAAAAACCGCAGATGAAAGATTCCCCGACTTTAAGGACGCCGTCGCTTATAAGGACGGTAGCCAGCGGCCCCCGGCGCGGATCCATACTCGCCTCAAGAACCACGCCTCTTGCCCGGCACATCCGGTCGGCTTTAAGATCCATCATCTCGGTCTGAAGCAGGATCATATCAAGCAGTTCTTTCACGCCCTCGCCCGTCTTGGCCGAGATCGGCACCACTATGGTTTTTCCGCCCCAGTCCTCCGGCAGAAGATTCTCATTGGCGAGCTGCTGCTTGGTGTTTTCCAGATTCGCTGTCGGCAGATCTATTTTGTTCACCGCCACGATTATAGGCACAGCGGCGAGCTTCGCGTGGCTTATTGCCTCTCTCGTCTGCGGCATGATACCGTCATCGGCGGCCACAACGAGCACCACGACGTCGGTCACCTGTGTGCCCCTCATTCTCATGGCTGTAAAGGCCTCATGGCCGGGCGTGTCCAGGAATGTCATGGTATGATCTCCGTGCTTTATCTGATACGCGCCTATGTGCTGGGTGATATTGCCGAATTCCTTCAGCACGACATGGGATTTCCTGATATAATCCAGAAGAGAAGTTTTACCGTGATCAACATGCCCCATAACGGTTATAACGGGCGGCCTCGTGACCGCGCGGCTCATATCCCTGTCATCCGATTTCTTGACCTCGTCTTTATAAATATCCACGACTTCCGGCTCGAAGCCCTCTTCATGGATGATTAATGACGCCGTTTCGGTATCCAGCCGCTGATTTATTGTTGTGACCATCCCCTGCTTGAGCAGTTTTTTAATCAGCGCAACGGCTGACATATCAAGCTTTTCGGCCAGAGCGCCGACGGTGGTGGTTACGTCTATTTTGACGGTTTTTTTGGGTGGAGCAGGCTTAACAGGTTGCGGCGGGGGAGGAAGAACAGGCGGTGTTACGGGTTCTTCTTCTTTAGTCTTTTTTCCCGATTCCACAGGAGGCTTCGTGCCGAGAAACTTCTCTTTTATCTTCCTCACTTCTTCGGCGGTAAGGCCCGAAGATGGTTTTTTGCTAGTGATACCGAGATTTTTGATCTTCTCTATGAAAGTTTTGCTTGTGCATCCCATTTCCTGGGACAATATATGTACGAAGGTCTCATATTGCACGCGCGACTTTTTTCTGGGAGCTTTTTCCGCGGCTTTTAAGTCCGCCGTTGCGCCACGGCGCACTTTCAGCTCCGGCGTGACTTTCTCGGGAGCTTCAACCGTTTTGGCGGGTTTGATTTTAGCGGCCTTGGCCGGAGAGGCGCTTTTGGGCTTTGAGGGTTTCGCCGCGACAGCGCTCGCGCTCTTGGCCGCCTTGCTCCGGGGGGTCTTTGCAGCCGGGCTTTTTTTAGTCTTAGCGGCGGATGTTTTCCCGCTTCCGGAGGAAGACTTTTTTAATTTGCCAACTTCGGCCTTTGTCAGGCCCGACGAAGCAGTTTTACCCTCCTTGCCGAGTTTTTGTATCAGCTCTTTGCTGGTGACACCGAGCTCTTTAGCGAGATCGGAAATTCTGCATTCATATTTACCTGCCATTATTCTTTCTCCTTCTAACTCTTTCTAAAATTCTAATTTAAAACTCACTCTTTGGGAAGTGCCAAGTTCGGCATAGGGTTTTATCGAGTAATCAAGAGCGTACGAGCCGAAGTTAAAACCCACGCCGCCGCCAAGCCCTTCGTCTTCATCAAAACTGTCAGATTCCGTATTGCCGTAAATCGCTGAGACAGCCTTCATCATATAACCCGCCCTCAGAATCATGAATCTCGCCGGGGCAAGCTGCATACCCATCCTGAATGTCTTCTTCTCATCCACCGGCTCATAGGCCATATCCGCCGTCAATCCGAACACTCCCGCGAATTTGAACATCCCCCCGAGCGTGAATGTCAGAGGAAGCGGATATTTCTCCTCTATGAATTTCATATCCGGCCCGAGGTTTCTTACGCTCAGTCCGACTGACACTTTATCCGTCAGCTCTCTCATCGCCCCCATATCTATCGCGAATCCCTCCGCGCTCTCATCGGCTATCGTCTGCCTTATCAGTTTCACATTAACACCTAACATATTTTTACCGTTCAACTCTCTTGCCGCAGATACCGTAAACGCCGTATCGGAACTCTCAAAATCTGCGGTCTCTTTGCCGTCACTATCCCTGCCGTCTATCTCGCCGCTCCTCATGGATATTACGGATATGCCCAGATTGCCCCACATAACAGGAACAATGCTTCCCGCGAAATCATAAGTCATTCCCTGTATCCAGGCCGTGTGCGTAAATCCCGCCTGAGTCTGTCTCCCGTAAACCATCCCGGCAGGATTATAATACAGCGCTCCTATGCCGGATGCCGCGGCCGTATAAGCCCCGCCCATGGCTTCCGCTGCCGCCGTCGGCGCTATCTTCAGAAACGAAGCTCCGCTTCTGCCTGTCTCCGCACAAAGAAGAGAAAATTGAAATAGCAAAAAGTTTAGGGCGGCTGACAGAAAACAGATTTTAAATATTCTCATTTTACCACATTCTGAACCTTTCATCAGAATAGAAATCATAGAGCTTATCTTGGCACTCATTTTATCACCGCCATCTTTCCTGTCTTTTTCAGGGTGACGCCGTTTCTATCCGCCTTTATCAGATAAATATACACGCCGCTGGCTTTTCCTGATGTGTCCCACTCATATTCGTAAGCATTCTTTGCCGCGACATAATTATTTGACATATCACATCCGAAAACCTGCTCTCCCGCTATCGTAAATATTCTGAGGTTAACTGAAGCGTCTGGAACCCCGCAATTAAAATGGAGCTTCGGATTCATCCTCTTCGCCGGATTCGGATACGCGTAAACCTCTTTCAGCTCAAACACAGCGAGCTTCTCCGGAGCTGACTGCCCCACGCCGAGCATTCTTATGCCCGCCTCAGCCGGTATTTCGCTCAATGCTTCTCTGACCGCCAGCTTGACCACCTTCCCGGCATTCGGCAGACAGACATAAAGGTAATTTCCCTCTCTGTCCAATGCAATGCCGGCTGGCTCCTCCTTCCCCGCTTTTTTAACAAAACTTCCGACATCAATATCCAGCATCTTCTTCCCGTAAACATCAAACTTCTTAACGCTGAAGTTTTTGCCGTCTGAAACATATATGTTCCCCGACGGGTCAAATACCGCGTCTACCGGATGCTTCAAACCTTCTTTCAGTTCCCTTATTACTTCGCCCGTTTCGGGATCTATCACGACAACCCTGTTATTTAACGTGTCCGCCGCGCATATCATACCCTCGTCGTTCACATTTATACCCCCGAAACGGCTGCCCTCTATCTTTATTTTCTTTACATATATTCCGCCGCATGTGAAAACAGCCAGTCTCTCATTCTTGCTGTCGGCGACATAAACCGCCCCGTCCAGCGAGACGGCTATTCCGGCCGGCTCTTTCAGTCCCGCGTCCTTACCGAACTCAAGAAGCAGATGACCCGTCGCGCTGAATTTCAATATCCTGTTGTTGAGCGTATCCGTCAGATAAACATTCTCATCAACATCCGACGCAACTCCGCCGGGTTTCTTAATGCCGTTTCCTTCTACCTTCCAGAGCGCCTCTTCCCTCGGGCTGTATTTCGCCAGCTTCACCTCTCCCGAATCCGCAAGCTCAACATTCAGTCTCCGGTCAACTTCCACATCCGTCGGATGTTTCAGCCCTTCTATAACGCCCTTGAGCTCTATATCTTTTCTGTAAACTCTTATATCGTGTCTGCAGGTATCGCCCGTAACATCGCTCACCGTAAGTCGCAGTGTTAAAACCTCACCGCTCATCTCAGGCATCTCCCATTCCGCGAGTATGCCCTTCTCCGTCACCGGCTCTGTCGAATATTTTATCATCTGCCACTTCGCAGGCTTTGCGCCTTCTCCCCACTCAAGAGACCAGTCCTTGAAGGCTGGACCATGTTTGGCGTCGGCATAACCTGTTATATTCAGGCTTTCGCAATTTACTATCTCCCTGTCGGCAGGCGATATTATAAGGCCTTCCGGTGTGGCGCTTCCGTAGAGGCTGTTCTGCGCGCGGGCCGTGGCCGTAAGCGCATTGCTGTTGGCGTCAAGGCCGTTTGTCGTCACTCCGTCATTGTTACCCCAGTTGGACGCCGTCGAGCCGTCCGAGAGCGTATTCTTTCTCTCCATGCTTATCTTTGATGTGTTGTCCCCCGCGAACCAGCCGGAAGAACAGTTAACCCTGTCCACCGTTATTCCGCCGGAATCTTTAAGCGTTAAATCTTCGGCGGTATTATCAAGCGCGCCGGAATATATTAGATCTGCCGTTATATCCGATACCGTCGTGTCATCCGTCCTTTCAAGCAGATAATACGAATAAGGAGCTATGCTGCCGCTCAGTGTTATGCTCGGCGTACCGTCAGCCGAGGCCAGCGTCCAGTCCGTCAGCGTTACCGTATCTCCTGTATTATTATAAAGCTCTATCCACTCATCATAAGCGGACGCGGCTGTGCCCATCCACGCGATCTCGTTTATAACGACCGAAAGATAAGTTGACTTTGCTTCGGCCACAGCCGAATTCGAAATCTCCGACATATTTAAGGCGTTATCCCTGGCTTTTATCGCGAACCAGTGCGTCACGCCCGGCGATAGTCCCGTCAGCGTTTTCTGCTCCAGACTTCCCGAAGGCAGAGGCGTCCAAGTATTAGCGTAGTCAGCCGCCACATTAAAATCATTTTCCGATTCTATCGCCCCGACGGTTGAATATCTCAAAACATACGACGATGCCGCGCCTATTGTTCCGTCGTCGCCCATAGCCGTCCAGCTGAGTTTAATTTCACCCTGATTGTCTCCTGTAAAGGCATAAAGATCCGTCACCGTGGAGGGCGCCGTAATATCTTTTCCCGCCGCCGCGAAAGCTCTGGAGGCTGATGTGTCCATGTCAGAATAGTTCTCCGCCTCGTCCGCCGACTTAATGGCGAACCAATAGGTGACGCCGGGTTCAAGCCCTGTTATAATCCTGTTCTCGCCGGCTCCCGGAGAATTTACTTGCCAATTCTGTGACAATTCCAGCGCCTGCTCCCATGATACAGCGCCGGGAATTTCGCCTGCCGTCGAATATTTCACAACATAATTTCCCCATTCATTATTACCTGTCGTTCCCTCATCACCCGGCGCCGTCCAGACAAGATTGACCTCGCCCTCTCCGGGACCCGCGAATGCCGCCAAATCAGTAACCGCCGACGGAGGGATTAAATCCGGTTCGCGGTCGCTTGATGAATTCTGCGGATTGTAAAAACCCGTGTGTATCACAAAATCCGCCGAATTATCATTTATGTCATAGGCGTTGCCTGCGTATCTATCCGCGCCGAGCGACATACTTTCCGCTGTTGAAGAAGCGTCTGTTTTCCGCTCAATGCTGTCCCCTGTTGATAATGCCGCATTAACTCCCGAACCCTCAACAGCGTTATCAGGCGCCGGATTACCCCAACCAACCTTATCCAGCATGTAATCCCCGCCGTCCGTTATTATCACCCCGCTCGTTCCTGTCAGCTGAGAGGCGAAAACCGCGTCTGGCGCCGGGCTTATATTCCCCGCGCCCAGCAGAAAATACCCCTTCGATGGCACAATGTGATTCGTCCATGTTATCTGTTTCGTTGTTATCCCGTTTGACGAATTAACAAGTTTCAGTTTAAAAGTTCCCGTATCAATAACAACATCCTCTTCCGTCGGATTATATAATTCCACAAACTCGTTCCCCGCCCCGTCCGTCCCTATGCAGACCTCGCTTATTAACAGATATGTTTCTGCGGATATTGCAAAAGCTAAATTAGATATCTCCGATATATTGTTTTTCTCGTCAAAGGTTTTAAGCGCTATGTAATATGTCGTGCCCGGCATTAAGCCCGGAAGTAAATGATCTTCCACAGTCCCCGATGACTGCGGCTGCCAATCGTTGTTATAATCCAAAGCTCTTCCCCAGTTTGACCCGTCTATCGTAAATGTGGCGTATCTTACAATATAACCCGACGCGGTTCCCGAATAGCCGTCGTCGCCCGAAGCTGTCCAATTTAAAGAAATAGAATACGGCTTATCTCCCGTCACAGCGGCAAGGCCTGTTATCGCTGACGGCGCCGTCACATCATACTGCGCTATCGACTGGGCGATGTTTGAAACATCAGACCAGTTCTGCGCCCTGTCTTTCGTCCACAAAGCAAAGTAACATGTCGCCCCGCCGGTAAGCCCCGTCACCTCCTTTGTGAACAAACTCCCCGGCTGACAGTTGTCGGTGGAAATTTCAAAAACATAATTGCTTTCATTCCAGGCCTTTGTAAAACTCGAATAATCAATTCTGAATATTCCAGTTAATACTCCGCTCGTCCCATCATCTCCGGGTGATGCCCAACTTAAATTAATTTTACTTTCCGTCTCTCCTGTTTCAGCATTCAGACTCGTCACCGCCGACGGTGGCGCAATATCATATTTAAAAACATTACCGGCGGAGGGAATCTCCTCATTTAATGCTAAATCCTTTACTTTGCTTTGTATCAGATAATAATGCCCATCACTCCAATTGGAAATTGCATAAATCCAGTTTGTGGTCCCATCGGTAAGATTCCAAATCTGAGTCGAAATCCAGACAGCCCCATTCCAATATAATGAATCTGTTTGGTCGTAAATGCTAACCCGCACTTCACTGCTTCCGTTCAGGTCATAGGATGTTCCTGAAATTTCCATGAGACTGTTAAGATAGGAATCATCCGCCGGAACCAATATTGTGGATGTGGGCGCAACCGTATCGTATGTGAAATTCCGAGACACAGAATCACTGATATTACCAGCATTGTCCTCGCCTCTGACTTTTAACATATACTCCGATTCCTGAAAAAACGATTCCGGATTGGATATGTTATATGACCAGTTAGATGTGCCTTCGCATACATTGTAACTTTCAGCGGATGCCCAGCCCGTTCCATTCCACCAGAGATTATCTATCAATTTCTGCACGGCAAGCTCAATGCTCCCGACTCCGGCGATCCCGTCGTATGAAGTCCCTAAAACCTGAGATAAGGTGTTTACAAATTCATTTTCCTGCGGTATAACAAATCCGCAATCCGGCCCTTCACTGTCAAAACTGAATGTGTGCGCGTTCGCAGAACCCGTCGAGCCTTCCAATTCGAAATTACCCGCCATATCTTCCGCACGGGAACGCACAAGGTATGCGCCGTCCGTTAGAGCCGGAACTGAAAAAGCCCATGTGCTGCCATTCAATTGAGTATCATTCCAGACGCCGCTTGCTGTCCAGCTTGATAAACCCGCGTCCCAATATAATGATTCGTCAATCGTTGAAAGTTTCACGCACACTTTATCAAGTTTTACGCTGTCCTGCGCGCTGCCAGTGAAGGCGCTCAGCTGATTGTAGATACCGCCTTCGTCAGGCAGCACTATAACGCTTGAGGGCTGAGTTAGATCAGCCGTTACTTTGCCATTTAAGCCGTCCGATATCTTCACATAGTCATAACCGCATGTATAAGCGTTTGTGTAATTGGTCCTTTGCGAAGCATATACATACGCGGTGTTGAAATGCTTCTGATATGCTCCGTCTTCAACCCTGATAGGCATCCCGTTGATATCTGTCAAATCAACATATATATTCCCCGCATTATTTATCAGAATATGCCACTCCGCTTCTTTCATATTATACGGAAAATCACGGGAAGGATTATTTCTGTCATCATAAGAGGTATATATCGTACCCACCCCTCCGCCGCTGACCCTGCGCTGAACCATCCAATGCACTCCAAAATGGCCGGGATCTTCCGGATTCGTATTATCGGGGTCAACCCTCGCGACAAACCGGAACCAGTCATTGTAATCATGCGGCTGAATTCCCGTACCTGAGAGATCCGTCGGAAGAAGATAAAACTCATTCCAGAAAAAATTACCGTTTGACCCGTTCTGCTCCGTCGGAACCCTCATCCTTACATTGAACTCAATTTCATCGGTCAAACTCTTTGATTCTTTTGACACGGCATACACCGCACCGTACTGGCCGCTTATACTCGCCGCCGCCGTAAGATTCAGCCAGCCGTTTGCCGAAACTGAATACGAAGATAACCCCGAACTATGCCCCTGAGTCCATAAATTGTCAGACAAGGTATTGAAGTTTTCCTGAAACTCTCCCGCATAATTACCCAGTCTGTCCGTCGCCGAAATGCCGATGCTATAATCGCCTTCGGCAATCCCCGAAGGTGACCATAACGCGCTTATTCCTGAAGTTCCTTCTCCGCTTCCCGTGAGAGTCTCTACGACCGTGCCGTTTGAATTTTTTATTGTCACCGTCCAATCAGCGTACTCGGATAATGCGGCCGTAATGCTTACCGTGTCTTTAATTCCGTCGCTGTTGGGACTGAAATACAGCGGCTCGGCGACAAAACTGCCGATCTCCGGCGGTGAATTGTCAACAACAATATTGGACGCCTTCGAGGTTTCAGTATTACCGATACTATCAACGCTGTAATAATAAACGGTATGGTTCCCTTCTCCCGCAACAGACAGAGTGTCCGTATAAACCTGCCAGAGATTATCGTCAATTTTATATCTTATTTCCGCCACACCTAATCCGCTTTCATCTCCGACATTTATTAAATCATCCACCGCCGTTAATGTCAAAGTTGTGGCGTCTGTTACATAAATAGTTTGAGTGTCAACATAACTCGGTTCGCCCGCCGATATCGTTGTTCTCGGCGGCAGACTGTCCGTATAAGCTTTGCAATATGTGCCCGGAACTTCCGCGCTCCCATATATCATATTGTTTTCCAAATCCCGCCACAAAGTCACATCCGTCCATACGCCTTCCTGATATGACAGTATTTTTAGATTCTGTTTTACCCCATCAGCCAAGCCGGAAGAAAAATTTAAGCCCACTACCGGCCGTCCTTCGTATTCAGCATCAGTTGTAATTTCATATGCCGTATTTTCGGGCACGATTATGTAATCGGTCATCCCCTGCGGGACGGCCTGAACTGCCTGCGTGTTGCCCTGCGCATAAACATACGGAAAATTTACTTTTGCGGCAGGCTGCAAATCAACTATAACATTCCCCCCTGCTCTTGTGTTATATCCCGGATTGGGCGCAGGGTATTCATAACCGTAATAATATGCCCCAATATCGCACCTCGTCCCGTCGGGGTCATTGTATTCGGGAGATGGATCGCCCGCGTCAATGCAGGGCGAATTTACCATCAATCTGTAATCTCCCAATCCGCCGTCAACAAATTCAGGATTGTTTGCATTATTATCACTTCCTGGAAAAGTTGATACAGGAACCTTAAAATTGTAAACACAATTATAAGATGCAAAATTACCCGAAGTTATATCCTGCAATTCAATTCCCGTCGTATTTGTCTTTGTATAATTGAAAACTATATTATTAAAAATTTCCCGTAAATAACTTTTTGAATAAATGCCTGCAGCGGTTGCACTTCCTATGATAATGGTATTATTTAGAATCTTGGCATAGTTGGAATATTCATCTACAATACCGGAGTTTTCTCTTGTGCGAATGATATTTCTTCTTATAACAGCATTTGTGGTGTTTCTATTGTATATACCCACATCTTCTGAAATTATATTGTTATTTTCAATCAGAAAAGTCTGGTCATAACACGCCCCACGCAAACTAATCCCAATTTTGCTAGCAAAAATATAATTATCGCGTACCTTCAAAATCTGACCGTCACCCGTAAGAGTAATACCTTCGGCAACTTTTGTTATTATATTATTTTCTATAATCAGTTCATCTGCAACATCTCCTCCGTATAAACCACGATTTGAAGTTATAAACTGTCCGCCTTTGCAAAAGTTGTTATCTATCTCTATTTTCCCATTTAAATACTCCAAACCGATTGCGCAAAATGTTGTGCTGAATTCATTTCTGTCTATTTTAATTCGCTCAGAGTTAGTGATATAAATACCTTTCCCCCATTCATATAATGTCCCTGTATGATCAACATAACTTTTGCAAATACCTTCAAAACTGCAGCTACTCACTTCTATATTAAAATTGAAATATTCCTTTCCATGATATATATAATCCTCGTAATTAAGCGGCCAGCCGTTTTGATCCGTAATTGCAATACCGACATCTGTATAATTTTTTATTTGCAGACGAGAAATTTTTATGTTGCTCACCTCTCTGCAATAAATCGCACATCTTTTTTGATTTGTCCCGTCAAGTATGACTTCGCCTCGGCCCTGTATCAATATCGGTTTTTCCACCGTTCCGCCTGTGGATATATCGACTGTTTGATTGTAATAAGTGCCCTCCGCGATAACAACCCTTGTTCCCGGCACCGCCGAATCGACCGCCTTTTGTATGCTCGCAAACGCCGTCTCTTCCGTTAACCCGTCATTTAAATCACTGCCCGATAGAGAAACGAAACGAGTATTGCCCGCAACAGATGATACTGAGTTTGAAATCCCCGATGTTATTCCCTGCGAATTGACCGTCTTTACCGCAAAATACCACCTCTTGTTTTCTTCAAGGCCGGTCAATACTTTTAACTCTTTACTGCCCGACGACAAAGGTTCCCAGTTCTGCGGGTAAGAAAAAGCGCCAATAAAATCTTCTTCACTGTTAATTGAGGAAGTTGAATACTTTAAAATATATCCGCTGGCCGTTCCTTCTGTGCCAAAAGAGCCAACAGCGGTCCAACTGAGTGCAATATTTTCTTTCGACTCCACCATTAAATCCGTTATTACCGCCGGCGGGATACCCTCTCCCGCCATAATAACAAGCGGTTCGCTCTGCAAATCACTCTCATTCCCGTTTATGTCAACCGCTGTTATCCAATAACTGTATGTTCGCCCGTTGGTAACATACATATCTTTATAGAATAAACTCGACCGAGTGTCTAGCTTTACTCTGCATCCGGGCGATGTCGCCCTGTATACATTGTATAGTCCCGTATCTCTATCGGGACTGGCATTCCACACAAAATATATAAAATTGTCGCCGCTCTCGCCAACTATTCCCTGTATCACCGGCGGCGGCACATAGTCCCTATGGTAAGCTATGTTTACCGACTTTACCAGCGGGCTTATTTGCGGGTCATCTGACTCTAATAAAACCCTGTATTGCACATATCTTCCCGCAGGTGAGGTTATGTCGCTTCCCGATTGCGCATAATCGTTAGACCATTCCCCCTGATACGGACTATTAGGATAGGGGGTCGTCCTCGTCTGGAACTTCACGCCGCAACCCGCGGGAACTTCGGCATCCCAGCTTATTGTCTCCCATTCCGAACCCTCACCCGTATCTATTACTTTTGAAATATAACTTCCCGCGGTTGTTGTTTCTATCGCCAGTTTGTATTTTGCTCCGGTTATTGAATACGGCGCACTCGTGTTTGGGAAACCAAACCGCGCCACGTTAAACCATTCTCCTCCTGTCCGCGATGTTCCACAAAGGATGTTCTGCGTATCCCCCCAATCCAAATAAACATTCCACCATCCCCATGTGTCTGCCGGATTTGCCCTTAATTTAAATGTATTAAAGCCCTCATAAAATGTGTTCGGCACACGAATCTCGGTATACTGTATATCATTCCCTATCAATCGTATGGAATAGGGAAAAATCCTCACGCTGTATTCGCCATAGCCGAAACTGAAAGCCCCATCCTGACCGCCCACAGGGCTTTTATATTTAAGCTCTAATGTATTGATTGCCGGTTCGTACTCCCAAGGCAATGCCATAAAAACTTCTATATTCGGCGCGGCGCGCTTTTCCCCCCAGTAATATACCTTGAAATAGTCAGCCCCTGCTGGCGGATTACCGAGCCCATCCAGAAGGTAATTATAATACACATCCTCATCCACAAACTCTGTCCATTTCTCGCCGTTTACCCATACTTCGCGAAACTCCGGCTTTATCCAGTCGGGTATGAGTACCCGCCTACATTCATTATATGTGTACACGCAATTGCGGTTATATAACTGGAACTGCTTCTTGTCCGGAATTATCGCTTTATTTGCTATTACTATCCCGCTTTCGTCCAGCTTTACGCATATGTCCATCTCCGCCGTAACAGAATCCCACAGCCACATTGAGCTTTCTACTTCTTCGAGAGGAATATCGTAACGGCAGACTGTAGTAGAAGACAATGCCCCCCATGTCTTCTCCCAGTATTTCCCCGTCCTTATATATCCGTCGCCGTTAAGATACGCCATGTAAAACTCACCGCCATCAAACTCGCTATCCGTTGTAGCGCTGCTTGTCGCTATTATGAAATGGTGCAGACTCGACTCGGAGTTCTTTGCCCAATCCTCAGCATAGAGTTCCAATGTGTAAGCTCCTTCTTGGTCGAAAGTGTGGTTTTTAGCATAATTACCTTTAATATAGGCCCCATGATTTTCAGCAATATTATCACTAACGGAATAGGCTATAGTAACGGGCTCTGCGTAAACTTTACCATTTACTAAATCTCTTCCACCTTCTGTGACGGTAATTTGAGGTTTTGTTGTATCTGTTTTAAAAGGATAGGGGTGTGCATTTTTGCCTTCATAATATGTTTGTCTATAATCTTCCTCAATAACTGAAGAGATTTGAACTCCATCGTACCTTAAATACCTCGTAGCGTGTATTACTGATATCGTATAGGTACTCCTACTAACATCCCATTGTCTGCTTTTAAAAATAGCAGTATGTTCTGTCCAATATATAATATCTCCCTTACTGCCATTTTCCCAATTCTTTGATGAACCAAGAAAAACTGAAAATTCACTAGTTCCATAATGTCGCCTTAAATTTGCACAATAAGAAACTAATCCAGTGCAATCAAAGCCCCCTGTCCATTCAGTTGAACCATCCCAAGAACTTGAGCCCCAATAATAGCCATAATGATAATATCCATTTTTAAGCTGGTCTGTATAATTGTAATTGGGCGGCTCTCCCGGTTGATATGATTTAGTTAGATATTGTTGAGCCTTGATAAATAAATTCTCACCAGTCGTAATGCAAAATCCGATGTTATAAAAAAACAAAGCAACAGCTACAGTAATAATTTTTGTGCGAATTTTTATTTTTCCTGCCATGACAATATTTTAACTCCGTCTTTCAATTTTTTAGAATCCCATATTAACTGATAAATATTTCCTGCTCCACTAATGGCAAAGGGATATGATGAAATATCTTTTATCTTTATTATGGCGCTAATTTCCCAATTTTTATCATATTTAATTATAAAACATCTGTCGCTCTGGTTCTCTATAAGTGCCAAAAAGTATATATTTCCGAATATGTCTTCGTTTTCATATCTGACATCAAAAATTTGTACTCCCTCGGGTAATTGTTTCTTTATTAAATCTAAATCAATATTTTTAAGCACCTTGCCATTCTCATCTTTTAGGACTAGATTTGCAATAGCTTGCGGTTTCTTTGGAAGATATTTTTTTATAGGAGTTAGAGGTTTCCTTATAAATAGATGTTTTAAATTCTTTGCTGGTTTTCCTCCTTTGATGTATATTTTGTGCGATTTTGTTTTAGAAATATTAATTAAATGGGCATCCTCAGCCTGTATATATACATCGTCTTTACTATCTATAAAAAACCCCATGAAATTGCCAACTTCCTCCGATACTATTTCCATGTTCGGCTGTTTTTCTATAATTTTCAATTCTTCTGCATATTTTTTGCTTTTCGAATTAAAAGACTCCTTAAGTTTTAAAGTAGTTGTATATTGATGTACAATCTCACCCTTTCTATTTATTTTCACTACAACTGAATCGTTAACAAAATCTAAATGCTTCGTAAGAATGTAAATGTAGCCGGATAAATCTACTGCTAAATAATTAAGCCAAGGATCATATGTTTTATATCTTTTTAATGCAGCTATTGAAACGGTCGATTTATACCCTCCTTTATCATTGTAAATTACTATGCGGTCATTAACAGGATCGAGGATATATATGTCTCCATTTTTGCCTACAGCTATTGCATTAGGCCCCATATCAGGATAATCATATCCTGACGGTTGACGATAAAAACCAAATTGGGTCTTTAAGTTACCCCATTCCCCCTTTATGATTGTTTTTTCTGTGTATTCATCCGTTTTTTTATTTTTTTCTGCGGAAAGGGGAATTGCCAGAATGAAAAAAAACAGAGCGATGAGAATGTTTTTTATTTTATTGTTTTGAAATCCCCTGAGAATTAAATATTTTTTCATTTTGTCCCTCCGGGGATACTGTATTTTTGAATCTTCTTGAAAACTGAATTCACTTTTATCTTTTGCATCATTTGCTCCCATATATTTTGTCGGCAACTTCTCCTACGAAATAAAAAACGGATTAATTGTCTTCTTTTTTTTCATCTATGTTTCCATCCGTCGGCGGCCCCGAAGTTTCAGGGGCTACGGCCGGAGCCGGCTCGGGGTCACCGGCCTCAGCTGTATCGGAGAGCTCTTTTTCTCCGAATTCTATGTCTATTTCCATGCCGGTTAATTCCGAGGCGAGATTGATATTGAACCCGCCCTGCCCGAGCGCCTGTCCGCGCTGCGAAGGATCGATCGTAACGACGGCCTTCTTCTTTGATTTATTTATCTTTACCGCCGAGGATTCAACTCTCGCGGGGCTGAGGGAAGATGCCACGATCGCGGCGGGATTCTTTGCCGCGTCCACAAGATCTATCTTCTCTCCGCCGAGTTCGCTTATGATCGTTTTTATCCTCGAACCCCTCACTCCCACGCAGGTGCCGACGGGGTCAACATGCTCTTTCAGCGATTTGACCAGCACCTTGCTCCTGATGCCGGGCTGCCGCACCGCCTTGACGATCTCCACTATCCCTTCTTTGATCTCCGGCACCTCATCGGATAGGAGCTGCTTTAAAAATTCGGGATGGCTCCTGGAAAGTATTATCTCGCATTTTTTTTCGTTGCCTTCAACTCTCAGTATCAGCGTTTTGACAAAAGAGTTCGCCCGGAGAAACTGTTTGGGTATCTGCTCGTCGGCGGGGAGCACCGCTTCCGCGTCGCCGAAATCAAAGATCGCTTTTCTGCCTATAAACCGGAACACCCTGCCGGAGACGATCCTGTTCTCCATCTGCTTGTATTTCTTATACACGGATATTTTCTCATATTCCCTGATCCTCTGGGTTATGACTTTCTTGATGGTCTGGCTGGCGATGCGGGCTATCTCATCCACATCTATGGGCAGTTCCACATCATCACCCTCGGACACTTTGGGGTCTATCTCGCGGGCGGCGCTCAAAAGTATTTCTTTTCTGGGGTCCGCCACTTTCCCCACGGCGCTTTTAATGCCCCATGCCACGATCTGGCCGGTTTCCCTGTCCAGCGTCACCTTGTATCTGTCCGAAAGAGGGTAGACTTTCACCAGGCACTTGCTGACAGCGTGCTCTATCAAAGAAATGATCTCTTCTTTGGGAATGCCTTTTTCGTGCTGCATCTGATCCAGCGCCGCCAAAAATTCTTTACTCATTATATTACAACCCCTGTTGCCCCTCTCTCATTCGCCGCTCATAAACTTGTATTATACCAAAATTCCGGCGTTAATTCAATTTTTCAAGCACAGCCTCACCGGCCTTGTAGACATCTCCCGCGCCTATGGTGATAAAAATATCGTTTTTACCCAGCATCGACGGTATGATCTCCGAAGCCTCATTAAGCGACGCGAACATCCTCTTTCTTATTGTTCTGGGTATGTTTTCCCATATCAGCTGCGAAGTAATGCCCGGTATCTTCTTCTCTCCCGCCGAGTATATGGGCAGAAGGCACACGGCGTCCGCGCGGCTGAAAGATCTTCCGAGCTGCCAGGCCTGCTCCTTCGTTCTTGTATACCTGTGCGGCTGAAAAAGCACCACTATTCTTCTTTCCGGCCATATCTCACGCGCCGTTTTAACCGTCATGGCTATCGCGGTGGGATGATGTGCGTAATCATCTATCACCATAATGCCTTTTTTTATCCCCTTGACATCAAACCTTCTGGAAACACCCATATAGGCCTTAAGGCCCTTTCTGATCTTCGGCATGCTTATGCCGAGATTGAGACAAACGCAGGCGGCCGCCGAGGAATTCAGCACATTGTGCATCCCCGGGGCAGGAACAATCAGAGAACCCATGTTTTTCCCCCTGTAAGTGACGGAATACGAGGTGTTAAAATATTCCATGCCCGTGATCTTTATGCGGTAATCGGCGGACGGCGAGAAACCGTAAGTAAAATAGCGTTTCCTCAACTGCGGCAGGATCTCGGCTATATTGGCGTCGTCTATGCAGAGAAAAGCCATGCCGTAAAAAGGTATACTGTTTATAAAATCCACAAAGGTCTGCTTCAGGTTGTCCATGCTGCCGTAAAAATTCATGTGATCGTCGTCTATGTTCGTCACGGCCACAACCGTGGGGAGGAGTTTGAGAAAAGAAGCGTCCGACTCGTCGGCTTCGGCCACGAGCAGATCACCGCTTCCCTTATAACCGCCTGTGGCTATGTTCTTGAATCTCCCTCCTATAACCATCGTGGGATCGTATCCCGCCGAGGAGAGTATCTGGCTGACCATGGAAGTCGTCGTTGTCTTGCCGTGACTGCCGGCAATGGCGATGCTATATTTCAAACGCATCAGTTCCGCCAGCATTTCGGCGCGCTGTATGACGGGGATCTTGTTTTTCACCGCCGTGAGCACCTCCACATTATCGGGCGTGACGGCGGAAGATATGACCACCACCTGGGTGCCGGCGACATTTGAGGCGCGGTGCCCTATTCTCACAACACAGCCGAGATCCTCAAGATGCCTGGTGACGGGAGAGGACGCGAGGTCGGAGCCGCTGATGGCGTAACCCATCCCGGCCAGCACCTCGGCTATGCCGCTCATGCCGGAGCCGCCTATCCCCACAAAATGTATGTTTTTGACGCTCTGCGACACCTTCATGCCCGCCGACACACCGCTTTTTTTGATCAAGCCCGCTTTTTTTGTTTTTTTGTTCATTTTCTTCACTCTATATACTGCTTCAGTTTCCTGGATTCGGCGATCTCCTTCAGCTTGTTGACGGCCTTCGCCTCTATCTGCCTTATCCTCTCCCTCGTCACCTTGAATTCCTGCCCCACCTCTTCAAGAGTCCTCGGATAACCCGAGTCTATCCCGTATCTCAGCCGCAGGATCTCGCCCTCACGGTCGGAAAGAACGGAAAGCAGTTTTTCAACCTCGCCCTTGAGCAGATCCATCTGGGCCGAATCCTCCGGGCTGATCATCGTGCTGTCCTTGACGTACTCTTCAAGCTGGGCGTCATCCTCATCCCCCACGGGCTGAGCGAGAGAAAAGGGCTCCGGCATGACTTTGAGGACCGTGTATATCCTCTCAACGGGTATTTTCAGTCCTTCGGCGCACTGTTCCGGCGTAGGGTCAAAGCCTTTTTTCGCGCGGAATTTCTGCGAGAATGTTGACACCTTGCTGATGACCTCTTTCATGTGAACCGGGATCCTTATGGTCCTCGCCTGATCGGCGATCGCCCGGTTGATGGACTGCCTTATCCACCATGTCGCGTAGGTTGAGAATTTAAAACCCTTTTTATACTCAAACTTATCAACCGCTTTCATCAGGCCTATGCATCCCTCCTGAATGAGATCCAGCAGAGAGAGCCTCACGTTTGAATGATGCTTCGCTATGGACACGACAAGCCGCAGGTTGCTTCTGACGACCTTGAGCTTCATGTCCCTTATTTCCCTTTCCAGAACGCGTATCTCGTCATGGATAATCAGAAGCTCCGCAGGATCCTGAACGGTTTCCCTGCTGAGGTGGTTCAAATTTTCCGCTATCTTATCCAGCGCGTCCTGTTTTTCCTGCCACTGGCTCACCTTCAAACCCGTCTGACGGGAAAAAGCGTCGGGCCTCAGTGTTTTTCTTTTGTATTGCCTATAGAGTTTCCGCACCTGCCCCTCGTCCTCCACTTTTTTGAGCAGGTCTTCGCGGGCATTCAGGAGCAGGGCGCTGCGTTTTCCTTCGGTTTTGAGCAGATGCAGGAGCCTTTTCAGCTTCTGGCTGTTGAGCTCAAGAGTTTCTATTTTTTCATAGATGGCCACGCAGGTCCGGACGCTGTCTTTTTTAAGACGCTGCGTTTGTTCGTTCGTCCGGGCGGCAAAAAGCTTTTTCTGCATTTCCACGAGCTTTTTCCTGCCGTTGCGGATGAAGTTTGACGCTTCGCTGACGCGTTTTTTCATACCCTCTATGATCTTGACGTTCTTTTTACCCCGGGGCATGAGCTCACGGGCGGAAATAACCCCTTCCTGGAGCAGCGCGTTTATGTTCTCCATCTCTTTGAATATAATGGGATTTGACAATATCAAAAAATTCAGCCGGTTTTCCCTGTCTTTGATGCCCTTGGCGAGAAAAGTTTCCTCTTCTCTGGTCAGAAGCGCGGCCTTCCCCATCTCGCTCAAAAACATCTTCACCGAATCGGATGTGTCAACTTTATCCACCTCAGCCACCGGCACCAGCGACATCTCGTCCTTAGACACGGCCCCGCCTATATCAATACCCGTGCTCTCCAGCGAGGTGAGCACCTCGTCAATGGTGTCGGAATTGGTGAATTCCGGCGGCAGCATCTCGTTCAGCTGTGTGAAGGACATCGAGCCGGATTCCTTGCCCTTCATCACTATTTCCCTTATCACGTCATCTCGTTCCCTGCCCTTGGGCAGAGCGTCTTTCTTCCTGGCCGTTCTCGTCGCGGCGCGAGTTAGAGGCTTGGACTTCTTCGCCGGCGGGGATGATTTTCGTTTCAGTGATGCCGGGGTTTTACTTTCGATGCTTATTTTCTTCGTCGCGGATGGCTTCACAGGCCCGGACTTCTTCGCCGGCGGGGATGATTTGGGCTGCGGCGTTTTTTTCTTTACGATCTCTTTAGCGGGGGCTTTTCCCCCGGAGGGCTTCAGCGCCTTTTTTTTCTTTAAGACGGTTTTCGGCACCGGGTTTTTCTTCCCCGTCGCTTTCGGCGTGGGCTTTTTCGCCGTCGCTTTAGTCATGGGCTTCGCCTTCGAAGCCTTTTCCAGCTGTTTGTTTTTTTTCACTTTATCTTTGGATTTTCCGGCGTTCTTTTTCAAAATGCCCTCCCTGTCTTTTTCTGTCCATCCTATTAACAATCTGCATGTATTCTTTCCCTATCTCGGCCGATTGCGGATTTACGAGAAGTTTTTTCCTCAGTTCCTCGCGCGTTGCCATATCCACGGCCAGCACAAACGCGTCCGCCAGGCTTTCCGCCTCTTTCTTCTTTTTCAGTATCTCTTCCTTGTCGGCCGGAGCGTCGTTTTTTATGACGGAAGCCGTCAGTTCGGCGATGAAATCCGAATCACCGCCCGACAATGAATCCTGCGAGAATTTTGATATCAGATTTGAGGCCGATATGCCCTCACCCTCTTCAATACTCTCGTAAACGCTATTCAAAAAATCTCCCATGTATTCAAAATCTTCCGCTTTGGCCGACTTGTGAAAAACATCAACGAATTCCGGATAATTGACGAGAAAACATATTATCGCCCTCTCTATTTTCTCCCTCTTGCTTATTTCCTTTTTATCCCGCAAAGCGCCCGGCGCGCCGGGCTCATCGGCGGCATAAGAGGGAGCTGAACTCTTACTCATCTCTTTCTCAACCGCGGCCGCGCTCACTTCCAGAGCCTGTGCCGTCCTCTTTATCTCTTCCTCACGCGTGACGGCGCTGCCGATGGCGTTGATAAAGGGCTTGATCTCGCCTACGACATCCGCCTTCCATGACGGATTCTTGTCTTTGTGCCTGTAAATGAAAAGTTTTCTTATGAAATCCATCAGAGGATGGGCTTCCTTTATCCTCTCCTCAAGCTCCGGCGAGCCGAATTTGTGCAGAAAATCGTCGGCGTCTTTTGTTTTGAGCAGCCTTATCACATAGGTCTCAAGGCCCGCCGACAGCACCTTTCCGGCGGAGCGCAAAACGGCGGTTATGCCCGCGGCGTCGGAATCAAAGAGCATATAGACTTTTTCGGTAAAGCGCGCCAGCTGATAAACATGGCTGTCCGTAAACGCCGTCCCCAGTACACCCACGGCGTTCGTGAAACCGAACTGATGGAGGGTGAGGACATCCATGTATCCTTCCGTCACTATGACCCTGCCCTCGTCGATGATGTTTTTCTTCGCTATATCCATGGCATAGAGCACCTCGCTCTTGCGGAAAAGAATCGTCTCCGGCGAATTGAGGTATTTCACCTTGGAATCGCCCACGGCGCGGCCGCCGAAACCCACGGTTCTGCCCTGGGAGTCGCAGATGGGGAATATTATCCTGAACCTGAATTTGTCAGTCAGAGAGCCCGCCCTCTCAACGACGAGTCCGAGCTTTAAAAGATCGCCTGATGCGATGTTCTCGCCCTTCGCGAATTTAATCAGCGTCTCGCCGTCGGGAGAGAAACCCATGCCGAATTTCTCGGCCATTTCCGGCGTGATGCCCCTTTTGAAAAGATAATCCCCC
>Ga0180732_1000158_pt1 | contig 66043 bp, 61 predicted proteins | sample KR11_01MetaG_FD_148674 | JGI IMG/M metagenome (GOLD analysis project Ga0180732, IMG submission 148674) | Groundwater microbial communities from the Olkiluoto Island deep subsurface site, Finland - KR11_0.1 MetaG | ecosystem: Environmental > Aquatic > Deep subsurface > Groundwater | place... | reverse complement strand
TGTCATTGAGCATAACTCAGGATATACGTTCAATTACTGACTTAAAGAGGAATACAAACTCGGTTTTGAAACAAATCCATAAGACCAAGCGGCCTGTGATTCTGACAGTGAATGGTAAAGCCGAGGCAGTACTTATAGACGCAAAGGAATACGAGAAGATTACTAATGCCTTTAATTTGCTCAAGCTGCTTGTACTGGCTGAAGAGGATATAAGCAACGGCAAATACAAAGAAGCTCAAGCATTTTTTAAGGAATTTAAGATTGAAAAAGAGATATGAGGTAAATTTAACTCAACACGCACAAGATGATTTAGAGAGAATCTATTATTATATTGCGGCTGACAACCCTAATAATGCTGCCAATTTTGTGCTTCAACTTGAGAAAAAAGTTTATTTACTTAATACTTTTCCTGAACGCCATCCATTGATACTTGAAAATGAGTTTTTCGGAACTGACTACCGCCATTTAGTTTATAAAAAGTATCGAATCATATACCGTGTCATTGGGGATTCAATTTTTATTCTAAGAATTATTCATGGAGCAAAGATTTTACAGGTTTAAGCCAGTATGATGCCGGCGGTTATGATTTTTTATTTTGCTATTAAACGAAGCCATAAAAAATAGCCGTTGAAGAAGTCGGGCTGTCCAAACAGACGGCAAAAAATACATTAAAAGCCCTGAATGCACTTAAAAGTGAAAAAAATTAGTTCACGGATTAGTATTTTGAAAGATAATAATATCCAGCTTAAAAACAGAGATGATTACCAACCTTTTTCACAAATGAACCAGGCTATGCATTGCTTGATCGATTCAAAAGGACACTGAAACATGTTCAGTGCTTTGATGTTTTAGTGGGATATTTCCGCAAATAATCCGGCACCTGTCACACAGGATGGCGGTCTGGATTGGGCAAACGTTACCGAAATCGAAATTGTTGAGATCGCCGACACACATTAAATTAGGGAGAAAAAAACATGTTGACGGCAAAAAAAAATTACGAGTTTGAGCCTGATTATGCGATTCCTCCGGGAGAAACACTTAAAGAGGTTATGGAATCCCTGGATATGACTCAGAAAGAACTGGCCATTCGCACCGGCCTGACAGTCCAGTCGTTTAACCGCATTTTTAAAGGGGAGCAGCCTATTACATATGATACCGCCAACAAACTTGAACTGGCCACCGGGGTTCTGGCACGCATGTGGAACAATCTGGAGGCTCAATACCAGGAACAGTTGGCAAAAATTAAGGAGCGTAAACTGCTTGAGGCCGATCTTGACTGGCTGAAGACAATTCCCACACATGAGCTTATCCAGCGTGACGCGATTGAGAACCAAAAGAATAAGGCGTTACTCCTAAGGGAAGTACTAAAGTTCTATGGTGTTAGTAGTGTTGCAGCTTGGCGGGATATTTGGTCAAAACCGGCAGTGGCGGCGCGGCGCTCACAGTGTTTTGAGACCTGTCCGGGTCCGGCATCTGCGTGGATCAGGCTTGGTGAAATTCAGGCGCGTCAGATTGATTGCGGGCAGTTTGACAAAAACAAATTCGCCAGGGCCGTAAAAGCAATTCATTTGCTGACTGTTAAAGATTCTAAAGAATTTGTTCCTGAGATGCTTTCACTGTGCGCAGAATCCGGTGTTGCCTTGTCCCTGGTTCCGGAAATGAAAAAAGTGCCTTGGCATGGCGCAACAAAATGGCTGTCTGCATCCAAGGCGATGATTCTGCTGAATCTTCGAGGCAAGATGGAAGATCAGTTCTGGTTTTCTTTTTTTCACGAAGCAGGCCATGTCCTTCATGACAGCAAAAAAGACCTCTATATCAACGATGGAAGCAGCGATGATCCGCGTGAGCACAAGGCAAATGAATTTGCTGCTGAAACACTCATACCGAGTGACCGAAACCCTGAAATTGCTTCGTTGCGGGCAAAAGCGGATGTAATTCGCCTTGCGGCCGAGCTTAAGATTTCCACTGGAATTGTAGCCGGGCGTTTCCAGCGCCTGACCGAAAAGTGGAGCTATTTCAACGGGCTTAAACGCAGATTTGAGTGGGTAGTCACCAATAAATGATGAGGGGAGAACCGGGAACCGTTAGTTCAGAATGGAAGGGCCGGTAAGAATGTCACAATGTTAAGGATGACCCCATCGCTCCCCTTTAAAATTTGTGATATACAAACACTATCTGCATGAAATTTATTGAATTCTTGAGTTGCTCTGCTGGCAAGCTGTACTTCAAAACTTCTGGATAGATAGCCTTTAAGTGGGTTATCCGGTTTTCTGTTTAATATCCAAATTGTTGAAATATACAGTTAGAAAAACTGTTTTTTTACTAATTTTTGGACAATAATCATGAAATCTGTGGAAATAGTCAGAAACTATATAAGAACTGGAGGTCTATATATGGACAAGTACTCCAACTTCGCAGAGCTGCAAGGTGCAGAGCGCGAGGACAAAGATTACCGTGTTGTGATATGCGAGCGTGAGACGTCCTCCACGGTTATTATAGCGCCCCACGGTGGAGGCATTGAACCAGGGACCTCAGAGATTGCGTTAGGCATTGCAGCAGATGACCTTTCGGTAGCCCTGTTCAAAGGCACTAAAACCAAAGGCAACGGCAATCTGCATATCACCAGCACCAACTTTGATGAGCCCAAATGCATAGCTCTTGTTCAAACAGCTCAAAATGTCATTGCAATTCACGGTGAAGGAAGCAATAACAAAATAGTTTGCATAGGTGGCGCAGATACTAAGCTCGGGGCATTCATTCGCGCCTCGCTCGAAGCCAACGGATTTCAAGTTAAGGAACATCACAACTCCATGTTACAAGGCAAGTCAAGTAACAACATATGCAACCGAGGAATTAGAAGAATGGGTGTGCAGCTCGAACTTGCTGCTGGACTTCGTGAGACATTTTTTGAGTCACTTACTGCGAAAGGTAGAGGGAAACCCACTGAAAACCTGTGCAACTTTTCACACGGCGTCCGGGAGGGTTTACGTAGTGCAGGCGCGCTCTAACGCCGTTGAGTCCGACGCCCAAACTCGCTATGCTAATTTGTTCGCGGCTCACGGCCATCGGTTATACAAAGGAATAATAAATGATAAACATAATATTAGCATCAATTGCCACGTTTGCTATCTCATTAATAGCTGTTCCAATATTCACATTGGTTTATATGTTTACCATTGGATTCTTAACTTCAATAGCAGAAAATAAAACATTTAAAGACATTGTAATAGTTGTCATGCAATTATTAACATATCTTACTGCTGATTTCTGTGGTTTGGCATTAGGTATAAAGATATTAAAAAACCAAAACAATGAAAGTTATTACCCTTTGTTAATAGCGATAGTTATCTTTTCTAGCATAAGCTATTTTATTAAACGTTTCACTTTTTACACAAAAGAAGCGGAAACGCTAAATATTCGTCAAAAAGTATTAAATATTATCGGTACGTTGCTGGCTTCAGGCATTGCTGTTAAATTATTTATATACTAAAAAGTATAACAATCGCCGCGGCGATTATATTATAAAAATAAGGCTATAGGAGTTAATTAGTATGTTGATAATTTTAGTATCTTTATATCTGACAATAGGCACAGGTGTACTCATTGATGATATGAGGCAGCCATACTATAATCAACCAATGTATCTTAATAAGGGTAGTTTTTTTACAAAGTTTATTCCAATTTTCTTATGGCCAATTACTGTTTTTGAAATATTAAAAATGGAGAAATTTAGACCAAGATATATCATATCAATAATCGCTAAAAACATTTTCATAGGGATAGTTATTTTTCTAATATATTACTTCTGTATTAATTGGATATTTTCTCAATTCTGAAATTCTTTATAACCAAATTACTTGATTAGGCGGCAGACACCGGAAGTTGAACATAGATAGAGTGCAGCTACTCGGTTCATGCGGTATATTCCCGAATTTAGAGATGACACAGTTTGAAGAAAAATATAGTGAGCATATTTTTCGGCGTCTTTATGTGGTTCGTAATGCTGCAAATTATCTTAGCTTGATGAAGTACAAGGATGACTTTAATCAGGATTATTGGATTTTAGTTTTTAATAATTTTTATGATACCGCTATGTTAGAATGGGGACTTGCGGGACGTACATTAGTTTATAAGTTGACGTGGGAATTGAACTGAAGAACGTAGTTGACCCCAGTTAAATAAAAGCAAACATGATTTCACCCCAGTACCATCTGCCGGAGCTACGGGGCAGGGCAGGCTATGTTGAATAATTGTAAGGATAAAGGGAAAAATCAGGAAGAATTTCCCTGTTGGCATATTTATCAAGCAGCATATGGGCATCTCCTGCGCGGACACTGGTAATACGGTTGTTGAGTAATGACTACTAAAGATCAATTATTATTATACCTGAAAGAAAATCAAGGGAACTGGGTTTCCGGCGAGCTGATAAGTAATAATTTATCAGTAAGCCGCGCTGCCATATGGAAGCATATCCGTAACTTAAAAGAAGAAGGTTATGTTATAGAGTCTGCTCCAAAAAAGGGATATTTTCTCAGCGAATCTTCAGACCCGATCACGGCTGATGAGATAAGGCAGGGTCTTTGCACCAAAGTTTTTGGGAAGAAAAATATTATTTTTCTGAATGAAACTGATTCGACTAATACAAGGGCAAAAGAACTTGCAGCACAGGGAGCACCTGAAGGAACTCTGGTTATTGCGGAAAAACAGACAGAAGGAAGAGGGAGGAGAGGAAGAAGCTGGTTTTCACCTCCGGGAGGTGGAATTTACTTTTCCCTTATCCTAAGGCCGGTTATATCTCCTGGTGAAACCCCAAAAATAACGCTGATGACCGCTGTTGTTTTAGCGGAAACTCTGATTTCTCTGATGAAATTAAAATTAAGAATCAAGTGGCCTAATGACATTCTTGTAAATGGAAAGAAGCTGGCAGGGATTCTCACTGAGATCAGCACTGAAATGGATGCAGTAAATTATATCATTGTCGGTCTTGGATTGAATGTAAACACGCAATTCGAAAAATTCCCCCAAGATATAAAGGGAAATGCAACCTCAATTCTAATAGAAAACGGAAAGCAGTTCCCAAGAGTCAAGCTTATTCAACACTATCTAAAATTGTATGAAATATACTATGACATGTTTAAGAACAATGATTTTGAGCCAATTATGAAACGATGGAGAGAACTTGCAGATATCATAGGAAAGCAAATCAGAGTTGATGTTATAGGAAAAACTCATATTGGAAAAGTTGTGGATGTTGATAATGATGGAGTATTAATACTGAAAGACGATCAGGGGAGATTGCAAAGGATATTTTCAGGAGATGTAACTTTGGCAAGACAAATTACCCTTTAATCCCAAAAAACAGGAAACAGAGAAGAAATTATGAATTATCGTGATCGATCGGAATGTGGGCGATTAAATTTATCTGATGTTGGACGGCAGGTCCATTTATTTGGCTGGGTTGATTCTTTGCGCGATCATGGCGATGTGCTGTTTATTCATCTGCGGGATCGAAGCGGCATTGTTCAGGTTGTTTTCAGCCCTGAATTTACAGATAAAGCAATTTGCAGCCTGGCCGCTGACCTTAGAAATGAGTTTTGCATTAATGTCTCAGGACAGGTGGTTAAGCGAGCCGAGGGTACGGAAAATCCCTTTATCGAAACAGGGAAGCTGGAAGTCATTACAACCAACATGACAATTTTCAGTAAATCAAGTGCCCTGCCGTTTTCCATTTCCGAAAAGGCCATGCTTGCCGGAACCGATAACCCTGTTCATCAATCAGTATCAGTGGCAGTATCAGAGGATTTGAGGCTTCAGTACCGTTATCTTGATCTGCGCCGGCCGACCATGCAGAATTTTATCATCAAACGGCACAAAATCAACAAATGTATCCGGAAGTATCTTGATGACAAGGGATTTATAGACATAGAAACACCGATGCTTACCAAAAGTACTCCCGAAGGTGCCCGTGATTACCTGGTACCAAGCCGGCATTTCCCGAAACGGTTTTATGCCTTGCCCCAGTCACCCCAGTTGTTTAAACAGCTTTTAATGATCAGCGGTTTTGAAAAATATTACCAGATCACCCGCTGTTTTCGAGATGAAGATCTACGCCCCAATCGCCAGCCCGAATTTACCCAGCTGGACATTGAGGTTTCTTTTATTGATGAGACTTTTATCTATGAGCTCATCGAAGAGCTGCTTATACGGATTTTTGAAATCAACGGCATAACACTTCCCCGGCCATTTCCATATATTACATGGCAAGAGGCCATGGAAAGCACTGGAACCGACAGGCCGGATTTGCGCTTTGGTTTAAGATTTGTTGAAGCCACCGACATTTTCACTAATACCAGTTACACAATTTTCAAACAGATTCTGCAGCGCGGCGGGCATATCAAAGGTATCAATGTCAAGGGCGCATCAGAGCAGTTGAGTAAAAATATTCTTCAAAATGAATATGCAAAGGAAATTGTGCCTGGTTTCGGAGCCAAGGGAATGACATGGATGCGTATAACCAATGGAAAGCTGGACTCCAATATCGTGCAGTTTTTTACTGAAGATGAAAAACGCCTGATAATAGAACGCTTTGGCGCTGGAGACGGAGATGTGATTTTAATGATTGCCGATCCATCCCGCAGCCTGGTGAATAATGTTTTAGGCCAGCTCCGGCTTCACGTGGCCAACCGTCTGGGGATGATTCCCCAGGACAGCTACTGCCCGGTCTGGGTTACGGACTTTCCGCTTTTCGAGATGACTGAAAGCGGTATTACTTCCAGCCATCACCCCTTTACAGCTCCGGATCGAACCGACTTTGATCCAAAAGATATGGAAGCGCTTTTGTCTTTAAAGTCGCGCGCCTATGATATAGTTATTAACGGAGAGGAGCTTGGCGGCGGCAGTATCCGTATTCATGAAAAAAAACTTCAGCATAAGATTTTTCAGGCACTGGCGCTTTCCGAGAAGGAAGTGGAGGAAAAATTCGGGTTTTTTTTAAATGCATTTGATTATGGACCCCCGCCACATGGAGGGCTTGCACTCGGCATGGACAGGGTAATCGCCATGATCCTGAAAACACCGTCGATCCGTGAAATCACGGCTTTTCCAAAAAATCGCAGTGCTTTTTGTCCTTTGACTCAGGCACCTTCCGAAGTCGATTATGAGCAAATAGCCGAATTGGGCCTGCTTGATATTAAAGGAAAAGAAGAACTTCCCGGTGCCTCACAACAAAAGGAACAGATAGACAATCTTTCCTGGTTGTCGCGTATTGGCATACTGGAAGGCGAGCGTCCTGCAATCAAAGCTGTTGTTGCGGATGCAGTCAAGATGGCCGGACATGTGAATAAAAAAGCAGGTTCAAGCGAACCGATGTTTTCGGTTTTTGCCCTGAAAAACCGTTTCAGGGACAACACATCTTCCAAAATCAGCAACAAGGTCGAAAACAGGGATCTTTTTAAAAATGCACCTGCTGTAAAGGGCGATTTTTTCAAGGTGGACACAATTCTGGAGTAAAGAGGAGTTTGCATGCAAGAAACAATTTTCAGTTATATGGATCCGGCGCCTCCATGCGCGTCTGAAAACAACATACTTACAGGATTGACCGTAGCAATACAGCCGAACCTCTCTGTCCGGGGATGGCCGGCACAGGCCGGTTCCAGAGCGCTTGAAGGATTTACTGCCATTGAAGATGCCACCGTTGTCGAGCGGCTTCGACAGGCCGGGGCAACCATTAAAGGTGCTATATACATGAGTGAACTTGGTCTTGGTTTAACAGGCAACACAGGCGCCGACGCTCTTAAAAATAATAAAGCGGATATTGTATTAATAACCGATAACCTGGGTGAATCACGTGTTTCCGCATGTGCTGCCGGTGTTTTTGGATTCAAGCCCAGCTATGGAATTGTATCCCGTTTTGGTCTGATCGGCCTGATCCCGTCAATGGAATGCTGTGGGATTCTGGCAAAAAAACTTGCAGATGTTTCCAGGGTAATGAGTGTGATCGCGGGAAATGACAACAGGGATTTGTCCATGCCTGATTTTGGGCCCGATTTTGGGCCTGAATCCGGGTTTGAATTTGAGTCTGGGCTTAAACTGCCTGATTTTTCACGGGTGTTTGAAGCAAAAAAACCGGCCCGCTCCTGCGGCGTGATCAAGGAATGCCTTGAAATCATGGAAAAGGACGAACAAAGCGCCTATGAGGCGGCAATATCAAAACTTGCCAAACGCGGCATTCAACCCATTGAAGTCAGTTTAGAAGATTTTAACATGGTACGGACAGCGCATAATATAATCGGCGCCGTTGAGGCGTCATCCAGCGCCGGTAAATATGACAGCGTACGCTATGGGCACCGGGCAGCAGGCAGTAAAAACTGGAATGAAATGTATCTTAATTCCCGCGCCGAATCTTTTGGCATGCCGATCAAATCTTATCTTTTTCAGGGAGCATATTTCCAGCACGAAAACTATAACGCTTTTGTTGACGCGGCCCGTATTCGAAGACGTCTTTCAGCAGGGCTGGACCAGGCGCTGGAAAATGCGGATTTTATCATGCTTCCCACGATACGCAAGGCGATTGATCCTTTTACGGCAGACACAGTCAATGAAATTTATGACAGCTTTCCATGGACGCCAATCGCAAATATTACCGGGCATCCGGCCATTACGCTGCCGAATATGCTAACGTGCAAGGATATGGATCTTGGAATGCAAATTATCGGCCCACGCTTTAAAGATGCAAACATTCTTTCCCTGTCAGCCCAACTTAAGGATCAGGCATAAGGAGAATACACACTATGGCTTACGAAGCTGTCATAGGTCTTGAAATACATGTTCAACTCAATTGTACCAGCAAAATGTTTTGCGACTGTCCAAACAGACCCGGAGATGATCCGAATACGAATATCTGCCCGATCTGCCTCTGGCTGCCGGGCGCTGTGCCTATGTTCAGCATGGAAACCCTTGAAAAGGCCACGCTGGCCTGTCTGGGACTGAACTGCGAGATTCAGCCGCAAAGCACATTTGATCAGAAGGTTTATTATTATCCTGATCTGCCTAAAGGATTTCAGCTTTCCCAGCACCACATGCCCCTGGCCAAGGGCGGGTATGTGGAAATTATCGATGAAAATAAAAAACCCGTAAAACTTCGGCTGCATCACGTTCATATGGAAGAAGACGTTGCCAAGCTCGTCCATGAAACCGAAGGCCGCACTCCGATCAGTCTGGTTGACTTTAACAGGGCAGGAACCCCTTTGATTGAAATTGTTACCGAACCGTGCATACGAAATCCCCATGACGCCATGGAATTTTTAAAAACGCTGCGACGCGAAATTCGATATACAGGAAGTGCCGAGTGCAGCATGGAACAAGGAACCATGAGATGTGACGCAAATATTTCCCTGCGGCCTGAAGGTAGCGACGAGCTTAATACCAAGGTCGAAATCAAAAACATGAATTCCCTCCACCATGTCGGCGATGCCATTGCCTATGAGATCAAACGTCAGACCGAGTCTCTTAATAACGGGGAGCCGATTGTATTGCATACCAGGCTGTGGAATCCTGAAAAGCACATTACAACTGTGATGCGGGCAAAATCTGAAGGACCCTGCGTGCCGGATCCGGCCGTGTCCCAGATTGTTGTAACCGATGAATGGCTGAAAAAAATCGCTGCCCGTTTGCCGGAAATGTCAAGCCGGAAAATCAATAGATTTGTTACTCAGTATGGCCTGATGCATGATGAGGCCGTGCAGATGAGTTCGGAAATAGAGTTGTCCGCATATTTTGAAGCAGTTATTAAAAATGGCTCCGCCCCTCGAACAGCAGCCAGTTGGATTTCAACGCAATTGATTCCTGCCATGAAAGAACACAACTATGATTTTAAAGCGTTGCCTGTAACTCCGGCACAATTTGCCGGTCTGATTAATATGCTGGAAAAAGATGAAATTAATTCAAATTCAGTCCGGGCTGTGCTGGAAAAACTTTTTGAAACCGACCAGACGCCGGAAGAAATTGTCGAACAATTCGGTTTCAGGCAGGTTTCGGACATGGACGCTCTTGAGTCTATTGTAAAGCAGGTAATCGAAGAAAACCCTTCTGCCGTTGAAAATTATAAAAACGGGAACAAAAAATCCATGGGTTTTATGATTGGTCAGTCCATGAAGCTGTCCAAAGGCAAAGCCAATCCAAAACGTCTGCAGGAAATTTTTAAACAGAAAATTACAAACTCATAAATTGAATCACAGTGTAACGGAACGTTTGGGCAGAATGAGACCTTTGCAAAACGCCCCCTTTTGCCCAATTTTGGCGTCAGACTCAAATTTTAAGCCTCGAAATACTCAATGTATTCCTACATTTAAAATTTTCGCCTTCCTTGAACTTGAACAAAATTGAACATTTTTCAAAGGTCTCAGAATGTGTATAAAACCGGATGTTGTCTTTCCCATTAGTTTTGAGTATCAGCGGCCAAGACAGCTTTCTGCGAGATCATTGTAGTGTAAAGCCTTATCTTTGCGCCCCCGCTTGAGGCAGCCATTTGCATATATGGCGCATTTTTCTTTAAGAACTTTTAATGCCGACATTGTCTGCTCATCTGTCAACAAATTACTTTCAATAATCTTTTTTAAAGACTGAATCCTGTATCTGTCCTGGCCAGAGGTTCTGGAAAGCTGGTCGGCATGCCCGCCCCTTTTTATTATCAAAGGAGTATCTATAAGATATACCGGATATCTGCAGCTTACCCTGAGCCACATATCATAGTCTTCGCAGGCAGAAAGGGTTTCATCAAACATACCTGCCTTTTCAAAAAGACTGCGTTTCATCATCACTGCTGAAGGGCTGACAAGGCACAAATAAAGTGATTGTTCGAAAATATTCCCTGATAACTTTCTGTGCCGCTTTTTAGGATTTGCAAACATGCCGTTTCTTATCCATTTCTCTTCTGTCTGGCAGATCAGAGCATCAGGATTTGTATTGAAAAAATCAACCTGCGTTGACAGTTTTTGCGGAAGCCAGAGATCATCTGAATCAAGAAAAGCAATATACTGTCCTGAAGCTGAGGCTATACCTCTGTTTCTTGCTGCACTTACTCCCTTATTCTCCTGATGTAGTACAATTATATCTTCTTTATACGAATTCAGTATATCCTGAGTGTTATCAGTTGACCCGTCATCTACAACAATCAGTTCAAAATCTGTAAAATCCTGAGCCAGCACAGAATCAATAGCTTCTTTAATTGCCCAGCCGCGATTATATGTGGGGATTATTACGCTTACTAATTGATTTTCTTTTTTCTTGCACATTTTAAATGCCCATAAAAAAATCGCTCAATTTAGGTTTAACCCAAGTTGAGCGATTGTTGAGTTTGCTGGAGATGCAAGGCGAAGAGCATGAAGCCATAGTGCACTATTTGCGAATGCGCTTCAACGCAGCAGATTCGGCAAAATCGGCGATCGCTCAAGGCATGTTATCGTAACTGCGGGCAAGAACCTCTCTTGGTTTTACACCATCTGAAGGGCCGACAACCCCCTCTTTTTCCATTATTTCTATAATTCGTGCGGCCCTGTTATATCCTATGCGCAAATGGCGCTGTATCATGGATATGGAGGCCTGGCCTGTTTTGGTAATAAGCGCTATAGCTTCATCATATTTTTCGTCATATTCAAGTTCTTCAGATGAGGCTTTTTCTTTTTCATGTTCGTTTATTACTGCATGATCATATTCCGGGGTTTTCTGTTTTTTCAAAAACTCCGTTATGCCGGCGATCTCTTTTTCTGATATGTATGCACCATGAATACGCTGAATTTTAGATGTGCCGGGCGGCAAAAAAAGCATATCTCCATTTCCAAGAAGATTTTCAGCACCATTTGTATCAATTATTGTCCTTGAATCTGTTTTAGAAGAGACCTGGAAAGAAAGACGTGTCGGGAAATTAGCCTTTATTGTTCCTGTAAGTACATCCACCGAAGGCCTTTGGGTTGCAAGAATAAGATGTATGCCTGCAGCTCTTGCCATTTGTGCAAGCCGTGTTAATGCGACTTCAACATCCCTGGGAGCAACTATCATCAGGTCTGCCAGCTCATCAATAATTATAACAACATACGGTAGCTTTTCATGACCATTTTCTTCTTTTCCTTCTTTTTCCTTATCTATTTTTTGATTATACTGTTTTATATTTCGTGCACTCATTTCTGAAAGCAACTCATATCTTTTTTCCATTTCATGTACAGCCCAGAAAAGGGCATTAGTTGCTTTTTTTACATCTGTAACCACAGGCGTTATAAGATGTGGAATCCCATCATAGCTTGAAAGCTCAATCCTTTTTGGATCTATCATTATAAGTTTTACTTCATCAGGGCTTGCTTTGAACAAAAAACTGCAAATCATAGCATTCAGAGCCACACTCTTGCCTGAGCCGGTTGCACCTGCAATTAAAAGATGTGGCATTTTATCCAGTTCCGCCACTACTGGATTTCCTATTATATCTTTGCCAAGACAGATTGTAAGTTTTGACTTTGATTTTTCAAAGTTATTTGAAACAATAATTTCTTTTAGTCTTACAGTTTCTCTTGTTTCATTAGGCAGTTCAATCCCGATAGCTGCTTTCCCAGGTATAGGTGCTACAATCCTTATGCTTATCGAACGAAGAGCGAGGGCAAGGTCATCAGTAAGCCCGACTATTTTATTGATCTTTATCCCGGGGGCAGGTTCATATTCAAAAGTTGTAATAACAGGCCCCGGTAATATAGTAGCGACTTTCCCTTGCACACCAAAGTCCTCAAGTTTCTTTTCAAGCAGTTTCGACTGCATCCTTAGATTTTCATTATCAGCGGAGACGGGTTTTATTTCAGGATCTTCAAGCAGATTAATAGATGGGAGTTGAAACCCTTTTTCAGCTTTCATGAAATCAAAAACATCCTGCTTTGGAACAGGGGCTTCCTTAATTGGCTTGGATTCTATTGCCTTTATTTTTATTTCGCTGTCTTTTTTTTTGCTTTGCTCCTTTTTTATTTGTGCTCGTTTTTTTGCTTTTTTACTTCGTTCTTTCCACATTATGATTAGTTCATTTGTTTTTTTTATCCCATTTATAATCAGCTTCCAGGAGCTTTTAAAAAAGATGATTAGCGAAAAACCCGTGGTCATAATAAAGCCAATAAGCCACATAAGGATAAGTATAACAGCGCCACCAGTGTGATTTGTATATTTGATAAGGAATGATTTAATGGGGATGCCCATTATGCCGCCGGATGAAAATTTGCTTCCGAAAATTATGAATTGGTTTTGCTGGAATGCAAGAAGGCTGCCGGTCGAGATAATAAGAATAATTCCACCAGCCATTATCAGAATAATAAATTTTCCCTGATGGTCACCAAAAAAGTGTACGCTGGATAAAAGAAATAGTATTGGTATCCAGAACGCTCCAAGTCCGAATAGCCCGATTAAAATGCCGGAAACGTGGGCTCCAAATATGCCGAACAGGTTGTGAACACTACCCGCAGCCCTTGCATTATGAATTGAGGGGTCTTCAGGGCTGTAAGACAAAAGACATCCCAGTGTGAAAATTACTAGAAAAAAAAGGAAAATACCGATAATTTCTTTACGCATAATTTTTGGCAACCGTGAACCTTGGAACTTTCAACCTGAGTGGTTTCTATACTTCTGTAATAAAAGACAGTATAATCGGACGACGTCCGATTGTAAAATAAAAATATTTTTTCAGGGCCGGCTGCACCTGAGCTCTTATTTTATCAATTCTGTCAGGGACCTCAGGGCCTATTCCTTCTAAAATTTCGAGTATTACACACTTTGCGTCTTCGAGAAGATGCCCTGATTCCATCTCAAACACAAAACCACGCGAAACAATTTCCGGCCCATACACAACTATTCCTGTCTCTTCGTCAAAGACCATGTTAACTGCAACAAGACCATCTTCTGATAGTGTGCGCCTTTCTTTTAGAACACTGCTCCCGACGTCACCAACTCCTTTCCCGTCAATAAGCACCCGGCCGGTCATAATCTTGTCAAGGACTTTTACTCCATTTTCATCAAATTCAATTACCTGCCCGTTTTCAGCAAGAATTGTTCTGTTTTTTGAAATGCCGACCTGTTCGGCAAGCCGGGTGTGCAGAATCAGGTGCCTGTATTCACCGTGTATCGGAATGAAATATTCAGGTTTGGTAAGGTTTATCATTAGTTTTAATTCTTCCCGGAAAGCATGTCCTGATACATGAATGGCTGAAATCTTTTCATAAATAACGTCAGCGCCTTTTCTGTAAAGATTGTTTATAATATTTGAAATAGCTTTTTCGTTTCCGGGAATGAATTTTGATGAGAAGATGACGGTATCGCCTTCCTTGATTTTTATTTGTTTATGGATACCTCTGGAAATACGGGCCAGGGCCGACATGGGTTCACCCTGGCTGCCGGTTGTTATTATTATTATTTCATCGTCTTTAAAGTCATTGATCTGTTTGATATCAATTTCCATCCCCTCAGGGATATGGATGTATCCAAGCTCTTTCGCAATATTTGTGCTGGTTTCTATACTTCTGCCGCTAATGAGGACTTTACTTCCTTTTGACCTCGCAATATTAACTATTTGCTGTATTCTTGCGACATTTGAAGCAAAAAGAGCTACAATTATACGCCCCTGGCTTTCAGTTATTATCTTTGCCAGTGTTTCACCTATTTCCTTGTCGGATATAGTATAGCCTTCCTTTTCCACATTTGTGGAGTCTGACAGCAGCGCAAGGACTCCTTCATCTCCACACCTGGCGAACTTATTTAGATCGGTCATTACACCATCCACCGGCATATGGCTGATTTTAAAATCGCCTGTGTGTACAATAAGGCCATAAGGTGTTTTAATAGCAATTCCAATACCATCCACAACGCTGTGACTTACACGGATAAACTCGAGCTCAAAGATTCCTATTTTAAGTTTTTTTCTATGAGAAATTTCATTGAGTGATGTTGATAAAAGAAGGCCATGTTCTTCAAGTTTGTGCCTTACTATTCCAAGCGTGAAACGAGTTCCAAAGACCGGAGCTTTTATTTCTTTAAGCAGATAGGGCAGGGCTCCAATATGATCTTCGTGAGCATGAGTTAAAACAATTCCTGAAACTTTAGACTTGTTCTCTCTCAGGTAATTGATATCAGGTATAACATAGTCAACACCAAGCATATAATCTTCAGGGAACATAAGGCCTGCATCAACAACAAAAATAGTATCCCCGTATTCAAAGGCCATCATATTAAGACCAATTTCTCCCAGACCACCCAAGGGGATAATTTTTAATTTCATAGTTTGCCCATTTCCCCTTTTTCAAAAGATTCGCAAATTATATTTCTTACTTTTTCCAGAAGATCGTCCTTGCTTTTTCTATTATAATTTTTTGTTTCAATAGGTTCTTTAATTTCTATAGTAACATTTCCCGGTCTTATAGTGGTTTTATTTTTTGGCATAATGGGCCATGTCCCATGTATTATTACCGGAACAATCGGAACCCCGGATTCCACAGCCAAAATAAAGCCACCTCTTTTAAATGACCCGATATTACCATCTTTGCTGCGCGTACCCTCAGGATAGATTAAAACAGATACACCTTCCCGAATATTTTTAGCAGCCTTTTTTAAACTTTTAAAAGCAGCTCTTCGGTTTGATCGGTCAATATTTATATGCCCGATTCTGTGCATCGCATAACCGAAAATCGGTATCTTGAAAAGTTCTGCTTTTGCAACCCATCTGAACTGAAAAGGAAGACAGGCAAGGACAACAGGAATATCAAAGTTGCTCTGGTGGTTAGACATATAAATGTAAGATCTGTCAGGTCGTATGTTGTAAAGGCCATTGACGGTTACTTTAATGCGGCTGACAACAAGCACGAATTTAGCCCATGCTTTTGTAGTCTTATAAGCTAACTTATTATTTTTACTTATAAAGGATAAAAATACGGTTAAGCTACTAAAGAAGATTGTAGCTGGAAGGACAAATATTGCAATAATCAGGGTTCGTATCATATGATAAAGCATCGTGAGTTATAATTCAGATCCCATTATCCTGCTTAGGGACTCGGAGTCCCTAAGTTGTTATTCCCAGTTTTTCGAATATTGCGTCGGCAAATTTAATAATCCAGTTGCGCTGGGATTCAGTAGCATAGCTTGTACAATTGCATTTTATTGTACTTCTGGATCTTATAAGGAGTTCACACGACACGGCATTAGGTCCTATATCTATTGCAAAATAAAATGGCCGGCATTCTTTATGTTCAGCCTGAATATTAGTCAGGATATTTTCATCAAGTTGTATCCAGTATATTCCATCCATTTTTGAGGGACCAACGTTTTCATCCAGATAAGTCTTAATCTTTTCGTATTCTCCAAGCCTCAGATCATCTATAGTATATTGTTTCATAATAATTTAAAATTAGCATAGATTGTTTTAGCGTGCAACCTAAATCCTGCAAGTGCCGAGTTTGCCACAGCCGCAAGCCGCAGTTGAATATGTGCTTAAGAAATTCAACGGGGCAAGTGCAAGGCGTGAAGCTGTAGTGTGCTACCGTTCAATCTTCATCGCTCTCTAACCTTGAACCCTGGCCCAGACCTGGCTTCCCTGTCCCATTGGGTAGAAACGTCTATCGTAGTATTCAGTGCGATCGCGCCAAGAATGCATATCAAGTCGCGCCAGGGCAGGCGTGGAACTTTGAACCTGAGTAGTTACGACAAATTAAATTAACTTTGCTGGTGTTTAAGAATAAATTATGAGTATATTAACACTATAAAAATGAATATTCTTGACTATTTACTGTGTGTTAGGATAGAAATTTATACTATAGCATTATAGATGTTTATCCTATTCTTTCTGCTCTCTGTCACTACTGTAATAATTAGAAGTTGTAATCATTCAAGGAAAAGAAACAAATAATTCAATAATTATTAATTCGAGGATGAAAAATGTATCTAAAAACTTCATGCACACCGCGTGAGAGCGTTTTTAACAGAGACAGACGTGATGTTGTGCTGAATCTTTCAGATCTTCTGGAGTCTAAAATCGATGCCGAAGATTTTTTTGAGGAAAATTTTATAACCTCCGGCATGAAGACCCTTTTGGAAAAAACATTCAGCAGGCTTGAAGGAACTATAGATCAGGCTTCCACATTTTTGCTAACCCAGGCAATGGGGGGAGGCAAAACCCACAATATGATAGCCCTTGGTTTGCTTGCACGGAACCCGGAACTTCGTTTGAAAATACTCGGTGCAAAAAGTCCTGGAGCAAAACTTGGCAACGTGAAAGTGCTTGGATTTACAGGAAGAGAGTCGGATGCGCCACTCGGGATATGGGGATCTATTGCCGAGCAGTTGGGTAAAAAAGAGCTGTTCAACAATTATTATTCCCCGCTCCAAGCTCCTGGTGTAACTGCGTGGATAAACCTGTTAAAGGATGAACCAACGATAATCATGCTGGATGAACTGCCTCCTTATATGGAGTATGCCAAATCCAGGGAGATTGGCAACAGCGATCTTGCGGTTGTAACGACAACTGCCCTTTCCAATCTTCTTGTTGCAGTTAATAAATCAGACCTCTCCAATGTATGTGTCATTATATCCGATCTTACGGCATCTTATACAGGCGGAAGCGCGCAGATAAACAAAGCACTTGAAAATTTCCAGAAAGAGACGAACCGTTCAGCGCTCAGAATAGAACCGGTTAATACTCACGGTGATGAACTGTACCATATTTTGAGAACCAGATTATTCGAGGCGCTACCAGATGAAGCTACAATAAAAAAGGTTGCCAATAAATATGCCTCGGCTGTTAAAAATGCAAAAGAGATGGATGTAACCAACGCGTCTCCGGATTCTTATGCGGCGCAGATTATTGAGTCCTATCCTTTCCATTTTGTAATACGTGACCTTTATGCAAGATTCAAAGAGAACCCGGGGTTTCAGCAGACAAGAGGGCTGATCCGGCTAATGCGCATTATTGTATCCAGCATTTATGAAACCGGACGAGCGGATGAAACCATGCTTGTTCATCCGTATGATCTGGATTTAAACAATGAAGAGGTCTTTTCGGAAATAAAAACCATTAACCCGACTTTAAGCGAGGCAATAACTCACGATATTGCCAAAGAGAGCCATTCGGTTGCAGAGGAACTTGATCAAAGACTTGGCTCCGGTACAGACGCCCAGGATGTATCAAAGCTTATTCTTGTAGCATCCCTTGCCAATATTCCCGGCGCTACCCATGGCCTTCGGGAATCTGATATTATGGGATATCTCTGTGCGCCGGGCCGTGACATCTCTAAAATAAAAAAGGATATTGTTGATTATCTTCCCACACAGGCATGGTATCTGCACACCAGTTCGGATGGAAGGCTCTTTTATAAAAATACCCAGAATCTGGCAGCCAAACTGCACTCAATGGCTATGTCCTACAACCGGCAATCCTGTCTAAAAGAGCTGAGGGGATATCTATGGTCTTTGTTTTCACCTGAACTAAAAGACTGTTATCAGAAGATTGAAATTATTCCTGCTATTGATGAGGTCGATATTGATGCGAATAGAGTCAGCCTCATTATAACAGAACCAACCGGCAACATAGCAGGCGCAACAAAGTTGAGTAAGGACTGGGATAAATTTGCAAATGATATTGAATACAAAAACAGAATTGTTTTTCTAACCGGAAATCATGAAAACATCCTGGACCGTGTTGTGGACCAGGCCGCTCAATATCGGGCAATACAGTCCATTATTGATGAATTTGACGCTGAGAGGCTTTCTGATAAAGACCCGCAGCGCATCCAGGCTCAAACAAGCCGTGATAAAATCATTCTTAGTTTGCGAAGCGCTATCCAGGAGGCTTTTACAACACTGGTATATCCGTCAACAAATGGATTTCGCACAACTGATTGTAGAATTCAGTTCAGTGATAATCAGTTTGATGGCGAAAAACTCATTCGTGATACACTTGAAAAGGTTCAGAAATTCACTAACGAAATCACTGGAGACACTTTCAGAAAAAAGTGTGAGGCACGTCTTTTTGGCGGGCAGCAAAGATCTCAGTGGTCAGAGATAAAACGGCGGGCCGCCACCCTCACTACCTGGCAGTTCCATCGACAGGACGCATTGGATAAACTTAAAGAGACATCTATAAGCCAGGACATATGGAGGGATGAAGGGGGCGTTATTAACAAAGGCCCATTCCCTCCGCCAAAAACTGTGGTAAGGGTACAGAAGATATCAAGAAACGATGACACAGGTGAAGCCACACTTAAAATCACTCCTGTGCAAGGAAATATTGTATATTACGAGACAGGCGAAGCAGAACCCACAACATCGTCAATGAAGCTTGATTCATTCAATAATTTTAAAATCAGTGAACTCAAATGCAAATTCTTATGTATTGATTCAATTGGCAAACATGAAAAAGGCAATTCAGTATTGTGGACAAACACAATTACCCTCAAGCATCGTGTATTTCAGCAAGGCAGCGACTGGATGGTTGAACTTAAGGCCAACCCTAACGCTGATGTCCGATACACAACAGACGGATCAGACCCTAAAACAATGGGCGCTGCCTATGATGCACCGTTTCCAGCTCCTGAAACAAGCCCATTTGTGCTTGCTATTGCTCAGCGTAATGGTGTGTCGTCTGCTCAAGAAAAGATAAATGTTAATGATTACAGAGAGAAGACTGTTAAGCTGGATCCATCAAAAAAGGCTATATGGAAGCGAAGACATACCAATCTGACAACAAGAGATGCCTATGCGTTTATGGAAAGGCTTAAAAAATTTGAAGGTAAAGCATATGGTGTCACAATAGATATCCAATCCAATAAAAAGGATCAGGATATCAGTTATACAGCCGCAGGTAGTTTCGCGCTTTCCGGAGAACAATTTGAAAATATTGTTAAGCAACTCCAGACAGTTATGTCTGGCAGCCAGATTTTTTTAAACATCGAATGGCTGGAATTTGACAAAGCTCAGCTTCTGCTTGACTGGATTGCCGATGATAGAAGCAGTCTGTCTCCCGGGGAAGTCAGCCAATAAGTAAACAAATCAATTATGACAAACTCGTAAAAAGTCAAAAAACGTATTTTTTTTGTCATTCCGGCGAAAGCCGGAATCCAGTATTTTCAGATAGTTGCAACTTCTATGGACTCCGGTTTTCACCGGAGTGACGACTTTTTACGAGAGGATCAATTATGACGAAAAAAAAACAGAATATACTGGGGTTTGGTTATAATCCTGATCTCACGGACCATTATTTTCTGGTTACAATTCCGGACTCCCGGGCAAAAAACGCTGAGGTTATGATTTCCGAGCATTTTGAGTGGCAAAAACCCGAAAAAGGCAAAGAAATCTATACATCGTTAAGTAATGAAAATGCCCATATTAAAGTGATCCTGAAACGCTTCATGTGGGACGATATTGCCGAAGAAACAAAGGCGGAATTCAACCGCCGCCTTCGGACTTATGGCATTGAACCCGGCAAATGGAAAAAGAAAGGTCAGATCCACCTGGAACGAACTCTTGGCAAGGAACTTGTACTGCTTGCCTGGGCTATTGAAGAATGCGACCCTGTGCTGATCAGTACGGCTGTCCGCAACTGGCTTGGACTTGCCCCTGAAGAACGGTGGTGGCTTTATACCATGACCAATGCCTCCACCGGTCATGCGCTTAATGATCGCAACAAAGGGTGGAGAAAAGCGATTCGATTTGCTTTAACGGAAAATCCAGTTTCCGACCAGGCACTGCTGAAACGTAGAGAAGAATTTCAGAAGTCACTTTTCAGCGGAATATTCAGATAAGGAATATTTATGAACGATCGGGTTTTTATTGAAGATCAGTTTCCGGTATCAAGAATTTCAAAGGAGAGTTATAAGGAAAGGAAAGCTGTTCAAAGTCAAACATTAACCGGACTTGGAAAATGGTGGGGACGGAAGCCATTGATTTTGATAAGGGCATCTATTATCGGAATGCTCATGCCTGTGTCTGATGACCCCCAAAAAGATCGGGATATTTTTTTAAAGATTCTAACCATGGATAACGACGGCCTGTGGCTGCGCCGGTCAAAATCCATTCCTGCCAAAGTTATTCAGGCCAACCTTTCAAAAGAAGAATGGAATAAACTCATAACTGATAAAGAAGGCAATTTAAAACATACCTGGTCAACAGGGCTTAGTGCAGAAGAAAAAGAACAGGTTCTTCGCAAAGTGTTTGATCAGCTTTCATATGATGAAAAGCTTACATACTGCGACCGGCCGGAACAGATCGACGGCCCAGATGAAAAAGCGTGGCAAAAGATAAACGCACACCTTGGGACAGATGCAAAAAACATTCAGGAACTGGTAATAGAACTTGGGAAAAGAAGATTCGGCCATACACCAAAAGTCGGCGACTGTTTTTGCGGGGGAGGTTCCATTCCATTTGAGGCAGCACGGCTCGGATGCGAGGCGTTCGGCTCCGATCTTAATCCGGTTGCGGCCATGCTCACATGGGCTTCCATCCATCTAATCGGAGGGGGAGAAAAAATACAGAAACAGGTTCAGGAGGCTCAAAAAAAAGCATACGAAGCTGCTGATAAACAGATCACAAAATGGAAAATTGAACACAATGACAAAGGCTGGCGAGCGGACGCATTTTTATATTGCACTGAAGTCGTTTGTCCATCATGTGGTAAAAAAACCCCATTGCTTCCAAGCTTATTGATCGGTCCTACTAGTAGAGTAGTTGCTGAACTACATTTTAATAAAGAAAAAAATATTTATGATATTGTTATTATAAATAATGCTGTCCAAGAACAAATTGTTAAGGCAAAAAAGCATGGGACTCTTTTTGATGGAAGGATGATATGTCCGAACCCCGATTGTGGTTTCGATCATTCTATTTCTTCTATTCGACAAGATCGTTGGGATGAAAAAGGGAATTTATTAAGTAAAGTCCGAATGTGGAAACGCGAAGATCTGGTTCCAATGCCAAATGATATATTTCAGGAGCGACTTTACTGTGTGCGATGGGTGGAGACATACTTTGAAGAAAACAGACAAGGAGAATTAGTTGAAAAAACAAGACGTCATTACTTGTCTGTTACGGAAGGTGATTTAGAACGTGAAAATCAAGTATTGGAACTGCTGCAAGAGAGATATAAAGAGTGGCGAGAAAAGGGGTATATACCGAGTCGGAAGATTGAACGAGGCGGGGTTAAAACAGAAGAGCCTATAAGAACAAGAGGTTGGACCCATTGGCATCATCTATTTACCCCTAGACAATTATTAGTCCATGGTCTTATTTGTAAAAGCTTTAAACCAGTAAAACATAATGTAGGGATTTTATTAGGCATAGCAAAAATCGCAGACTGGGATAGTAAATTATGCCGATGGGGAGTTGGTGCAGCAAGAGAATCAATTGCGCAATGTTTTTACAACCAAGCGTTTAATCCCTTGTATAATTTTGCGGGAAAGGGATTGCATTTAATGCAAGGAACCTATTTTCTTTCCTTCCCAAAAATAAAGAAACTTTCAGCTTCAAATATATTAGCGGCTGATGCAAGACAAATATTTGAAAAATGTGATTATTGGATTACAGACCCACCTTACGCTGACGCAATCAATTACCATGAGCTGACCGAATTTTTCCTTGCCTGGTATGAAAAACATATCCCCAAGGTCTTTCCCGACTGGTACACGGACACCAGAAAAGCTTTGGCTGTCCAGGGTTCAGGCGAAGATTTCAAGCGCGCCATGGTTGAAATCTATAAAAATCTTACAAACCATATGCCGGACAACGGAATACAGATGGTGCAGTTTACCCATCAGGACTCATCAGTCTGGGCAGACCTTGCCATGGTTTTATGGGCAGCAGGCCTGAAAGTAACCGCAGCATGGACAATTGCCACAGAAACCACATCCGGACTTAAGAAAGGCAACTATGTTCAGGGGACAGTACTCCTTATCCTTCGCAAACGTCTTTCAGGCAAAATGGCCTTTCTTGACGAAATTTACCCTGAAATCGAAGACGAGGTTCGACGTCAGCTTGATTACATGACGGAACTGGATGATAAGGATGATCCCAATTTTGCGGATACCGATTACCAGCTTGCGGCTTACGCGGCTGCTTTAAGAGTATTGACGCAGTATGGTGATATTGAAGGCCGGGATATTCTGCATGAGCTTTTCAGACAGCGGAAGTCCGGCGAAAAAACAGCGTTTGAAAAGGTCATTGACCGGGCGGTTGAAATTGCATCTGACCATCTTGTGCCCGCAGGAATCGACCGACAGTACTGGAAAAACATTTCAGCGCCGGAAAGGCTCTATTTGAAAGGGCTGGAGCTGGAAAAACATATGGAGGCAAGATCAGGGGCATATCAGGAACTGGCCAGGGGCTTTGGCGTCCGTGATTATACGTTTATGTTTGCCGGTACAAAGGCCAATGCAGTTAGATTTAAAACAGGAACGGAGTTTAAAAAATCCGGTTTAGGCAGAACAGGTTTTTCCGGGTCACCTACCAGAAATATGCTTTTCGCCATACATGAAACCGTTCGCACGGAAGATGCCCGCGAAGGGTTGAACTGGCTGCATACTGAGGTCAAAGAATACTGGAACCAGCGCAAATCGATTATCGCAATACTGAAATATTTATCGAAATTGAATCATATCCCCCATATGACCCATTGGGAAAAAGACGCAGACGCAGCCTTGCGTCTTGCCGGGGCAGTAGAAAACGACCATGGAGGCAGGCTGTAAAAATCAAGCGTTTATAAAACAATCAAGAAGGTATTTTTTCAATGAAACTTGATGAACTCATCCTGCTTGTTAAACAGGGTGAAAGTGAAAACCTTGAGTTTAAAAAAACAACCGGTCAGCGGACGGCTGCGGCAAAAACGGTCTGTGCATTTTTAAATGGTCATGGCGGTTATGTGCTTTTTGGTGTATCAGATGCCGGTGAAATTCCAGGACAGAAAATCAGCAGCAAAACCCTGGAAGATCTCGCCCGTGAATTTAAAAAGATAGATCCTCCGATTTCTCCTGAAATCAGCAGTGTTCAACTGGAAAACGGGAACTCTGTTGTTATGGTTGCCGTCAAAAAAGGTGATGGGCCATACACATACGACGGCAGACCCTATGAACGGACAGGCGCTGTAACACAAATTATGGCAAGGGAGACCTATGAAAGGCGTTTGCTTGAAAGAATGCACCCAACTAATAGGTGGGAAAACCAGCCCGCAAGCAAAAGCATAACTGTTTCCGACCTGGATGAAGAAGAAATCCAAACGCTTCTTGCCAATGCAGTCCGGATCGGCCGCCTCAAAAAAACGAAACATACGGATACTGAATCGATTTTACAAGGACTTGGCCTGATCAAGAACGGCAGACTTCTAAATACAGCAGTAGTTTTATTTGGTCAGGATGTGTGGTCGGATTACCCTCAATGTGAAATCCGTATGGCAAGATTCCGTGGCACTTCCCGCCTTCCCGACTTCAGTGATAACAGGCAATACAATGGAAATGCATTTTCCTTGTTGAGACGGGCCGAAAGCTTCCTGATGGATCATGTTCCTATCGCGGGCCGCGTTATTCCCGGTAAAATGATCAGGGAAGATAACCCTTGGTATCCGCCTTCCGCAACCCGTGAAGCTCTTGCCAACGCCATTTGTCACAGAGATTATTCTGAACCGGGTGGGGCGGTTTCTCTGGCAATGTATGATGACAGGCTGGAAATCATAAACCCCGACAAATTTCATTTTGGCATCACACCGGAAAAACTGAAAGGCCCCCATGAGTCGAAACCCTGGAACCCTTTAATAGCCAATGCATTTTACCGTGCAGGTGTTATTGAGCGCTGGGGTAGCGGTACCACAAATATTATAAGCTGGTGTGAAGACAATGGAAACCCGATTCCTGAATGGGAGGAACGGGCTGGATCAGTTGTGGTTACATTTTTCCCAATATCAGAACCTGATACCACGCAAGTCACCATGGAAGTCACCATGGAAGTCACCATGGAAGTCGCAATGCTTCTTCCATTCTGTTTGCAACCGGTTAACAGACGAATATTGCAGGAAAAACTTGGATTTCGCAATGCAGATCATTTCAGAAAAGCTTATATTTTACCGGCCATTAAAGGTGGCTGGATTGAGATGACAATTCCTGATAAACCTAAAAGCCGTTTGCAAAAATACATACTTACCAGCAAAGGCAGAAAGTGGCTGGAAGAAAACCCGGAGAAAGAATCATGATAAGGCGTTTTTCATCACGCCTCCAGAAACTCGATGTATCCTTTATCAATGAACGATTGAAAGGTGCTGTTTCCTACGACCGTATTGCCGGATACTTTCGTTCATCCATGCTGGAGGTTGCCGGGGAAAAACTTGAGGAGATAGGCGGTAATGTCCGTGTCGTCTGTAATTCCGATATTGAGCCTGAAGATGCAAAAACAGCCAAAGCAGCGCAGCAGGCGTTGCGCAGATCATGGTGTGATGGAAATCCTGAAAAACTTGGCGAGCCTTCAAAAGATCGTTTCAGCCGTTTATATCAGTTTATCAAAAGCGGTAAACTTGAAATCAGGGTTCTTCCTGATAAGGCTTTTGGGCTGATCCATGGTAAGGCCGGCATTATCCAATATAATGACGGAAGTCAAACCTGTTTTATGGGAAGTACCAACGAAAGCCTTTCTGCCTGGAAACTGAATTACGAATTAGTATGGGAAGATGATTCCATCGAAGCGGTAAAGTGGGCGCAGGATGAATTTGATGCCTTGTGGTTTCACCCACTGGCCATTTCCTTAAGTGATTTTGTTATCAGCGATATTAAACGTCTTGCCCATAGAAGCGAAATATCCATAGATTCCTGGAAGGATAATCCTGAAAGCGACCCCGCTTCCGGTGTAATCGAAACACCTGTTTACCGCAGAGAATACGGGCTTTGGGCACATCAGAAATACTTTATAAAACTTGCCTATGACGCTCATCTGAATGAAGGGGCAAGATTTGTCCTGGCAGATCAGGTCGGGCTGGGGAAAACTGTTCAGCTCGCATTAAGCGCCATGCTAATGGCATTACATGGTGAAAAGCCTGTTCTAATAATTGCTCCGAAACAACTTTTGATTCAATGGCAGGATGAATTGCGAAACCTTCTGGGAATACCTTCTGCAGTATGGAATGGAAAAGACTGGATGGACGAGCAGGGCATTATCCATCCTTCAAGAGGAATTGAATCCATAAAAAAATGTCCGCGCAAGATCGGTATTATATCCCAGGGACTTATAACATCCGGTTCTGAAATTATAGAATACCTGAAATCTATGAAATTTGAATGCATTGTCATTGATGAAGCACACCGGGCAAGGCGCAGGAAAATAAGTGATCAAAGCGTTTTTGAACGGGCTGATCCGAACAATCTTATGCGCTTTTTATGGGAAATGGGTCCGAGGACAAAAAGCATGCTTCTGGCCACTGCAACACCTGTTCAGCTCCACCCGATTGAAGCATGGGATCTTTTAAAAATTCTTGCGGAGGGCAATGATCAGGTATTAGGCACTCAATGGTCGGAATGGCAAAAACCGCATAAAGCAATACCCGTTGTCATAGGAGATTCCGAAATGCCCGATGAACTCGGAGAAGCCTGGCGATGGATCAGAAACCCCATGCCTCCGGAAGTCGAAGGCATTGTTTTCAGGAACCTTAGAAGAAATTTAGGGCTGAAGGGCAAAGACTTTGTTGCTGATGGCGACAGCCTTGATTTTTTGAGACCCACTGAAATTACACGTCTAAGAAGTGTAATTCCGGGATTTGGACGAGAACATAATCCGTTTATTCGACATATTGTAAGAAGAACACGGGATTTCCTTGAGCAGACCATTGATCCATCAACAGGAGAACCCTATCTCAAACCGGTTAAAGTAAAGTTGTTTGGCGAAGACAGCATTGATTCGCTGCTTTTGCCACCATACCTTCAGGACGCCTATAAAGCCGCTGAAAAGTTTTGTTCTCTTCTCGGACAAAGAGTAAAAGGGGCTGGTTTCCTAAAAACACTTTTATTAAGAAGAATAGGCAGCACTATATATGCCGGACAACAGACAACAGAAAAAATGTTGCATGAATGGGGAAATCAATCCCGTATTATAGATCCATCGCTCTTTGAAGAAAATGATGATCAGCAGATTGTTTCAACAGGAATGAGCGACATGAAAAAACTGACCGAAGGCGAACGATCACAATTAGAACGTTGTATTAAAGCGCTTGAGAGCAATCAGGAACGCGATCCAAAATATCAGAAGGTTGTAGAATATATAGTTGACAGGAACTGGCTTGAATTCGGATGCATTGTGTTCTCACAATACTTTGACTCTATCTGGTGGCTGGCAAACCAGCTTTCCGGTGATTTCCCTGATGAACCGATTGGCATTTATGCGGGAGGTAATAATTCCGGTATTATCCTGTCCGGTGAGTATAAAAGAGTGTCAAGGGATGATCTGAAAGAAAAAGTTCGACAAGGGCAGTTGCGCCTCCTGCTTGGAACAGATGCAGCCAGCGAAGGATTGAACCTCCAGAGGTTAGGGACTCTTATTAATCTTGACTTGCCTTGGAATCCAACTCGTCTTGAGCAGAGAAAAGGGCGTATTCAACGAATAGGCCAGATACGTGATGAAGTGTATGTTTATAACATGAGATATCGCGGCTCTGTTGAAGATCGCGTTCACGAGTTACTATCAGATCGTTTAGAGGATATTTATGATCTCTTTGGACAAATTCCAGACGTATTAGAGGATGTTTGGATAGATGTCGCCAATGGCGAAATAGAAAATGCAAAGAAGTTGATAGCCTCGCTTAAACCGAAACACCCCTTTGATGAAAGATACAACCAGATAACCGAAATAGACTGGGATTCATGTTCGAATGTTCTCAATGCTGATGAGAAAAGAAAAATTCTATTAAATGAATGGTAGCCAGCGTCCTTTGGTTTGGGGGTTATATATTCCCTACGGCCAATTTAACCAGATGCCAGAAAAGAAGTCCTAAAGCGCCTCTTGAAACTAAACCACGAAATCCACGAACAGGAAGTGAAAGCCGGCCTGCACGCAAAAGGAAAAACCAAAAAGAAACAAAAAGCCGATGCACCAGAACAAATGAAGTTGTTTTAAAAAAACGCACAATTTGTTTTTTTATCCTAATTCAAGATAGGTTGTGGTATATGCTGTAAAAAAATACAGACTTAGGCCGTATATTTCATGTTATGCAAAGCTATATCATTGAAATAAAGATGTGAGTTTTCCCATTTAGGTGGACAAATGCGCAAAGATATAATTATTCTTGCCGTTCTTTTTATAATATTGGCAACCATTATAATAATTCAAGTCATTACTATGTGTGAATCTCAGGTAATAAGTATTGCTGATATCGGTAGTATTATGGCAGCGATAGTTGCTGCTTTTGGTCTTTTTTTCGTTGGTTATCAAATATACTTACAAAGGGAAGATTTCTCTCTCGACAAACGACCTTATCTGTATGTTTATCTCATGCCTGAGTTTAATATTGCTCAGCCCGGTGGTGCTCTTCACGGAGGAGGCCATTTAGTATTCAATAATTCTGGAAAAATTCCGGCGAGTGACATCAACCTGATTTTCACAGTAGGCTCAGATCAGTTAAAAGAAATTGATTTACGAGGGTGGTTTATCAAAAACTATGGTGATTTTCCAGAAGTTAAAACCGTCTTTCCTAATCACAAAAATGCTAGTGTTTACATACATCCTTCAATCGGAAACGATGCCAAGCTGTTTTACTTAGGAGTTTTAATCAATTATTCAAGTACAGAGTCTAAGAGGGTTTATTGGTATAAATTCCGCCAACTGTATTCGGTGCAGTTGGAAAATGGAGAACCAAAAATCTCTGTTATTTATACATACACTGATTGGGACAGAAACAGGCCAATGTTTAAAGAGGATACTTTACCGGATCTTGAACACTGCGATTGGCAAAAGCACCTTATCTGTAAAGCATTTGTAGATTAAGGGCTTATCTGATAGTAATTGTTGTAGCTTAGTTACAAGATACTTAGGTCAACGTAAGTTGAACAACGCCATTCACACAAATAGGCAGGGTCATAACGTTTGAAGCTTTATCTATTTTAGTGTTTAATCGCCTTTTGCAAATGCTCGTTTATCCCGCCCACTGATAATGGCGGGCGTTGGACATGAAAAGAGATTGCTCGAAAGACGTAACTGGAAAGATGCAATAGGATGTCGATTTTCGCCCGAAGGGAGATTCAAAAGAGGTTAAATTCTTTCGCCAGAATGGTTGGGAAGAAAAAGCTCAACCGGATTGTGAGGGGCTTGAATATAGAAGGCAACAAATCTAACAATAAAAGGCTTTTGGAATCTTTGGCAGTGGCATGGGAGGTTGTAATCGTGTCGGCCTTCGCTGAGTTAGGTAATACCAAGTATGAAATCAAAATATCGAATGGGAAAAGGCCTGATTTCTTCTTTTGCGATCGAGGGGTTTCATTAATAGGCGATGTAGTTACAGTATCCGATGCCCAACAACACAAAAAGAATCCCGTGGATGACTTCTCCACTATTATCAAAAAGATTTGGAAAGAGTTCGGCCTTAAGAAGGGAAGCCTTTCGTGGCGTGTCGAAGGCGTTGATCTCAAACCGCCATCCACTCCAAAAACTGCTGGTTTTTGGGGACCATTTCACCTTAGTTCTAGGTTGCGTCCAATCGATCGTGGCTCTTTGAAGAGACTATCACTGCCGCCATTGAGTCAACTGAGTGAATATCTGCATGAAAAAGTGTGCCCGTTTTTCAAAGAACTTCGCGCATCTTCGGATAGACCAAATTGCCTGCATATCGATGAACAGTATGATCCTGAAACTACGGTGCGTTTCTCAATTGCATATACTCCCGAAGGAAGTGGGTTTTCGGGAACATATCCATCCTACACTACAATTACAGATATAGAGAGGCATGTGTTGTGGCGGAGACTGATCGAAAAGAGTGAACAATTTGCTCTCGCTACAGAGGAGTTCCCACGTATTCTCTTCGTTTGTGATGGCGGCTGCGCGGCGTTGAGCGACTCTTTGGGACATGCCTCTGAGTACCGTTTTGAAGAGGTTTTCGATCACTTCTGGAGAAGACCAGAGTTTTCTGAGGAACGCCGCTGGTTATGGATAACTGAAGAAGGTATATCGGCGGTTGTTGTGCTATCCATCGAATCAATCAACGCTCCGCTTGGCTTACTGCACCAAAGAGAGTTCATTTTGAAGGCACGCCTTTACTCGAACCCTTACTGTCGATTTCCTTTAGATGAAATGAGCGCAGAACTGCTTAGCAAAGTTGTCTCAAGACTTCCAGCTCCTATAGAGTCTCCAGCCAATGTATTACGTTTAGTGGGTGTAAATCCAATCTCATCTCGCCATCTAGGAGTTTTCACAATGAAACAAAGTAGCATAGAAATGTCTGGAGTGGAGTTGCTTCGGATCCTTTCCGGTGAACTTTCAATAGAAGAGTTCTGTCGTAATTACAATCTTTCTTCCAATCCTTTCAAGGATGCTCTCATGAAATTTCAAACAATTAAGTCAGTGAAAGTGGAACCTGCTGCCAACCGAGATGACGATAAGATCGTAATTGAATTCGGTCTGCACGATGCGGCAATTGGTCCATTCAGAGTCTCTATGCAGGGGACAGGGGGACAGGGACAGGAGGACGCCCATGCGCAGGGGCTTGGTATTATATCTTGATTAGCGCATTAGTAGAAGTAGAACGCCCTCTTGAAATTGTAAAACTATATAGATCTATCTCATGATTTTTACGAAGTTGATTATCTGCCGGAAAACGACCGTGTACGATACACAATTTCACCAGATGCCGGAAAAGAAGTCCTAAAGCGCCTGTTAAAACTAATCCAAGAAATCCACGAACAGGAAGTCAAAGCCGGCCTGCACGTAAAAGGAAAAAGCAAAAAGAAACAAAAAGCCGATACACCAGGACAGATAAAGCTGTTTTAAAAAAAAACACACAAAAGTGGAATAAGGTATCTTTATCATATTAAGATTGACAAGCACGGTTTGTTCTATGTAATCATATATTAACAAATCGCATAGGAACGAAAACATGTTTTATGGAGGTTTTTATGGCAGATATAATCAGATTAAGCGAAGAAGAGAAACAGGTACCACAATTTTATAGCAATGTATTTGAAATTGTAATGGGACCTTACGACCTTACTTTTATTTTCGGAACCAAGACAACCAAACAAATGAAGGAAAAGGTGAAGGATTTTGATGAAAATGTAAAAATTTCGATGAGCCCTCAACAGGCTAAGGCTTCTCTTGTAATACTAAAAGAGATATTAAATACATATGAAAAAGATTTGGGCGTGATCCCAATACCTCCAGATTTTAAAGAACGATATAAAAAATTATTTGGAGATAAATAAAATTAATTTGAACAGCACAAATACAAATTATTGCAAGATTAATAAAAAACATCCCGCGTATTTTTTACACGGTGTTCCTATTACCAAAAAATATGAACATTTCAAGGGCGTGGTGTTTATTGTGTCGGCATGGATAGGTTCTGCTATCTATCGATTTAATTTTTGCGATAGACCTATAATGAGTTTCTGTAAAAGTGATATGGCGTCCCCCGAAGTTTTGGATTATTATCCTTTATCCATGGATGATAAGATAAAAAAAATGACTGGAGAATTGTCTAATATGACTTCAGCGGAAAAATGGGAATTGATTGAAAAAAGTTTTGGGATGTGGAGTGATTATCCTGATGACTGGTTGGATAATTTGAGGAGTGGGAATTTAAAAATACAGGGTATTGCCGATTCAAATAGTGATTATGGAATATTTAGTTGATACCAATCTTTTGTTTGATTACTACAGGGGAAATCAATCAGCGAAGAACTATTTTGATATGCTGAAAGAAGGAAAAGTTAAATTCAGCATTTCTGTTATTACAGAATCAGAGATATGGTATGGGATCAAAGATGATGCTGAATTACTTTATTGGTTGGCATTAATAGACCAAGTTGAATGTATCAACGTTGATAGCAAAATTGCCCGAAAAGCAGGGGATATTTTTAAAAAATATGGTCATTATATGGGCAAGACCAAAAAGAATGATTATCGATTTATGGGCGACGCATTTATTGCAGCAACTGCGCATGTATGCGATTTAAAATTATTAACAGCAAATATCAAACATTTTAAGCAATTAGAATCAAGAGATATAATTGATTGCGAAGCATACAGCCCTGACGATTAGCAAATATGAAGGACTATCAATATTTCTTTGGACACCGCCTGCTTTTAACAATAGACTTTGTTCGTTAATGTTTCAAAAGTATTAGCAACTAACTTGACTTGCTCGTCTATTTCGTTTTCCGAATCTTATATTACAATTCATAAAATCCTTATAGCGGCAGCACAACCACAAAGAACCTTCTTTTCTGAACATTTACTACAGAGTAGGAAAGAGGGGTTGAATTTAGGCGTTTTTTTTGGTGAAAGGCTCGGTATCAAATCTTGATCAACCCATTAGTGGAAGTAGAACGCCCTCTCGAAACCGGAAAAGTAAAGGATGTCCCAAGATACAGTTTCCAATTCCAATCTTCGGGAGCTTTCCGAAAATGACAACCTGCCATCGGCCTGGTCGGAACAGGCTGGTTCAGTGTATGTGACATTCCTTCCTGCTATTTTGCCTTCCGCGCAGCAAGTTACCCCGCAAGTACCCTGGGAAGTCACGAGTGAAGTTCAGAAATTCTTAAAAATACTGCATACGCCTATGAGCTCTTCTTGATGGGAGTCCATCGGCTCAGGACCATGGGCAGGATGCGATCCAGTTTGTGGGACTTGGTTTGCCGGAGGAAATGGCCGCGACAACTGGCGCGGTTGAGGATATGTTGCCGGACGGACGCGGGGATGTTTCTGGGAGACTTCATAGCGTCGCCTCCAGGTATGGCCGCATCACCTTTTCTACCCGGCAGATCTTGGCGTATTTGAGCAGTTCGCCGAGGTCGAACTTCTTTCGTGTCTTGTAGAATTTCAGTGCTTCCAGCACCACGTCCATTCCGATCTTATTGCGAAACTTGAAGCAGTCGGCCAGGGTTTTCTCGGGGCTGTAAACTTTGACGTGCACTCCATCAATCCGATGCTTCTCGATGCCGGATTTGTATGCTTCATTCGAGAATCTGTGGGCTTGGATGGGAGGATAATCGAGTGAAGGCATCCGTGAGTCCCTTGGTACCGCTACGGAAACATCATGCGGAATCTGAGTCGTGATGTCATGATAGGCCAGTGCGGAGACAAGACAGATGACGATGTTCGGAAAGCGAAGGCTCACCGTAACCAGATCGGGGTTGCTGATAGGAGGCAGTTCCACCAGCCGATAAATACCTCTGCTCACTTGTTCGATGACACCCTTATCCCTCAGCGAATAGAGCATATAGCGTGTGATGCCGTGTTTGATGGCCTCGCTCATTCGAAGCCGGCCACCGTGCTTGCGGAAAATTTCTTCAGGTCGTTTTTTCATTTTCTACTCCAGACAAAGAGTCCTCACTTGTTTTCAAGTGGTAACAATATGTCTGATTTCAGCCAAAAACTCAAGGGGAATATTTTTTTGTAAAAATATCAGTTTGGTATAGAAAAAACATGTCAAGGCTATGGAGAATTGAGTTTAAAGATACAGTTCCACAATTCCAATCTTCAGGAGCTTTCCGAAACCGACATAAACACGATCTCAACGCTCAAAGCACGGGACTTTTAAAAACAATACGGCAAGGAAACCGTCAACCTCTGGAAACACTTAGAAAAGAATAAAGACACCTGCGCGAACTCAACAAACAAATGGACAAAATGGCTTAAAGATGATTAATCGGCAGCGGTTTGAAATTAAATTTTTTAACGGTATTTCTTTCGAGTTCTATCATTTTTATTTTAAGATTTGTTCCTCCGGCAAACCGGCCGATTGTATTATCGCTTCGGATTACTCTGTGACATGGTATGAGGACAGGGAAAGGATTTTTGGCAAGTGTGGTGCCTACGAAACGATACGCGTTGGGCGTGTTAATGACTTCAGCGATTTTTTTATATGAACTAAGTGTTCCATATGGAATTTTTGCTGTGGCGAAATATACGGATTTTTGCAACTCAGTAAGTCCGCCTGCATCCAGCCATTCCCAGGAAGGCTTGAGCATATGAACAGGCGTTCCATTAAAATAATCTATTATTGCTTTTGATATAATAATAGCTTTCTTATGAGGCTTGTAATTTTGCCGTTTGTTTTTATGATTTGTTTCAGGAAGAATTATCCTTGTTAGTAAAAACGGACTTTTTTTATAAAAAATTGCAGAATAACCAAAGGCTGTCTGGAAAATATAATGATGGATAATTTTATCATCTTTCATAACCTTTTACTATAGACTTTCAGATAAATAATTTCACTGCGTTATCAGTCGTCGACGTATAACTAATACGCCTTCCTCCTTCTGGCCTTGTGAAATTATTTATCTGAAAGTCTATAGGACAATAAGGAAGACAGCTCAGGCAGATTGCCATTATTGTCAAACTGAAAAGGAGTCCATTCTGTTATCTGTTTTAAATTTGGATTTGATAAAATATCCGGCAAAAGTGCTTTTGAAACCTGTAAAAGTTCGAGGGTTGCTGTATTTTTAATCCTAACGATACGTGCATCTTCCATTGAGTCTAAACCTATGGTTTTTGCACATACATCAAGCGCTGCGCGGTCTGTGTCAAAATGTATCGGTATGGCTGCTTTTTCAGGCGAAATTGCAGTGATAGCATTTGTATATGTTTTCCTTAAATCCAGTGCATCGACAAGCCGTTTTGTGGTAATATCTGCAAGGCCGATTCCGTGACCATTGCCGTCTGAATCAGGTGACAACTCCCTTACAAATATACGTTTCACATGGGGAGCGGTATAAAAATCTCCCAGGATATCCCTGTGTCTGCCTGTAATATTGGAATCCATGCCGATTCCGCTGATATCTTTGCCGATATAATCTATTATTAAAATATCGAGAGGGTCAAATGGGATATGCCCCATCATTGCGGCAGCATCTTTGAGAAGTATTTTTTCGCGTTCTATAATTGATGATGGTAAAATTGCTTCTACATGGGCTAAATCCCCGAATCCATCTTCCAGAAGAGCTATTCCGAAAAGAATATTACATTTATTGATGATAGTTTTTGCAGCATCTTCAATAATTCTGAAGCTATTCTTTATAGCGCATTGATGAAATTCCGCAGCACCTTTTGCTTTGCCGAGACCTATTGACAGCATTTTGCACAGGCCGCTTTCTATATCAGCCCTGAACTTGGTATGGTTCTTTATCCTATTTATAATTACTATATGATCTGCCTTTAAAGCTGTTTTTGAAATATATATTTTCGGACCTTTTGGGACTTCGCTTATACATTCAACATCCATATCGGAAATAACAGGAACTCCCATCGCAGCTTCCGTGATCCCAAATTTTGCAAGGACATTCCTCTGGCCGTCACTTGTGGCGCCTCCATGACTTCCCATAGCGGGTATGATGAAAGGCTTGAACCCCTTTTTTTTTAGATACTCCAAACAATAGTAAAGTATTCTGTCAATTTTGCTGATTTTTCTGCTCCCAACTGCTACAGCTACGGTTTCTCCGGGCTTTATACTATTGGGAATAGGTAATGACGATAGAGTAGATAATATTTTAGCAGATAAATCCTTACTTCCTGATTTATAAAGCCTTTGTTTTACAAGGGCCATGTCGGGATATTTTATTATAGAATTATTATCAGGCATTATCTAAAAAAAAGGTGGGCTTACGGCCCACCTTTTAGCTGATAGAAAAATGGAAAAGAAATTGCAAATTAATTAAATTTCTTCAACAGTTATAGCACCTTGTTCGCAAACTTCTACACATGTTTCACAGCCAAGACATTCATCCTCATTAGCTACGAATGCTTTGCCATCCTTCATTTCCATAACTTCAGAAGGGCAGTTTTCCACACATTCTTCACAACCTTCACATTTATCTAGGTCGACAGTAGGTTTAAAAGCCATTTGAAAAAGTCTCCTTTCTTAATAAATTAATTAACGGTGATAAACTCAACCTTGTTTTTTTACATATCAGAAAAATTCATTATACCAACTAATAATGATAGTCAAGTGTTCTGACAAAATTTTTTGCAGGTGATTATTCAACAAATCCTATCAGAGTATTGTTAACTCCGGCTTCCTTATTTGTTCCTTTAACAGGCGTTTTATGCCAGGTGCTGCGGGTAAAAAATTTATAAGGAGATTCGTCCTGGATAAGATATAATGTTAAGGAAACTTTTTTGCCGTCGTCTTTATCAAAAGGAGATTTAATTTTGATGCCTTCTGATGCGGGCAGAGAGTTTCCTATAATTAATTCAAGTTGTTCGCTTAAACTGTTCTGCCATTTCTCTCTCTTTTCATCATCGCTATTAGTCAGAGGTATTGAATCTATATTAAGTACAATTTTTGCTTCAGGCGTTTTTTCTATAATATGCTCAATAGCTGAGCGGTTATTTGTTATAAATAGCCCTGACATGTCCTGATCGTATTGCAGCAAATGTGTCCATGCAATAATTCGGTCTATTGTCATATAGTCGCTTTGGGAATCAATTCCACCTGTCTTGTCTTTATTATTTTCTTTAAATGATAATTCATCCTCTCCTTTGAGATTATCAATGAGATTCAATTCTTTCTCTTCTAATAGCAAAAGATCTCTGTTTATTTCCCAGTTTTGCATGTCGAATTCCTGGGCAATATGAAGAAAAATTTTTGCATTTAAAAGAAGGTCCTGCTTTTTTTCGGCCTCTTGCTTCTGTTTTTTCTTTTTTATATCTGCTTTGATTTGCAGGGCAGAGGAGTCGTCGAAAAAGGGTATCTTATCTGGATTCATTTTGAAAAAAGCCAGCTCACTTCCCTGATGAATGTTTGCCCAACTTTTGTAGTCTTTGAGAATATTATCAATTTTATTCTCATCCCCCTTAACTGGAATACGAATTTCAAGTAAACCGCCATCGGTCAGTTTTTGCATACTTTCAGGTACGTTAAGAGATGATGGCTGATAAACAACAATTTGCTTGAAAAAGGCGGAAAACGCCTCTAAAACCGGTTCGGAAATATATGTAAATGGAAAATATATCGGCTTCATTGTTTCCTCTAATTAAACGTCTCAGAATTTCTAAGACTTTAGTCGAGTAGTTAAATAGTCGAGTCGTCGAGTTGTAAGTTGTAAGTGAACTTGAATCACTTCACTACTCGACTACTCGACTACTCGACCAATTGTGAGCGAAGCGAACTAAGTTATAGTTTTCTGGTCTTTTACTGTAACTCCAAGGGATTTAAGCTGGTCGCGTATCTTGTCAGAAAGGTCCCAGTTCTTTTCTGCTCTGGCTTTATTCCTTTCCTCGACCAGGCGCAGGATTTCAGGATTTGAAAATTCATCTCCAAAGTCAAATATTCCCAGCACTGAATCAATATTTCGAAATGCATCTATAATCTTGGAGGCATCATCTTCGCCGAGCATTTTTTTCAGGATCAATATGTTTATTTGTTTTATGATATTAAAAATCGAAGCCAGTGCTGCTGAAATATTCAGATCATCGTCCATTGCAGCAACAACGCCATGCTTAATATCATAAATAAGCTGGTCAAGTTCAGGATAAGAAAGCTCATCTTTTAAATTCATCAAAGAATTAATACATATATCAAGTCTTTTTAAGGAATGCTTGGCATATTCGAGCCGTTCGACTGAGAAATTAATGGGTTTTCTGTAATGGCTTGAAAAAAGCCAGTACCTTATTTCTCTTCCAAAAAAGCCGAGGCCATAGAGTTCTTCAAGAGTAAGCCTGTTTTCTTTGTTATTCATGTTCTTGTCGTTAATCAGAACCTGATCACAATGCATCCAGTATTTGGCCAGGGGCTTGCCGGTTAAAGATTGAGCTATAGCTATTTCATTTTCATGATGGGGAAATACGAGCGCTCTGCTGCTGGTATGGATATCAAAGAATTCGCCAAGATATTTCATGGACATGGCAGCGCACTGTATATGCCATGACGGGCGAACATTGCCCCAGTCTGTCTTGACATATATTCCCCTTTTGAGTTCTGAGAGCCTGGATCTTTTGAAAAGAGTAAAATCTCGTGGATTGTCTTTTTCATATTCATCCAGCTCTACTGTTGCTCCGATTTTTATCTTGTTTATGTCAATACCTGATAGTTTTCCATAATCTGAAAAACGGGAAATATCAAAATACAGCGAACGGAGTTTTTCATATGCAAATCCTTTATTAACGAGTTTTTCAGCCAGCAGGACCATATCTTCGACATGTTCGCTTGTCTTTGGATATTCTGTAGCAGGCTTAATGTTAAGGGCAGCCAGATCTTTCTTAAAATAGTCAATATTTTTTTCTGTAAATTCGGAGAGAGAAAGACCTGCTTTTTCAGAACCACTTATGGTTTTGTCATCCATATCAGTTATATTCATGATGTGGGTAACAGAATAGCCTCTGAAATCAAGATAACGGCTTAGAAGGTCGGCAAAGACAAAACGCCGGCATTCTCCCATGTCCATTCTGGCGTGTGCTGTGGGGCCGCATGAATATATGGAAACCTTCCCTGGTTTAATCGGTTCAAATGGTTCTTTTGTCCGGCTCATTGTATTAAAAAATTGAAGCTCAACCTTGTCTTGTACTGTAAAAAGTGGAGTGCTGAGATACCGCTCACCACCGTCAGGGAATATTACAACTATTGTACCTTCAGTCATGGCTTCAGCTTCTTTCCCAGCGATAACCATAGCTGCACCACTGCTCATGCCGACGAATATGCCTTCTTCTTTTGCAAGTTTCCTTGTCATTTCAAAGGCTTCTTCGTCTTCAATATTGACTTTTTTATCAAGACGGTTTTTTTCAAAAATTTCCGGGCGGTATGCCTCCTTCATATTTTTTAAGCCCTGGATTTTATGACCGAGGTAGGGTTCTACGCCAACTATCTTTATATCAGGGTTGTATTCTTTCAGCCTTTTTGAGACGCCCATGAGAGTACCGGTTGTTCCCATGGTTGCAACAATAATTGATACATTGCCTTTGGTTTGTTCCCAGATTTCTTTGGCTGTTCCATGGTAGTGTGCCATGCAGTTGGCCTCATTATTGAACTGATCTGTCATATAGTACGTGTCCGGGTTTTCTATCGCCAGATTATATAGCTCCTCAATGGCGCCATCTGTTCCAAGATGCCCAGGGGTCAGTAAAATTTCAGCACCGCGAGCCTTCAATATCTTTTGCCTTTCAGCGCTTACAGCCTCAGACATTGTTAACAGCAGTTTATACCCTTTTACAGCACATACCAGAGCAAGTCCAATCCCTGTATTACCGCTTGTAGCCTCGATAACTGTTTTATTGGGTGTAAGCAGGCCGGATTTTTCCGCTTCCTCAATCATATAAAGAGCGATTCTGTCCTTTATCGAACCTCCCGGGTTAAAATATTCCAGCTTTGCGAGTATCTTAACCTTTGGATTTGGGTTTAATTTCCTTATCTCTACTAGCGGCGTATTGCCTATGGCAGCTAAGATAGAATGAATCATCGGCTTTATATCCATTTTTCAGATAAAATCTTTATTATGTCGTTTTTAACCTGATTCTCATCATTTGATGCATCAACAATTCTGAATCTCAAAGGCTCTTTTTTAGCAAGTTCAAGGTAGCCGGTTCTTACCTTTTTGTGAAATGAGAGAGTTTCTTTTTCAAAACGGGTTTCAAGAGCAGTCCTTGAGCCGTTTTCTATTTGTTCCCATGCCCGCGACAAGCCAATTTCAGGTGGAAGGTCGAGAAGGATTGTTATATTGGGTTTTAAATCTTCAAAGACCAATTCATGCAACCTGTTTATAAGTCTTATATCAAGTCCTCTTGCAAAGCCTTGATAAACAACTGTGGCATCATAATAACGATCGCATAAAACGGTTTTACCTGAGGATAAGGATGGATATATAAACTCCTTAATATGCTGAGACCTGTCTGCCATATACAGAAGAAGCTCAGTTAGAGGATCCATATCTTTACTTCCGGGATCGAGAAGGATAGCCCGTACTTTTTCTCCGGTCTTTGTACCTCCTGGCTCCCTGGTTATGATGCAGTCCTGTCCCTTGCTTCGCAGGAATTCAGCTATATTCTTTATTTGAGTTGTCTTGCCTGAGCCTTCTATGCCTTCGAGAGTTATAAACATATCAATCAGTTGACGGCTTCGTAAAAAGTTCATTTTCTGCGTTGCGCTGCATCCTTCGTCATTGCGACGTAGCAATAAGTACGTATCCTGCGGATGCCGCGATAGCGGTATTCCTAAGAATTTGCGCGCCTTGAAACTAAAGCTTTTTACTTTGCCGTCCTTCTCCTTATTTAAGAGCGTTAATCAGTTAAATCTTTTTTGTTTTTTCCCATGTAAAAATAGCGTTCCAGTAATCTGTGGAAGGAAGTCCAGGTTTCATTGGGATCTTCCCTGGCAATAAATTCACGTATGCCGTTTACCTTTGAATCTATCTCGTCAATATAGTTAAGCAATACAGCCTCAATCGTTTTTGGCGGTTCAGGCGAACCAAACTCTCTTGTACCATGATGGCTTACAATCATATGTTTGATTAATAAAGCCTGTTCATCTGGAAAATTTTTAATATTTCTGAGTTTTTCCTCGATCATCTGTACGCCTATGACAATATGGTTAAGCAGCCTTCCTTCGTCAGAATAATCTATTTTAACTTTATAATCGAACTCCCTTATTTTCCCAATATCGTGGAGAATTGCACTTGCAATAAGAAGATCCCGGTCAATTCCCTTATAGTGTGTGGCAATTTTATCTGCAAGCAGCGTCATGGACAGTGTATGTTCAATAAGGCCGCCTATGTATGCATGATGCATTTTTTTTGCCGCAGGTGCTCTCTTAAACTTGCTGACAAATTCATCATCATTCCAGAAAGCCTCAAGAAGATTTTTTAAATATAAAGTTTCAATGGTTGCGGTTAATTTTAAGAGACGCTCAAACATATCATTTCTGTTAAGTCTGGATTCCGGCAGAAAGTCTGCAGGATCGATTGAGTCTGCTGAACACGCTTCTATATTCTTAATGACAAGTTGAAGAGACCCCCTGTATTCTGTAACATTTCCCCTGACACGGGCAAAATCGCCGGCAGATATTTTTTCTGATATTTGGTCAACATTATCCCATACAACACCCTTTATATCGCCTGTTTTGTCTGAAAGAGAAATATTTAAGAAGTTATTTCCATCTTTTTTCTGCGCCAGATTTTTTTCAGCCAGCACAAATATGTCATCAACAGCATCGCCTGTCTTAATTGAATTGATGAATTGTTTCTTCATTAAGTCCCCTTGATTGCTTTGATATTTTCCCACTCGACCACTCGACCATTTTCCTACTCGACTACTTACAGTCCTTTTTATTTATTTTCCATCCCTTAAGTTCTTCAAGTACGCTGTAATCCGTCATATCACATTTAATCGGGGTTATTGATATATAATTCCGGCACAGGAAAGCATCATCTGTACCCAAATCATCAATGGATGTTTGCAGATCGCATCCCTGCCAGTAATATGTACGGTTTCTAGGATCAATTCTTTTATCTATATATTCTGAATATATCTCGGTGCCTTGTCTGCAGATACGTACTCCTTCAATTTCTTTTAAAGGAAGATCCGGGATATTTACATTTAAAAATGTTCCAAAAGGCAGCCCTTTTTCTAGTACATTTTTTGTTAGAAGCTCTGCAAATAAAGCAGCGTCATCATAATTATCTATTTCATGGCTTCCTATTGAGACAGCTATTGAAGGTATTCCGTAAAGGCTTGCTTCTTTGGCGGCCGCAACGGTTCCAGAGTAATTGACATTAATTCCAACATTTGCGCCGGGATTAATCCCTGAAATCACAATATCTGGGCGTGAGTCAAGTATTTCAAGTATGCCAAGCTTGATACAATCAGCAGGGGTGCCATTTACAGCATGACCGATGCATCCTCCGTTGAATGAGATTCTGGCCGTTCGTAAAGGCTGATGAAGAGTTATACCATGACCCACAGCGCTCCGCTCTCGGTCAGGGGCAACTATTGTTACAGAATGCTGTTCTGTAAATTTCCTATGCAGAGCCCATAACCCTTCTGCATAAATTCCATCGTCGTTTGTTAATAGTATTTTCATTTGCTTAAAAACCCAAGTCAAATTCGTATGTTTAGAAAACCTCTATTCCAGTCTGCACACTTTGTATTAATACATCAACTCGCATATTTTTGAAAGAGCGTATTTCGTATATAGTAAGTTTCTTGACAATTAATTTCATATTAGTTACATGAATAAGTTATTAGAGTATTTCCTGATCACTAAAAATTGAGACCTTTGAAAAATGTTCAATTTTGTTCGAGTTCAAGAAAGGCGAAGATTTTAACCGGAGGAATACATTGAGTATTTTGAGGATTAAAATTTGAGCCTGACGCAGAAATCGGGTAAAAGGGAGCGTTTTTCAAAGGTCTCAGAATGATATTTCAGAGTTTAGGATAATATGTCGATCTTTAATTTACAGAAAATGGCTAAATCGCTTTATAATAGTTATAAAATTAATATCTTTTTAGCTTTATTTTTGGGGATTTTACTCTTTTCTCTCGCACCCCTTCCTTTACAGCTCTATCCCTGCAAAGTATTCGCCGATGAAGAGCCTTATTTTATCGGCAACAGAAAATGCCGGCTTTGTCATTTTGAATACTTTAAAGAACGGGAAAATGACCTGCATGCTAATGCCTTTGAATGTTTGGGCAGAATGAAAAACAACCCTTACTGTTTGAAATGCCACACAACAGGTTATCGCGAACCACAGGGTTTTGTCAGTGAAAATATTACACCCCAATTAAGAGGTGTTCAGTGCGAGGCCTGCCACGGACCAGGCAGCAAACATAAAGACAACCCCGAGGATGAACACGCTCTTCCCATTGGAAGAAAGATAGATTATCAAACTGTATGCATTAAATGTCATGATCGAAACTGGACACCTGAATTTAACTATAAGAAATATCTGGACAAAATTAAACACACGATCGAGCCCAAAAAGGAAAAAGGGACTTCCCCCTAGATGAAAAATACCAAGGTAGTTAAAGCCGCCTTTAGTACTTGTATTCTTTTTTCTCTCCTCATCGGTGCCGTCCTTTTATTCAACATTAAGGCAATTCCTGAATACATACGTCTAATCAGCAGCGGAGAACAGATAATAGACTCGGTATCAGAGTTGAAATTAAAGAAAAAGGATTATCTCCTGTATCATCAGCATGACGTGTTAGGCAGTATTAGGGATAATATAGGTGATATAAGAGAGATAATGACTTCTTATGAAAAATCAGATTTTGTCAAAAAACTATCGATTTTATCCGAATTTGCTGCCTGGGAGGAGGCTATTAACCTTTATGAGCGCTTATTTGATCAGATAATCGTATATCATGAAGCCATTGATAGCTACATTTTTGCGATAAGAGATTTAGAAAAAAATATTTTAGCTGTCATATATTCAAAAATGAATCCTGAGCGAGGCATCATAGCCTTGCAGGAAATTCGCTTAAATGAAAAGGGATTCATTCTTTACAGAAACTATCGCGAACTTCAAGATGAATTCTCCTTTGAAGAAAAGCGCAGGGAAGCGGTTAAAAATCTTTTGATCTGGGCGCAGAACGATAAAAGAATTGAGGTATTGATTGAGAAAGACAATCATTGGTTTGACGAAATTATATCCAATTTCGAAGGGCAGGAAAACACTCGCATTAAGTTAAAAAAGGAAATTGAAAAAATAGAAAATATGGCTGATAGATTTATAGAAGAGGGAAATGAAAAACTAAATATCATCTATCGTCGCTGTGAGTTTCTTTGTATAATTCTCTTGATTATGTGGCTGGTCACAGCCATTCCAGTTGCAGCAGTCAGATTTGTTGATAAGCGTGACACTAAAGATATAACAGCTAAGAGCAAAGAGCAAAGAGCTAAGAGCTAAGAGCAAAGAGCTGAGAGCTAAGAGCAAAGAGCAAAGAGCTAAGAGCAAAGAGCAAAGAGCTTGCCCGAAGGGCAGTATATGATATCCTTAAAAGACATGAAAATACAGACCAAGATTATAATGGCCATGGTTCTGTTGCTGATCTTCATTGGTCTGCTGTCTTTCTGGGCCAGTTATATGCATGAAAAAAAGAGCCTGCTTACCAATATGCAACATAATGCTGTAATATTGAATCATGCATTGATCATCAGCATCACAAATCAGAAGAGCATTGCCGAAAAGGTAAACCTGCAAACACTGGTGGAAGAATTATCACTGACAGAAGGGATTTTTGGTGTGTGGGTTATAGATAATAGCAGCAGGATCACATCTGCCACATTCAGGGAGCAGGCAGGAGAAGTTGCATCTTCATATCTTATTTCAGATGCATTGCAAAATGGATACTATGTTAGTGGATTTGACACTAAGTTGGGAGAACAGGTCTATTCAGCGATTTATCCTCTTAAAAAAGGGAATAAGATTCTGGGTGCGGTTGAAGTTGCTTTTGAATTACGCGAATATCTGAATGCACAAACCAGCCATCGAATACATCTCGCCGCCCAGATGAAGAGAGACATCCGCATAATGGCGGAATCGCTTAGTTCGAGTATCGAAAAAATGCAGTATATAAATGAATTGATCCATATCCAAAGATTAGTGGACAGGTTGTGTGCAGAATCTGAGATCATTTCGAGAATTATGATTGTCGATGACAACAGTCGTACCATAGCCTGCAATGATTTAAGCAGGGTCGGCACGATTGCGGACGACAAGGGGGTCAAAGCTGTTATTAATGGGGCAGACATATATACCCGGTTGGCACCCAGTCAAAAAATATATCTGGTCGATATGCCGTTGAGAATCGGTGATGAATTTAAAGGCGTTGTAAGTATCGGTTATGATGCAAGAGATTATTACACACATTTGTCTGAAATCTTTCGTTTTGGTTCGCTGATTTCCGGCATAGGTGTTCTCATGGGGATATTGCTGGCCTTTCAAGTATCCAATCCTATTATTAAGCCAATCCAGCGCCTGACAGATGTTACGAAAAAACTGGCTAGAGGAGATCTTACTGTTAAAGCGTCTGTAAGTTCCAGAGATGAGATTGGTACTTTAGCAATAGCCTTTAACCAAATGGCTGAGGATTTAGCTCGTTCTAAAGAGGAAATATATCAATATAGCAAAACCCTTGAGCAAAAGGTAAAACAACGCACACAGGAATTGGAACTAAGCAACCAGGAGTTAAGGGAAATTCAAAATGAACTGATGGAAGCCAGCATGGCCAAGTCGGAATTTATGAGTATAGCATCGCATGAACTTCGTACACCACTGACAAGTGTATTGGGATACAGTGAGCTTCTTTTGACAAGAGATTTAACGGAAAGCCAGAAAAAGGAGTTTTTTGGCTTTATTAACGAGGAATCGGTGCTGCTGAGCAAGATTATAGATGACCTGCTTGATATCTCCCGGATAGAATCTCAAAAGGCTTTTGGATTTGTGAAAAAGCCGGTCAATTTGGCTGATATCTTATTGAAAGATACAAAATATTACTCCAGAGCGGAAATCGGCCGCCGCATTATTACAGATATGGAAGAAAATCTCCCCTTAGTAAATGCAGATGAAGAGAAGATTGGTCAGGTTATAAAAAATCTTATTGACAATGCAATTAAATATTCTCCAAGTGGCGATATTATAGCTAAGGCTTTTGTAAAAGATAATAAGGTATGGATTGCCATTCAGGACCATGGCATTGGGATATCGCAAAAGGACATTCCCCATGTTTTTGATAAATTCTTTCGGGTAAAGCAAAAAGAAACAGCTCATATTAGCGGTACCGGCCTTGGCCTGGCTATCGTAAAGTATATTGTAGAATTTCATGATGGTGAATTGGATATAAAAAGCAAATTGGGTGAGGGTACAACAATTGGTTTTGGACTTCCTGTTTTAAAAGATAGGGATTTAAATGAATAAGATATTAATTGTCGATGACGAGGAAAAAGTAAGAAAGCTGGTAGAAATCACGCTTTCAATAGGCAAGGTCGAGATTTTACAGGCATCATCAGGCGAGGAAGGCTTAAAAATAGCCAGAGAGACCAGGCCTGATATCATTTTGCTGGACGTAATGATGCCGGGCAGATTTGATGGCTTTGATGTATGCAAGCTTCTCAAAGAAGACCCCGCTACAAGAGATATTTATATCATCATGCTTACGGCTAAAGGACAAAAAGCTGACAAAGAAAAAGGGTTTGCGTCAGGTGCTGATGATTATTTTGTAAAACCATTTAGCCCTATGGAGTTAATGGAGAAAATAGACAAAGTACTATCCTAACTGGTGGAGTAGTCGAGTAGTCAAGTGGTGGAGTAGTTGGCCAATTCCCCACTCGACTACTCGACTACTCGACTAATTATAAGGAGAAAAGAGCTTTTGCAAAAGTTATGGCTTGGCACGATCCTGGTTTTAATTGGCCTTGGTATTTATAGCCTATATGGTTATCTTCGCTTGGAATCGCCGCCTATCGAAGAAGAAATAGATTTAAGTCCATTGCCGACCGCACAATTTGTTTCTGCTCCCGGAGTAAACCCCAATGAAATAGTAATCGGTTCATCTTTGGCTCTTGGAGGACATGCCAGCTTTTTGGGGACTCAATACCTGCACGGTGCAATGTGCTTGATAAACCACATAAACAGTGAGGGCGGCATCCACATGCGCAAGATTAGGCTTATTGCCTATGATGATGAATATGATCCTCCACGTTGTGTAGCCAATACAAAAAAGTTAATCGATAATGACAAGGTATTTTGTCTCTTCTGTTATGTTGGGACACCAACCAGCGTAAAGATTATAGACATTGTGGAAGAAAACAAGATCCCGCTTCTGGGTCTCTTCACCGGTGCAGATAAACTTCGCTTTCCTTTTAGACATTATATCTTTAATGTCCGATCATCTTACTACCACGAAACCCAGGCCGTTGTCCGCTACTTTATTGAAAAAAAGGGCCTGAGCCGTATTGCAGTATTCTATCAATATGATGACTATGGTTTTGACGGTCTTAAGGGCACACAGATTGCCTTGCAAAAATATAATCTTTTTCCGGTAACTACCGGGAGTTTTGAACGTGGAACCTTAGAGATTAAGGAAGCTCTTGATAAAATCCAGTCGTCTAAGGCAGAAGCAGTTGTCATGATAGGTACCTATAGCCCATGTGCCAAGTTTATTAAAGAGGCGAGAGCGATGGGATATAATCCTTTGTTCCATAATGTTTCTTTTGTGGGAGCAGATAAACTTGTCCAGGAACTTGGTGATGCTGGTGAGGGAGTTTTGATAACTCAAGTTGTACCACCACCTACCGAACGGATTCTTTTGCCTGCCACTGATCAATATTGTCGTTTATTAACGAAATATTATCCACAGGATAAACCAAACTTTGTAAGTTTTGAGGGCTTTATTAATGCTAAAATTTTGATTGAAGCTTTAAGACGGGCAGGACGTGATATATCTCGGGAAAGTTTTATCAGGGCGCTGGAGTCTATCAGAGAACACTACGTTGGAATTGGAGCCTCTATTAATTTTGGACCGCGAGATCATCAAGGAATGGATGATGTTTACCTGACTCAGGTCAAAAACGGGCAGTTGCAGCTTTTACTTTACAAATAGTTGAAGAAGGGAAAAATAAAACAGGGTATTGCCATTCTTAAGACAATACCCTGTTTTGTTTTTTAACTAATCTTTAACTAAGTCTGGTTTTAATGACCACCGCCAGCGCCAAACAGTGCTGCAATTGCACCTGCCTGAGGGTGGGCATAGATAAGAATCAGAGCAATAACCAGAGCATAAATACACAGTGACTCAATCATAGCGAGACCGATCAGCAGGGTAACTGTTACTTTACCTGAAGATTCAGGATTTCTTGCAATACCTTCAACTGCAGATTTCAGACCAATACCTTGTGCGATACCGCAACCAAAAGCTGCTACAGCAATCCCAAAACCAGCAGCAGTAACACTCGCGATAAAGAATTGTAATGCTTGTTCACCCATAAAACTCTACCTCCTTTTTAAGATTTTTTTATTTTGCTTCTTCCATTATCCCATTATTTAATAACAAACAAAATGCTTATAATTGTTATAATTTTTTAATGCGCATGTTCCATTGCGCCGGTAAAATACATGATTGAAAGTAAAAAGAAGACAAATGCCTGAACTAAAGAGACAAATATGCCAAGCGCCATGATCGGCAGGGGAGCAAAGAAAAGGCCGGCAAGTCCAAAAAGAATACCCAGAACCAGTTCATGACCCATCATATTACCGAAAAGCCTGAAGGTAAGTGAGAGAATGCGTGCTAAATGACCTATTACTTCAATCGGAAAAATTATAGGAATCATCCACCATACAGGGCCAAGAAAATGTTTAATATATTTTGGTCCATGGTACTTAAGGCCGATAAGGTGAGTAAAAATAAACACGGGAAGCGCGCATGAAAGAGTTGTATTCAGACTGGCGGTTGGTGGAAAAAAGCCCGGTATAAGCCCTACAAGGTTACATACAAAAATATAGAGAAATACAGTTGCAGCTACAGGGAAAAGCCACCTGCCTTCTTCTCCTGTGACACTGATCATAAAGTCTTCCATACCGGAGAGAACAACTTCAAAAACGTTTTGTGCTTTTGAAGGAATCATGCTTATGCTTTTTGAAGCAATTATACCCAAAACTATAAGTATGGTCATAACAACCCACGAGTAAATTACATGTGGATTTCCGTGTGCAAAATGACCAAGCCCGATCATCTCAAAAAACTTAACAAAGAATAAATAGGGATGTACCACTTTAAATTGCCTCCTTTAAAAATAGTTTTTTTATTTCACATATAGTTGCAATCATTATACTTGCAACCACAACGGAAAGACCAATAAAAAGTCCTATCGGATCAACATATTGCTTTGCTATAAGGACAAATATTATAAATCCGCTTACAATAAAACGGACATAATATTTGGCTAAAATAACGTTGTGCGAAGCTGAATGCGGGGTCCTGAAAGCCTTTTTAAGGGTTATGGAAAGCATATGGAAGTTTATTGTAACAATCAGTCCTCCAAATATGATTCCCTTAGCAAAATTCGGTGTAGTAATTAAAAAGCCGGCAATACTGACAATAGAGAACAGAATCCAATTTGTAATTGTAATAAACTTTATTAGACGTTGTTCGATAACCACTGTTTCAATCTTTCTTTCAGAATTTCCTGCTCTTTTTTATTGCAAGTCCTATGTTTCTATAACCTGCTGCAATTCCCAAACAAAGGAATATAAGCATAAACCAAGGCGATGTGTTATATCGCTTGTCAATATAGAGACCTATGGCAAGTCCAATAAAAATTGAAAGAGCTACGGACAAACCAATACTGCTATAAAATGCAAGCTCTTTCCAAGACTCTCTTGATTCTTTTTTCATGGTTGTGAAGCCTTATCACTGAGTATTAGATAGGCTTAAATCAAACCATATGGGATTTAGCCTTCTAACACAGGATTATAATCAAGTCAATGTAAAAATATGTTTAGAGATTAAAATTAATTGCCCTTGTATCAAAAACCGGTCCGTCCAGACATGTATGCAGATATTTTTCTGGTGTTTTTTTGCTTTCAACAGCACAGCCAAGGCAGGCGCCAATACCACAAGCCATTATTGTTTCAATTGAAACCCGGCATGGTATTGAATGTATTTCCGATATAAACGCAAGAGATTTCAGCATAGCTGTGGGGCCGCAGCCATAAATAATATCAGGACGATTTTCCTTAATTGATGTTTCAAAAATATCAGTAACAAGTCCTTTTCTGCCCGCGCTTCCATCTTCTGTCGTAATGAGAACCTTCATCCCCAGTCTTAAAAAGTCATCTTTGCATAACAAATCATGCTTTGATCTGCTTCCCAGAAATACTATACATTTTGAGAGGTCAGTGTTTTTTTGCAGGTATGAAGCCAAAAAGAGCATTGGGGCAACTCCTACCCCGCCTGCAACGATAAAGACATTATTATAATTATCCGAAGTTATAAAGCCATTACCTAAAGGACCTATAATATCTATAATATCATCTTTTACGCACATTGACAGCTTTTTAGTGCATTTCCCAACCACTTTGTAAAGTACTTCAATTCCCTTTAAGGCGCCATCCTTTGATATAAGTCTGTGTATGGAAAAAGGGCGACGAAGAAGGGGATTAATCTGGTCTGGAAAGCCAAGCATTATAAATTGTCCTGGTTTTGCGTCTGAGTATTGACTGTGACATTTAAAACCAATTCTGTAATAAGAAGGACTTATCTCGTTGTTCCACAAAATTTTAACTTTTTCCTGAATCATAATATTAACTTGCGATAATTATTTTAGCCCGATAACGGCGGCAAATCTTCCAGTAGTACCTTCTCCACGAAAGGAAAAAAAGAGATCAGTATTGCACTTAGTACAGATATCGCTTGAATGTATATTTTTGATTAACAGACCGGCATCAAGAAGCTGGTCACGACTTAGTGCCCAGAAATCGAAAAGATTATCATTGTTTTTATATTTCCATAAGTTAGATGGAATTTCTTTTTTATAGTTAACAAATTCTGCGCAACATGGCCCAAGAGAGGGGCCTATGCCTGCAATGATATTTTTTGGCTTGCAGCCAAACCTTTTTTCCATTTTTTCTATCGTCTTACCAGTTATATTTTTTATACTGCCGCGCCAGCCTGAGTGAACATTTGCGACCACATTCCGTGCAGGATCATATAGAAGCAATGATTGGCAGTCCGCAACCTGCACTACAAGGTACTTGCTTAAAATATCAGTTATCATTGCATCCCCTGCAAAAGGGACATTACTGCGGACTTTGTTGTTTTTTGCTAAAATAATAATTTGAGTTCCATGTCTTTGCTTTGCATAGACGAATTCTTTCCCATTGATGCATCTGCATAAAATATTTCTGTTCTGCTCCACAATTCCGGGATGGTCTCCTACCTCAAAACTGACATTCAGGCTTTTATATGGCTCTTTGCTATAACCGCATTTTCTTGTAAAGATTCCATGCCGGATTTCAGAAAAGCCTGCAAGATTGGGAAACTGAAAAAATAAAATACCGTTTTTATCATTTAAGAGCACATCATGAGTCCTTTTTCGAGACCTTTGCAAAACGCCCCCTTTTGCCCAATTAGCGCTATAAAGCTTCACTAAAGTGCCGGCGTCAGACTCAAATTTTAAGCCTCGAAATACTCAATGTATTCCTGCATTTAAAATTTTCGCCTTCCTTGAACTTGAACAAAATTGAACATTTTTCAAAGGTCTCTTTTCATTGATACATTTTTAAGATCTTTTGTATGATTGAGGATGTTGAGATTTCGGGAACAAGCGGTATTCTTACAACCTGACCTCCATTGTTTTTTACAAAGTCAGCTCCAATTATTTTGTCTTCCGGCCAGTCGGCACCTTTTACCAGGACATCCGGCTTTATTGCCTGAATAAGTTTTAAAGGATCCGCCTCATCAAAAATAGTAACATAATCCACGCACCACAGGCCGGCAAGAACTTCAGCTCTTTGATCCTCACATATAATCGGCTTTTTTTCTCCTTTTATAGTGTTAACGGATTTGTCGGAATTTAAGCCGACTACAAGGATTTCCCCTTTTGCTTTTGCTGCAGCAAGGTAACGTACATGCCCCACGTGCATAATATCAAAGCATCCGTTTGTAAAAACGATTTTTTTGCCCTGTTTGCGAAATCGGCTTAATTTTTCCAATAAATCTTTAAGTATTATATGTTTAGACATTGTATGCATGTAACGGTTCACGGTTCACGGTTGATCAAAACATAAAACTGTTACCCTTTAAGCAAGGGATCTTATCTCTAAATTCTGTTATCTTGTAAAGGTTTATCTCAGCTACTGAAGCGCATTCTCCTTCTTCAGCCATTGAAAGGATTTCACCAGTTGGTGAAATAATCTGAGAGTGGCCGCCAAATTCAATGCCCTTTTCCTTCCCGCATCTGTTAGTGGCTATAATAAAAATTTGATTTTCAATAGCTCTTGCTTGCGATAAAATATCCCAGTGCCTGATCCTGTTTAATGGCCACTGTGCCGATATTATAACTACAATGGCGCCTTTAAGGGTAATTGATCTGCATAACGCTGGAAATCTTAAATCATAACATATCATTAAGCCAACGGGACAGATAGAAGTGTTGCACACTACAGCTCTGTTCCCTGCAGAAAAATAGCTATCTTCTTCAGTAATGGGGAAAAGATGAATTTTCCTGTATGATCCAGCTATATTGCCATTGGAGTCAATAAGATAACTTGTATTGAAAATGTCTTTTCCTGAAGCCTCCGGCAAAGAACCGGCTATAATCATATTGTATTTGGATGCTGTTTTTGAGAGTGTATCAATAATAAATGGTGTTTGTTCGGCATGATCGAGCAGCATCTGATTATCAAATCCGCAAGACCACATTTCCGGAAGCGCTACCATATTAACATTGCGGTCTCCTAAAATATGTAACCATTCGGTAACTTTTGCGAGATTTGATTCAATATCTCCAAGCTTGATATCAAATTGAAAGGTTCCTGCCTTAAAAATTTTATTATTCATTTATAGTTACATGCTCCGTGCAAGTGTAAGCACATCAACACTTTCGGCTCCTCCATTTAATAGAACCCTTGTGCATTCATTTGCCGTTGCTCCTGTTGTGTAAACATCGTCAATAAGAAGTATACTTTTCCCGGTAATTTTTGATGAATCACCTATGCTGAAGGCGTTTTTGATGTTTGCCAGGCGTTGCTTTCGATCAAGGCCGGTCTGGGGTTCCGTCTGTTTATTTTTTATAAGGGCATTTTTTTCGATTTTTGAATATGACAGCTCGATATTAAAGGCATTGGCACAGAAAAGCCAATCTCTGATTAAAAGATAAGCCTGATTAAAGCCTCGTTTTCTGAAACGTTTAATATGAAGCGGGACAGGAACAATAAGATCAATTCTTTTTTTATCCCAATATGTTATGAAAGCAAAAAATAGAAGCATGCCAAGTGGTCGCGCTAACTGGATTTTACCTTTATACTTTAAGCGCTGTATGGTTTTCATGAGTGTTCCTTCATAGACACCTACTGCACGTGCTGTTCTGAATTTCTTCGGAGACTTTATGCATTCCCCGCAAACATGATCATCACCGATGCGGCTTTTAAACTTAATGCCGCATATGCAGCAGAAGGGGGATTCAACAGGCACAAAACTTGAAGAGCAGGCAGGGCATAAAAAGGGAAGCATCAATTTATTAAAGGTATTTTTTTTTTGATAAGCTGACATTGATTCATCATTAAAGATTTTAACAGGCAAATTGTAACCTTTATACATTGCAGGCTGGAAAAAAGATCCGCAGACAAGACATTTTGATGGCAATATAGCTTCTATCAAGGCGCTTGCCATCCAAGAGGCCTTTGAAAAATACTCCCTTTTGTCCGATTTCTGCATCAGGCTCAAATTTTAATCCTCAAAATATTCAATATATTCCTCCGGTTAAAATTCTCACCTTCCTTGAACTCGAACAAAATTGAGCATTTTTCAAAGGCCTCATCCATAAGATTTGCTGATACCATATCCACTATATTATTTCATCTTTTCAATTATTTTATTAGCGAATTCGGAGCATTTTATTGTTTTTGCACCTTCTATCTGACGGGCAAGATCATATGTAACCGTACCGTCTTTAATGGTGGACTTAATACCATCTCTTATTAATGCCGATGCTTCTTTCCAGCCCATATAATCAAGCATCATTGCTCCGGAGAGGATTAAGGAGCATGGATTTACCTTGTCTTGACCTGCATATTTGGGTGCTGTGCCGTGCGTTGCCTCAAAAACCGAGCATTTATCGCCGATATTTGCACCTGGAGCCATACCAAGGCCGCCCACCTGAGCTGCTATAGCATCTGAAATATAGTCTCCATTCAAATTCGGAGTGGCGATTACCTGGTACTCTTCAGGCCTGAGAAGTACCTGCTGAAACATCATATCAGCGATTCTGTCTTTTATGACAACTTTTCCTTCCGGCAACTTACCGTTATACTTATCAAAAAGTTCGTTTTCAGTAATGGTCTTTTCATCAAATCGTTCTTTTGCAACTTCATATCCCCATTGACAGAAAGCTCCTTCTGTAAATTTCATTATATTGCCTTTGTGCATCAGAGTAACGCTCGACAGGCTGTTATCAATAGCATATGAAATGGCTTTTGCTACAAGCCGCTTTGTATTTTTTTCACTTATGGGTTTTATGCCTATACCTGAATCTTTTGGCAAAGAAATACCCATTTTGTCTTTAAGAAAGGAAATTATGCTGATCGCTCCGTCACTTCCTGATTGCCATTCAATGCCCGCGTATACATCTTCAGTGTTTTCCCGGAAGACGATCATGTCAACCTTCTCTGGATTTTTCATGGGACTTGGAACGTAGTCTATGTATTTTACCGGACGGACGCATGCATAAAGATCCAGTTCCTGTCTTATCGTAACATTCAGGCTTCTTATTCCTTTTCCTACCGGGGTTGTCAGGGGACCTTTTATAGCTATTACGTGTTCACGTATTGCATCGAGAGTTTCAGAAGGGAGCCATTCGCCCTTTTTTTTATACGCTTTTTCGCCGGCGTAAACCTCGAGCCAGCATATTTTTTTATTTTCATCGTAAGCTGCCTGGACTGAGCTGTCTATCACCATGCTTGCTGCGCGCCATATGTCAGGGCCTATCCCGTCTCCTTCAATATAGGCAATTATAGGGAAGTCAGGAATATTTAAGCTTCCATCATTATTTATTGTTATTTTTTTCATGTTTACCATCAACCTGCATTCCTTTCGATATTGGTTGAGTGGTCGAGTGGTTGACTACTTGACTACTCGACTACTTGACTACTTACATGCCTTTGTGGCTGAAACTGTTACCTTTTGTATAGTTTCGTTGTTTGAATACTTCATACATTACAACTGCCGCTGCAACAGAGGCGTTCAGGGAATTTATTTTTTCTATCTGTGGTATTGAAATCAAAATATCACATTGTTTTTTGACAAGGCTGCGCATGCCCTTACCTTCTCCGCCAATAACGATGCCGAGCGAGCCTGAAAAATCACAGGAAAAAACGTCTTTATCTGCATTTTTGTCCATTCCGAAAATCCACAAACCTTTATTCTTCAATATCTTTATTGTGGTTACGATGTTTGTAACACGTATAACATTAACATGCTCAAGCGCTCCGGCAGATGTTTTGGAGACCGCTGGCGTGGGCAAGGCTGATCTGTCTTTTGTAATTATTACTCCGTCAACTCCGACGCAAAGAGCTGTTCTAATTATAGCGCCGAGGTTATGCGGATCTACCAGATTGTCTAACAAGAAAAACAACCAATTTACATCAGAAGGCCTATGCTTATCAATAATATCATTGAGTCCAACAAAGGGATATGAACTTACCTTTGCTCCAATTCCCTGATGCAGATCGGTTTTGGTTAAATATTTAAGTTGAGAGAGCTCTATCTTTTTAACAGATATCTTTTTGGATTCAGCTATTGCCAGCAATTTTTCAAATGGCTTTGGTATTTTGTCTTTTGCAATATATATCTCAAAAAAAATTCTCCTGCCAGCCTTGAGAGCTTCAAAAACAGGATGAAAACCATATAGTATTTCTGTTTTCAAATTATTAACTTTAGACCTCGTTAAGCAAATATCTCAAGTTTCGCACCCACTAATTCCTATGAACCTTCTATGGCAGAGCAGGTATTAGATAGTTTTTTTAAAAGAGCAAAATAATATGATTGATATTCTAAACCACTATCCCTTGGGATTTGAGCAGGACAGGCACATAGAAGGTTTTTCACCAGGGATAAAATGCCGTGCATGTCTCGCTCCTTACAAACTGACCTGCCCGCAATGCTTCGCAACGCGAGGCGGGCGGGGTGGGTATGGTGCCGTTGCCAAAGCCAGAGTGAACATATTTTGCTTTTTTAAAAAACTATCTAATACCTGCCCTTTAAAGCTTTTGTTGTATAGAGGTGTGCGAAACTTGAGTACGGTATTTTTCTACAATGGATATTAGATCAGCAACAGCAACCGATAAGTTATCATTGATAACTACATGGCGGTAGAAATCTTTGTTTTCCATTTCTTTATTTGCAACTTCGATACGCCTTGAAATTACATGTTTGCTGTCAGTCCCTCTTGATTCAAGGCGTAATTTAAGGATATCTAATGAGGGTGGCATAATGAAAATAGTTATACTATCATGGTATCTATCAAGAATTTGTAATGTGCCCTGAAAATCAATGTCAAGGAGTATGTCACTTCCAGAGGCTAAGCCCTTATCAATAAATTCCGATGAAGTACCGTAATAATTACCATAAACTTTTGCCCACTCTGCCCATTTGCCGTTTTTTATTCTATTTTTAAAATCGTCTTCTGTTATGAAGTAATAGTCGATTTCATTCTGTTCTCCCTTCCTGGGCTTTCTCGTCGTGTATGACACAGAATAAAGCATGTCCGGAATCCGGTCGAGAACAGCTTTGCAAAGGGTTGTTTTGCCTGCCCCTGATGGTGCCGTTATGATAAAGAGATTGCCATTATGGGAAAGCTTTTCTTTATGGTTTAAACAAGATGGGCTAATTTCCTGATCATTCATGACAAGTTATTCTGAGTCCTTAAGAATAGCATAACGCTGCGACATTGTTTCTGCCTGTATAGCCGAAAGCACAACATGATTACTGTCCATGATAATCATGGCGCGGGTTTTACGCCCATGGGTTGCGTCTACAAGGCGCTTATTATCTTTAGCTTCATCTCTAAGGCGCTTCATTGGAGCAGAATTGGGTTGTACAATAGCTACAATTCGATCAGCAACTACAGTACTCCCAAAACCAATATTCAACAGCTTTTGTTTCATTTTCCCTCCCTTTTTACGAGACCTTTGAAAAACGTCCCCTTTTGTCTCCCGCCATCGGCGGGACGTCATGCTCAAATTTTGGCACGTAGTGAAGCTTTAGCGCTATCCTCGAAATACTACGAGTATTCCTGCGGTTAAAATTTTCGCTTTCCTTGACCTCAAACAAAATTGAACATTTTTCAAAGGTCTCTTTGCTATTCGATATTTTGAACTTGTTCTCGAATTTTTTCAAGCTCGGATTTAACGGCTACAATTATATGTGACACATTTGAATTTCCTGCCTTTGATCCCATTGTATTAAATTCCCTGCCGAATTCCTGGAGCAGAAAATTCAGCTTTCTTCCAGCGGATTCCTCAGAGTCCATAATAGCTCTAAATTCTTTTATATGGCTTTCGACTCTTACTGTTTCTTCGGAAATATCGCTTCTATCTGCAAGAAAAGCCGCTTCCTGTGCAATCCTTGCAGGGTCAATATCAATCATGCCCTGAGTTAATGTATTTATGCGTTTCTTCAGTCGTTCCTGATAATGAGATAATAAATTTTCAGACTCCTTTTTTATTTGACCGACACTTTTTTCAATAAAGCCAAGTCGATCAATAAAATCCTTAGCAATAAAATCTCCTTCCTTTTTCCTCATAGCATTAAGGTCATCAAGAGCTATATCTAAGCAGGTTTTTATACTATCCCAACATTTATCCATATTTTTGCTGGTTTCAACAGACTTAACAACTCCGCCTGCGTTCACCAGAAGATCCAGGGAGATATCGGTGTTTATGTTGAACTTGGTTTTAAGTTTGGAAAGAGCTTTAATGTATGCCAGAGCTTTCGGTTCATCTATATCAAAAACATATGCGTTTTCGCAACCATCTATTATCTGCAGGTTAATTTCTATACGGCCTCGTGGTATGTCGGCAGAAATCATACTTTTAATTTTATCTTCCAGGCAAAGATAACCATGAGGTGCTCGCAGAGATATATCGAGATATTTGCTGTTATAGGATCGAATTTCTACGGAGACAGTTAATTGATCTTTTGTGCCTTCCGAACTAGCATATGCGGTCATGCTTTTCATTATTTTTTGTTCCTATTAAAATTCAACCTAATGTCCTGTCATCTATATAATGTCGCAAAGATGACCGTCATTCCCACGAAGGTGGGAATGACGAGTGTCTGATACGATATTCCACGCATGACACGACACTAAATTGCAGTTTGCATTTTTAAATCAACAACATATTTATTCCGTACCATTTCAAGATAAGTAAGCATGTTTTTTTCAGCATAGTCAGGGTAGGTCCATGGTAATTTTCTAAACGATCCTTTTTGATAGATCAGGGTAAGATCTGCAAAAATTCCCATACCTATATAAATTCTGTGCGTATAGTTTTTGCCCGTTGCGAGGACAAAACGTTCGTGAAGCATATAGCCTGGATCAATGTTGACTAGACGTTTGTTATTTTTTGAATATTTTTTTTCTATTTTGTTTGTAATGATTTTTATTTCCGGCAGAGCACTCTGTTTAACAAGAGATTTAAATGCAAGAACTCGTCTGAAAAGTGGAGAGCCCATTTCAGGTTCGTAATAGCTGGTATAGTTAAAGGGCAGCCACGAACTAACCATGTCAATAGAGCCAATTTTTTCAACAAGTTGTGTTGTAACTGGAACAATAAGACTCTTTTCTTTCATAAAGAGCCCTATAACAAGCTTAGCGGGTTTAGGGCTTTGGGGTATACTCATATGTTTATAAAATTGAAGAACTCTATAGCAAGCTACAGGGAATCTTCGACCGTAAGGAAGTTAGCCATTTTTAGATTTGCTCGCTAACCCCGCAGCAAGCTACGGGGAATGCACTCGCTATTGCGGTTCAAGAATCGATGCTTTTTGCCTCATCAATGAGCATAATAGGGATATCATCTCTTATTTCATATAAAAGTTTACAATTATCACATATAAGCCCGTTATTTGTATCGTTAATATATATACCGCCTTTACACTTTGGACATGCAAGTATATTGAGAAGTTCTTCACTTAAAGCCATGATTGCCCACCTTAATAGTTTACAATTGGGTTTATGTAGATAACTCTATTAAAGAATAAGAACAATTAAGAACAAGAAATTGATGAGGCTAATTTCCCCCACAAAAGAATAAAACTGTTTTTATTAATATTTTTATAACAGATATTAAAAAAATTGCCAAGTAGGGATAATATATCAATCAATTCTTATTCATAGATTTATTTTATAAGTTGTTTTAAGCTGTTATATCAATTTCCTCCTGAAGAATTTTACTTACAGTCTTTATATTTTCAGGACGGTCAACACTTATACTTCTGTAATTTGTTATTACAACATATATCGGGATTCCGTTTTCAAGCAGACGCAGCTGCTCAAGTTTTTCAATGCCCTCAAGACGGCTCTGACCAAGAATAACAAATTGTTTCAAAATTTTCATGCGAAATGCATACAAACCTATGTGCCCATGCAGTTCGTCCCCCTTACCATCTCGGCTTATAGGCATGGGAGAGCGAGAAAAATACAAGGCTTTGTAATCTTTTGCAAAAACTACTTTTACAAGATCAGGATTCTCAGCTTCCTTTGTATTAATTTTTCTTGCAAGAGTTGTCACATTCACGTCATGTGATTTAAAAGGTTGAACGAGCTCGCTAAGCATAGCAGGAGCAAGTGCGGGTTCATCTCCCTGCATGTTAACAACAACTGCATTTTCTGGGCACATTGAGTATTTCTGCTGCTTCCAGTACCCGGTCGGTTCCGCTTATATGGTCTTTCCGTGTCATAACGAATGGCACATCCAGTTTTTTTGCGCTTGAGGCTATCCGGTCATCATCTGTGGCCAGTACGACTTGAGATAGCTCAGGACAACGCCTTGCACGTTCATAAACATGCCAGAACATTGGTTTGCCAAGTATCTTGGCCAGCGGTTTCCCATTAAATCGCCTTGAAGCATAACGTGCAGGGATTATGCCATAAAATTTTGGAAGTTTATTCATTTCAGGAAAGTTCCTTATATTTTATATTTAAAATTTCTTTAATAATAGTGCATAGTTGGGCTGTACCACCCTGATGACTTTTTAGATATAAGAGGGCTTTTTTACGTACATCTTCATGCAAGGCCGGCTTTTTTGTGTCTTCTATCAGAGTATCGGCAACCTGTTTCCAGTCCGAAGCAATACGAACAAGTCCCTGGTTTACTATTTCATTACCTGCCCAGTCAAAGTTATCCCAGTAGGGGCCGATAACAGGGATAACTCCGCTGGTTAAAGCTTCCAGAAAATTTTGTCCCCCTAAAGGCGCAAGACTTCCGCCTACAAAAGCAGCTTTTGAATGACTGTATGCAAAATTCAGCTCACCAAATATATCCCATAAAATAACTGTGCCGGGCCGAACATGAGTCTTTGCATTTGAGCGCAATATAAAAGGAATTTTCAGGCGGTTTAAGGCATTTTCCCAGAATTTTATTCTTTGCAGATGCCTTGGGAATAGACCAATAACAATATCAGGCTGCCTTTTTAGTATCTCGAGGATAATCTTTTCAACTTTTGTTTCCTCATCACGTCCTACAGAACCCAGAATTATTAAGTTCGTGTCAGGTGTTATAATAGTTTCAATGGGGTCTGCTTTGTGGGGCAGGTTTTCTGTGTAGCCTAAACGGTCAAATTTTATATTCGGCATAACATTTACGTTTTTAGAACCGAATAATTCGGCAAATCGATCCGCATCCTTTTCCGAGATGGCAAAAATTTTATCTGGCCTTAGCGAGTACCATAATGAAGGCCAAACAAGATATCTCTTTAAACTTTTTTCAGTTATTCTTCCATTTATGATAATTATGGTGCAACCATATTGTTTCAGTGAGTAGAGGAGGCCCGGCCAGATTTCAGATTCCAAAAGAATCATTATTTTAGGGCGGACCTGCTTTACAGCTTTTTTCATAATGGACGGCTTGTCAAAAGGGAAGTACGCCACAGATATGCTTATTTCTTTGCGTTCCTTGAGAATATCTACAATTGATCGTTCGAGGATTTCTAATCCCTGTTTAGTATTGGTGGTTATTAAAACCCTGGTTGGAAATTCAGGCTTTAAATTTTTTATCAGTTCAATTGCAAGGTAGGCTTCGCCGACTGATGCGGCCTGAATCCACAGATCCGCCTCGGGCAACTTTTTGTTTAGTATCCTCTGTTCATATCCTTCGGCAAGACGTTTGTTTATACTAAGCGTTGGTATAACTATTTTCCAGATAAAATTATAAAGACCCAAAGAAGCTTTTATTGCTAATTTATTCGAAATGGGCTTTTCTCCTGTTTGAATATTTATGGTTTTCTTTTGTGACCTAAAATCAATATAATTTTCGATACAGAGAATCAACTATAAAACAAATATCATAATGTCAATGCAGCAAGGCAGCTGGCAAAATAAACTTTTTCGGGAAACCATTAGAACTAATTTGTTGGTTTTTCAAAAAGTTCGTAACGCATTGCTCTTTTTCGTTTTTATTGACATGTATTATTGAAAGTAATAACCATCTTTACCTGCTAAGCTGTTCAACACTTTATGGAATTTACAACAGATTTCTTTATAATTTGTTCATTAGAAATACGCGTTAATAGCGCCAGAGTTTGGCGGGTGAAACTTGAATAACTTATTTTTAAAGGCCGAAATGTGAAAATTGCACTTGTATGTAAAAAATATTCTCTGCAAGAGGGTGGTCTTGAAAGATATACATATTTTTTAAGCCGAGAATTAATTCGCGCTGGCCACGAGGTCCATATCTTTGCCAATATCTGGCAGGAGGAACCAGGTGCCATTATTCATCGTGTGCCGGTGGTTCGCCTGTCTTCTCCTGCTAAGAATCTCTCCTTTGCTTTTTTTGCAAATCGGGCTCTATCTAAAATGAAATTCGACATAATTCACAGCATGGAGAGAATTTTTTATCAGGACATATTCAGGGTTTCAGATGGCATTAATCCTGTTCAGATGCAGCAAAAATACCCACATCCCGGAGTTCGTCTATTTAAAAGTTTATGCCCAAGACGGCTCGCTCTGAGTTACCTCGAACATAATATATTTGTGGATAAAGGTTGTAAGGTAGTAATGACTAATTCCGAGCTGGTTAAAAGAAATATTATTGAGCATTACAGAGTGGATCCTGAAAAGATAGTTGTAATTTACAATGGGGTCGATACATCGATCTTCAATCCAGCAGTAAAGGATAAATACAGAAAACCTTTAAGGGATAAGTACGGCATAAAAAAAGATGAAATAGTTCTTCTCTTTGTATCAAATGATTTTAAGTTAAAAAGGCTTAATTTGGTTTTAGAAGCCATGTCAGTTCTGAAAAATAATAGGATTAGGCTTTTTGTCATAGGGGCTGATAACCATAGAACATATTTAAGATGGGCTATTAACAATGGCTTGGATGAACGGGTTTTATTCCTTGGGTCCAAAAGAAATATAGAAAAATATTACGCTGCCAGCGACATATTTGTCTTGCCTACACTTTATGATGCCTTTGCAAATGTCTGCCTTGAAGCTATGGCCTGCGGCTTGCCTGTAATTACGACGGATTCCAATGGGGCAGCAGACCTTATCAGTGATAATGAAAATGGTTATATACTTAAAACACAAAAGGCTGATGAATTAGCGGCTAAAATAAAGGCGCTTGAACCATTATCAGAGAGATCCAGGATGGGAGATAATGCCGCCAATGAGGCAGCGTGTTTTACAATGGAAAAACATGTAACGAAAGTACTAAAGCTTTACGAAAGAGTCAGCTCTAAGGGGCAAGTATGAAGGACTTTTCTTCGCAGATTGAATGCATAAAAAAAGATCATCTGATATTTAATAAAGATTATCTGGGATTATTGGATGATATGCATTTTGATTCTTTTGAGTCTGTCTGGAAATACCAGGACGGCGAAATCATAAAAAAAATAAAAGTAAGGTCTGTAATACGTTTTGAAATGCAAAGCGATAGCGGCAAAAAATATTTTTATTTAAAACATCACAATACTAAATTTGTAGGGATAAAAAGAATTCTTGCTTTATTTTTTCCCAAACTGATTTCTTCAGAAGGAAAAAGAGAATTTGAAAATATATGCGACTTTCGTAAAGGAGGGATTGGAACAGTTTTGCCTGTTGCTGCCGGAGAAAGATTCGTTAAGCTTTTCTGGTTACAGTCTTTTCTCATAACAGAAGATTTTTCTCCCTTTATTTCTCTTGAGTATATGCTAAGAGACAATCCTGAATTTTTTATGGGAGAAAAAGGTTCTTACAGAAAAAGAAATTTGATTAACAGGATCGGTATTTTTGCCAGAAGGATGCATGAGAAAGGTTTCAATCACCGTGATTTCAATGCCACCCACATACTGCTTTATTATAAAGATAAATCCGATGCTCCCGATATAGCTCTTTTTGACCTTCAGAGGGTAGATAGAAGTCTCTTTTTTCGCTTTCGATGGATAGCTAAGAGCCTTGCAGAATTGAACTATACATTACCTGAGGGTATTTTTGACAAAAAAGATAGAATTCCCCTTTTATTATCTTACAAAGGTAAAAAAAAGCTTAATGCATGGGACTGGCTGCACTGGGTATGGATAAAGAGAAAAACAGCTCGAATTAAGAGGCACACTGAAAAGATGATGGCAAGAAGGAAAGAAAGAAGGCAAAGGGGATTGATTGAAAGATAAGCAAATCCTATTCATATCAAAAGGGGAAAACTCGGCATCCACTCGTTATAGAGCACTTTCCTATTTTGAATCCCTGAGATCTAACGGCTGGGAGCCATTACACATAACAGCTCACGGTATTCTCCCTCGCATTAAACTGCTTTGCATGGCTAACCATGCAGAAGTCGTAGTTATTCTTCGGAAGACCTTCAGCTTGCCGTTTCTGCGCCTGCTAAGGCTGTGCTCGAAAAATCTTGTATTCGACCTTGATGACGCAGTTTTTTGCAGGGGTGACGGAGAACCTTCGAAATCCCGTCAAATGAGCTTTGAGAAAGTAACAAGTATTTGCGAGCAGGTCTGGGCGGGAAATCTTTACCTTGCTGAAATGGCCGGGCGTTATAATGAATCCGTAAAGATAGTACCGACTTCACTGGATTATCGCAAATATCTGCTTGAGCCGGAGAAAAACTCTGATTATTTTGACCTTGTGTGGATTGGAAGCCGTTCCACACAGAAATATCTTAAGGAATGCCTTCCTGTCCTTGAATCTGTGGCTGAGAATATGCCCAACCTGCGCCTTAAAATTGTGGCTGATTTTGAGTTGCCGACCAAACGGCTGAAGACTCTCGCTGTGCCCTGGAGTGACGAAGTGGAGGCAGGGGCTTTGGCATCGGCTCATGTCGGCATTGCGCCCATGTCTGATGATTCCTGGACCAAAGGCAAATGTGGTCTTAAAGTATTGCAGTACATGGCTGCCGGTTTGCCCGTTGTTTCGTCTCCCGCAGGAGTTAATCGTGAAATCGTTCAGGAAGGCATTACTGGATTTCTTGCTGAAAACCCCGATGACTGGCGGAAAGCAATAGATAAACTATTCCGTGATCCTGCCCTTAGAGATACCATGGGAAAAGCAGGTCAAAAACGTGTTATTGATCATTTTTCTGTTGATGAGACCTTCAGAAAAATGTCTGAGTCTCTAAATTTTCTGGTGCAAAAGGACAATTAGATTGAACGAAGCAGGTCAACGTATTCCTAATACTGCGGTTGTTGTATCGACCTGGGTCGGCAATCCTTCTGATTACATTTGCAGTCTTGTTGATTCCTTGAAACGATATAATGCCGGAGTACGCTATGATCTTTACCTTTGCGCCAATGGCAAATCTTTTTTATTACCCAAAGATCTATCAAATATTTTTAAAAAGGTTCTTGTTCGTGAAAATACCGGTTTTAATCTTGGAGCCTGGGATTATGCGTGGCGGATTCTTTCTCAATACGACAATTACCTGTTTATGCAGGATGATTGCTATATAAAAAAAGATAACTGGCTTAAAGATTTTATTCAATGTTTTAATTCAATTGAAAAATGCGGGCTTGTAGGAGAATATTTAAACAAAAGCTGGGACATGCCATGGGCGGAACTGACCGGTGCTGATGGCAAGCATAAGGTTTCCAAGAAAAAGAGAGAACGGGCTGGATTCTATATTGAAACCCTGCGGAAATGGGGAATACCAAAGGGCGAAACAGCCAGCCATCTGACTTCTGTTGTTCATTTTACTTCGCGTAAAGTTTTGGAAGAAGTTGACGGATATATTATTGTTGATGATTACCATGAGGCCATTGCTGCTGAAATTGCTTTTTCAAAGAAGATTCAAAACAAAGGATATGAAATTGTACAGATCGGCAAGAAGCGTCACAGCAGAATAGGGCATCGTCAATGGATGCCGGATGGTTTTTTCCCAAGGCTGGCAAACAGCATAAAAAAAAGAACGGCTCTTTTAACAAATATTTGGAAAAAGTCTAACCCATACGGTGATTAGCCGTTCATCTGGTTTATTTCATAAAACGTAACTACTCAGGTTGTTGGGTTCAGGGTTCACGGTTGGTTACCATAAAACCTTATAATATTAAATAGTTAATGAGTTCGTAAAAACAACACACCACATATTGTATTCAATTAATCAAAATTATACTTCACCTTGTGTTTTTTCTTTACAAGCATCTATTTTCCTGCTAAAAATATATAAAATAATATGGACAAAATATGAGACCTTTGAAAAATGTTCAATTTTGTTCAAGTTCAAGGAAGGCGAAAATTTTAAATGCAGGAATACATTGAGTATTTCGAGGCTTAAAATTTGAGCCTGACGCCGAAATTGGGCAAAAGGGGGCGTTTTGCAAAGGTCTCAATATAAGAGGACAGTCTTATATGAAACTAAAAAAACTGGAAGTTACAGGATTTAAATCATTTTCTGAAAAATCCAGCATTGAATTTCCTGCCGGCATTTCTGCAGTTGTAGGGCCTAACGGTTGCGGAAAGAGCAATATTGTTGAC
>Ga0180732_1000157_pt1 | contig 66183 bp, 54 predicted proteins | sample KR11_01MetaG_FD_148674 | JGI IMG/M metagenome (GOLD analysis project Ga0180732, IMG submission 148674) | Groundwater microbial communities from the Olkiluoto Island deep subsurface site, Finland - KR11_0.1 MetaG | ecosystem: Environmental > Aquatic > Deep subsurface > Groundwater | place... | reverse complement strand
AGATCGCGTCCATTATCGCGTTAAACGGCCCCCAGGATTGCGTGCACGAAATTTGCGACACCTATCGCCAGCGGCGGGACACCCTGATTACCGGCTTGAGTCGGGCCGGATGGAATATTCCAAGCCCCAAGGGCACCATGTTTGTCTGGGCTAAAATACCGGACAAGTATCTGCACCTGCGATCGGTGGAATTCTGCAAATTTCTGATCAAGGAAGCCCAGGTTGCGGTTTCACCCGGTCTGGGTTTCGGGGAGTACGGGGACAACTATGTTCGTTTTGCCCTGATTGAAAACGACATGCGAATCAACCAAGCCATTCGGGGAATTCGAAAGGTTTTATAGAGCCTATATTCCCTATATTTTCATTTTCTTATGCGGAGGAACTTCATGAAACAGATCAATATCGGCCTTTTGGGTTTTGGAACCGTGGGAACCGGGGTTGCCAAGATCCTCATTGAGAACAGGGACATGATCGCTTCCAGAATCGGGGCTTTCCTGAACCTTAAAAGAATCGCCGATATTGATGTTACCTCCCGAAGGGATATTGAGCTGGAAAAAGGCATGCTGATTCCTGATGCCGGGGCCGTCATCCATGATCCGGAAATCGACATCATCGTTGAAATGATCGGCGGCAGAACCGTGGCAAAGCAGTTGATTCTGGATGCCATTGGAAACGGGAAACACATTGTTACAGCCAACAAAGCCCTCCTGGCCGATGGCGGGAATGAAGTCATTGCCGCAGCCCGGGCAAAAGGGGTGGATCTGGCCTATGAAGCCAGTGTGGGTGGCTGCATGCCCATCATCAAATCCCTTCGGGAATCCCTGGTGGGCAACCGGATTGAGTCCATGGTGGGAATTTTAAACGGCACCTGCAATTATATTCTTTCCAAAATATCCCAAGATGGCAGCTCTTTTCGCGAAGCCCTGGCTGAAGCCCAGGAAAACGGCTTTGCCGAAGCCGATCCCACCCTGGATGTGGAGGGCATGGACACGGCCCATAAACTGGCCATTCTCACCGCCCTGGCTTTTGGCACGGGCATCAATCTAAAAGACATTTTTGTGGAAGGCATTTCATCCATTTCCCCGCAGGACATCGATTTTGCCAGGGAGTTCGGATACTGCATCAAACTCCTGGCCATCGGCAAGGATATGGGAGACGCACTGGAAGCCAGGGTTCATCCCACCATGATTCCTTTTTCAAATCCCCTCTCCAACATCTCCGGGTCCCTGAACGCTGTGATCATTTCCGGAGATTGCGTGGGGGATATGATGCTCTATGGCCGTGGCGCAGGCATGATGCCCACCGCCAGCGCCGTGGTGGGGGATATCGCCGATATCGCCAGGAACATCATCACGGGCTCTTGTGGCCGGATTCCGGTTCTGGGCTTTCAGGCAGACCGGATAAAGGACAAGCCGGTTCTTCCCATTGATGAGCTGGTAACCCATTATTATTTCCGGTTTGCGGCCAAGGATCAGCCCAAGGTGTTGTCCAAGATTTCAGGCATCCTCGGGGATCATCATATCAGCATCAAATCGGTCCATCAGAAAGGGCGCGAAACCAGCGGTTCGGTCCCCATTGTCATGCTGACCCATCTCGCCAGGGAAATCGAGGTGTATAAGGCATTGAACGAAATCCAGGCCCTGGATGTGGTGACCGGAAAAACCGTTCTGATTCGTATTGAAGACCAAAATTACAACGATTAAAAATAAGAAAGTTAGGAGCAAACCGCATGCATATTGTCTGCTCAGACCTGGAAGGTGTTTTTATTCCTGAAATCTGGATTAATGTGGCCAAGAAGACCGGCATCGAAGAATTGAAACTCACCACAAGGGATATCCCGGATTATGATGTTCTCATGACCCGGCGCCTGCTGATCCTTAAAGAACATCATCTTAAAATCAAGGATATTACCGATGTCATCGCCTTCATGGACCCGCTTCCGGGGGCCTTGGAATTTTTAGACTGGCTGCGATCCATCACCCAGGTGATTGTAGTTTCAGATACTTTTGTCCAATTCGCCGGCCCCATGATGGAGAAGCTGGGCCGCCCCACCCTGTTCTGCCATTCCCTGGTCATTGAACCCGATGGCACAATCAGCGGGTACAAGTTAAGACAGCCGGACGGGAAGAAGAAAACCGCAGCAGCCCTAAAAAGCCTGAATTATAAAATTATTGCCGTGGGCGACTCGTATAATGACATCACCATGCTTAAAGAAGCGGATAAAGGCATTCTGTTCCGCCCCCCGGAGAATGTCATTGCCGATCATCCGGACCTGCCGGTTACCACAGAGTACAACCAGATAAAAGAAATGATCGAAAATTTCCTATCCTAGGGGCGGACCTGCGTGTCCGCCCGATTCAGGGCTACAACCATGAATGCGGAACACCCCCCCACCCTGCCCTTTCTGGAAATCCAACCCGAAGGGCTGATTATAACCATCTACGTTCAACCCAGATCTTCCAGGAATCAGATCACCGGCATCCATGGCCAGGCCCTGAAGGTGAAACTAACCGCCCCGCCCGTGGACGGTGCTGCCAATAAAATGTGCATTGAGTTTTTGTCAAAAGCCCTTCAGGTGCCTAAAACTTCAATTGATATGCTTTCCGGACAAACCGGCCGGAACAAACGACTACTGATCCGTACGGATGACCACGATACCCAATCCAGGCTATTTCAGCTGCTTGGCAAATATGCTGAAGCGACAAAATCTCCTTGACTTAACGGACCGAATGTTCTAAATATCCAAATCTTGATGCGGGGTGGAGCAGTCTGGTAGCTCGTCGGGCTCATAACCCGAAGGTCATCGGTTCAAATCCGGTCCCCGCTACCAAAACAACATTAAGGGTTTGGAAGAAATTCCAAACCCTTTTTTATTTGATCAAAATCCTTTGCCCCACACTATTCCCCACATAAAAACCCATTTTGAGAATTTTAAAATAAAATATCGGTCATGCTTTTTACCAAACAGGTAAATAGTTTTGTTTCGGGAATTTCCGTAAATAGGATTCTCATAAGGCTTTGGTGAGATTTGATCATTTTTCATGCAAGATTCAGGTGATAACCAATTTTCGCAATCGAAACATCTGTTATCAAATATTTTATTGACAGACAATAATACAAAACCTATATATATCCACCAAAAAAGCAAGCTCTTATAAATCAAGTTAATTTAACTGTGATACGCGTGCCGTGGAGGATTGTCTGCCTTGGTGGACTTTCCGACTGCCGAATAGCCTACTGATGTCCCCTTCGCAAGGCAGACGTGTCATTGAGCCATCAATACCAAGCTTCCAAAACCCAAACCATGTTTTTACAGGAAAGTCTTATTCAGATAATGGATCAGGGTCAAATTAAGTTCAATGAACGCTTGGTGTTTAAGTTTCCTTTTGGCTGAAGATATTTTTGAAAAACCTGTCAAGCTCGTCTTGATATGACCCCCTGACAATGCCTTAAAAAATCCCCTGCAATATGAAAGGGAAGATTACGGTTTCGGGTAAAATCTGTTTCAGAATTTCGATGAAGTGAATTTTTCTTTTTTTCAATTTTTCTATGGGTTGAACGAATCTTGTCATTAAAGAAAACTTGTCGGCTGAAATCCAAATCCTCTTTCGATGTCATCACCGATTTGATGCAAGCCTATTTCAAAGAACAGAAGCCAAATTTTGCCTGGATAGCATAAATTTACTTTCTATTCCCGTGAACGGTTACAAGCAGTTGTATCAACTTATACTGCCTATTAGAAATGATTGGGGGTGGCATCATTTTACTCATGGGAGTTATTGCCTACCCCGGAGTAAGCCAATAACTGCCTTTTCCGTTCAAACACTAAATAATACCTTTTAAAAGACATACTAAACACTTCATCTATTTTATGCAGCCGGAGAAGCGAATGAAGCGATTGCTCCACCAGTTATACGAAACTGACCAGGCCAGATGGAAATATTTTTGTAATGCACTTCTAATTTCACTGATACCAACTGTTATACTTGCCGTGATAGTTCTTCTCGTAATGCCTGGTAAAAGCCAACCAATCAAGATGCCAGTTATCTTTTTGTATTTTTGTTTAATTTTAATCGGTCCGTGGATAGAAACTGTTATGATGTGGCCTATTTTATCGTTGTTGAATAGGATAATGAGCAAGACCATTACAGTAGCCTTCGCTTCTGCGGTAGTATGGGCTCTAATACACTCCTTGTCCTCTCCGGCCAGGGGTTTAGTCCTTTGGTGGCCTTTTTTAGTATTTTCTATCTGCTTTATCGAATGGGAGAAAAAATCATTAAATAAGGCCATAGTCATAACAGCATATATCCATATGTATCATAATCTAATTGCGTTCGTTTTTATTATGCTTACTCAATATCTTGTCAGTCCATAGTTTATAATACGGTCACACCGCCATTTTTGGGCACGAGGGTTTTTTTGTGTAACATCCGGTCAAATAACGGATGAGATGATAAAGAATTATCTTGAACATCATTTTGAGCCAAAACCTCCGGATGATAATTTTAAGACTGATTCATGAAAAACGGGCCTTGGACCCGTATCCGTGCTTTCAGCACTTGGTTTTTAACCTTCCGACTTTAGTCGGTAGTTGTTTAGTTCTTCGGAAGAGATGGAACCCCCGTTTTGTCAGCCCTGATGATCGTCACTATGGCCGTGAGTTCAATATTCTGGCAAACCGCCGGTCTGTATATGAAAAAGCCCGTCGTCGCCATCCGAACCGATAGTCGCGACAAACACGTAACTGGAATCCGGTGCACTTGGTTATGCTTAACCCTGCCAAGGAAAAAGCTGCCCAAGAGTATTTTTTTAAAGAAGCAGCTTAATTGCGGATCAGATGACATCTATCTTGACACCCGCCGTTATGCTGAATGGTAAAAAACAGGAGATGAACAATGCTTGAACTCAAAATCCAGAATCTATCTAAGACCTATGAAAATGGCGTGGAGGCGTTAAAGAATATTGATCTTACCATTCCAACCGGCATGTTCGGTCTACTTGGCCCGAATGGCGCAGGCAAGTCTACTTTGATGCATACTATCGCAGCGCTTCAGGCGCCAGACCAGGGCAGTATCATGATGGGTGATCTGAACGTGCTTGAGCAAAAACAGGAGGTACGCAAAATATTGGGCTATTTACCCCAGGAATTTGGTTTGTATCCAACTATCACGGCAGAAGATATGCTAAACCATTTTGCATTATTAAAAGGGATTGGAAATAAAAATGAGCGCCGGGAAATGGTCGCTTATCTTCTTCATCAGACAGACCTGTATTGTCACCGCCACAAAAAACTGAAAGAATATTCCGGTGGTATGAAGCAACGGTTGGGTATTGCCCAGGCGCTTTTGGGCAACCCCAAGCTGATTGTTGTTGATGAGCCAACGGCCGGTCTGGATCTTGAAGGACGCAGCCATTTTCTAAACCTGTTTGGTGAGATCGGAGAGAATGTTATCGTTATTCTATCCACCCATATGGTTGAAGATGTTAAAGAATTATGCAGCCAAATGGCGATCATTTCCTTAGGAGAAGTCCTCTTAAAGGGTGAACCCACAAAAGCCATTGATGATTTGAAGGGAAAGATCTGGGAGAAAATCATCAATAAAGAAGACTGCGAGGATTATAAAAGGAACTATAAGGTCATATCCACAGCATTTGTGGCAGGCAAACCGGTTCTTCATGTTTTTTGCGATACAAGAAGACATAGGGGTCAGTTCTTCATTCTTCACACTTCATTTTGTCTGTCAAGAATGAAGAACTGACCCCTTTTCTTTTGAAGAACTGACCCCTTTTCTTTTAAATTCAATCATCTCCTCTTGGGACGCGGTTTCATTTCCTTGAGGCTACGGGTTCAAAACTTGATCAGTGATTATAAACTTTTAATCACTGATCAAGCTTGGAATCCATTAACAGAGAAGTTCTGAAAGGTGACACATGCTTATAGTGGAGAACCTCGCGCGCAGTTTCGGAGTAACCAAAGCAGTGGATGATTTATCCTTCTCGGTTCAGCCGGGGGAAATATTTGCACTTCTTGGGCCCAATGGCGCTGGAAAGACGACAACGATTCGCATGATTCTGGGCATGATCAAACCGGATAAGGGAAAAATCACTTTCAACGGCCATCCGGTGGCATTCGGAGATGTGGAATATAAGGCCGATATCGGGTATGTGCCGGAGACCAGCCATCTGTACGAAAACCTCAGAGGGGAAGAATACATAAAGTTCATCGGCAATCTGTATCATTTGGATCCTGACCGGGTGATGCAAACGGCGACACAGATGATGGCGCTGCTGGAGCTCAATCCCAATGGTTCACAGATCATCCGTGAATACTCCAAAGGAATGCGGCAGAAATTGATGATCATCACTGCGATATTGCATAACCCGTCCATGATTATTCTGGATGAACCCTTTTCAGGACTGGATGCAAATACAGTGTCGGTCCTGAAAGAGTTCTTACGGGCGGAAACCAGGCATGGCAAGGCGGTTGTTTTCTGTTCACATGTGCTGGACGTCGTTGAACGACTGGTTGATTGCATGCTGGTCATGAAAAATGGTCATGCGCTGGCCAAGGGTACGCCGTCAGAAATCATGAAGCAAGCCAATGCTCAGACATTGGATCAGGCGTTTAGTTTTCTGACCGGGGCCAAGAACATTACTGAACGTGCCGATCAAAATGCTCGCATCATCAATAGCCAATCGGATAGAGCTGCAAATGAATAGAAACCCATCAATCGATTTACGGCAGCTATACACTCTGGTCAAGAATGGCCTTTTGCGAGAATGGCGCGGGGAGTCTAATCCATTCTCTGTTCTCAGCAAAACAAGCAGTCTGTGGAGTCAGCTGATTATGATCGGCCTGAACATGGTCTTATCGGTTGCTCTGCTCTTTTTTTTCATCCGGATTAAATCGACGTTATTTTTGGCATTGGTTTTAAGTGGCGCCCTTTCCATGGCATTTGTCGGCATGCAAGTGCTTTTGGTATTCATCCATTCTTTGATTTCGCCGGATGATTATGAAATTATCGGACCGAGACCCGTATCATCAAAAACATTATATGTCGCAAAAGTTCTGCTGCTTTTTATTTTTACAGGGATCTTAACGGCCTCGCAGGCAATTATTCCGACCATAGTCGTAACCATTATTTATCAGAATCCCTGGCTGGTCCTTATTATCCCTGTTGTTTTTTTGATCTCGAACATTACCGGCGCATCGATTTTGATTGTGATGTATACGCTGGCATTGAAATTGATCAGTCAAAAACGACTGGAACTGTTCTTCGGCATCATTCCACTGGGGATGATGGTCATCTTCTATTCGATGTCGCTGCTTCTCAGTGATTTTGAGCAATTACTTAACCATACGGATACATCTGCATTATGGCTCAAGTTCCTTCCCACATACTGGCTGACAGGATGGTACCGTTTGATCTTTGACGGCTGGAGCTGGCCAACGGCAGTGGGAACAGCAGCAGTATATTTGTTTGCTTATTTTTTAGCGCGATCCGTACTCAAATATCTGTCTCCTGAATACGGTGAATATTTGTCGAGAACGCGAACGATCAAGGAGATTCAACCAAAGAGAAAAATACCGTCCGCCTTAACTCAATTATGGCACAGAATTACCGGCTTTGAAGATCGTGCGGTGGCCCTGTTAATAAAAGCTGAGTTTTCCCATGATAACCATTTCCGTCTCAATGTCCTCTGTTTTATTGCCATGGGGATTTTTGTCACACTTGATGATGGCGCGACATTTGTGGACCCGTTTATCGGCGGTACATTAAAAGAAAGGATGAGTGGTTTTTTTCTCTACTGGATGATGTTACTGCTACCTATGGTTATCTATGCAGAGGTTTTAAAATCAAACTCATGGCAGGGGGCATGGATTTTTCATGCGTCTCCCGCCAACAGGTTAAAGCTGGTAACCGCGACCAAACGATTGAGCATACTTTTCTTCTATTTACCGGCCTGTATCACCCTGGCGACGATCTTGTCATTTTTCTTTCATAATGTATGGCATGCCATTGCCCATAGCGTATTTATCTTTGTGATCGGATTGGTGGGAATGACATTGGCGATAATTTCCCGCACGCGGCTTCCGTTTGCCTCGGCACATGCGAACAGTGAATTCAGCACCGAGATAGCAATCATGATGGTGGCTTCATTCCCGCTGCTGGTTGTTCTGTTTTTCGGCTATGGTAGTATTACCGGATGGGCAATTATGACGTCTGTCGCATATATTTTATTCCGGTTGCTCGTATTATGGCAAAATAGCCGAATCAAATCAAAGGTCCGCCATTGGGAATTTATGCCCTGACTTGTGGATTGATGGTTTCCTTTATCTCCGGCAACTTTCCGCTTGGAGTATTATACTGAACGAAAAAACAACAGGAGTTAAACAACAATGCTTGAACTCAAAATCCAGAATCTATCCAAGACTTATGAAAATGGGGTGGAGGCGTTAAAGAATATTGATCTTACCATCTCAACCGGTATGTTCGGGCTTCTTGGCCCGAATGGCGCGGGAAAGTCCACGTTGATGCGTACTATCGCAACGCTTCAGGCGCCTGACCAGGGCAGTATCATGATGGGTGATCTGAACGTGCTTGAACAGAAACAAGAGGTCCGCAAAATATTGGGCTATTTACCCCAGGAGTTTGGATTGTATCCATCCATCACGGCTGAGGATATGCTGAATCATTTTGCGATATTAAAAGGGATTGGCGATCAACAGGAGCGCCGGGAGATGGTAGCTTACCTTCTTCATCAAACAGACTTATATGATCATCGCCAGAAAAAATTAAAGGGATATTCCGGCGGTATGAAGCAACGGTTGGGTATTGCCCAGGCGCTTTTAGGCAATCCCAAACTGATAATTGTTGATGAACCCACTGCGGGTTTGGATCTTGAAGGGCGAAGCCGTTTTCTCAACCTATTAGGAGAAATCGGGGAGAGTGTCATTGTTATCCTATCCACCCATATGGTTGAAGACGTTAAGGAATTATGCGGCCAAATGGCGATTATTGCCTCAGGAGAAGTCCTCTTAAATGGTGAGCCCGCAAAAGCGATTGATGCTTTAAAGGGGAAAATTTGGGAAAAAACAATAAATAAAGAAGATTTCAAGGATTACAAAGGGAAATATAAGGTCATCTCCACGGCCTTTGTGGCAGGCAAACCGGTTCTTCATGTTTTTTGCGATACCCAACCCGACGATGGGTTTAAGCCCATTGAGCCGGATCTGAAGGATGTGTATTTCTCACACATCAATAATGGTAGGACCGTAATTTGATTGGGCAGACACATAGGTCTGCCCCTACAGCGTTCTAACAATCGTAGCGGCGGACCTATGTGTCCACCCTAATAAGGGCCGATTCCGATTATGTTTGATCCTTAACCTTGATGTTTCCGGATTAATAACAATGGAAAAACGGAGAATACGACATGTTCCGGGAAATTTTATCATTCGAGCTGAAATACCATTTAAAGCGCCCGACAGTATACATTTTATTCGCTGTATTCTTTTTAATCTCCCTTGGAGTTTTAAGTTTTGCTTCAGTTAATATATATAGCCTTGGCGGCAATATGCACAAAAACTCGCCATATGTTGTTATTGCGATTTTATGGTTATTCACATTTATAAGTATGTTTCTTATTCCGGCATTTATTTCATCAAGTTTTATTCGCGATTATGAACTGAATACATTTTCATCTTTTTATACTGCTCCTGTTTCCAAGTTCGACTTCAGCATGGGCAGGTTTTGCGGCGGGCTGGTGATCTCTTTTATGATCATATCCGGGAGTATTTTAGGTTTGATGAGCGCTGAGTTCATGCCCTGGGTGGCGCCGGATAGACTTGGCCCATTTATGATGTCAACGTATATTCAAGCTATCGTACTATTTATACTTCCAAACCTGTTCATTATAGGGGCCATATGTTTTGCCTTATCCACATGGACACGAAGTATGCTTTATACCTATGTGGGAATTATATCTGTTGTTGTGATACATATTATTGCCGGTCATATAGCACAAAATTTAGAATACCAGCTCCTATCCGGTTTTCTTGATCCATTGGGTGGCGAAGCATTCAGCAGCATAACGAAATACTGGACCCCGGCCCAGAAAAATACTTGGATATTGCCCTATTCCGGAAGTATCTTATACAACCGAATTCTTTGGATTTCTCTATCGCTTATCCTGCTCTTTAATAGCTATATTCGCTTTCAATTTTCAGTGGAAAAACCATTATTATTCAAACATAAGAAGAAAGCCAAGACTGAGAGACTTATAGCAAAAGAAGCGATAACAAAGCTGACCCTCCCTCATGTAACACAACAATTTTCCATGGCCCTTTATCTTAAACAGTTTCTCAATAGTGTAGTTGTCGAGCTTCAAAGCGTTATCAAAAGCCGTTCCTTTATCGTCATTTGTTTGATGGGTGTTTTATTGAATTTTATCCTCGGCTCTCCCGGCAATGTAATTTATGGTACAAAAACCTTCCCGGTTACCGCACTGGCGGTTAAGGCTTTTTATGGAAGATTCCAAATATTATTAACGATCGTTATTATTATTTATGCCGGAGAAATGATCTGGAGAGAACGTCAACTCAAACTTGATGGGTTGTATGACAGCCAGCCAATTCCCGACTGGCTTCCCATGATGGCCAAGTTAACTGCTCTGGTAGGGGTTGCCGCATTGATGATGCTTGTTTTTATGGTGTCCATGATGCTGCTCCAGGTGATTGAGGGGTATTATCATTTTGAATTCCTTTTGTATCTAAAAGGCTTGTTTCTCGTTTGGTTTCCCGAGCTGGTGTTCTTTTGTGTCCTTGCCATCCTTTTTAATGTTGTTGCAGCAAACAAATATATCGGACATATGCTCATGGGCGGCTATATCGCGTTTCAACTTTTAATGCCGGGGGTTTCGAGCATGGAGCATTACTTATATCGTTTCGGTTTTGCTCCACCGGCACGGTATTCCGATATGAACGGTTATGGTCATTTTGTAAGTCCTTCGATTTGGTTTTTTTCTTATTGGGGGTGGATTTCCATTCTGCTTCTGATCATAGGTCACCTTTTATGGGTGAGGGGTGCAGAAGACAGGTTGAAAATTCGTTTAAAATCATCCATTCAGAGATTCACAAAACCGGTCGCCGCCATCACCGGGTTTGCATTGATCGGCGCCGTACTTTGCGGTTCTTACATCTATTATAATACCAATGTATTGAATGTGTATAAAACCCGGCGGGATATCCTGGAGTATGGTACGGAGCATGAATTGATCTACCAGCACATCAAAAATATGCCGCAGCCGCGAATTACAGACGTAACATGCGAAGTGGATATTTACCCCGATGAACGACGAGTGGATGTTCGTGGCGCTTATGTTTTTAAAAATAAAACCAATGGCCCAGTTGATACTATATATCTATGGATCAACCCTGAAATGACCGTTAATGAGGTCCGGGTTCCGGGCAGTCTTTTAGAAAAAGAGGACCGCATATTCGGGTATTATTCCTATAAACTCAAATCCCCCATGATGCCGTCAGACGATTTGCGAATGTCTTTTAACATATCAGCACTGGATTCCGGTTTTACAAACGAAGGTGCGAATGTACGCAACGGTATTTTTTATAACGGCGCGTTTATCACCAATAAGACCTTGTTCCCGCATATCGGCTATATGGATAATTTTGATCTCTCCGATCCAAATGCCCGAAAAAAAATGGGTTTGCCCCCAAAAGAACGTATGGCCGCGGTAGACGACATCGATGCCCGCATGACACTTCCTTTTGCCAATGATTCAGATCGCGTGTCTTTTGATGCAACCGTAAGCACCTCTTCAGATCAAATTGCTGTGGCGCCCGGCCTCCTTCAAAAGGAATGGATGGAACATGGACGGCGATATTTTCACTATACGGTGAAAAATCCCATTTGGAATTTCTACGCGTTTCTATCAGCGAAGTATCTGGTTAAGCGCGAAAAATGGAATGATGTGGATATTGAGATTTATTATGATAAGAAACATCCATACAATATAGAGAGGATGATCGATGCCTGCAAAAAATCCTTGGATTATTATACAGCCAATTTTAGCCCGTACCAGCACAAGCAACTTAGAATTGTGGAATTCCCGGGATATGCCAACTATGCCCAATCCTTTCCCACCACCATACCCTACTCGGAGTCGATCGGATTTATTGCCCGGATTAAAGAAGCAGATGATATTGACTATGTATTTTATGTAACCGCCCATGAAGTCGCCCATCAATGGTGGGCCCATCAAGTTGCAGGGGGGGCTGTGCAGGGTGTAACCTTAATGTCGGAGACGCTGGCGCAGTATTCCGCCTTGATGGTCATGGAAAAAGAATACGGAAAAGACCACATGCGTAAGTTTTTGAAATATGAATTGGACCAGTACCTTCGCGGGAGAGCAAGAGAAAGGCGAAATGAAAAACCATTGTTGTTGGTGGAAAATCAGCAATATCTCCATTACAACAAGGGAAGCGTTGTGATGTATGCGTTGAAGGATTATGTTGGTGAAGAAAATCTCAATCGAGCGTTGGCGGATTATATAAAGACTGTGGCTTATCAGGAACCGCCATACACAAATTCCCCGGAATTCTTGTCCTACATAAAGAAAGCAACTCCAGAATCACTTCAATACATCATTGAAGACATGTTTGAAACCATCACACTGTATGACAATAAATCCATTGATGCCACCTACACGAAAACTCAAGACGGTAAATACAGGGTTTTGCTGAAAGTCGCCTCCAAAAAATTTCGTGCAGATGAACTTGGGAATGAATCTGAAATCCCCATCAATGATTGGATGGATGTGGGGATATTCAGCGGTCAACCGGAAGGAAAAATTGCTTTGGGTAAAAAAGAACTTTACTTAAAAAAACATAGGCTAACTCAACCCCAAACGGAGATTGAAATCATAGTCGATGAAGAACCCTATCGTGCCGGTATTGACCCATACAACAAGCTCATAGATAAAATATCGAATGATAACACAATAGTAGTCAAAGAAATGAGTTAGTGTCCAGACAATGAAACATTACATACCAAAACTTAAGCTGGAGACGGGTAGAATTGATCTCTGGTTTTCCTTTTCTGATGAGATAAATGACCCGGGTCTTTTGTCAGCATATGAAAATTATCTCTCCATTTCAGAGAAACAGAAAATGCAAAGGTTTCATTTTCATAAACACAGGCATCAGTTCTTAATAACCAGAGCTTTAGTCCGTACCACACTGTCCCGTTATTTCGATATTAACCCTGAACTGTGGCGCTTTTCAAACAATGAATATGAAAAACCTGAGGTTGTTTTTACAGGAAGAATGCCGCCCATTCGTTTCAACATTTCACATACGGATGGGCTCGTGGCCTGTGCTGTGGCCCTTGAAGAAGATATCGGTGTTGATGTAGAAGATACTACAAAGCAAAATATCTCAGTTGACATAGCTGATAAATATTTTTCTCTTCAAGAAGCAAGTGATCTTTATTCAGTTCCGGAAGCTGAACGCAAACAACGTTTTTTCACATATTGGACGTTAAAAGAAAGTTTTGTCAAAGCGGTAGGTAAGGGGCTTTCCATACCACTTGATGAATTTTCTTTTCATCTAAAAGAAGAGGACCAGCCAATCAGGATATCTTTTTCCGGTAATCAATCTCATCAGCCGAACAACTGGCAGTTCTGGATAATCAAACCCTCTCAACATCATACAAGCGCCATTACCATCCACAAAAAAAAAGATGTGAATTTCAGGCTTTCGGTAAAAAAAGTCGTTCCTTTAATCGGAGAATTGCCGTTAAATTATCGGATCATCAAACAATCTTTTCCAATATTATGCTATTAATTGTTTTCAGTTGCGAGAGTCTGATGAGCCTCCTTTTGGTTTAACCCGAATCACCTTCTTCAATGGCAAAGGCCAACTTCATATCCAAAACCGCTTCAGCAACCGCATTTTCCAGTAAAACTATGGGATGGACGGTCACCGTGACAAAAAGAGCCGAAAAACAAATAAGCAGACTCCCCGGATCGGTGCGTTTGGTGGAGGTAAGTTATGCAGGCACTCACGAAAAAGCACCCTACTGACAATGCCGCAGTGGAACTACGTTTTTTAGGACCTTCCGTGAAGAGGAATGAGGCGGTTGACGCATTGAAATCCTTGGGGTTCGTAGATATAATGGAAAATGGTAAACGGCCCATAGGTAAGGAGATGGCGAAAAGGTTTGGAAAGGCATTGAACATTTCATACAAAGTTTTTCTGTAAGAAAGGCAAACAAACGTGAACAGGAAAGACATAAAAAAGCAACCTCGGACCGATTGGAAAAGAATCGACGCCATGACGGTGGCCCGTGATCTGATCAAGGAAACCATGGAGCTTCGGGAGGACACAGCCCTTGCCGAATTTGCTGAAAACCGTGAAAGCGGTTTTGACCCTGCCAAAGCACTCGCGCATGATGATGCGTGGTCGTGATCCATGCCGTTTATCTTGAGATATCACTCGGATGTTTGGAATATCGACCTCCCTCGGGGAATTTCATTTTTTCATCCCTCAAAATCAATTCCAGCTTCGCCAGACAATTCCAGGCCTCATGCGCCAGATGGAGAAGGCTGGAATCCGGCGCGTGTGATTTGTAACGGCCTGCCAACAGTTGCTTTTCCTGCCTTTCAGAGTTTAAATAAAGTGCTTTATTATTTAGAAATTCGATTATTATCATTTTATAGCTTGCCTTGGTTTTTTTCAAATTCCTTGATAAGATCGGCCTCTTTAAACCGAAACGGTTTTTATCCGTAACCATTACTTTTCCGCTTGGATGATTTTTCTCATACTCATCCCATAACCTTTTTATAGTCCATTTGCTTTCAAGGGCTTTTTTCTCAACCTCCTTAATAGCTCGACGCTCATCATTTTTAAGTTGCTGTCCATCAACCCGCTGCCCTGGCCGGGGTCATATCGTTGGCGAATTGCCTCCCGGCTTTTTCCTCCACCATCCGCCCATCTTTCCGATAACGGATAAAATAAATCTTCTCGGATTTCCCGGAAGCCGACACGCCGTCCACGAAATACACCCCAGCATATTTTGTTTTTATCCTTTTTCTCGAGAACATCTTGAATTCCCCTTTTTAACCTGATAATTCGGCCCGAAGGCCGTTGGTTCAAATCCAGCCCCCGCTACCAAAACAACATTAAGGGTTTGGAAGAAATTCCAAGCCCTTTTTTTTGGATCAAGATTCCAGCACCCCACACCATACCCCACTTGTTTAGAAAAATAATGACTCAGCGTTCTTGCAAAGTTATTTTATGAGTTGATTCATGCTCTGCTGCAGGATATAAAAAATAATTAAGATACACATCCTATGCAAACCATGAACTCACTAAAACACCAAAAGGAGAACCTATGAAGACACCCAAGGTTAATACAGTTACGGGACCCATTTCACCTGATGCCTTAGGCATTACCCTGATGCATGAACACGTTGTTTTCGGATATCCCGGCTGGTATGGGGATCATTCATGTGCTCCCGATGATCGCAAAGATTCTTTGGAGGTTGGCCTTCGGGTCATGGAAGAAATTAAAACCTTCGGCGTAAAAACCTTTGTGGATGCCACCCCCAATGATACGGGACGCGATGCTTTACTCCTGAAGGATATCTCTGAAAAGTCCGGGGTCAACATTGTTTGTGCCACGGGATATTACTACGAGGATATGGGGGCTCCGGCTTACTTCAAATCCAGAAGAGCCTATGGTAAAGCGGAAAATGAAATCTATGAGATGTTCATGCGAGAAATTACCGAGGGCATTGGAAATACGGGCATTCAGGCCGGGGTGATCAAGCTTGCAAGCTCCAAGGATGTGATCACGGATTATGAAAAAATGTTTTTTGTGGCCGCAGCAAAAGCCCAGAAAGAAACAGGCATTCCCATCATTACCCACACCCAGAACGGAACCATGGGTCCCCAGCAGGCCCAGTTGCTCATTGATGAAGGGGCCAACCCCGGTCAAATCATGATCGGTCACATGACGGACAATACCAACATCAAGTATCATGCAGAAGTATTGAGCAAGGGGGTTTTTGACGGATTTGACCGCATGGGGATTCAGGGGATGAGAGGTTTTCCCACGGATCAGGAAAAATGCGCTGTGATTTTAGGCCTCATTGGTATCGGCTTCTGCGATAAAATCATCCTGGCCCACGACACCGTGGCCAAGTGGCTGGGCCGGCCTCAAGGACCCATGCATCCCATGATGAAGGACTGGACCCCCACCCATGTAATGAAAAACATCATCCCGTTTCTTAAGAATGCAGGGCTCACCGAAGAGCAAGCCCATACCATCATGGTGGACAATCCTCGAAGACTGTTTGCAGGCGTTTAACAAGTCATGAGCAAGTCCTTTATCACCAGTGTTTTTCATCAAACTACAGGATTTTCATGAAATCCAGAACCGTTTGATTGAAGGCTTCCGGGACCTCGATGGCCGAAGCATGGCCTGTTGGGAATACTTTCAATAAGGCCCGGTCGATGGTTTTTGCCATGAACAAAGTAACATCCATGGACATGAACGCATCCTGGTCCCCCGCGATGATCAGGACCGGGCATTTTATCCTGGAAAGATCCGGTGGATTGGCTGCGGCCGCACCCATGGCCTGCATGATGGCGAAATAATGCTCAGGGTTGTTCTGTAGCTTGATGGCCTTATAGGATTTAAAAAGATTCGGATTTTTCTCCCGGATTCCGGGGGTCATGGAACGTTCCGCCATGGAATCGGCGATCCTTTCGATGTTTTTGGACTGATAAAGCTCCATCATCTGCTCACGACGGGCCATCATTTCCTTCATCTGCTCTTCAGGCATCTGATACCCTACCCCGGCAATGCCACTGTTGGCAAAAACCAACCCAGAGACCATTTCAGGATACTTCAGGGCAAATTGAAGTCCGATCCTTCCTCCCATGGAATAACCCAGGATACAGGCTTTTTCCACCTTCAGGACACCCAGAAGGCCCCGAATATCCTCCGCAAACAGATCCATGGAAAGATCCCCTTCAGGGGTTTCGGTCTGCCCATGGCCCCGGACATCCAGGGTCACGACTTTGCAGGTTTTGGAAATTTCAGAACCCTGGTTCGTCCACATATTCAGGTTATCCGTAAAACCATGGATCAGAACCAGACATTCCCCTTCACCCTTGACTTCGCAATTCATCATAATACCATTGGTTTTGATTTTCATTAGCCCCTCCTGTTTTGAGTTGGATGTGATGGTTAAGGAACTATTATTTTTAAAAACTGTCAATCCTTTTCCATGATTTTGAATAACAGTGGCTGAATAACTTGTCTATTGCATTTGGAATAAAATTAAATCAGTTGCTATTTTAATAAAAAGTGTTACTCTACGTCCAATTCAACGCGGCTTCAACTTAATGTTGGAGCGGTTTTTTCCTGAAGGACACAATTTTTTACCCTGTTTCATCCTCCAGTAGAAAATCTTGAGCACTTTAAAGAAAGGAGGATGATATTATGATTAACGGAACAGTTAAATGGTTTAACGATCAAAAAGGGTTTGGCTTTATTGAGCAGGAAAACGGCCCGGATGTATTTGTTCACCATTCAGCAATCAATGCAAGCGGGTTTAAAAGCCTCAATGAAGGCGATCGGGTTTCTTTTGACATCGAACAAGGGAAAAAAGGTCCTGCTGCAGCAAATGTAACTTTAAGATAAGTTCTATAGAAGAGGGGCAATCCTAATATATTAGGGGAGCCCCTTGCCTTTTTAAGTGCTTTTCAAAAAGGCGGCTGAAAACACCCGCTCTTGATGGATACCGTTTGTCTGCTTGCCTTGATATTGCAGGGCGACGTACTGCAATAATCCTTCGAATAAAAATCCATGATCACCGAAACAAAGGAGATTTCACGTTGGCAAAATCAAATTTCCAATTTCAAAAACGCCAAAAAGAATTGGCAAAAAAAGAAAAGAAAGAATTGAAGAAACAACGAAAGATGGAAGAAAAAACCGAAGAATCGGATATCCAACAGGAAGCACCGGCGTCAGAATCCACGGAACCGGCAGGAATGGAAGGGCAGGAAGGAATGCCATGCTGATATCTTGAACGGTAAATTGTAAATCTTTTTTTTTAAAATATTGTTTTTGAAATAATAACAGATTCTTGACATTCTGAAAGGTTCGTAATAAACTCAGGCCATTTAAAAAAACGGCTTCATTAATCATCATATCGGATTATCATGAAATCTTTCAGAAAGGATATAGCATGACGGTTACACGAAAACATCTGGCCGATTCCATTCAAGAACAAACCGGGATATCCAAGAACAAGAGTATTGAACTGGTTGAAACGATTATTGAGCTGATATCAAGAACCCTGGAAAATGATGAAGATGTCATGATCAGTGGATTCGGTAAATTCGCCGTGAAGCACAAAAGGCAAAGAAAAGGCAGAAACCCTGCCACCGGCGATGATATGATGCTTGAACAGCGAAAAGTTGTAACTTTCAAATGCTCGGGCAAGCTAAGAGAAATGCTCAACGACGAGGATTGATTTCCCGGGCTTTTTAAAGACATGCGGCTGAAACGCAAAATAAGCCGGTTCATCCCGGCTCTTTTTGTGTATGCCCCACCCCCACCTCGCCCCCCGCGATCAGCGGGATGTTGTTTCCTCCAGCCCTATCATGAGAAAAATAGCCGGTGTTATTCATCTTTTTTTTATATTTCACGATCTGACATTTTTCATTCATCCATGAATAACCCATCGCACAGGATTCTTCTCCAAAGCCCAAACCTCCTGTTAATGAAACGTCATTGCTTATAAACTAAATTTATAATATAAAGAATTACTCTTAAGCAATAGTCATCAGGATGCGTATAAACGTGCTTTCGCTACAGCTCACACGGAACTCACTTCTCTTCTTACTATCACCTAAATTGAGCGTTTCAATATTTCGACCATGAGAAACGTAGTATGATCATAAGAGATTCAACTCTTTTGGAAGCCAAAATTTTGAAACCCTTCGGGATTTCCGATTTCACCGCATCTGCTGTGTCAAATGCCATCCCGCATAGGCAACTATAGCGAAATGCCATTTTCCTTGCATCTGCGGCAAACTCGAAAATCGCTCAAATTAGGTATCATAAAGACCTTGCGGTCATTACCCTAAAAACCTTGAAGCGGGACATTGGTTCAGGGGTTCTCTTCCGTACAAACATGGAGATGGGATACATTGATTTTAATCAATCCAATCAAGGACTGCCTGTTATTAATGAGAAGGAGTGTTTCATCGTGATGCGCCGCTCCACAAACCGGGTTTCCCGGTTATTTCAAATTATGAGGTCCCTCCTCAAAAAGGCCTCCGGGGAAAAAAGCACTGATGAAGAAACACCCCTGAGGGCGGAGTACTTAAGCACCCTACAGATGGAGGAGCATGGTAAAAATCTTGCAAACTTCCACACCCTGGACGAAAGGCCGGTCCCGGAACGCCTGCTAACGAGACTTGCCGAAAATAAAAACGTGCTCCTTGAAGTCCGGGACCTGTTGATTCTGACCGTGAAGGAAAACCGCATGATCGCGCCTGCAGGCGAATGGCTGCTGGACAACTTCTATCTCATCGAGGAACAAATTCGGACGGCGAGGAGACTTCTGCCCAAAGGTTACGCCAAGGGACTTCCTCGTCTGAAAAATGGCTCATCAAGAGGACTTCCCCGAGTATACGACATTGCCCTGGAAACCATTTCCCACGGCGATGGTTTGGTCGATCCGGACCGGCTCAGCAGTTTTGTTGTAGCCTATCAGACGGTTAGGACATTGAGAATGGGAGAGTTATGGGCCATTCCCATCATGCTTCGACTGGCATTGATCGAAAATCTCAGGCGGGTTGCAGCGAGGATTTCCATTGACAGGGCCAACCGGAATCGGGCCAATTATTGGGCGGACAGAATGACGGAAACCGTGGAAAAGGACCCGAAGAGCCTGATTCTGACGGTTGCGGACATGGCGCGATCCAACCCGCCCATGGTCAGTTCCTTTGTTGCGGAGCTTGCCCGCCGACTCCAGGGTCAAGGGGCCTCACTTGCCTTGCCCCTGACCTGGATTGAGCAGCAGCTATCGGCATCCTACTTGACCATCGCCCACCTGGTTCAAGCTGAGAATCAGCAGCAAGCGGCGGATCAGCTTTCCATCAGCAACAGTATCGGAAGCCTTCGCTTCCTGAATGCGATGGACTGGCGTCAATTCGTCGATAAAATGAGCGTCGTTGAACAAACCCTGCAGGAAGATCCGGCAGGAATTTATGACAAGATGGATTTTATCACTCGGGATCAATACCGTCACATCATTGAAAAGATCGCAAAAAAGAGCAAGTGCTCTGAAAGGGAGGTGGCCCTTGAAGCGATCCGGCTGGCCCAACGTAACGGAAACGATAGCAATTGCATGGACCGGGCAGCCCATGTGGGTTTTTACCTCATCGATAAAGGCCTTCCCGAACTCGAAAGGTGCGCGAATCTCAGATATACCATCATGGACAGGATGAGAAGAACCGGTCGACGGTTTACTGCGCCCATATATATCGGTTCTATTTTTCTTTTCACCCTGTTTTTTGCATCCGTTTTGCTGGTCCAGATCCGTTCAAACGACATGCACACCCTATGGCTCTGGCTGGTCGGTTTTCTTTCCCTTTTGTCTGTTAGCCAACTTGCTATTGCTTTGGTTGACCTTTTGGCAACCCATCTTGCCGAACCCAATCCTTTGCCACGAATGAATTTTTCCAAAGGAATTCCTTTGGAATTTTCCACGCTGGTTGTGGTACCCACCATGCTGACCAGCGTAGAAAGTATTTCGAAGCTCATCGGTTCTCTGGAGGTCCGATTTCTGGCCAACCGGGATGATCACCTGCGATTCGGGCTACTGACGGACTTTCAGGACGGTTTCGAGAAAACCCTGGCCGGTGATGAATCCCTATTATCGGAAGCCCGCCAGGGTATCGATGCGTTAAACAAGCGGTACACGGAAAACGAGGACCGCTTTTTTCTTTTTCATCGGCCCCGTAAATGGAATCCTCAGGAACGAATTTGGATGGGCTACGAAAGAAAACGCGGAAAACTTGCGGAGTTGAATTTATTTTTGCGGGGCGGGTCCGGAGATGGTTTTTCTCTCATTGTAGGCCGTAGCGCGGTTTTAACCAAGGTGAAGTATGTCATCACCCTGGACACAGACACCGATCTTCCCCGGGATTCGGCATGGCAACTTGTTGGCACCATGGCCCATCCCCTCAATCGACCTCAGTATGACGCGGATAAGCAGCGTATTGTTGATGGATATGGCATCCTGCAACCGAGGGTGGCCGTCAGTCTGCCTGGATCCAACCGGTCCCGGTATGCCCGCATGTGGGGAAGGGATGCCGGGATTGACCCCTACACCCGTGTTGTTTCCAATGTGTATCAGGACCTCTTTGGGGAAGGCTCCTTCATCGGCAAGGGGATTTATGATGTTGATACCTTCGAGCAAATGCTCAAGGATCGTTTCCCTGCCAACCTGATCCTCAGCCACGATTTGATTGAAGGGTGCCATGCCCGGTCAGGGCTTATCAGTGATGTACAGTTATACGAAGCCTATCCATCGATGTACAGCGAGGATGTGAGCCGACGCCGCCGCTGGATTCGCGGGGATTGGCAGATCCTGCCATGGTTATTTCCCAGGGTACCGGGACCCAATTCGATTTTTCAAAAAAATACCACTTCTGTGTTATCCCGCTGGAAAATCTTTGACAACCTTCGCCGCAGCCTGGCACCCGGCGCAATCCTCTTTTTGCTTCTGCTCGGCTGGACCGTGTTGTCTTCTTCGTGGTTTTATACGGCATCGGTCATTGGAATTGTGCTAATTCCTTCTTTTATGACTCCTCTCATGGGCATATTCAAGAAACGCAGCGACACCTTGATAAGTCAGCACCTTACCAATGCAGCCGACTCTTCCGTTCGATGCCTTGCCCAGGCTTTATTTAATTTGCTCTGTTTGCCCTATGAGGCCTATTTCAGCAGCACAACCATTTTTCGAACGATTTGGCTCATGTTGACTTCCGGCAAGGGTCTTCTCAAATGGACTCTTCCGGGCGAAGGGGATCGTGTGAGCCGGATGGACCTGGCCGGGTCCTGTAAAACCATGTGGATAGGACCGGTGGTTTCAGTGGCCACGTCGGTCTATCTTGTTTATGCACGACCGGATGTTTTTCCTCTGGCCCTGCCGGTATTACTTCTCTGGCTTGTTTCTCCCTTTGTCGCATGGTGGATCAGCACGCCCCTCATTTCCCGAAGTCCACGACTGACAGAAGATCAGGTCGTTTTTTTAAGAAAACTTTCCCGAAGGACCTGGGCATTTTTCGAGACCTTTGTCGGAGCGGACGATCATTGGCTACCCCCTGATAATTATCAGGAGGATCCCCTTTCCGTAGTGGCTCACCGCACATCGCCCACCAATATAGGGCTTTCGCTTCTTTCGGATCTATCGGCCTGTGACTTCGGCTACATTTCCGTCGGCCATTTCATGGACCGAATCACCAGAACGTTCAACACACTGGATGGGTTGGAGCGTTTTGGTGGTCATTTCTATAACTGGTATGACACGGAATCCCTCACCCCGCTGCTGCCCCTGTATATTTCATCCGTAGACAGCGGGAATCTGGCCGCAAGCCTTCTAACCCTGCGAGCGGGATTGCTTGCTCTTCCCGACGAAAAGCTCCCGGGAAAACGTTTTTTTGAGGGCCTTGCCGACACGGCCATGGTGCTCTCGGATGTGGGAAAAATGCCTTTACCCCCGGACCTTGCACAATTCGTAAATGATATGAAGTCCATGAAGGTTCCATGGCCGGATGGAACCCTTTGGGCTGTAAGACAACGCCTTACCAGGCTGGCAAAGGCCGCCGAGCGCATAATCTCCAATCCTGACGCTGCCGGAACCGAGGCTGAATGGTGGGCGCATTCTCTTGCTAAACAGTTCCAAGACGCTGAGGAGGAGTTGACCCTGCTTGCTCCCTGGATTGAGCTGCCGGCTCAGGAGCAGATCCTCGTTGCATTCCCCTGCCTTAGTCCTATACCCACACTGCGCCAGTTGTCCTGCTTCGATACGGAGCTGTTGCCACTTATTCACAAAAGGCAAGGGTTGAGCGTGACACCCGAGGAAATAGAAGAGCTTGAAACCCTCAAAGGGCTCATCCTTACATCCAGCTTTCGAGCCAGAGAAAGAATCCTTCATCTTGAAGAACTTGCCCGACGCGCCGGGAAACTCGCCGATAACATGGAATATGATTTCCTTTACGACGAAACGCGACATCTCCTGTCCATCGGATACAACGTCAGCCAAGGTCGAAGGGATGAGAGCTATTATGACTTGCTGGCTTCGGAAGCAAGGCTCAGCAGCTTTGTTACCATTGCGCAAGGCAAACTCCCGCAAGAAAGCTGGTTTGCCCTTGGGCGTCTTCTAAACAATGTTGGTGGAGATCCGATTCTTCTTTCCTGGAGCGGTTCCATGTTTGAATACCTTATGCCCTTGCTGCTGATGCCGACCTATGAACATACACTTCTCGACCAAACCTGCAAGGCGGCTGTTGCACGGCAAATTGACTATGGAAAAAAGCAAGGCGTGCCATGGGGAATTTCCGAATCAGGCTACAACCTGACCGACAGTCATCTCACCTATCAGTACAAAGCTTTTGGTGTGCCCGGGCTGGGACTGAAACGAGGCCTTGCCGGAGATCTGGTTATTGCGCCCTATGCCTCAGCTCTGGCGCTCATGGTAGCTCCCGAGGAAGCCTGCCGGAATCTTGAGGATCTGGCCTCCCAAGGTTTTCAAGGCAAGTATGGTTTTTATGAAGCCATCGACTACACACCCGCCCACTTGCCCCGGGGCCAGTCCAGGGCTGTGGTTCGATCCTTTATGTCCCATCACCAGGGCATGAGCTTTCTCTCTCTCGCCTTTTTACTCCTTGATCGGCCCATGCAGAAACGATTCGAATCAGACCCCATGTTTCAGGCAACCGTGTTGTTGCTTCAGGAACGGATGCCCAAAGCCACAGACACATACTCCCCGACGGAGGAATTTTCCGAGGACCATACCCTTTTACACTCCCTGGAGGAAAGGCCTGTGCGGGTCTACACGACACCCGATACCCCCATACCGGAAGTACAACTTCTGTCCAACGGGAGATATCATGTCATGATAACCACGGCAGGCGGCGGATACAGCCGATGGAAAGAATTGGCCGTGACCCGCTGGCGTGAAGATAGCACCTGTGACCCTTGGGGCGCCTTCTGCTATATCCGTGACTTGTCCAGCGGCGTTTTCTGGTCAACGGCCTATCAGCCGACCCTTAAACCCCCCAAGCGGTACGAAGCCATTTTTTCCGAAGGCCGTGCGGAATTCAGGCGCCGGGACGAGGATATAGACCTCCATACGGAGATTTCTGTTTCCCCCGAAGATGATATCGAGCTGCGCCGGATCACCATTACCAACCGATCCAAGATGCGCAAAACCATTGAGGTCACCAGTTACGCGGAAGTCGTATTGGCTTCCCAGGCTGCTGATGCACTTCACCCGGCATTCAGCAATCTCTTTGTTCAAACCGAGATCATCAAACATCAGGGTGCAATATTGGCAACCCGACGGCCCCGTTCCGGTGATGAGCAGCCGCCGTGGATGTTTCACAAAATGGTGGTGCATGGGGCGGACATGGGCAAATTGTCCTATGAGACTGATAGACTGCGGTTTATCGGCCGGGGGAACACACTGACTGCACCCGAAGCCATGATTGGCCTGTCTCCCCTGTCCGACAGCCAAGGTCCTGTCCTTGATCCCATTGTGGCCATCCGTTGTCACATCACCCTTGATCCGGATAAATCAGCCACCGTCAATGTCGTTACCGGTGCTGGCGAAACCCGAGAGGTGTGCGTGGGTCTTGTGGGAAAATACCAGGACCGCCATCTCGCCGACCGGGTTTTTGAATTGGCATGGACCCACAGCCAAGTGCTTTTAAGACAAATCAACGCCACGGAACGCGATGCTCAACTCTACGTGAGACTTGCAGCATCGGTTCTCTACGCCAATTCTTCACTTCGCGCAGGGTCCAGCCTACTCATCAAGAACCTTCGAGGTCAATCCGGACTCTGGGGATATTCCATCAGCGGCGATCTTCCCATCGTACTGCTTCGGATGGAAGATCAGGCAAACATTTCACTGGCTCACCAACTCATCCAGGCTCACTCCTACTGGCGCCTGAAAGGACTGATCGTGGATCTTGTCATCTGGAACGAAGATCATGCCGGCTACCGGCAAATTCTTAACGACCGGATCATGGGGCTCATTGCCGCCGGTATCGCGGTGCACCTGACGGATCAACCCGGAGGGATTTTTGTTAGGAACGCCGACCAGATATCCGAGGAAGACCGGATTCTTTTCCAGGCCGTGGCCCGGGCCATCATCAGCGACAGTCGGGGAACGCTCGAAGAACAAACGAATCGCAGGGGTCCTGTGGAACCCATTATTCCGGCCCTTACCCCCACCCGTACCCACCGCCCGGTCCTGCCCTTGATTCAGGCCATGCCCCGCTTAGACCTGATGTTCTTTAACGGAATCGGGGGATTTACCCCCGATGGCCGTGAGTACGTCATTTCAACCAGTGGTGGCCAGGTCACTCCTGCGCCCTGGGTCAATGTGCTGGCCAACCCTCATTTCGGCACCGTGGTTTCGGAAAACGGATCAGCTTATACCTGGAGCGAGAATGCCCACGAATTCCGGCTCACCCCCTGGCAGAATGATTCGGTCAGTGATTCAGGCGGAGAGGCCTTTTACCTTCGTGATGAGGAACGCGGCCATTTCTGGTCCCCCATGCCCCATCCTGCAAAAGGGGCAACGCCCTATGTCACGCGACATGGGTTCGGCTACTCCGTATTCGAACACACAGAGCGAGGGATCACCTCAGAGGCCTGGGTTTATGTGGCCATGGACGCGCCTGTCAAGTTCACGGTGCTCAAGATACGCAACCAGTCCGACCGTTTGCGACGTCTCTCCCTGAGCGGATACGCGGAGTGGGTCCTGGGGGATGTTCGGCCCAAAACCGTCATGCACGTTGTCACCGAAGTGGACCCTCAAAGCGGTGCACTCTTTGCGCACAACCCCTACAACGCCGAATTCGGCAACCGGGTGGCCTTTTTTAACGTGGATCATGCTACTCGCACGGTCAGCTCAGATCGGACGGAGTTTTTAGGTCGCAACGGGACCTTGGCCCATCCTGCGGCCATGACCCGTTCACGCCTGTCCGGCAGGGTGGGAGCTGCGTTGGATCCCTGCGCCGCCCTTCATGTTACCTTTGATCTAATCCCGGGGGAAGAGCGGGAAATTGTTTTCACCCTCGGAGCCGGCCGGGATGATGGTGACGCCTCAAATCTCGCGCTCCGCTTCCGCGACTCCGGTGCGGCACGAAAGGCCCTTGAAACCGTATGGCAATACTGGCATGATACGCTCGGGATGGTCCAAGTTGAAACCCCTGATCCATCCGTCAATGTTCTTGCCAATGGCTGGCTCCTGTACCAGACCATTTCCTGCCGACTCTGGGCTCGAAGCGGTTATTATCAGTCTGGCGGGGCTTTTGGTTTCCGCGATCAATTGCAGGATACCATGAGCCTGATTCATACCGAACCGAGCCTTCTTCGGGAGCACTTGCTCAGATGCGCGGGCCGTCAATTTTCCGAAGGGGATGTCCAGCATTGGTGGCACCCACCCATGGGCAGGGGTGTACGCACCCATTGTTCCGATGACTTTCTCTGGCTCCCGCTGGCAACCTGCCGCTACGTTATGAGCACCAGCGACACAGGAGTCCTTGACGAATCCATTCACTTCATCAAGGGCCGTGCAGTCAATCCGGAGGAGGATTCTTACTATGATCTTCCCGTTCGATCCGGGGAAAAAGCCAGTCTTTACGATCATTGCGTGCGGGCTATTCAAAAAGGTCTCCGCTTCGGTGAACACGGCCTCCCCCTGATCGGCTCCGGCGACTGGAATGACGGTATGAACCTGGTGGGCCAGGAGGGTAAAGGCGAAAGTATTTGGCTGGCATTTTTTCAATGTGACGTGCTAACCCGGTTCTCAAAAATTGCACAGCTTCATGGGGATTTGGTCTTCAGTCATCGCTGCGAGAGTGAGGTTGACAGACTGCGCCGAAGCATCGAAGAACATGGCTGGGACGGAGGATGGTACCTTCGGGCATTCTTCGATGATGGCACCCCCATTGGCTCGGCAGAGAGCCCGGAATGCAGAATTGACTCCATTGCGCAAAGCTGGTCCGTTCTTTCAGGAGCCGGTGACCCGGAGCATTCCCGAATGGCCATGGAGGCGGTGGATCAATACCTGGTTCGCCGGGACGAAGCCCTGATCCAGCTTTTGGATCCCCCCTTTGATAAATCCAATTTAAATCCGGGCTACATCAAGGGTTACGTTCCCGGTGTACGGGAAAATGGCGGGCAGTACACCCATAGTGCGATCTGGGCGGCCATGGCCTTTGCTGAATTGGGGGATCATCGTCGAGCCTGGGAATTGCTTTCCATGATCAACCCCGTGAATCACGGAAACTCAGCGGATGGAATTAAAAAATACAAAGTCGAGCCCTATGTTGTGGCAGCCGACGTCTATGCCGTTTCACCGCATACAGGACGGGGCGGATGGACCTGGTACACGGGATCAGCCGCATGGATGTATCGCCTTATCCTGGAAAGTCTTCTGGGCCTCAAACTTGAAGCGAACAAGTTGTCCTTCAAGCCCTGCTTTCCTGCGGATTGGCAAAGTTTCACCATACATTACCGGTTTCGTAAAACCCTGTATCATATCAGGGTGGCGTCAAACCAACCCGGAGGAAAAGAATTGGTGAAACTTACGGTGGATGGGGTGGTCCAACAGGAAAAGGTCATCGCGCTTGTAGATGACGGTAAAGAACATTCGGTGGATTGGGTGGTGTAGGTTTTTGGGCAACGGGACTCCGGTTTAAAAGATTGGTTGCTAACATGCGAATGAATCCTATACCTTAAACAAGCCGTCCCGATTTTCTACGGGGAGTGGATTGACATCCTATAAAACCTGATTGAGGTGCAAAATGTGGAATGCTTTGAAATGTGATTTTTGCGGGGATTGCCTGGTGGAGTGCCGTTATGCCGGTTTTGACCAGGATAAGGCTGTTCAGGAGATGAAACTTCTTGCGGAGGGAAAAGAAGCGGACATCCTTGGGCTTTGTATTACCTGCGTGGCCTGCACCGATACCTGCCCCACCGGTGCCGACCCCTCCAATCTCATCTTCCAAATGCAGGAGAAGATCGGAACCGCCCCTCTGGTGGTCAACACCAAACCGGTTTGCGAAGCCTTGGCCAAGGGGCTCGAAGGCCGGGGCGCTCCGGTGGAGATAATCCCGGGAGATATCGACCAGCCGGTTCTGTCTTTCGATTCCTTTGAATACAAGCAGTTCCCCGAGGGAACCCTGGATAGCAGGTTGTTCAAGGGTCTGACCAAGGTGAGGGGGCCCGAGTATATGTCCCTTACGGGGTGTGTTCACATGGGCGGAGAAAGCTTAATCCGGAAATACGCCGGGAAGGTGATCGACAAATTGGCCGAACTGGGTAAGGATATTGTTTATCTTCACAACGAAGGGTATGCCCTGGCCAAGGTGAAGACCGCGGAGCTTGGGATCTCCGTGCCCTTCAAGTTCCGGCATTTGTACGAGTATCTTCTGGATTATCTTAAAACCCACCGGGGGGAAATCACGCCTTTGAATAAAAAGGTAGCCTACCAGGCCAATTGCGCTTCCCGCTGGCTTCCGGAACAGGAGGCCTGGCTCGATGAGATTTTCTCCCTGATCAAGGTGGAACGTCCCCTGCGGCAGTATGACAAATTGAACGCTCTTTGTTGCGGCGGCCCCATCATGGGCGCGAACCGGAATCTTGCCATTGAAATTCAGGAGAACAACATAAAAGACGCTCTTGATTGCGGGGCCGAGGCCATGATCACCATGTGCCCCATCTGTGACGCGGTTCTGCGGCGACCTACTTCCAAAATGGGATTGCCCAAGATTTTCATTACCGATTTATGTCGTATGGCCCTGGGAGAGATTCCCTGGCCGGACAAGCTCACCCACTGAAAGGACATGTACCGATTGACAAGGGTTTGAGCCGGAAGTCTAAAATTCACGGGGAAAAACAATGAACGTTCTGATCGTCTCCGCCAATCAATTTCCATTTTCACCCTGCGGCCCGGCTTATGTGGCAGGAGCCGCCAGGGAAGCCGGGCATGCTGTGGAAGTATTTGATCGCCTCTTCTCCATAGATCCCGTCCGTGAACTAAAGGAAATCCTTGAAAGATTCAAGCCTGATGTGGTCGGCATCTCCATTCGGACGGTGGCCGGCAAAATCCGCGAGAGGAAGCCGCCCTATTCTACCATCCCCTTTGACAGCCGAATATTGGTTAAAGAATTAACGGACTGCGTGAAGCAAACCTCCGGCGCTGCCATGGTTGTGGGAGGACCGGGTTTTAACTACTACGGGGAAGCATGGCTGCATGATCTGGATTTGGACTATGGCTTAAGGGGGGAGTGCGAATTTTCCTTCCCCCTTTATTTAAGCCTGATGGACCAGGGAAAGGATATTCATTCCATTCCCGGATGTGTGTTTCGAAAAGAAGGGGGTTTTTCCAAGGTTGAACGGCAATGGATTAAGAACCTGGATGACACGGCTTTGCCCGCCTATGACTTGTTTGACCTTGACCGCTACGTGGAAAAGAAAATTGCCGCCGGCATTTTCACCAAGAGGGGATGCGCCTTTGCCTGCACCTACTGCCCCTATACCTCCCTGGAGGGCAAACAATACCGGTTGAAGTCCCCGAAACGGGTGGTGGAGGAGATGCAGTTCATTCAAAAGGCCAATTCAAAACTGACCATTGAATTCAATGACAACAGCTTCAACGCCCCGCCAAACCATGCCGATGCCATCTGCAAAGAAATTCTCAACCAAGGCATTCTGGCCCCCTGGTCCACCATGAACCTCAAACCCATCGGCATTACGAATTCCCGGTTGAAGTTGTTTAAAGATTCCGGGTGCGTGTTTTTAAATTTAGCCATTGAAACCGCCTCCGAGGACATGCTCAAAAGCATGCATAAAGGTTTTTCCGTCTGCGAAATAAAAAACGCCCTCTCTTGCCTTGCCACTTCCGGTATCCCTTTTTCAGTGAGCCTCATGTTCGGTGCTCCGGGTGAAACCCCCGAAACCATCGAAGAAACCCTTAAGGTGGTGGATGACTTTCCCAATATCTCCTGGACAAGCGCAACCGTCGGAATCAATCTATGGACCGATCACCAGCAATTGGTTTCAGACCTGATCCAAACCGGGCAGTTAAATAAGGATGCCGACCTGTTCGGTGAACAAAACTATATTTCTCCAGATCTGCCCAAAGAATATATGATCGATCTGATTGAGCAATTGAAGCAGAGAAAAAACTTCATGGTCCAGGTGAATATGCCGTATGCCGGGTTTGAACTTGAATCATTTTTCTCGTTTCCGGATGGAAAATAAATAACATCTTTCCATGGGAAATTGTTGCCGGCGGATCTAACCCCAAAAATAGATGCCGCTTTAGTATTTTTTGCTTGCCCAAGCATTACCCTATTTGTTATGGTTATGCCATCTTACCTTTTAATTTCATGAATTTATAATTCTCAAACCTGAAGATCCCATGCAAATTGACATGAATCTTTACCTGATGATGGAGGAAACTGCCGATGACCTGGTTCTGCAAAGATGAAGAAGGGGAAAAAGGACCTTTCACCAAGGATGAACTTCAGAATTTAGTTTATGAAAAAACAATCAATGCCCAAACGCTGATTAGAAATGAAAATGAAAACGATTGGCGCCCCTTAAAAGAATTTGCTCACACAAACACCAAACCCGATGATCCGGAACAATCCGTCGAATCCGGTGAACAATTCGAACTGAATGAACAGACAAGTATTAACAAACCAATTGATAATCGTGAAACAGAAACCGATGCGTTGAGGGTTTGCTCTCAGTGCCGCCGGTCATTTCCAGAAGACCAGGTGGTGACGTTCGACGATCAGATCATCTGTTCAGACTGCAAACCCGCATTTGTACAAAGGGTCAAGGAAGGTGCGGGCATCACCACCCTTCTGAAATATGCCGGGTTCTGGGTCCGGTTTGGGGCTAAGTTCATCGATGGAATCATTTTGTTGGTGATTCAATGGCTGATTTTAATCCCTTTATTCATGAGTGGCTTTGGATCCATAACGGGAAATCCGGCTGAAATCGCATCGGATTCGAAATCTTTCATGCTTATCGCAATACAACAACTCATCGGGATCACCATGCCTGCAATTTATACGACTTTCTTTTTAGGCAGGTTTGCCGCAACACCCGGTAAAATGGCGTGCGGACTCAAGGTGGTAGCACCGGATGGCGGTAAGATCTCTTATCTTCGAGCCCTGGGAAGAAATTTTGCTGAATGGATCAGTGCCATAATCTTTTTTATCGGATATATCATGGCTGGCTTTGACACCGAAAAAAGAGCCATGCATGATCGGATATGCAGTACCCGTGTGGTTCATAAATAACCAGGGGGGATGGACCATTTATCTTGATCCCTTATAACGGTAAAATTCATCTTGCAAATCAACTTGAGATCGAGTTCTGATTGACCTTTGAATGGAGTCCCATTGTGATAGCCTGTCCGAATTGCAGCGCCTCAATACCGGTAAACCATATGAATACGGAAAACCTGCATCCGTGCCCGGGTTGCCGGTCACCTTTACGCGTGGATGGATATCACGCACTTTTAAGAAAAGATGAAAAAGGCAGCTTTCCTGAAGATGGTCTTGAACCTCACCCGGCAGAGTGTTTTTTTCATCCGGGGAAAAAGGCTATCGCACCTTGTGATTCCTGCGGCCGACTGCTTTGCAGGTTGTGCCAGGTGGAACTCAATGGCCAAAATATCTGCATGAATTGCCTGAAAGTGGGAAGAGAAAAACAAAAAATCTCCACCCTTCAAAACAGTCAGGTGTTATATGACAATCTCGCGTTGGCTCTGGCCACCTGGCCGCTTTTAATCTTTTTTCTTACCCTTGTGACTGCCCCGGCGGCTGTTTTTTTTGCCGTACGGCATTTTCGTTCCCCTGCCTTGGTTTTGCCCAAGAAACGATTGAAAGGCATCTTTGCCTGCATTCTGGCCACGGGACAGATCATCGGCTGGGTGACATTTTTTGTGACCCGTTTTGCATGAAAGATAAAGGGATATCATGAATCAACTTCCCCCTTCCTATCAGAAATTATCCGGGAAATTTTTCACCCCATTTATCAAAACATCCATGTGGAAAGGACCGGACCATCTTTTATGGGTTGAAGGCGCCGTGGTCATGGAGCATTATAAACGGTTTTATTATGATGACATTCAGGCCCTTGTCTTGATCGGAAATAATGACCACCACCTGTGGACATTCATTTGGGGGTCATTGATGCTGTTGTGCGGTATCATTGCCCTATCGGTTTCAGGACCACCCTATGGGAGCGGCTTTTTTACGATTTTTTGGGCATTGCTGTTGGTCATTAATCTTTATCAAGGGCCTTGCTGTAAAGTTTATTTAAAAACCGCGGTTCAACAGGAAAATCTCCGTCACCTTGTCCGGATCAGAAAGGCAAATAAAATATTAAACCAAATTAAAAGCCTTGTGGAGGAAAGACAAGGGGTCTTGGATCCAAGTTTCCTCAGTCAATCCGGTATTGTGAAAAATCCATCCACTCCCGGCCCGGTGGTTTCCGGTTCCGCTTCTCAACAAAAAACAGGGCTAACGGGTTTTTCAGCCAAGATACAACACCCATCTTTGCATTGGGTACTCTATGGCGTCCTGGTTCTCGTGGGTTTGGCAAAATCAGTGCAAATATGGCTCAATTCTCCAGGGCTCCGCATTTTAGAGTATTTGTGCTTGGCCCTATTGCTGGTTTTAAGTATTTCGGTTCTGGTCCGACAAAAGGGTAAAAAGAAGCACAGGCTTTTATTTGTTTTTGGATGGATAACCCTTGGATTGGCTTTTTTGCAGGCCATAACCGTTTATATTCTTTTTGTCACGACCGCGTTCAAAAATCCCGCCATGGCCTACAATTCATGGGAATTGATGAAAATATTTTTTAATAAATTAAATGAAGGAGATCCCATGATAACAGGACTTTCCTTTGGATTCGGATTGCTGAATCTTCTGGTGGGGTTATCCGGGATGGCCGCTTTATTGGGGAAGAAGAAAATATCTTGAACATGTCACCCTTGAGTTTTCAAAAATGTTATCATCATTCAAACCGGGAAGCTGTAGTCCGTTGCCCGGTTTGCCTCAAGGATTACTGCCGGGAATGTGTCACCGAGCATGATGACCGCATGCTTTGCACCGGATGCTTAAAGCAATACATGAAGGTTGTTCCAGGGAAAAGCCGCCGCTGGATTTTTAGCGTGGTTGTTTTCATACAGTGTTCCATGGGGTTTTTCATTTTATGGTACGGTTTTTTTCTTCTGGGGAAAATGCTGCTGGCCACTCCTTCCTCATTTCACGAGGGTACACTTTGGCAGTCAAACTGGTGGTTTAAACCATGAAGACAACGGACGCGGCATTTGTTCCCAACGCCCTGAAGCTTACAGAGCAGTCCATCCAATTGCTCCGGCAAAACGGTATTCCTATTCTTGCTGAATATTATGTTGGAAGCCTGCCGTTTATTTTCGGCCTGTTATATTTCTGGTCGGATATGAGCCGGAGCACCTATGCGGCTGTCTATTGTTCCGAGGCTGCGGCAGGTCTCGCCCTGCTTTTCATTTGGATGAAGTATTGGCATGTGCGGTTTTGCCGCCGGTTGTGGTGTGTGCTGCTGGGCACAACAGAAAAAAAGCGGCCTTTCGGCCATGAATTAGCCACAGTTGGCCGCCAGGCACTCCTCCAGGCCACCGGGATGATTGTTCAACCCGTATCCATGATCATCGCAATTCCTCTGGCATGGACCTACGCGTTCTATCAGAACGTCACGGTCATGGATAGGCTGCAATCAAATGATCTGAAAACCTTGTTTCAAAGTGCGGTTCGGCAATCAAAGTTATGGCCGGGACAAAACCATTTAATCCTATGCATTTTGTCTTTTTTTGCGTTGTTTGTATTTTTCAATGTGTCGGTTGTATTGATGGTCCTGCCGTATATCCTCAAGAAACTGACAGGGATTGAAACCGCTTTTACAATCAGCGGCATTCATGCCATGACCAATACGACTTTTTTTGCCACAGCCTGTGCTTTAACGTATCTGTGCGTTGACCCTGTCATCAAATCCGTCTACACCCTCCGGTGTTTTTACAGCCAATCCCGCAGTACCGGAGATGATATTCGGATCGGGTTGAAACCATTTTTAATAACCACCCTGGTTGCTGTTTTGATTTGGGTGCCTATGATCGGGCCGTTTTCTTTTGTTTTGGCACAGAATGCGTCCTCCCGAAATACTTCACCCATGGACCAGGCGGCCACAATCAAAGCGATGACAACGTATGCGGATCAATTGAATGAATCCATTGATGATGTTTTACAGAGGCCTCAGTTTTCCTGGCGCATGCCCCGGGAAAAATTAACAGAAAAAGATGAAATCAAAAACACCTGGTTGAAAACAGGTCTTGAGTGGTTTTTTGACAAGTTGGGTAAAATGATGACCGCCATATGGGATTGGGTGGAATCCATGTTGGATTGGTTCAGTAAGTATTTCCCGAAAAAGGATGCCGCAAATCCTGAAAGCCATGCCTTGGAAACCGTTGTTCGAATCATTTTCGGGTTGATTGCCGTGGGTTTGATGATTCTATTGATGGTGATTATCCATCGCTATCTCAAATACAAATGGCTGAACCAAACCCGTACGCCGGTTTTGGAACCTGCAGATCGCCCCGTAGACTTAAACGACGAAACCCTGACCGCAGCGGATCTACCCTATGATCGATGGTTGGCCCTATCGAAAGAATCCATGGAAAGCAAGGATTTTAGACAAGCACTCCGGGCGCTTTACCTGGCCATACTGGCGCAACTGGGGGATAAACACCGTATCGGCATCGCCCGGTATAAGTCCAACCGGGATTACCTGGTTGAATTGTCCACCCATTCCCATGCAGAGCCCGAATTATTCGAGCTGTTTGAAACCTGCATAAAAATGTTTGAACGGTTCTGGTATGGCATGCATCCGGTGGCCATGGATAAATTGATCCGGTTTAAAGCCTGCCAGGAAAGGATCAGCGCCATTGTCCAATAACAATTCCAAAACCCTGTTTTTGCTGGTCATCCTATTTGTATTGTTTGCGGCAGGACTGGTCCGACTTTTTCAAATGCGGTTTGAGGCCGGCGACCTTTATCCCCTCTATTCTTCTTTGCGGGCAGATCCCATGGGCACCCGGGTGATGTTTGAAAGCTTTAAAGCACTTTCCGAAAGGCAGGTCTCCCGAAATTTTAAACCCATGGACCAGATCCGGATGAATAACCACGCCACGGTCTTCTTTCTCGGGCTTGCGGAACCGGAGCAAGCCCTCATGGACAAAAAATGGGAAATCCTATTGGACCATCTGGAAGGCCAGGGTGGAAGACTGGTGATCTCTTTTCGGGCCATGGAACCCTCCAACAAAAAAAAGACGGAAATAAAGAATGAGGGGAACGAAAAATCCGATCCATCCGATGAATCCATAAAAGAAGAACATCCGGAGAAACAAAAATCCGGCGGAGATGAAGAAACCCGTGGGGATATGGATAATAAAACCGATAAAAACGCATGGAAGGGGATATCGGAGCTGGGCATTCAATTCATCAGAGAAGCAAATATTAAAACCATGGCAGAAAGAACCGCTGTTAAGTCGTCATCAAGTCCGGATTATTTCCCTGAATCGATTTTCTGGCCGGACACCGGAAGTTTTATGCTTGAGGACCCTTCATGGCGCGTGATTTACATGCAAAATAACAATGCCGTGGTTGCTGCGCGGGATTGGGGAAAAGGTACACTGGTGATGATGGCGGACAGTTATCTCTTCAGCAATGAAGGCCTTCGCAAAAACCGGGTTCCGGAACTCCTTGCATGGCTCGCGGGACCGGAGGATACGGTCATTTTTGATGAATTTCACCATGGCGTGATCAAAACCGTCGGCGTGGCCGACATGATCAATAAATATCGGCTGCATGGGGTGGTGGCTAGCCTGGTTGTCATCATGGGGCTTCTGGTTTGGCGGCAGATGACCCTGATGCCCGTCACCAGAGAGATGCAGGAAGAGAAGAGAACGGTCTTTGCCCAGGAGGCCATGCAAGGATGGAGCAGCCTGGTGGAACGGCATATCCCAACCAAGGATTTGTTGAATGTGTGTTATGACGCCTGGTTGAACAGTGAAGCATCCAACCGGGTTTCCAAAACCCGACTTGGAGAAACCCGAGACGTCATGGCGAAGCATAGCGCGAATCATCAGCATAAGCATAACCTGGCCACTTACCAAAAATTATTTGAACTGATCAAACAAGGAAAAACCAGATGACAGCCCACATGGAATCCATTCAAGCCCTTCTGACAGAAGCAAAAGAAGAAATCGCAAAGGTGGTGATCGGCCAGGAAGAAGTTGTGACCTACGCCCTGATTGCCATTTTTACCAACAACCATGCCCTGATCGAAGGGGTGCCCGGTGTGGGCAAAACCTTGTTGATCCGAACCCTGGCCCGGGTATTGGGATGCGAGTTCGGCCGCATTCAGTTTACACCGGACCTGATGCCTGCAGATATTACCGGAACCCAGGTATTCAGCCTGCAAACCAACAGCTTTACCCTGGTCAAAGGACCGATATTCACCACCTTCCTTCTGGCGGATGAAATCAACCGGGCACCTGCCAAAACCCAATCCGCACTTCTTCAGGCCATGCAGGAAAGAACCGTGACCATCGACCGGAAAACACACGTGTTGCCGGATAATTTCGCGGTATTCGCCACACAAAATCCCATCGAATACCAGGGAACTTACCCGTTGCCCGAAGCCCAGGTGGACCGGTTTATGATTAAAATCAAAATGGGTCATCCCCGGCAGGATCAGGAGTTGATCCTGGCCCGGCGCATGCTGGGAGATCATTCTCCGGAGGCTGTGTTAAAAAGCGAGTCGGTCAAAACGGTTATCTCGTCGGAAGCGCTCACAAATATGAGAAACCAACTCAAAGAGATTCTGATGAAAGAAGAATTGATCAACTACCTGGTGGAAATTGTTCGTCACACACGAAGCCATCAGAGTGTGATGATCGGAGCAGGACCCAGGGCAACCCAGGCGTTGATCCTTGGAAGCCGCGCCTATGCCGCCTTGGAGGGTCGGGATTTTGTAACTCCCGATGACGTCAAGGTGATGGCCAAACCCGTGCTGGGGCACCGTATTATTCTTCGTCCCGAATATGAAATCGAGGGCCTTTCAGTGGATGAAGTCATTGAACAGATATTACAGGAAGTGAATGTCCCAAGATGATCGTACCCACTAAACGGCTAATCTTTTTCAGCGCCATCTTTTTTATATCCGCATCGCTATTGGCCGTGAAGGATTCGCCTATATTTCCTTTTGCGTCTTCAGGTGCTTTGGGTTTTATCCTGTTGGCAGTACTGGATGTTTTGTCTGGAAAATCAAGGTTTAAAAACCTGGAAGTCTCTTCGCCTGGTGTTGTCCGAATGACTGCCGGACGGTTGTCACTTCTCCCTTTATCCTTTCAAAAGCCTGGGGATATCCATAAAACATTAAGGATCATCCCCATCCTTCCGGAAAGTGTGCATGCCGGTGAGCAGGGATATACCGTGAATTTAACCAAGGGCGAAATCAAGGTTACGGTACCGCTGCAATGTAAAGCAAGGATCCGCGGGAAATATAACTTGACCGCCTGCTTTATTGATCAGTCCACAATCATGGGGTTATGGGTGGTTCGCCGTAAATTTGCTCTTAACACCGAAATCAGGGTGTATCCCAACCTGATCACCGGCCAAAAGCAGATTCTGGGTTTGTTTCACCGCAGGGAATGGGGCTGGCGGAATCTGCGTAAAATCGGCAAAGGCCGGGAATTTGAACAACTTCGGGACTATCTTCCCGGAGACAGTTATGAAGATATTGACTGGAAGGCCACGGCCAGACGAAGACATCCCATCACCCGGGATTTCGAAGTTGAGCAATCCCAGGAAATCTACATCATGCTGGATGCATCCCGGCTGAGCACTCGGGTTTGCCGTTTTGAAAATCAGCCGGACCCGCTGGATAATGTGGACCAAAAAACATCGGAAACCACCATTTTTGAACGATATATTATAGGCGCCCTCACCATGGCCATGGCTGCCGATCGGGCCGGGGACCGTTATGGACTTCTGATCTTCAGCACCAAGCCGGATATCTTTCTCAAGGCCGGAAGAGGAAAGGCCCATTACAATGCTTGTATGGAAGCGCTTTATAACCATATGCCGAGTAGCGTGTCCCCTGATTTTGAGGAGGTGTTTGCCTTTATCGGCAGCACAATCCGCAAAAGGGCGATGCTGGTTTTTCTCACCCATCTGGATGATCCCCTTTTGTCCGAAAGTTTTATCAATACCTTGAACGCCGTGAACCGACAACATGTTGTGATCATAAATATGATGCGTCCCAACGGCGCTCACCCGCTTTTTTCTTCAGCGTTGGATCTCCGGGACGATAAAAACCCTGAAAAGGCCATTTACGAGAAACTGCTGGGCCATATGATATGGAGTTCTTTATCCACAACACGCCGTAAATTGTTTCAATATGGTGCCGGGTTTGTGTTGCTCAACGAAAAACAACTCTGCAGCCAATTGATCGATCAATACAGGGAAGTAAAACAGAGACAAATTATATGATCCTTGATCTTCAAAAATTCATATCCCATGAAAGGCCGTTCTGGGAGGAGTTGGATGAAATGCTTACGGCAGTGGAAAATGACCCCTACCGGAATTTAAGCTTTCAGGAAATCAATCGGTTTCATTACCTGTATGAACGAGCCTCAGCCGGCCTGGTGAAAATCAATACTTTTACAGTGGAGGCGGATATCCGCCGGTATTTGGAATCCATGGTCGGTCGATCCTACACGATTATTTATGGCCATCGTGAAAATATCATCCGGTTTTCCCCGGTGAAATGGTTCTGGAGGACGTTTCCTCAGACATTTCGGCGACATTTTCACCTGTTTGTCTTAAGCCTGTGCATGATGGTTGTGGGGGGACTGTTTGGCGCAACGGCCCTGGTGATCGACCCCCATGCCAAGGCGGTTTTGCTTCCCTTTGAACATTTACAGGCCGATCCCCGTGACCGTGTTGCGGAAGAAGAAGGTCATAAATCCGAAGAACTCAAAAAACAGGGCAAAGCAAGTTTTTCCGCTTTTTTAATAACGAATAATACCCGGGTTTCAATTTTTGTACTCGCGTTGGGGATGACATGGGGCATCGGCACCGCTCTCCTCTTGTTTTCCAACGGTGTTATTTTGGGAGCGGTGATGGCGGATTATATCCAAGCCGGGCAGCAGGTATTTTTAACCGGGTGGTTGCTTCCCCATGGGGCTATAGAAATTCCGTCCATTCTTATCGCCGGACAAGCCGGATTGGTGTTGGCTGCGGCATTGATGGGCGGGAAATCGGGTAACCCCATGCGGCAGCGTCTCAGGAACATCGGTCCGGATCTGGTGACCCTGATTGGAGGCGTGGCTGTATTGCTGATATGGGCAGGCCTTGTTGAGGCATTTTTTTCCCAATACCACGAACCGGTTATTCCTTATTCCGTAAAAATAATCTTTGGGTTCTCCGAACTGGTCATGTTAATTCTCTATTTGACGTTTGCCGGTAAAACCATCCCCTTCGGGATTAAAAAGGTTTAAAAAGATGACGGGAAATGGTTTGCACGCAACGCGGTTAGATGAAATCACCATACAGACACCCGAAGGGGTCTCCTTTTCGCTGCCCCTGGCAGGACCCATCAGCCGGTTTCTTGCCTGGTTGCTGGATGTGTGCTGCCTGATGGCGGCCGCCCAGATGGTTAGGCTGATTTCACTGCTTTTCGGAATAATCAGCCCGGATGCATCCAACGCTGTTTCTATTTTTATTTTTTTCATCTTGAATATCGCCTATACCATCGTACTGGAGTGGTACTGGCAAGGACAGACCATCGGCAAAAGAATATTCGGATTACGGGTTATGGATGCCGGCGGCCTGCAGCTTCAACCCAGTCAGGTCATTATCCGAAACCTGTTACGTCCGGTGGACAGTTTGCCGGCATTTTATTTTTTAGGGGGTGTGGCATGCCTGACAACAAGATATTCACAGCGATTGGGGGACATGGCTGCAAATACCATTGTGATCGCGCTGCCCAAAATAAAAAAACCAGAGATCGATTTGATCATCAAACCGAATTATTATAATTCGCTGCTCAATTATCCGCATCTGGCCGCACGGCTGCGTCAAAAAACAACGCCCGAGGAAGCCAATTTCGCATTGCAATCTCTGTTAAGGAGAGACGATTTTGTTCCTGAAGCCCGTTTACATCTCTTTCATACATTTGCCGGCCATTATAAACGCAAGGTGAGATTCCCGGATGATATTTTAGCGGGGATTTCAGATGAGCAGTATATAAGGAATGTGGTGGATCTTTTATTTAAAGGGTGACATTTGAATGTAACGGACCAGTTCCAGCAGATAGATTTCTTCCTGGCATAGGATGGATTTGTACCGGTTCTGGAACAGATGCCCGCTTCTTTTATAGCGGCGGTTGAAGCTCACCGCCTACCCGGTCAGCAATCTCAGCATAACCGTACTCACGGAAACATTGCCCGTCCGGACCAGAAGATGAAAATGATTGGACATCAAAGCAAAGGTGTAGCAGGGGGTTCCGGTCTCCATCAAAATGCAACCCGGTCTGTTCAGAATGTTATTCCCATGTTATCCCTGAAGATCTTGCTCCGCTCTATCCCCCAAGCAAATGATATGATGCAGGGCTCCCGGTGTGTCTATTCGTGACTGTCTTGGCATAACCTCTCAATACATAATTTCTGTGGAATAGAAACGTCTAATTTCATGGGCGTGCACGCATTCTAACTCCACTAAATCCAGAATATCAAGTTTCTCGCGCCTTCACAATTTCCACCAGGTATCCGTCATGATCATACGCGAGACCCACGATGGCGTTTCTCATTTCCGGAACCGGCACGGCTTCCCGGATAATCTTCAGGCCTTCGTTCCGGATGGCCTCCATGACTTCCGTTGGATTGGGAACATAAAACGACACTTTCACCATTCTGCTTTTCAGACCTGGGTTTGAACCGTCCGCATGGTACATCAGGGCGATACGGGTCTCCGGTCGGCCTTCAAAGGCCATTATTGCCTCTTCCATATGGGGAAGCTTGACCTCAAATATCTTTTTCAAACCGATAATGCGGGTATAAAAGTCTAAAGATCTTTCAAGATTGCTGACGCTGATTCCGGTTGAGCCCATATAGCTTTTGGATACTGCTGTCATATGCCTATTCTCCATTGTGTAATTGATATCAAGCCGAATATTAAATTCATTTCGTTATCACGCACACCCCACTCCATGCATAAACCGGCCAGACACATAGGTCTGCCCCTAGGCCAGATCTATTAACCACCCATCAAGAAGGAGGAGATATTGGAATTACAAGATGATGTTCTTCTTACGCAATTCATCCATCTCATCCGCATTCATTCCCAAAATTTCCCCGAACACATAGGCATTATGCTTGGCCAGTTGGGGGGCGGCGGTCATGGGCACCACCTGGTCGTTCATCCTCCAGGGGACCCGGACCAGTTCCAGCTCACCGAGTTCCGGATGGTCGATTTTCACCAGGCCGCCCCGGGCCCGTAGATGCTCATCCGCATAGAGGTCCCTGGCCTCCCTGGAGGGTGCTGCGATAAGACCGGCTTTACAGAATTCTCCCACCATCCAGTCCCGGTCGCGCTCTTTGGTCCAGTCTTCGATGATCTTATCCAAGTCCTTCTCGTTGGACTTCCGTGCAGCCATGTCGAAAAACCTCGGATCTTCTGCCAATTCAGGCTTGCCAATGATTTTGGCCAGAATTTTAAATTCTTCATCGGTGCGAACTTCCAGAGCCAGCCACCGGTCCACGCCCCAGGCTCGATACACGGCATGGGGGGCATACCGGGGATGGGCATTGCCGATTCGCTCGGGAAGTTTCCCGGTCATGGCATATTCCAGAAGATACTCTCCGATGAGGGAACTGACCCCCTCACATTGGGACAGGTCAACGAACTGCCCTTCACCGGTCTGGGCGTGGTGATGCAGGGCCGTAATGGCGGCAAAAGCCGCTGTGGCTCCGTTCATGATATCCGTATCTCCCCCTGCCCCGTGGGTGGGGTGGTCATCGGAAAATCCGGTCAGGTAGGACGTGCCGCCGATGGCATGGTGGATATTGGCGTAGCCCAGATAGTCCATTTCCGGGCCGTTCATGCCCCGGCTGGCAATGGTCATGGCGATGATGTCCGGACGGATTTTACGCAGGTCTTCATAACCGAGCCCGAGTTTGATCATGGCCCCGGCTCGCATGTTGTCAATCACCACGTTACTGACCGCCACGAGTTTCCGGGTGATGGCTTTGCCCTCGGGTTTGGACAAATCCAGGGTAATACTCTTTTTGTTCATATTCACGGAATTGAAGGACATCCCCTGGTTCGGAGGCGTTTTCGTGGGCTGGGCATTGGGAAGGGGCCAGGGGTAGTTGCGGCGGGAGAGGTCCAGCCGGTTGTGCCCTTCGATTTTAATGACCTCGGCACCCAGGGAAGCCAGAAGAAGATTGCAATAGGGTCCGGCCCAGACCCAGCTGAAGTCCAGCACCCGGATCCCTTTGAGGGGATGCAAAACATCCAGAGGATCGACCTGTTCCTTCGGAGACTCTCCTGCCCTGCTCGTTAATTTAATTTTTGCAGCTTCGGGAAGAACTTCTTCATTGTGCTGCCCCAACAGGGGAGCGGGCCGGCTCACGCGGGGTGGCGAAGCCGCCAATTTATAGGACCATCCGGCATAAGGATATTTTCCGGCCACGGGGTGTTTCACGTCAACAAAATACTTTCTGAACTGGTATTGTGCGCTTTCCATTACATCTTTGGCCGTATTGATGCCACCGATGGGAATCCCCATTTTGGCGGCCCGGTGGTATACCTCTTCCTTCTTCTGCTTCCCCATCCATTCTTCCATTTGGGGGGCCACATCCATGAGGTGATGGGTTCTGTAACCCCGGTCATCCCATCCTTCATCTTGTGACCATTCGGGATTGCCCATCAATTCACGGACCGCCCGAAAATGGTGATCATCGTTGGCCGCAAGAACAATATAGCCATCACTGGTTTCCATCCGGCCCATGGCCTGGGGGCGGTCCGGCACCCTCCCCCAGGTGGTGAACTGATACCGGTTCATGGTCACCCGGGGGGCGATTAAATTGATGATCACTTCCTGGAGGGAAAGGTCGATGAAATTCCCCTGTCCGGTCTTTCTTCTCCCGATCAGGGAAGCCACGGTACATAAGGCCGCGTAAATACCGCCGATATACTGGGCAGTATTGCCGCCGGTTTTCACCGGTGCGCGGGTGATATCCACAGCCCTTGCCGGAAGAAGATTGCCCAACCCTGCGGCGTGAACAATGGTCATTTCTCCCGCTTCCTGGAGGGCCCTCGGGCCGTTGCAGCCGTAAGGGGTGATGGAAGTATAGATTAAACCGGGGTTGAACTGCCCCAAGGCCTGCCAATCCAAACCGAGATTGGGTAGGTAATCGGGGCGGTGGTTGTCGATCAGGACATCGGCCCCGGCCAGAAGTGTTTTAAAGGTTTCAAGATCCTCAGGTTTGTTCAGGTCTAGTGTGATACCGCGCTTGCTGGTGTTCAGGTAAAGAAACGTAGCGCTTTTCTCAGGATGGGGATCGATTTCCGGGAATGGACCTTCCAGGCGGGCCGGATCCCCTTCCGGGGGCTCGACCTTGATAACATCCGCCCCCAGGTCCGCCAGCAGCTTGCTGCAGTATGGCCCGGAATACATGGTGGACAGTTCGATGACTTTGATTCCGTTCAATGCCGATGAAGACATGTTTTCGCGCTCCTTCTGGTTGTGGTTTTCAGGACGGATCAATGGCCGCCCATTCAACAGGCTGTCCTGATGAGCCTTGTAGGATGGGTGATAACCCATCATTCATTTTGTATATCGAAATAGATGGGTTGCACCCATCCTACGGGCTGTTTTATAATTCGCACCCCTGATCCCTATTGCCCATATTTATTCCACACGATCGGCAAACCTGAATATTTCCCCGCAAAATCCAAGGGCAGACACAGAGGTCTGCCCCTACACCGGTTTTTAGACAATACATCCTTTATCCTTCAATCCCTGAATCATATCTTCACTGTACCCAAGGCCGGCCAATATCTCCCTTGTATGCTGCCCGTGACGGGGTGAAAACATCCTGACTTGGCCCGGTGTTTCTGAAAGTTTGATGGCCACCCCCGGTTGTCTGACCTTTCCGAGAATCGGATCATCCAGTTCAACCATCATTTGGCGGTGCTTCACCTGGGGATCATTCAATACTTCATCCATGGACGTATGAACCGGGGCCACACAGGTGTCGGCCTTGTGCAATATCTCCAGCCATTCATCCCTTGTTTTGCTGAGGAACTTTTCGGTCAATTGGGCAATGACCTCGTCCCGCTTGGCGCTAAATCCGGAGAAAGGCCGGACCACCTGATCAAAAGGGATCAGTTTTTCAAGGTCCAGGGCTTTACAGAGCCTTTCCCAGAACCAGGGCTCCCCGCCGGCAAAACATAAGTACTTGCCATCTTTTGTTCGGTAGACATGGGAGGGTCTTTGACCCGCTTTCGCCGATTGGCCGGTGACACCATAGAGCATGCCGTGCCGGGCCAGAAGCATCGCCACAGCACCGTCCATCATGGAGATATCGACAAACTGTCCTTTTCCGGTCCTTTGCCGGGCCAGCAGGGCGGTGAGAATCCCCACGGCAGCATTCATGCCGCCTCCGGCAAGATCGGCCAGAGGCACGCCCGGTAAGACATATTGCCCGTCCGGAGTCCCGGTGATCCCCAGAATCCCGGCTGCGGCTATCACATTGGCATCATGGGCCGGATAATCCGCATAGGGGCCGTCCTGACCAAAGGCGGTAATGGCGCAGTAAATCAATCCGGGATTGATTTTTTTCAAGGTTTCGTAGTCTATTCCCAGGCGGTTGCTGACTTTGGGACGAAATTCCACCACCACCACATCACTCTTTTCCACCAGTTTGTAAAACACAGCCCGGGCCTCGTCAGTCTTCAAGTCCAAAGCCATGCCTTTTTTATTCCGGTCAATGGCCCGGTGGGGGGTGTAACCCTGCTTCAAATCCTCGGTGGTCAGTTCCGATTTGGGGATCAGGGTTTCCAAAGAGTTACGGCGGCGGCGGGCCTCCTGGATTTTGATGACTTCCGCTCCCAGATCGGCCAGCATCAGGGTACAAAAAGGCCCCGGCAGGGTCCGGCTCAGATCGAGTATTTTTATGCCTTCCAGGGCACCTTGGGGGATTGCTTCAGACATTTTGAACCTCTTCTATTTAAGAAATTCTACCACAGAGGACACAGAGAGCACAGAGAGGTGGATTTAAAAAGCTTTGTTTTTCTCTGTGTTCTCTGTGTCCCCTGTGGTGATACTATTTTTTTGGGCAGACACATAGGTCTGCCCCTACGCCTGGTTCTTCAACCGTAGGGGCGGACCTATGTGTCCGCCCTGATGCCTGGTTTAATAAATCACCTTGTTTTGCACAAGTTGATCAAACCTCTTCGAATCCATTCCCAACAGGTCTTTGAAAACATACTCATTATGCTCTCCCAGATTGGGTGCCGGGCGTTGAATTTCACCAGGGGTTTCACTGAGCCGCCAGGGGATGCCGTAAAGGGCCTCCACCCCCACCAGGGGATGCTCGATCTCGATATAACTTTGCCTTTCCATGAAATGGGGGTTGAAATACTGGTCCTCGGTGGTCATGACGGCCACGGCTGCCACTCCGGCTTTCTGGAGAATTTCCATGGCCTCGATGGGCTCATGGTTGATGGTCCATTCGGCAATGAATTTATCCAATGCTTCCTGGTTTTTCCAGCGATCCATGGCATTTACAAATCTCTCATCCCGACACCAAGCCTGATTGCCAATGGCTTTGCAAAATTGCTGCCATTCGTCATCGGTTGCAACGGCAATGGACACCCATTTGTCTTCCTCGGAACAGGGATAATGGTTATGGGGAGCCATATGGGAATGTCGATTGCCTTGGGGCCTGGCCGTTCTTCCGTTCATATGAAAGTCCATCAAAGCCTCCCCCATGAGGGAACTGCCCATCTGGGTTTCCGCCAGATCGATCTGCTGCCCCTCCCCGGTCATTTTCCGGTACACCAGGGCCGCCAAAATCGCAAAAGCGGCATGGATACTGGCGTTGGCATCACCGTAGGCAACGGCCGACATGCCCAGGGGCGGCTCGCCGTCATACCCCAAAAGGGAGCTCAAACCCGAAAGGGCCATGATGGTATTGGCATAGAGGGTGGCGTCTTTCAACGGCCCGTACTGGCCCGCGCCGCTCAGGGAGATGGTGATGATATCCGGCTTGATTTTACAAAGTGAATCATAGTCCAGTCCGGCCCGGGCCATCACGCCGGGACTGAAATTGTCGCTCACCACATCACTGATCTTCACAAGATCCCGGATCAAGGCCAGGCCTTCCTCTTTCTTGAAATCCACCGTAATGCTCATCTTGTTCCGGTTCAAGGCATGAAAGGCCGGCATCAGGTTCGGCCATTTGCCTTCATCCCCTCCGGTAATGTCGTCCCCCACAATGGGCCGTCCCATGCGAAGGCCGTCCAGCCGCCCTTTGGTTTCCACCTTGATCACCTCGGCCCCCATATCAGCCAGCAATTGCGTGGACATGGGACCGGCCCAGGCCGTACCAAAATCAATGATCCGGACTCCTTCAAGACTCAACATGAGACCTCTCCTTGCTGATATTTTCAACCTGTTCCTTTGTATATCCCAGCCGGTCCACCAAAATTTCCCGGTTATGCTCTCCAAGAATCGGCGCCGGATGCTCCAGGGCAGCGGGGGTTTTGGAAAGCTCATAGCCCGACCCCGGATACCGGAGCCTGCCCACCTCGGAATGATCCAGCTCGGTCCAGAATCCCCTGGCCCTTAGCTGGGGATCTATGGCCACTTCCTCAATGGTTCTCACCGGGCTGAAGGGAACTTTGCGTTCCATGCACATGGCGAAAATTTCTTCCTTGGTGTATTTTTCCAACCAGGCGATCAACAGGGCGTCCACTTCATCCGGATAGGTTTCGGCCATCTCCCGGCGATCCCGGTACCGGGGTTGTTTGGACCATTCGGGGGTGCCCATGAGCTCGATGAAGCGCTTCCACTGGGCGACCTGGGGGGCCACCAGGCAGACAAAGCCATCCTTACAGGGCAGACAGGTGCATGGGTAGTTGAAATAACCGCCATGATGGCCTCTTCGGATGCCGGTGAGTCCCCGGTAGATAAAGGTGGTCAAGTGCTGCCCCACCAGGTTGTTGGCTGAAACCTCCACCTCGGAGATCTCGATGTGCTGCCCGCAATCAGTATTTTCCAAAGCCAGCCAGGCCGTGAGGGTAGCCCCGGCAGCCGCAGCCCCGGCCTGATAATAGGTTTGAAAGAAAGGCAGCACCAGGGGTTCCCGTTCCGGATCACCGGAAGCCACGCTGACCCCGGACGCCGCCGACACATTCAATTCATAGGCCTTGTAATCCCGGTAAGGCCCGCTTTGGCCAAAGGGGGAAATGGAGGTCACGATGAGCTTCGGATTGATTTGCTTCAAGGTTTCAAAATCCGGGGTCATGTCCCAGGCGCAACTTTTCCCAGGAGGAGCGTTTCTCACCAGGATGTCGGCTTCTTTAAGAAGTCTTTCCAATACTTCCCGACCTTGGGTGGAACCAAGATTCAGGGTAATGCCTTTCTTGTTGGCATTGAGCCAGAGGAAGAGCCCGCTTTTTTCCGGATGGGGAACATCTCCCGGAAAAGGTCCGTGGATGCGAGCCTCATCCACACCAGCCACGGGGTCTTCAATCTTGATGACCTCGGCCCCCAGATCGGCCATGAGTTTGGTACAATAGGGACCGGAGATGAAATGCCCGACTTCGATGATTTTTATGCCTTCAAGGGCTTTTTTTGTCATATGGACTTTACCTTTATGGTCGTTTGAAAAGAAGAGACCCCCTTACCCCTTACCCCTTACCCATCACCCATTACCTGCTTTTATCGATAAAGGCGATCGGGATCAAAACACCGAACCAATGCCAATTCTTCCACCTGTGGCGAATCCATGATTTTCAGGTCGGAGGCCACCTTCAGCTCCCATCCGCAATTGTCTTTTACAGCCTGAATTCTTTTTTCCAATGGTGTATTCTTGGCATCAAAATGAAGACCGGTCAGTGTCATTTCTTTATCCTCCCCCTTTTTTTCAAAAACCCCAAGGTCGGAAACAATGGTCTTGACGCGGTTGCCCGGTGAAGTAATATACTCCACCCGGTCCACAAAGCGTTTGGCGGATTGCCTGGAAATAACCATGACCTCCCGGGCACTGATGGAATCATTGGCCCCGCCGGAACCGGCAATAAATTTATTGTCAATCTTGGAGGAATTGATATTTCCGTATTTGTCGACCTGGGCCGCCCCTAAAACACTCAGGCATTGGTTGTTCAATCCTCCCACCAGGCTGCCATAACTCTGGAAAGCATCGGACAGCATCTCCCCGGTTTCGATATTGGCCGTGGCCCCGATGGTCGGATTTCCCGGCTGGGGGGAATACCCATACACGCCGGTTCCGATCAAAAGCTTTACCGGCCAATCCTTTTTCTTCAGACCATAGTAGGCCAGCCAACCGGAAAGGGCGCTGAAACCCACCCCCAGAAGAAAATTTATGTACTTTTTCTCCAGGACAATCTCTTCAATTTTTCTTGCCGCCGCCACAATGGTCAGCTCATTTTTGGAAAAGTCCGGGCTCAATGACACAGTGGACAGCAGTTCTTCCAGATTCGCAATCCCCTCCCCTTGGCCGATCCCCGCGGACAGGTCATGAAGCCGTGTTTTTCCCAATTTGGACAGATACCCTTCATGGTTCGGGCATTGATAAATCCATTCTTCCATCCAAGCCTTGAGTTTTGCGACATCGGAAACCGTATCCCGGTACGCACCGATGAAATCATTATCCGGCCGGTAACTGGTTAACCCATCGATCCCCAATCCCAAACTGTTCATGCCCTGGGGATGAGCGCCAAAGGGCACTTCCGAAACGGACTTCACCAGATGTCCCGGAATGCTAACCAGAGCGGAATGCTTGCGGATAAAATCCATTGAAACGATTTTTTCCACCGTGGCGATGACCCCGCCTTTACTGGCCCGGGCCCCCCAGGTGCTGGCACCCATATAGTAAGGAGACCCTAAGATGATATTCCCCGAAGCGTCGGCCATCCATCCATGGACCACGGCCATGTCCGGATTAAGGGACTCGAGCAATGCCAGTTCCTGCCTGGTTTTAAAAGGGCTGTCAAACAAATGGAGCGCATCTTTATTGTCAACCGCCATGTCCGAGCCTATCAAGGACTTGGTCACCATGCACTCCATATCCATGGCTCCTGCCATCAACCGTTGCATGAGGGTCAGGGAGGTCCATCCTTCGATCTCGATCCGGCCTTCATTAAAAGCGCTTTGTATCACGCGGTTGGGCCCGGACTTGGGGTAAAGATGCATGTAGGCCACACCGATCAGCTTTTTTACCAATCCGTCATACACCATGGGGGCCAGATAATCCCGGGCACTGTTCACAATGGTGAAACCGGCGTTTGTACCCTTAAATAGACGAGCCATCTGCCTTGCGGCTTCATTGGCAAACTCTCCCAGGAAAATTACCTGACCTGGCGCAATATACCGGCGGATGGCCTCGGGCAGGTCCATGATTTTATCTGTTTGATTTATAGACGGTCCAGAAGCAAAGTGCTGCCGAATGGTGGAGAGCAATTCCTCATTGATCATATGGCTTTTTCCTTCTATTCCTATTTGGCAACGCGACTCTCCAATGGCCAGGTCTTGGCGTCACGTGACGGCAGGATCACCGTGCCATGCCCTTTGACAATAATCTCTTTCCGCTGATTGATGCCGTTGATTGTTACGTCTACACAATGCTCGCCATTTTCATCCACATATTTCTTGGTGACCGTGCCTTTAATAAAGGCCGCGTCCCCCAGGTAGATAAACGCCCGGTATTCAGCGTAGCATCTTTTTAGCCAGCCTTCATCCCCCATCCAGCTGGTGAACATCTGAATGGTCCAGGAGTTACGCTCCATTCCGATTTCATACATGTAGGGGAGTCCGGCCGCCTTGGCGGCTTCAAGGGACCAGTGAACCGCTGCCCTGGGCTCCCAGGCCCGGGTGTCGGTGGCGATGAACCCCCATGCCGGATGTTTTTTATAACCGACCAGGGCCGCTTCATGGGCCATGAGCCGGCCGGATGTGCCGCCATAAAAGGCTGCTTCATCGGTGAGGCCGATGGGGCCTTTAACCACTTGGGGGACTTCTTCTCCCTCTTTTACATCCTCCCAATAGAGATCCTCTGATCCACGGATCTTCATGGCCATAATCTGATCATCAACAGACTCCCTTTCCTCATCGGTCCAGGGATGGGGCAGCTCCAGCTTGCCGTATTTGCCTTTTTTCCGGACGTTGCTCTGCTCTGCCCGGAAAGACCAAGCCGAGGCTTTGGCCACCAGTTCGTCCCTCTGATTATAATACAACCGATCTTGGTAGGTTTTGATCATTCGGTCGGAGAATTTACTAGGCACTTCCTCATACCCCTTGAACTCGGCTTCCGGCCGGATGCGGTCACCCGCGACAATGGGTTTATAAAATTCCCAGTCATCTCCCGAATGCCATCCATGAACACCAGGCAATCCTAGCATAACACCCATCTGAAACACACTATACAACCAGGACGGCGGAGCCACCTGTTTGCCGAAGCGCGTTTTCTTGCCATATTCCGGGTCCCGGTATAGCGGGTTGATTTCACCTGTTCCATTAATAAACTTTCGGATGGTTTCCTCAACCACATTTCTGTTCCCGGAATCATTATGGATACGTAGCTTCACACCAACCAGGCTGTTCAGTTTGTCCAGTGCCTCTTGGGTAATTTTTCCTTCAGCCAAGCCTTTTTTGTTATCAACCATAAGTCCTCTCTCCTGTTATATAATTTGATTATGGGTTTTCCCGAAATATCGAGTGAATCATCACAAAACCAATCTTTATTGGATCGCTCCGGTTTCTTTTAATTTCCTGATTTCATCCAGGGAATATCCCAATCCTTGCAGAATTTCCTCGCTGTGCTGCCCGGCAAAGGGGGCAAAGCTTCTGACCTGTCCCGGTGTATCGGAAAGCTTGATGGGGAAACCCATTTGTTTGATCTTTCCCAGCCGGGGATGATCCAGTTCCAACACCAGTTTGCGCTGAAGGATATGCTGATTTTCAAGAACTTCCTCGGGTTCGAGAACCGGTGTAATGGCCGTATCGGCTTGGGTAAGAATGTCCACCCACTCATCCCGGGTTTTGGTTAACAGAATTTCCTTGATGGCTGATTTAACTTCTTCCCCTTTTGCCCCCTTGGCGTCTTTATGGGGTATAAAATCTTCCCGACCGATGGTTCTGCAAAAACGCTCCCAGAAATAGGGCTCAATGTTGCCCACCGAAATGAATTGCCCGCCTTTTACTTCCAACGGTCCCAGAACCACCTCCCCGAATTCCGTGTTGGTCCAAAGATCGGGGTTCAGCCAGGTTCTCAAACTCCGGCTGACAAAGGAAAAAACACTGTCGGTCATGGAGGTGTCGATGTATTGTCCCTTGCCGGTTTGCTGGCGGGCAATCACTGCCGTAAGAATGCCGATGGCGGCATGAAGGGCTGTACCGATATCCCCCAGGGGAACTCCGAATCGCACGGGTTTTTTCTCCCGGTCCCTATTGAGCATCTGGGCCCCGGCAATGGAACAGTAGTTCGGATCATGGCCAGCCACTTGTTTATAAGGGCTGTCCTGGCCGAATCCGGATATGGAGCAGTAAATCATCCGGGGATTGATTTTTTGAACCGCCTCATAATCGATCCCCAGGCGTTTGGCAACGCCGGGCCTCATGTTTTCGATCATGACATCCGCTTGTGTGGCCAGTTGCTGAAAGACAGCCAGGGCGTCTTTGGATTTCAAATCCAGGATGAGGCTTTTCTTGTTACGGTTGAAAAAATCATAGGCGGACTTTTCATCCGCGCCAGGTCCTGGAGCCGCCGAGACGCCTGCGCCTCCACGGCGATGTTTCGGTCCGATGGGCTCTTCCATCTTAATGATTTCAGCCCCCATGTCGCCAAGCATTTGCGTGCAATATGCTGCCGGGAGATAGTAGCCCATATCGATGATCTTGATTCCTTCCAAGGCAAGGGTCATGGCGTTTATCCTTAAATATTATCCTATTGGTGCTGGTTCCTGATATTTTTGTATGACTTCCTTTTCTTCCAGCCGGGTCATTTCTTCCTTGGACAATCCCATAATTTCCTCAAAAACGTAACGGTTATGCTGCCCCCATAGGGGGGCCGGCCGGTAAACCCCGCCATCGGTCTCGCTCATTCTCCAGGACAGGTTGGCAATAAATTCATCGCCGGACACCGGGTGTTCGATGGGAATGAAAACTTCCCGCTCCTGGAAATGCGGGTCGAGAAAACAGTCCCCGATATCCATGCAGGGAAATGCCGCGACCTTTGACTCTTGCAGCGCTTCGGTGATCTCTTCGGAAGTTCGGTTGAGGGTCCAGGCGCTGATAAGTTGGTCCAGTTCCGTTTCATTCTGCAGCCGGCCTTCCAGGGTGCTGAATTTAGCGTCTATCAACCCGGGCTCTTCAGCCATGACTTCCACCAGGTTGTTCCACTCATCGTCTGTTTTCACGGCAATGGACACCCATTTATCGTCCCCTTCACAGAGGTAGTTGTTATGAGGAGCCATCTGGCCATGGCGATTGCCTTTGTGGCCGGGGATTTGCCCCGTCACCTGATAATCCAGCACCGCTTCACCGATGCAGGCCACCAAGGCCTCAATTTGGGCCACTTCGATATTCTGTCCTTCTCCGGTACGATTGCGGTGAATCAACGCAGCCAGGGCCGCGAAGGCGGAATTGGTTCCCGCATTGTAATCCGAATAGGGTTGCTGCAGGCCCAGGGACCGCCCCCCCTCATAGCCTACCATACTCTCCAGGCCCGACAACGCAGCCAAATTCGGAGCATAAGCAGGGGTCTTGGCCAGAGGACCCCAATTGCCAAGACCCGGCATGGAAACCATAATGATGTCGGGTTTTATCTTACTGAGGGTCTCGTAATCCAGACCGAATTTTTCCATGACTCCGGGGTAAAAATTTTCAAGAACGATATCGCATTTTGCGGCCAGCTTCCTTAACAGCTCACAACCCTCCGGCTGGGTCATATCGATGGTGATCCCCAGCTTGTTGCGATTCAGGCTGTGAAAGGCAGGGTCTGTTTCCGGGGAACGCTCGATATTGTCCGGCGTAAACCGTGTGGTGTCGGGCCGCTTGCGGGATTCCACCTTGATGACTTCCGCACCCATATCGGCCAGTATTTTCGTGGCAGATGGTCCTGCAGCCACCCAGCCAAAATCCAATACCCTGATTTCATGGAGAGGATATTTGTTTTTGTCCATTTTGAATGCTCCTTGATATACGTGCATATAACTATTATGATGTAATATTTTTTTCACCACAGAGGACACAGAGAGCACAGAGATAATAAAGATAAAGATTGCCATTGAAGTATATGCTTATTCCGTCTCTTGTTTTTCAAATCATTACCTTCTCTGTGTTCTCTGTGCTCTCTGTGGTTTTTCAATAACCTATCCCATAAAATGACACCAATTGGATAATATCGAGCACATGGTTTTAAATCACCCCATTGCTTTTAAGCTCTTCTATTTTAGTTTTCCCATAACCCAACCATCCGCCGTATATCTCTTCATTATGTTCTCCCAGTTTCGGGGCCGGGCGGTGAATCACAGAAGGGGTTTTGGAAAACCTAAGGGCGGACGGTGGATATTTCACCTTGCCGACCTCGGGGTCTTCCACCTCCACAAAATATTTTCGATACGCCAGGTGCGCATCTTCCAAAACCTCGCGAACATCTTTTACCGGGGCCAGGGCCACATGATTTTTTCGCCCCAACTGAAATATCTCTTCTTTCGTTTTCGTGGTCAGCCATTTTTCCATCATCACTTCCAGCTCGTCCCCATACTTGAGGTTGAGCTCCCGGAACGTGGTCTTCATGAATCGTTCGTCGGAAGAATACCATTCCGGAATCTTCCCCTCTCCCAAGATGTTCAGAAAGGCCTTCCATTGCTCTCCCCGCATGGCGAGCAGGGTAATGTATCCGTCCTTGCAATGAAAAATCCCGTTGGGGTAAAGGGCCTGGGTTTTATGGCCGGACCGTATTCTCCTTCGATTATGAAACACAAAGGCGATCACCGCATGACCTGTGAAATGGGTCATCCAAACCTCGGATTCACTGATATCGATATGCTGGCCACGCCCGGTAAATTCACGGGCAAAAATAGCCCCCAGGGCTGCGGTTGCCCCCATGGCAGCACTCTGGAAATGGACCTGGGAGAGCGGCAAAGGTAGGGGCGTCCGTCCCGGTTCACCGATGCACAAGCTGGAAGCTGCTGCCGCGCTGATATTGATGGCATAGGCATTGTATTCACAGTACGGACCGGTTTGACCGAAAGGGGTAATAGAGAGGACGATTAAGTTGGGATTGATCTGACGTAGACGGTGGTAGTCAATACCCATATCCTTGGCCGTCTGCGGCGTATAACCTTCCACCAGGATATCCGCCTGGCGCACCAGGTCTTCTATGATTTTCGCACTGGCTTGCTGTTCCACATCCAGCTTGATACCGAATTTATTGCAGTTCACATAGGCAAACAGGCTTCCCGGCTTTCCCTCCCCGGACAAAATTCTCTCCTGGCGATCCTGTTTGCCGGTCCGGGGATCTTCCACTTTGACGACTTCCGCGCCTTGATCGGCCAGCATTTTGCTGCAATAGGCCGTGGAGATCTTGTTTCCGATTTCGATGACTTTTATGCCGTCTAAGGGTTGGGGTTGTTTTTTGGTTTCAGGCATGTTTATTACTCCCTTTTATTTTATACGAACACTCCGGACATTTTAAGTCCTTCCAGTTCATAATCCTCCATCCCCAATATCTCCCGGCAAACATAATCCGTATGTTCACCCAAACAGGGGGCAGCCATGCGCCCCGTCGGCGGGGTTTCCGAAAGGGTGATGGGTTCTCCAAGGTGTGGGTACATGCCGATCTCTTTATGGTCGAGGTCCCAGAAGTAATTCCGGTGATGAAGCTGGGGATCATTGGAAAGGTCTTCGCCGTTCTGGACCACCCCGGCAGGGACCCTTGCTTCCTGAAGCCGTTTCATGACCTCTTCGGCGGTAAAATTCACGGTCCAGGCTTCCACCATGAGGTTGAGTTCTTCCTCATGCTGCTTTCTGCCCAGAAGCGTCCGGAATCTTTCCTCTTCCAAAACCGGATTCCCCACCACCCGACAAAAGGCCCCCCATTGTTCATCGGTAAACACGGTGATGGCGCACCACCGGTCTTTTCCAAGGCAGCGATAAGCATCATGGGGAGCGGCGGAATCGCAAAGATTGCCCTTCCTTCCTGTTTCCTTGTGATTGACTTCATAATCCAGAATTCCAGGAGTCAGAAATTGAATCGTGGTTTCCAGTTGTGAAACATCGATCATCTGTCCCTTGCCCGTGCGATCCCGGTATTCCAAAGCGGCAAAAAGGGCGGCCAATCCAAAGGGCGGGGCAATCATATCCGAATAGGCCACTGGCAGGGGAAGGGGATCGCCGCCAGCCTCTCCGGTAAAATGCAAAAGCCCGGTAACGCCCGAAAGATGATAGCCGAAACCCTGGTGGGCGGCATGGGGCCCGGTTTGCCCCTGGTTGGCGGTTCGGAGCATGATGATGTCCGGCTTCATTTTTTTTAAGTCTTCATATCCGAAACCCAGGCGTTCCAACTTCCCGGCCGTAAAATTTTCCACGCAAAGGTCGGCCCATTTTGCAAATTTGTGGACGACCTCTTTGGCCTTGGGATTCTTTAAATCCAGCGCCATGCTGTATTTATTGGTGTTCATCCCCACAAAATAAGTGCTTCGGTTGATGCCGCGAACTCCGTCTTTAAACGGCGCACTCACACGAATGGTGCACGCATTCTTGGTCGACTCCAGACGCACCACTGTTGCGCCGAAATCCGCCAGGTATTTGGTCATTTTGGGACCGGCCGCCACCCAGCTGAAATCCAGAACCTTCAATCCTTCCAAGGCCAGATCCGTCATGGTTATAGGACTCCTCTTTCCGTTAAGCGGATCATGTCTTCCGGGTTCAACCCCAGTTCCTTTTTATAGATCTCCTCATTATGCTCGCCGATGAGGGGTGCCCGTTTGGTTACGGCGCAAAGGTTTTCCGATCCGATGGCAAAGGCCCCCGGATAGATAAGGGTATCTTCCAGTTCATCATGTTCGATTTTGACCCAGTAGTTTCGCGCGGCAAGCTGCTTGTTTTCCAACATTTCACCAGGAGTATGGACCGGATACAACATGATATGCCGTTTCCCGCCCTCTTCATACAACTCCTCCTTGTCATGCTGCATGAGGAATTTTCCCACCTGATCCTCGATCCGGTCCACGGTTTCCTGATCCACTGTGGTTTTATCAAAGGTCTTCCAGTTGATGGCCTTAAGAAAATCATCGGCCATGCCCCGGCTATCCATCCAATCCACCATGGCCTGGTTGTTTCGTATCCCCCCGTTACCCCCGACAATACTGAACATGACAAAACCATCCCGGCAGCGATAGAACTGCCGCATATCCGCAAAAGCCGACATCCCCGTCCGTCGCTCTCCGGCCCGGTAAAGATTCCGTTGGACGGTCTGCCAATAAGGGATGGCACTTCCGGAGGTCTGAACCATGATGTTAAAAGCGGCAACATCGATCTGCTGGCCTTTACCGGTTCTCTTCCGATAGTAGTTGGCAATCATCATCCCGGTGGCGGCATGGGCGGATGCATTCACATAGGCCTGGGGAATACTGATACGGATGGGATGCTGGTCCGCGTATCCCATGCAGTTGATCTGTCCGCCCATGGCACACAGAACCAGGTCTGACGCCTCATAATCCCGGTAAGGGCCGGTCTGGCCCCAGGGAGTGATGGAAGCCATGATCAAACGCGGGTTGGTTTGCTTGAGGGTTTCATAATCCAGTCCGATGGAACCGAGATACCCCGATTGGAACGATTCAATGACAAAATCCGCCCCTTGAACCATGCGGAGAAAGAGGGCTTTCCCGTCCACAGATTCAAGATTCATAGTGATGCTGCGTTTACCGGTATTATAGGCAAACCAGAACAGGCTCTTCTCCGGATCCGGCTGGTTTTTATAAAAAGGTCCCGTGCGGCGGGCCTTATCGCCCCCGGGGGGTTCTATTTTGACAACATCCGCGCCCAGGTCCGCCAGGATCTTCCCGGCAAGGCAGCCTTTTTCATCCGTTAAGTCCAGAACGCGATAAACCGAAAGTGGTCGATCGTTGGGTTTCATGTTGCTCCTCATTATGATATGAAAACCCCTTCCGGGTCGAGACTGCGCAGCAGCGCCAACTCGTTCTCCGTGGGTTCAGATGCCTTTTGAATCTTGTCCGACACTTTCAAATCCCAACTGCAATGGTCCTTGATCTTTTGGATCATCTGCTCCTCGGTGGATCCATCAACGGCAAAAACCGTGGTTAATTCAAGCTCCGTAACGTTTTTTTCAAGGATGCCCAGATGGGAGATCACGGTGGAAACCTTGGCCCCTGCGCAGGTAACATAGGTCACTTGATCCAGGAAACGGTCTTTTTTCTGTTTGGTGATTACCACCACTTCTGCAGCACCGTTAGCGATGTCATTGCCGCCGCCAGCCCCGCCGATGTAAGTGGTGGCGCTGACCTTGGAGGAGTTGATGTTTCCGGATTTATCGATTTGGGCCGCGCCCAGAATGCCGAGGCAGGCTTTTCGAATGCCGCCGATACAAACCCCGTGGATGTCCACCGCGTCGGTGAGCATTCTGGAGGTGGCGATATTGCCGGAAGAAGACATGAGGGGGTCTGCGGGCCGGGGATCAAAGCCGATGCCTGCGCCCACCATATAGATTTCCCGGCCTTTTTCCTTAAGGTCATAATAGGCCAGCCAGCTGGCCAGCCCGCCGAGGCCGATCCCGGCAAAAATGGCCTTGAATCCGCCTTGGATAAAAATGTCCTGAATCTTTTTGGAGGCGGCAACAATGGCAAATTCGGTTTCGTTGTAAGCCTTGGGCTTGGCAGCTTGTTCTTTGACCTGGATGAACCGGATCGGCCAGTTTTCCTTGGCCGCCTTGCCCTTCAACCGGTAGATCCGCTCGGCCCCCAATTTGATCAACCGTTTTTCATGGCTGTCACAATCCAAAACCCATTCCTTGATCCACTGGTCCAGAGTCTCCTCTTTTTTCCCGGCTTCCCGGAACTCCTGCAAAAAGGGGACATCCACATCATAGGCATCAAACTCCGGCAGCCCCCGGTTGTTCATGGCCCGTGGATGCGCTCCGAACGGGGCCAGACAAACCGCATCCACCATGTATGCCGGAATTTTCACCAGGTTCGAATGTTCTCGGATAAACTCCGTGGATACAATCCTCTCAACCGTAACCACCACTTTACTGCTCGCCTTGGCCCCCCATTCCCGGTCATCGCCATAGGGCGCCAGGATGGTGTTGCCGGCAGCATCCGCGGCCCAGCCGTGATACAGGGCCACATCAGGATTCATGCGTTTTACCACACCGATTTTTTGGCCTTCGAAAGGATCATTGATTTCTGTAAACGCGTGCTTGTTCTCTTCGGCCATTTCACTTCCGGAAATGGAGAGGGTGGGCATGAATGGAAGGTTGAGGGCCCCGGCCATGAGGGCCTGGGTAAAGGTCAGGACGGACCAGTTTTCAAATTCCACGGTCTTGTGACGATAGGCCCGTTGGATGATGGGGTTGGGACTGGGGCTGGGATATAGATCCGCGCAGGTAGTAAAAATGAGTTTTTTCGCCAGACCCCGATGAATCAGGGCCATGGCCTGGGCCCCTCCTGGCAGGCCCATCATCAAGGTAAAAGCAGATCGCCGTTCCCAGAACTGCCGGATGATTTCAGACACCGCCGCTTCCGCCGAACGGGTGATGAAGAGGGACATGCCCTCCTGAACATACGTTGCAATGGCGGTTTTTAAATCAACAACCTTGTTGATTTTTTCAAAGGGTTCCAGGTGAAACACATCGATTTTCATGATATTCTCCGAGATGTTGCCTTTGGTTGGGTAGACACATCGGTCTACCCCTACTCTGCGCCTTCAACCGTAGGGGCGGACCTATGTGTCCGTCCTTATAGTCACTTTTCCCGCTTCATAATGACATTGAACCGGAATTAATATCCAATTTTTTTAAACGGCGCATTCATCTCCTCACACGCGGCCTTGAATCCTTTTTGATCCCGGGTTTCGAAAAAGTTAAATTCCCTCGGTCTGGACCCGGGCCGCTGAAGAACGGAAAACACTCGCATGTCTTTGGCAAAACGGAATCCTGCGGACAGTCCTCTGGAATCTAAAGCCGCATGGAACGCTTCCCGGTTGTTTCTTAAACTGTCCGTCGGGCTGGCCAGTAATACCTGGACCATTTTTTCAACTTCTGCTTCAATTTCATTGGCTGAAACCGCCTTGGAGATCATACCGATCCGTTGGGCCTCTTGTGCATCGATGGTTCTGCCGGTCAATAACAGTTCTTTGGCCCTTTTTATGCCGATCAAATAGTACCAGAGGGGAAGGTCCGTGCACATTCCCATACGAACGGAAGGATCACCAAAGATTGCGTCTTCAACAGCATAGGCAAAATCACACGCCATCATAATTGAGCAACCTCCTTCCAAACATTGCCCCTGTATTTGGGCAATGGTGGGTTTGGGAAACTTCGCCAGGTTTTCAATTCTATCCTGCCTGCGGGCCTGCCGGGTATAGAGGTCGTGCATCATGGGTTTGTTCCGCCAGTCATAGGCCGGATCTGATGTTTCATCTCCATTCAGATCATAACCTGCACAGAAGGACTTACCTGCTCCCTTTATCACCACCACACCAATCTCAGTATCTTCTTCGGCTGCTTTCAAAGCTGCGTCAAAATCCGTCAACAAAGGTTCATTTAAGGCATTATGTTTATCAGGACGATTCAGTGTTAATACAGCTGTCTTCCCTTTTTTTTCATATGTCACATATTCCAAGCTCATGTTCTCACTCCTTTTTCAGGCCGTTATCTTTTCCTTTGCCGTGATTTAATGGCCGCTGAGGCCCCCTGATCCGCCCTGGTTTTAAATATATTGAATTCATCGGAACGGATCCGTTGATGGGTGCCCATGGCATGGGCTATATGGGTTGTATTCCAGGCGGCTTCCAACCCGTCAAATTCCATCATGGAATTCAAACATTTTTTATTCATGTTCAAACTGTCATCCGGCATAAGGGCAACGGCCCGGGCCATTTTTTCAACTTCTTCTTCAAGTTGTTCCAGTGGTACGGCCTTGTTGACAATTCCCCATTTTTCCGCAATCTTTCCATCCATTTTAACCCCGAGGTGGCGGGGCCCGAAAGCCGTTGACCATGTATCGGCCGGCATGTAGCTGGCAATCGTGACGATGGTATCCCCTTTGGGTTTGAACTGGGAATCTTCTGCTGCAATGGTAATATCGCAACAGAGCTGAAAGTTATTACCTCCATATATGCAGTAGCCATGAACCTGGGCAATGGTGGGTTTGGCATAGGTATACACATACTGGTAGAACTCTTCTTTCAACCACTCATCCCGTTCGATGAGCAGTTTGGCAGGCGGACGTTTACCCGCGTATTCCGGACCCAGCTCAATGTCCATGCCGATTTTCGGGATATCATGGCCCGAGCTGAAGGACTTTCCTGCGCCTTTTATAACCACAACCTTTATTTCCCGATCCTCAGCCGCATCTTCCATGGCTGCAACGATTTCTCTCATCATGGGTTTTCCCAGGGGATTGTGTTTCTTCGGAACATTCATGGTTATTCGGGCGATTTTACCTTCTTTTTCATAGATTATAAATTCATAACTCATTTTAATTGTCCTTTCATGGTACGAAAAAGGCTATGGGCGCCGGGCGATAAACAGTAAATAATGGCCAAAATTCCTAACCTATTACCCATTACCCATCCTTAATATCCATATCTCCTATAAGGCGCGTTCATTTCTTCCAATGCCGCCTTCAATCCTTTTTTATCGCGCGTCTCTAAAAAATCAAATTCACCGGCACGAGAACCCGGTCGTTGTAAAATACCAAACACCCGCCGATCACTGGAAGAGCGCCATCCTTCAGCCACCCCCCTGGCATCAGCCCCCATCTGAAATCCTTCCCGGTTGTTGGTCAATCCGTCAAAAGGCGTCAGGGATACGGTCAAAGCCATTTCATCTGCTTCCTGCTCCAGCATATCAGCCGGAACGGCCTTGGTGATGATTCCGATTCGTTCTGCTTCTCTACCGTCAATGGTTTTCCCGGTAAGCAGCATTTCTTTGGCATTTCTGACCCCAATCAAATGATACCAAAGGGGCATGTCCGTTGTCAGCCCCATCCTCACCGAGGGTTCGCAAAACTGCGCATTTTCATCGGCAAAAGAAATATCACACGCCATGACGAGGGAACATCCCATTTCCACGCAATTGCCATGAACCTGGGCAATGGTGGATTTGGAATATCTGGCCAATTTAAAAATGCTCTCCTGTCTGCGCCGCTGTTTCCGAAACAACGTATTCACGTCGGACTGGGTCCGAAAGTCAAAGTCCGTTTCGGCAGTCCCCTCGCCGCTGACATCGTATCCCGAGCAGAAAGCACGACCGGTTCCTTTAATAATAATCGCGGTGACATCCGTATCGGCCTCTGCCTGGTCAAGCGCCGCATTGAATTCTTCTAACATGACGTCATTCATGGCATTCAGCTTTTCCGGTCGATTGAGAGATATTCTGACAACCTCTTTTCTCTTTTCATAGATGATATTTTCGAAACTCATGTTTCCTCCCTTATTCCCGATTTACTCTCCTTGATAATCGATGAAACCCAATTCTGAAGAAATCGTTCTGCCGGTATTCATCAATAATTGAAAATATTTTTGAAATTTTTTTTCATCCAATGGATGGTTTGAAGGTGTACCGATATTAATCCCGGCGACGGGGTCCCCTTTGCGGTTCAATATGGGTACGGAAATCGCCAATGCCCCAATGCTGGATCGAACCTGGTTTATGGCATACCCTTGTTGTTTGATCCGGTCTAATTCGGCAATGATCTCTTTTATATTTAAGGCCTGTTCCCCGGCATCAATATTCATGCGCTGCAATACCTCTTCTTGCTCATCGGCCGGCAAAAAAGCCAGAATCGCCTTACCCATTGAATTTGGGTACATGGGGCGCCTTAACCCCGCCCTAATATTGAATCCGATAAGGTCCTGGGTAATCAGACGTTCAACATAGATCACATCCTCCCCATCCCTGATGACGAGGCTGATGGTTTCACCGGTTTCCAGGTATAACTGTTTCATGTGCGGAAGCGCTACTTTTCGGATCTCCAATCCCGCCAGGATTCCGAACCCGATGGGCAGCCATTTCGGACTCAACCGGAATTTTTTTGTTTTTTTATCTTTGACCAGATATCCGAGTTCCATGAGGGAGTTTGTAATTCTCTGGACGGAGCCCATGGATATTTCTAATTTTTTATTAATTTCGCTAAGACTGTATTCGTAGTTGGGCGCGCCGAAGAGTTCGATCAGTCGAAAGGCTTTGAAAATGGAATGAATCGAATTATTGGTGGAAGTCTTTTTCATTGTTTTATCACTATCCGACAAGTTGTTTCGTATGGCGATATTATTCTATTGCTATTTTGAATGTCAACAATTATTATATGATTATAATGTTATAACTTTAAATTATACTACGAGGTGATTCTTGAACTACAAAACAATCCTGGTCGAAAAACAGGAGGGGGTCGGGATCATCACCCTCAATCGCCTTTAAAATCTTGAACATTCAACATAGGAGTAAAACCATGGCAGGTCTCAAAACAGCATTGGAAGGGATTCGGGTACTGGATCTGGGCCGTTATCAGGCCGGGCCCAGGGCTGCCTTGGAGCTGGCCCGGTTGGGGGCCGAAGTTATCAAGGTAGAGGGGCTGGAAGGGGATGAAAGCAGAAAGGGCATGCCTCAAGTGAGAGGCCAGAGCGGATATTGGGTCCACTACAACAGCGGCAAAAAAAGTATAGCTTTGGATACGCGCATGAAAAAGGGCAAAGAGATTCTTCAGGACCTGGTGAAAATCTCCGATGTGTTCATCCAGAATTTCCGCCCCGGTACCATCGAAAAGATGGGCTTTTCCTATGATGCCCTTCGGGAACTGAACCCCAAAATCGTCATGCTCAACGTCTCGGCCTATGGCCAGTACGGCCCCTATAAAGACCGGGTGGGTTTTGATACCATCGGTCAAGCCATCAGCGGATTGATGTCCATCACCGGTTACCCTGAAAATCCGCCCACCCGTGCCGGTGCTTCCATTATCGATCGCATTACCGCCTTGAACGGGACCATCGGTATTCTGGCCGCCCTTCGGGAAAGGGAATTTTCTGGAGAAGGCCAGGCTATTGATGTCTGCCTGGCGGATTCAGGTTTCAGCCTTACGGAAATCGCCCTGGCCAACTACCTGGAAACCGGAACCGTTACAGAAAGGACCGGCAACTTCCGGAAAGGGGCTTACAATGGGGCTTACAAGGCCGCGGACGGTTGGGTTATCCTTGTGGGATCCAGCCAGAAAGTATTTGAAAGGATGTGTCAGGTCATTGGAAAACCGGAATGGGTCAAAGATCCCCGCTTTACAGACCGACCGGCTCGGGAAACCCATATCGAAGTGATCCGGGAAGCCTTTATCACTTGGTTCCTGGGCCAAGCCATGACCGAGGCCGTGGATATCCTGGCCCGGGCCGGTGTGCCCTGCACGGAAATCAATGACATCGCCCGAGCTTCCGAAAACCCCCAAATCCGGGAAAGGGAGTTGCTGGTGAAGGTCCCGGACCCTTATGCCGGCACCATTCATGTCTCGGGGAAATACATCAAACTCAGTCGCAGTGAAACCGTTGTGGGCTCGCCTCCGGCCATCGGAGAACACACGGAGGATATTCTCGGAGGGTTGCTTAAATATAAGCCTGAGCACCTTCAACAATTGCGGGAGGAAGGGATCATCCTGTAAAGTTCATCAAATGGATGGTTTTTTATGTCTAATCCATATTTTTTAAACCATCAATTTGCTCAACCCATTGCTCAACCCAAATTGCCTTTATATATGAATCCGGGTTTTTCCATTGACACGTTCAAAATGAGCAATATATAAAAAGGACATTCAGATGGCAAACAGAGATGGTGATTGAAAAAAGGAGGAAAGAGCCATGTACGAAGGAATCATAGCAGAGAATGTGGGCATAGCCGGATTTAATGGTGATTTGGTGGAGAGTTATATGGCCAGGCCTTTAGGTCCTGGGCCTTTTCCGGGCGTGGTTGTTTTTCATCATTTTCCGGGATTGGATGAGTGGTCCAGGGAGGTCGTTCGAAGATTCGCTGCCCATAATTATGTCACCATCTGCCCCAATCTTCATCATCGGGAAGGCCAGGGAGATCTTCAGGAAATCGTGAGCAAAGCCTGGGAAGCCGGCGGAACACCGGACGATCAATTTCTGGGCGATCTGGAGGGCGCCATCCGGTATCTGGAATCCACCCCCGTGCATAACGGGAAAGTTGGCGTCATCGGATTCTGCTCCGGCGGCCGCCAGGTTTATCTCTCCGCCTGCAGGAATAAAAAAATAAACGCGGCTGTGGACTGTTACGGCGGAGGAGTCGTGGTGGGATCGGATAAGTTGACCCCAAGACACCCCATGGCCCCCATCGACATGACCAAGGACATGGGTTGCCCCTTATTGGGATTGTTCGGCAAGGACGACCAGAATCCAAGCCCTGAACACGTGGCCCGCATGGAAGAGGAACTGAAAAAATACAACAAGACCTATCAATTCAAATCCTTTGACAACACCGGCCACTCGTTCTTTACCATGGAATCCCCGGCCTACCGCCAGGATGCGGCCCGAAGTGGCTGGAAAAAGATATTTCAATTCTATGAGGAGCATCTTCGTTAGGGTTTTTTACCAAGGACATGATCGATTCGACCCCGGGACTTACCCCGGGGCTCTTAGCCTCAACCATAGCCCTGCCTATTTGTCTATATTCAAAAACATTTAATTGACCAACTTGGTCTAATCAGGGATGGTTGGTCTATTTAAAATCAACTCAGAGGAATTTTAAATGATTATCAATATTTCAGAGGCGAAAACGAATCTGTCAAAATTGGTTGATATGGCCTTTCACGGTGAAGAGATTATTATTGCCAAGAATAATCTTCCACTGGTTAAATTGTTACCCCACAAGCCAGGAGAAAAGCGCAAGCTTGGATTGTTGGCGGGACAAATCCGGATTCCTGACGACTTTATGGATGAGGATGCCGAGATCAATGCCATGTTTTATGGGGAACAACCGTGAAAATCTTGATTGATACCCATATATTTCTATGGATGTTATCTTTCCCGGACAAGCTTAACGAAAAGAGACGATACGCTATAGAGTCTCGAGCGAATGAAATTTTTCTCAGTTCCATGAGCATTGCGGAACTCATGATCAAGCATTCCACAGGAAAAATGAATATCGATTTTGATCCGCTCGGTATGGCCGAAAAGTCAGGTGTTGAGATTATGAACTTTTCTGGCGACGTCGCTATGCTTT
>Ga0180732_1000155_pt1 | contig 66212 bp, 55 predicted proteins | sample KR11_01MetaG_FD_148674 | JGI IMG/M metagenome (GOLD analysis project Ga0180732, IMG submission 148674) | Groundwater microbial communities from the Olkiluoto Island deep subsurface site, Finland - KR11_0.1 MetaG | ecosystem: Environmental > Aquatic > Deep subsurface > Groundwater | place... | reverse complement strand
GGCAACCTGCTGATTCAATCCAACGCGGGCAGCGTCACGCTGGGCGCTGCGGTAAACAACACGGTGGGCCACACCAGCATCAACGCTGGCCAAGCCATCGTGCAAAACGCCAGCATCACTGCCAGCGGCACTGCAGCAACAATTGAATTGATAGCTGCAACCTCAATAACCATGGGGGCTGGAGTCACAATTGGCTCAAATAATGGCAATGTTTTGCTCAACGCCGCCAATGGCAACATCGTGCTCGAAACCATCAGCGCAGGCAGCGCCAACGTAGCGATCACGGCGCAGACCGGCAACATCATTGACCGCGACGCCAACGGCGACACAGTCGTTGACATCACAGCCGCTGGCCTGATCCTCAAGGCTGGCAACGCCATTGGCAGCGGTGCCAACCACCTGGAGACCACGGTCAGCACCTTGAACCTGAGTGCAGGCGCAGGCGGGGCCTTCATTACCGAGAGCGACGGCGTCACCATCGACGCCCTCACGGTGGCGGTCAACCGCGTGGCCAGCGACGCCAGCATCAGCACACCAGCGATCTCCAGCGTGACGCAAGAAGACCTCAGCGCCACCGGCACGGGGAACCTGGTACTGCTCACCGGTGGTGTCCTGACGGTCAATGCCGGTACGCCTGGGACCAGTTCCATCAGCACCGACAGCGGTAGCATCACGCTCAATGCGCTGGGGGCGCTGTCCGATGTGATCGTCCATGCCGATGTCATTAGCAATGGCGGTGCCATCACCATTCAGGCTGGCAACAACGTGAATGTGGCCGCAGCTGTTGTCATCAGTACGGCCGCGCCGGTCACTGTGGTGGCTGTGGCAGGTGATGTGATCATGCCGGGCGCAACTATTTCGGCTGACAGCGCCGCAGTCACCGTGATTGCGGGTGGTACCGTGCAACCGGGTGTGGTTCAGACGCAAGGCACGGTAACGATTGAAAGCAGTCCAACCGGCTCGGTGGTGTTTAACCAGGCGGTTGACCGGCAAGGTCAGAATATCAACGTGGTGGCTAACTCGCTCGATATTCAAGCCAGTTTGATCAGCGTGGGTGCAACTTTGAATGTTGCCGCCTTGCCGGCCGCTACACCGGTTGCGATCGTGATTGGCGGGAGTGAGCCCGCTGGTGTTGTGCATCTGAGTCTGGATGAGATCAACTTCATTCAGGACGGCTTCGCACAGATCAGCTTTGGCAACGGACAGGCTAACCAGTCCATCGTTTTGCTGGGGCAGGATGCCGCCGGTGATGCCGCGCCAGTGGTCTTCAAAGACCCCTTGGTGCTCAACGCTTCAGGCGCAGCGAATCAGGTCAGCGTGTCCGGGCAGTTGCAGGGCGACAGCTTGACGATCCAGGGCAGCATGGCGACCACAACTACAACGATGACTGCCGCCGACGTGAGTATGGTGGGAGACGTGACCCTCAACGGCCTGATTCAGGTTGGCAGCGGCATTACGTCCATCACCGCAGGCAACAATGCTAACGACAACGTGATCGGCACCTTGATCATCACGGGTTCAATAGCGGGTGAGGGCGGCGCAAATGAAACCTTGCGACTGAGCTCCGAAGAAGACGTGATGGTGCAAGGAACCGTGTCTGGCATTGATGGCCTGACGGTGACCGCTGCGCGCAACGTGACATTCCAGGAGACACTAAATGTGACGGGTAACGTGCTCATCAATGCCGCAGGTGTCGTGACTTTTGACAAGGCCTTGACCTTGACGGCAGGCGGTAGCTTGACGATTCTGGGTGCCAGCAGCGTTGTGTTTGCCAACGGCGCAACCGTGCTGGTGGATGGCAATCTCAGCATTGATGCGCAGTCTTTGAGCCTGCTGGCCGGCGCAGATTCATTGTCTTCAACCGGTGGTGTACTGACTATCACCTCGGCTAGCGCCAGCAACAACGTGATGCTCGGTGCCAATATTGCTCAACCGGCAGCATTGGGCGCGCTGAATCTGACAAGCCGCGAGATTCTGGCGATCGGGACCGGCTTTAGCCAGGTGGTGATTGGTGAGACGGGCCTGGGCACGATCACGGTGGCAGGCAACGCCGACCTGAGTTCGGTGGGCAGTGCCGGTGTCGAGATATTGGGCAACACCATCACTGTCGCTCCCAGTGCCACGGGCGGCTCGGTTCAGTTTGCCGGTGACGTGTCATTGCAAGCGGCTGGCAATGTGGTGCTGAACGCCGGTATCAGCACGGCCGTGCCAAGCCAAATCGCTGTAGTCAGCACCGTTGGCAATATCAGCATGGCTGCTGGCACCCGCTTGGACAGCCGTGGCGGTGACATCCAAATCAGGGCTGATAACGCACAGTCCGTGACGATCTCGACCCTCAATGCGCGCTCAGCCGATTTGTCGGTACGCGGCATTGTTGATATCCAGGCAGGTTCTGGCACGATCACGGACGCCAATCTTGACACTGCAGTGGACATCTTTGCCAAAGCGGTCAACTTGCATGGCTATGGGCCAGACAGTGCGACTGGCGGGGATGTACTGGAAGCTGTTGCCGATGCGGTCCGCGTTGATACGCCACAAGGAACAGTGGTGCGTCATGGTGACCTGCAAGGGCGCACGCACTTTGATGTGATTGATGCCGGCAAGTTGTACCAGCAGATTGTGGTGGTGGGCGCGGTGACCCGGGTAACCGAAGACCCGGCAACCCTGCTGGAAAAAGATGATGCCGCGCTGCTTGCCGCTGGTTTGCCACTGAACAGTGCGCTGCTCAGCAGCCCTATGGCGTTCTCGCCGTTGGCATCTTTGGCGTCGGCGATTCAGATTGCGCCCAGTGCGGTGTCAAACATGGCGGTGAGTCGTTATTTGGCTTCTGCGCCAAGCGAGCCACTCGACAGTTCGATCACCTTGACTGGCCTAGACTTGGGTGGCTTGAATGGCAGCGATTTGTTGTCGGACAACAGCTACGGCATAGCCAATCGCTTGCAGCAATCGTACGTTTTGGGCTCGCCTGGCGAGCAGCCTTTCAGCAGTGGGCTCGATACCTTCAGTCAAGATACGTTTGAATATTGGGTTGACACCCTCTCTCTTTGATCATTGGGCACTAAATCATGAAATTAACGAAACTATTTCGAACCCTTGGCGCGACACCGTTGCGCTCATCCTCCTGGGCTTTGGGGGCCGCGGCGAGCGTGGTGCTGGCCGCGTGTGGTAGCGGTGGGGGTATTGAGCCGCCGGTGCCCGAGGCCGTGGTCCAATCGGTAGCGGCCGCCCAAGTGCTGGAGGGACAAGCAGGAACCCCCTTGTTGGAGTTTGTCGTCAATCTGGATAAAGCTGTTTTACGAAGTCTTGTCATTTCGTTCAATACCAGCAGCACGGCAAAAGTCGGTTTTGAAAGCACCGGATCGGCTAAGGGTGGTGTCTGCGCCACTGCCGGCGTTGACTATGTTGCAGTGACGAACACACAGGTCACGATTCCAGCGGGCTCAAGCGCGGGCAGATTGACGGTGGAGGTTTGCCCGGACGCGGTCTTTGAGCCCAACGAGTCGCTCAAACTCAATTGGACTTCACCCGGGTCCGCAGGTGGCGTCGTCACCGGCACGATCATCAATGATGATGCGGGTGGCTTGAACGGTACCGGTGCCACCACCTTGCTCGGCGGCCTGAGCGCTTTCGGGCGTGATGCGAACCCATTGACCAACGCGGCATCGGATGGTGCATTGGGCTTTTGGTTTGACAAGAGCAACTCTGGGTGCGTGATTGACAAGGTTACAGGCTTGACCTGGCAGAAGCTCCCCGTCCCCGGGGTGACGATGAAATATGACGACCTTGCGGCTTATGTTACAAGTGTCAAGGGGGCTGCTCCTTGTGCTTTTTCAGATTGGCGGGTGCCCACGGTCAATGAGCTGTTGAGCTTGATGGATGCAAGCAAAACCACCGGAAACCCAGTCAATGCGGATTACATGAATGTCGCTGCCGACGCAATGACCGACAAATTCTGGACCATCGAATCAAGGGCAGTGCAAGGTGGTGGCGTTGCTGCTGATGCCTGGCAGCTTGATGCCAGCAATGGCGCGGCGGTTTCGTATGTTGAAAAAAATAAAGTTTTAGGGGTTCGATTGGTTCGCGGCGGCACTGTCGCGGCGCCAGTGTGCAACAACGATGACGGGCGTTTCAATGACTTTAACGATGGCACGATTGACGACAGAGTGACCGGTCTGATGTGGAAAACATGTCCGGAAGGTTATGCCTATTCTGGTGGTGCTTGCACAGCGGCAGCGGGGTCAAAAGTCGCATTTACAGCAAACGCCGACGTTGTTCCTCAATTAGCCGCAGCCAATGCGGCGAAAGCATCAGGCTATTCAGACTGGCGCATTCCGACCAAAAATGAATTGGCATCACTGGTCAGCCGGGCTTGCAGCGGAGCGGCGATTGACTCCAAGTTTGTACTAGGCGCGGGGAACCTCAATTTTGTGACAGCCACGCTGGATGCCGACGCGCCAACGACCCGGGTTTGGGGCATTAGCTTTGAGGAAGGTTCTATCGGGCCCAACTCGCTGAGCGACTCATTCAAACTTCGCCTGGTGCGCGCCGGCCAGTAGTCCACTGTGCTTTACTTTCCCGACAAATCAGCCCAGGAGAACGAGCAGTTCTCCGCGATGCTGGATGAAATCAACAACCACCTGGTTTACGTGCTGACGGAAAAGCTGGGTTGGCACGACGCCGTTAACCCAGAAATGTCAGTCGGGGGCGGGCACGTCGTTATCCGTTTTGAGAACGACGGTCAGCGCCTGGTGTTTCGGGTGCCCAAGTTCGGCATCATGCAGCTTAAGCGCAACATGATGGCTTACCGTTACCTGGGGCACCTGGACATCATTCCCGAGAAGGTGTACCACGACGGCAAATGCATCATCGAACTTCATGCGGACGGTGGCCCCTTTAGCTCAAAAGTCAGCGACGCAGTGCTCGGGCGCATGGCAAGCCAGTTGTCTGTGATGCATGGAATACAAACAAATGGCTTTGGGCCTTTGAACTTTGATCTGCAGGGCGGTTACCCCAGTGCTGCAGCCTACTTTCAAGATCGAGCACCGCTTGCGCTTGATTGGGCTGAAATGGATTTGACGTCTATCCAGACAGACGCTTTGACTGCGGCTTTGGCGCAGTCGGCCACGGTGCCCGATGAGCTGCAGTCAGCCCCCACCTTTTTGGGGCATGGCGATCTGTGGCGAAACAATATTTTGGTCAGTCAAGACGGTTTCAAAATCGTCGATTGGGACCGACTTGGCGCTTATCCGATTGAGCGTGATTTGGCTTTTTTGTGGGTGGCAGGCCTGTGCGCTAGCCAGCGGGCCCTCTTTTACCGCGTCTACGCCAAGACAGTCAATCGCAGTCTGCTGAGATGGTTTGCTGTGCGGCACATCTTGCAGGATGGTAGTTTGCGTTTGTCAAAAAAATTGAAAAAAATTCAAGAAATTGATTTGCTGATGCATGAATGACGAACTGCAAGACCGCAATTATTTGTTCTTGCCAGCTTTCATTTCGCGTGAGCGTGCCCAGTCGCTGGCCAAGGGTTTGGATAAGCAGCACGTGCTCACACCCATGGAGTCAGATCGCCTGGTGCCGGGGGCGCCTGCTGTCTATGACTATTTACCCTTTGTGCGGCTGCTGGTAGAAAAAATACCTGAAGTGGAAGCTCTTTGTGAAGAGCGGGTGTTGCCCACTTACACCTACGCCCGGATTTACGGCAACGGGGAATCATTGCCGGTGCATGAGGACCGCGCTGCCTGCGAGCTCAGTCTGAGCATGAATCTTGATGCCGATCAGGTGTGGCCGATCTGGCTTAAAACCCCAGACGGAAAACCTGTGGCAGTGCACATGCAGCCGGGTGATGCCATGATGTACCTGGGCTGCAAGACCATGCATTGGCGCGAACCATTTGAAGGCACCCGTTGCACCCAAGTCTTCATGCACTATGTATTTTCTTTTGGACCACGAGCCTATGCCTACTTCGACAAAAAGCGTGATTGAGAGAGACCTCGACAACTACATCGTGGTTTATGAGAATCTGCTGTCACCTGATTTCTGTGATGAAGTCATCCATGAATTTCAGGATGACAACGAATGGAATTCGGCCCTGGTTGGCGCGCAAGCCAGTGTCGATCGCAACATCAGAAACGCAGATGTCATTTCTTTGTCGTCGCGCTCAGTAAAACAAAAAAATGCCAAGTCACGGGAAAAAATAGAAGAGACGCTGCATAGAGCATGCGCCGCGGCATTGAGAAAGTACCAAGCCGCATTTCCGTTCTGTAGGATCGTGGAAGGCATGGGTTTTGAGCTGCTGCGCTATCACGCGGGTGGCTACTACCGGCTGCACACCGACTCTTTCAACAAGGTTCCGCGAGCGCTGGCTTGCTCGTTTGCCCTGAATGATGACTTTTCTGGCGGCGAGTGGGGTTTCTTTTGCGGTGAAAAGACCGTCAAACCCGGCAAAGGTTCAGCCGTGCTGTTCCCTTCCAATTTTCTGTTTCCGCATGAAATCAAAGAGGTCACCCAGGGCACACGGTATTCCATCGTGACCTGGATGATTTAAGGCCTTCAAGCTCGCGCGTGGCGTCAATTTTTGGAAAATCCGAGCTGTTCGCGCAGTTGCTTCTGCACAAAAGCAAGGTGGCTTCTTTGCTTTCTTGAAATGCTTGCTGCATGTTTTTGAGACAGCCATTGCAACAGTCTTATTTTGAACGCGGTTCGTAGGTTGGGTAGCAAGCTCGAAACAGGCTTGAACCATGAGGGCGTGAACTTGACGATGAGTTCCTCCTCCAGTGACACAAACGCCTGGGCGCTGCCTTGTGCCCCCTGCCGACCTGCGCGACCAAACAATTGCCAATCGATTCTGGGGGACTCATGGGCCTCGAACATCAAAACGTGCAGGCCACCAGCAGCGGCTACGTCAGCGGAAATTTTGATGTCGGTACCCCGTCCTGCCATGTTGGTGGCTACCGTGACACAACCCAAGGCGCCGGCTTGCGCAATGACTTGTGCTTCAAATTCAAATTCTTTGGCATTGAGCACAGTGCACACAATGTGCTTGCTTCGCAAAATTGAGGCGATTTCTTCACTGTCAAGAATGCGTCGGGTTCCTACCAGGACCGGGGCGCCGCGCTGGTGCAACTGCTCGATGTGGCGGACAAATCCGTTCAATTTATCCTCTCGGGTCAGGAAGGTCTGTTTGCGCAAGACTTTGAGCTGACTGGGTGTGCGTGGTGGGACTCTGAGAATCCGCAGCCCAAAGGTCTTCCAGAGCTCCATGTCAAGGCCATGCAGCGTGCCACTGGCTCCACTCAGACGGTGATAGTGCCGAAAAAACTCCTGAAAAGTCATGCGTGCAGATATCTTGGTCAGTGGCGTCAACTCGACACCCACGCGAGCCTCGATGGATTGATGGATGCCATGACTCCAGGAGCGCCCCGGCATGCTGCGCCCGGTCCCTTCATCTACGATCACCACCGCGCCTTCCTGAATGATGTAATGCCGATCGAGCTGAAAGACCTCGCGTGCCATGATGGCCAGCGTGAAGATTTCTTCTCGCCTTGTTGGTACCTGCCAATAGCTGCTCAGTGTCTGGGACAGCAATTCGATTTTGTGTTTTCCGTTCTCGGTAAAGTGCACGGCATTGCCAGCCTTCGCATACAGCACGTAGTCCTGCTCAAGCCTCATTTCGTCTACCAGACTCCTGGCAGCGCGAATGGCGGTGAGCATGTCGGCCTTGTCATCCTCGGGGCTGGCAATAATGAGCGGCGTGGTCGCCTCGTCAATCAAAATACCGTCGGCTTCGTCGATGATCACCGCATAAAGCCCGCGCATCACCGGCTGCTTGTCGCCCCGGCCGTTTTGCAAGTGCCACAGTCGGCGGCGCAACGGGTCTCTGGCGCCGCTCAGCAGCAAATCATCGCGCAGGTAATCGGCCAGAAACTGCTTGGCCGTGGCATACACAATGCAATGGCGGTAGCAGGCCGCGAGTTCTTGGGGTGGGGTGTCACTGGTGATGGAGGCAACACCGACGCCGCAGGCGCTGAAAAGCGGCGACATCAATTCGGCATCCCGCGCCGCAAGGTAATCGTTGGCGGTCACGATATGCAGCGGTTTGACGGTCCACGCAATGAGCACGGCTGCCATGGCCACCGCCAGCGTCTTACCCTCACCCGGGGCGAGCTGTATCAGGTAACCCTCGGTCATGGCCATGGCGGCCAATAGCTGTGGAAAGGAGGGGCGTTGCCCCATGTGAATGCATGCTAAGCGGGCCACCAGCGCCAGGGCTTGCATTTTGATGGTGGCATTGGCAGGGTCAAGCGCATTGGAAATCTGGGAACGGTACACGCCATTGCGGGCGCTGAGTATTTCTTGGGCGGTGGGGGCCAGAACGTCTGAAGTGGTCTCGGGAAGGTTCTGGTGCACGGTGTCAACTGCCTGCCAAAGTGCACGGCTGCCGTGGCCGCTGTGGTGGGCCGCCAACGCGATCCACCCATTTAAGCTATACCAAGGCGTTGCCGATGCGTTGCGCGGAGCATGCCAATGACTGGAGGGCAGGGAGCTCATAAAGGCCGCATCAAATCGCGTAGCGCTTTTGCACAAGCTGGTTCATGGCACGGTAAGCCTGTGTGGCCAGTGGCTGTGCTGGCGTCTGAAAACGAATGGTTCCAGACAAGCCGTGAAGCACCGTGATGCCTTGCAACTGCTGCGCTGGTATGTCAGTTTGAAGCAGGTAGAAACTCTCCGTTGCCTTGGTGCCACTGGGTTCACTGGTGTTGACTGCAATCTCACCTCCGCCCAGCCATCCGAGTGAAACTGAGGGTAGGCGCTCACTCTGGTAAGGGATGATGGTGATGTCGCGCAAAACGATATTGCCGTCAGCTTGCCCCGCCAGGCGAAGCTCGGCTTGCTTGAAATTCTGTTTGAACAAGATGTCAGCTTTCTCTTGTGCAACCACGGCCACAAAGCGAAAGCTGCGTTGGTCAACCACTTCGCCCAGGGTGTGCCCGCGTTGCACCCAGGAGCCTTTGAGCTCATGCAGATCAGGGGCCACCCATTCGCCATCCTGGTCAGACACAACCTGGAGCTGACCGTGTTGCTCTCGCAAGTTTTGAATTCGCGCGTCAAGGCTGTCGAGTTTCTGCTGGATGGATTCCAACTCATTACTCGATTGGTGCAGTGCCTGCCGGTATTGAGCGACGGCCTCGACCTTGGCTTCTTCCATGAGCACAATTTCTGACTCCAGGTCAGCATTGGTAAAGCTGGCGATCAGTTGCCCCTTTTGCACACGCTCGCCATGACGAACGTAGAGACGGTCGAGCTTGCCATTGGTCAGCAGGTAGATATTGCTTGATCCATTGGCTTTGACAATGCCCTGCGCTTTGATGGAGTCAGGAAAAGGAACGATGGCGATCAGTGTGACCAGAACGACTCCAAGGGCAGCGACAGATGCCACAGCACGCTGACGGTTGCCTTGGGTAGCATTGCCCTTGAGGTGCTTGCCAAGCTGATACAAGGGCGCAACAAATTTGCCATAAAGCGTCATCAGAATCACCAAAATACCCAGCGGTAGCCATTGGTCCATCAAGAACAGGCTAATGCCGACCGTGACGATCATCAGGTATACGAAACTGAGCAATCCGTAGAGGGTCAGCCAATACCACTCACGGGTGTCTGATGCTTTGCTTTGGGCTGAAACAGTACCCAGGATGTAACGGTCGCCGAAGTATTTCCACTGCTGTTGCCCCTTTTGGTACAGGTTGGGAATTTCGGCGTAGTCGCTCAGCATGAAGTAGGCATCAAAGCGCAGCAGAGGATTGCCGTTGAACAGCAGGCTTGATATTGACCCGATGAGCATGACGTTGAAGGCCAGGCTGTGCGTGAGGCCAGGTGCTGTGTGGGCCCAAACAATGGCGCCCGCTGCGGCAAAGAAGAACTCAACAGCCATACCGGCAAAGCTGGTGTAAATGCGGTGCCAGCGCTCAGGAAAACCCCAACTGCTGCTGGCGTCGACATAAGGCAAAGGGGTAAACAGCAGGAACATGACACCAAAGGTGCGCACTTCTCCCCCGTAGCGTTTGCAGACAAAGGCATGCCCTGCTTCGTGAAACAGCTTAAGAGTGGCCAGGCAAACATAGAGCCAAGGTAGATTGCTGACCGACAAGGCCCCTTGGGACTGATCCAGCAGTTCGGCCCGGTTTTCAAAGGCGGTTATGAGACCCCACACCAACGTGGCGGACCAAACCAGGAAGGCAGCCCAGCCAGTCATCATCCGAATCAGTGGTTGAATTCGATCGAGCGCCGCATTGGGGTTCCACAGCGGAATTCGCAGGTACAGAAATGAGGCGACCTTTCCCCTCAACTCCTTGTTCTTTTGCGCCTTGTAGCGTTTGACGATGGCTTCGTTGTCCGACTGCTGCAATGAATACAGCAAATTCGACATGTGAAGTTGCGACAGCAACTGAATGACTTCTTCCTGGCTGGGCGCATCTTCGGGGTGGAAGTTGACAAACTCCTCCCAGACTTCTTCAACAGTTTTATCTGTCTGCAGGCTTTTTATGAAGTTGCAGGCCTGCGCCGAGGCCCGAAAATAGCGCTGAGTGTAGGTGTCTTGCAGCACATGCCATGTCTGCCCGCGAAAGCGCTGTTCCTGGACCTCAACACTGGGCAGCAGGGCAACCCGCAAGCCTGACACCCGAAACCATGAGTCGCTGAATATCGTCGTGGCCATATCAAACGCAATGTGTTGGGGCTACCACCACAGCATGAGTCGCAAGCTGTCCACCACACGGTGGGTCAGAATCCAGGCAATGTTCTTGTCCCCCACATCAATGCGCGCCAAGCCCGTCATACCGGGCCGCCACCAAGGCTGGGGTGCTTCCAGCAATTCTGCGGTGATCATGAACTGATTGCCTTCTTGCCCTTTGACCTGTGCAACCGGAATCACGGAGCCGACCCGAATGGGGATGTTGTGGTCAGGATGACTCAGCAGCGCCACCTCGCCGGTGGCTTGGGGCAAGATATGCCGCATTTCCTTTTCGGTGACCATGAGTGTCATGTAAAGCCCCTCAACTTTGGCCAATCTGAAAATTCGGTCACCCTTTTTGACCGGTGCACCCAGCAGGTCCTTCTTCTCGCCTTCAACGATCACGCCTTCAAATGGCGCCGTGCTGAGCGCCTGCTCCAAATAGCTCTCAACCCGCTGGGCTTTGGCCAAGGATTGGGCCAAGCGGGCCTGCGCAATTTCGGTTTCTGCCAAACGCCCGTCGGCGCGAAATTTGTTGACTTCTGTTTCGGCCTTGCTGATTTCGGCCGTCAATTCGTTCTTTTGTTGCTCCAAATCACGCGTGTCTAGGGTGACCAGCATGGCGCCTTCTTTGACGAGATCGCCCGCCGTGGCGTAGACCTTGTCGATGCGTCCATCAAATTGCGCGCTGATCAGGCGTGTGGCGTCGGTGTTAAGTTGGGCGCTCGCGTGAATTCGATAATGCCAGCTTCCAAAAATCGCATAGAGAAGCAGCAGCACGCCCAGCGCCGTCGTCAGCTTGAGCATGGCATGCTCCGGGCCAAATAGACGCTGGGACAAAGCGGTCAGATGATGCTCTGACCGCTGGCGCAGGCTCAGAGAACGCAATCTCAAATCTGCCAGCCGGGGTTGAACCAATTCAAGCGACAGTTGCAGGTGGTTGAGGTTCACTTCAGCCGGGGCATTGCCAGAAAACGCAAGCAGCAACACCGCGTGGGTGACGCCTTGAGCGTCGCGCATCGGAATCGCGACCAGGCGGTCAGCACCCAGGTCTTGGGCGAAGTTGGCCAGACCTTGCGTATCGATCATTTCGTTGTTCAGCGTGGGCCACCAAACCTCCCGGCCCTGAATCACTGCAGGCAGCAGCGCAGACTCAATCAGTTGCGTCTGAGGAGAGTTGCGCTCAAAGCGATCCAGGTGACTGATCGCCACAACTTCCATTTGATCGCCATCCACCCAGCCCAAGCTCGCGTGCAATAGCTGCCACTGGGCGCAAAGCCCGTTGACCAAAGACAAGCAGGCAGAAGAAAAGCCTTGCTGTTGCATCACTTCTGCCGCAAGACCCAGCATGGCGGTCAGGTCGGAAGGGGGGACGATGCCGGTCGCGATGGACGGCGTCTGATTGAAGTCGATGCACAACAGGGCGCGCAGCGTGAGCTCGTTGAGTTGCGAGCGCTCTTGCGGCTTGATGTTGAGGATCAGGTAGCTACCTGCCAGACCCTGCAGGGCCAGCACCAATACCAGCCAGGTTTGCCCATCCGTGTCTTGGGCGGGTGCTTGCGAATAGCCTTGAGCGCCAGCCTTGGCGAGCAAGTCCATACCGGGCGGCATGGTTTTCAGGGGTGACCAAGTCGCCAGTTCAGAGGATCGCCCGAGCAGTTCCAGGCTGTCCGCGCCCGGGATCAGACGAAGCACTGCACTGTGGCTGGCCTTGCAGAGTTGACGCATCAGAGCGCAGTACTGATCCCAGTCAAGCTCCGCTGGGCTGCTCCTGCGGATTTGCTGCAACTGCTCGATCAGGGTGCGGGCGTCCAGGGAAATGCCAGACTGCGCGCTGCTCACCGGCAAAGAAGACTGTGAAGACATGATGCTTAGCGATTAGGCTCTGTTGGCGGCTTTATGTGAAAGGTCACTTCTGTTGACCGGTTGAGCTGAGCTCAATACTGCCTTTGATGCCTGGCTTGATCCCTCTTTTGGGGTTGCTGAATGTGATCTCGATTGGCACCAGCCCGCTGGCCGGGTCTGCGACCGGAGAGACGAAGGTAACGCGCCCGGTGATTTGGGGAACTGCACTGCCAGACTCCATCTGGATCGATTGGTTTGCCCCCACTTTGAGTGCACCCGCCTCGGCGTGCGGAATCGCCAGTCGAAGCACGGCGGTTGAGGGATCAACCAGGAAAATGATGGGGTCGCCGGGTTTGGCCCATTCGCCCACTTGGGGAATCACTTTGGTGACCACGCCGCTGATGGGGGCCGTAATGTGGCGCTGAAGCCGCTCTCGCTCAGCTGATTCGTAATCGAGTCGCTCGCGCTTTTTTTGCGCCACAAGTTGTTCCATGCGCCCGCTGGACGCAACGTGTTCAGCCTCCAGGCGCAGCAACTCGTCTTTGCTGATGGAGCCCGTTTCTTTGAAAACGGCCCTGGCGTCCTTGAGCAGGGTGCTCAGTATCCGGGTGCGCTCACGGGCCGCCACCAATTCACTTTGGTCTTCAAAAATGACCTTGCGTCGATCACTCTCGATGGTCTGGAGACGGTCATCAAGCTGCAGCAGAACCTGGTTGACTTTGACGCTTTGTCCAGGCAGCACCAGGCGCTTCATCACCAAGCCCGCAACCCCGGCACTGAGCGTGATGTCATGCAACGGGTAGATCAGGCCGGCGAATGTTTTGGCGGATGCGCCCATGGGCGTCAATACCCATGCCAGGCAGACCCAAAGCACGGGCGACTTGGCTCGAATCAAACGATAGAGGCTAGGAACGCCTGCTTTAAGGGCCATGGAATTTCCTTATTGATCTGAGGTGCGTTCGTCAGTAACCTGGATGTGATTGTCGGTCAGCAAGCTACCCCGGGTGTACTGCCAAGTGGCCATCGCCAGTTCGAACCGAACCCGATTCTCCAGCAGGCGCTGTTTGGACTCGGTCAGGTCAGCTTGCCTTTGAATCAGGGTGCCCAGCGACCCGGAACCCAGCTTGATGCGTTGGTGCTCGTTGTCAAGAATGGTCTGCCTGAGCTTGACCTCTTCATGGCTTGACTTCAGGACAATGCTCGCGTTCCTCAGGTCACTCAAGCGCACGACCAAGTCATTGGCGAATGAATTTTGAATCGCCAAAATCTCCAGCTCAGCTTGCGTCAACCGGGCGCTTTGCGCCAGATATTGCTGTTGCGCCTTTTGATTGCCGTTTAAGGGAAGTTCAAAATTGAGACCAACGTACCAATCGGGGTAGGTGGCTGCCCCAGCGTACTTGCGCGCATCTTGCGGTAGATTGCTGTAGCCGGTGCCGCCATAACTCATGACCAGATCCACCAGGGGGTGCATTTGATTTTGCGCAAAGTTGAGCCGGGCCTGTGCCTGTTGTTGCTTCAAAAGTGCAACTTGGTAGGGTGACCACGTGCGCAGTGCAACATCCAAGGCGGGCGTGTCCATGGGCAGCGCGGGCTCGTTCCGGTCTTGTTGTGCCGCTGTACCGATGGGGTTTGATCCGTTCCAGACCAGATTGAGGGACGTGGCGACCTTGCTTTGTGCCTCGCGCAGTGCCTGTTGGCTACGCGCCAAATCGGCCTGCCGGTTCAGCATGACACCTTGCAGTTCCAGGACCGCGCTCGCCGCCACCTTGCCTGCCTCCATGCGTGCCCCGGCATCAGCCAACAAAGCTTCGGCGTTGGCCGTTGCCTCTTTGCGCAATGCCGTTGCCTCTTGTGCCCGGTGAAGTTGCCAGTACAGGCTCATCCCATCAATGCTGGACTTGAGAGCTTGCTGGGTGAATTGCTGCAACGCTATTTTGTACTCCAGTTCGGCAACCCGGCGATCTGTCTCTGTGACCGAGCGCCCCGCGTTCCTGAGCAAAGGTTGCTTCAGTGTCAGGTTTAAGAGCGTGGTGTATTCGGTGCCGAATGTGGATGTGGAGGGGTGAGGAATTAAGTTGTTGTCCTTGCGAGATGCCTTGTAACTGACACTGATCTCCCCCCCGGTGGGGAGTTTGTTGCGAATGCCGAATTCATCGCTGCGCACGCTTTCGTCCAAGAGGCCCGTCGTCAAGCTGGTTTGCAGACGCTCTTCGGCGGTTCTCTGGCGGTTACGGCCTTCCTCGCGAAGCGCCATAAAAGCCAAGGGCTCGTACAGGGCGGCTTCTCCCTGTTTCAAAAAGCGAGCCACGTCAGTGCTGAGCTTGCTGTATTGAACCTCGATGCTGCGTGCCAGCAGCAATTGCAAGAAGCTTTGGGGGCTTAAGGCCGTCAGGTTGTACGTGGTCGGTGCGGCTGCCTGGCTCGGGGCTTGCTCCTGTGCGTGCAAGGCGTGAGCACTGAGAATGGTTCCACAAAGAGCCATCAGGCGCACCGTTCGCATCCGTGAAATTACACCATCAGACATTGGGTTGTTCTCAATGCAGGGGAAGGTCTGTCAACAATCGCCAAAGAAGTCACGCGTTGACGGGAAAAATGGGGTGAAAAAAATAAAGCAGTGACACGCGTTCATGCGTGTCACTGCTTGTGCAGGCGGAGCCTTATTTTGCTGCGGCCGTCTTTTGGTCCTGCAGTTTCACCAGGCGCTCGGTCTGAGCCAGAGAAATCAGATGCGCATAGAGAGGCGCCAAGTAGCTCTTGTTTTTGATTTCCAGGAAGCGCTCGTCAGACAGATTGTTCAGTCGCTCTTCATTGACCACATAGCAACCAGAGACGTTTTTCACTTTGTCGTTGTCGCGAACGCGCATGTTCAAGGGTGTAAACATGTTGTTTTCAGCCAGGAACTTGCAGAAGGCGCTGGTCAAAGCGTCCATTTGCTGCAGTTCGCCCAAGTAGCGCTTGACATTCTCGATGACTTGAGTGGGTTCACCCTTGTCGTCGAACATGGCTGCACCTTCGGTATCGCTCACCAGAGAGCTTGCTTCGTCAATGCAAACCACATACTGGCCGTCTTTGCCGCTCGGCGTCAACGCGAAGGGGTAGCGACGAATAATGGCGGGAACATACGAAGCTTGCCATTTGCCGCTGTCATCAACGAACAGGTTTTCACCAGCAGTCAGGCCCATCAGTGCCACTGGGCGAAACTCGTCTTTTTCCTTGTCTTCCAGAAAGACGATCGGGAAAATTGAAGCTGCACGGGCAAACTCATGCATCGTCAGGTAAGCGATATGGAACTTGGATGCGAAATCAAAGCTGGCGATGTCTTTGATTTTTTTGTTGGCGTGGCGTTCTTTGTTGACGGGGACGACTTGTTGGAACACGGGTGATACTCCTTAAATTTTGATGAAAAGTGCTGCTGGATGGCAATCATTTGAGTGATCGAATGATTGTCTTTTTGCGCGATGTGGGTGCCGCAATGATCATACATGAAGATGTTACTAAATCGAACACATTTGATTTGTATCAACCTCAAAGCGAGCACATGCGTTAGGCAGGAGATGAATGTTGTTGCCAAGATGGCATAACGACGCGTTCCGGGTGCATGAACAGACCCGTCGGAGGGAAATAGGCATTGAATTGGCCTCTAGCCCCCGCTGCATATTGGGTTGTAGCTATCAAAGTTATTGTGCAAAGATTTTACCCGGATTCATGATGTTGTTTGGATCAAGCGCTTTTTTGATGCTGCGCATCATGCCTACTGCGCCCGCGCCGGTCTCCGTCACCAAAAAGTCCATCTTGTGCAGCCCTATGCCGTGCTCGCCGCTGCAGGTGCCGTTGAGCGCCAGCGCGCGTGCCACCAGCGCATGGTTCAGCCTTTCGGCCGTCGCGCGCTCTTCTGGAAGGCTGGGGTCGATTAGATAACCAAAATGGAAATTGCCGTCACCGACGTGGCCGACCAGAAAGTAGGGGATGCCACTGGCGTCTGCCTCGGCCACCGAGTCCAGCAGGCAGTCGGCCAGGCGGGATATTGGCACGCAGGTGTCAGTGGAAATGGCGCGGCAACCGGGCTTGGACTGGATGGCGGCAAAGTAGGCGTTGTGGCGCGCTGTCCACAGCCGCGTGCGCTCTTCTGGTGTGCTGGCCCATTCAAAGGCATTGCCACCACACTCAGCGGCAATTTCCTGTACCGTTTCAGCCTGCTCTTTCACGCTGGCGGGCGAGCCGTGAAACTCCATCAGCAGCAGGGGCTCCTCGCGCAAGCACAGCTTGGCATGGGCGTTGACCAAGCGCACGGTGTTGGCGTCAATCAACTCGACGCGCGCAATCGGAATGCCCAGCTGGATGATCTGGATGGTGGTGCGTACGGCCGCCTCGATGCTCGGAAAGGAGCAGATCGCCGCCGAGATGGCTTCCGGCAAAGGGTACAGCTTGACCGTGACCTCGGTGATCACGCCAAGCGTGCCCTCACTACCCACCATCAGTCGCGTCAGGTCATAACCCGCGCTGCTCTTTTTAGCGCGCGTGCCGGTGCGGATGATCTCGCCCTGCGCCGTGACCACTTGCAGCGCCAGCACGTTCTCGCGCATGGTGCCGTAGCGCACGGCATTGGTGCCGCTGGCGCGGGTGGCGCACATGCCGCCCAGTGTGGCGTCGGCACCGGGGTCGATCGGGAAGAACAGGCCGGTGCATTTCACCGCTTCATTGAGCTGCTTGCGCGTGACGCCCGCTTGCACCGTCACCGTCAGGTCCTCGGCGTTGATCGACAGCACCTGGTTCATGCGACTGACATCCAGGCTGATGCCGCCTTGCACCGCCAGCAAATGGCCTTCGAGCGAGGTGCCCACGCCAAAGGGGATGATGGGCACGCAGTAATGGGCGGCCAGCTTGACCGCGTCCGCCACGTCTTGCGTGCTTTGTGCAAACACCACGGCTGCGGGGGGCGGTGCGTCAAACGACGACTCGTCGCGCCCGTGTTGCTCACGAACGACCAAAGCCGTGCTGCAGCGATCGGCAAAGCGCGCCTTTAACGCGTCGATGAAGGCGGCGGGCACGGCGCGTTGCGCGGTGTCTGGCTGCAGGGCCGAGTTCGTGGCAAGAGAGTTCATCGCGTCTTTCGATCAGTTGGGGGTAGGGCAGCGCGTTGCGGGGGTCGACCCGCAAAGGCCGGTTTGACGCATTTTGCTGCAACAATGGCTCAATTACAGGAGTTACTTCATGGGACAACGACTGACGCAAATTGCCACCCGCACCGGCGACAACGGCACTACCGGCTTGGGCGACAACACCCGGGTTTCCAAAAACAGCCTGCGCGTACATGCCATGGGCGATGTGGACGAGCTCAATTCAAATTTGGGCGTGTTGCTGTGCGAAACCATGCCTGGCGGCGTGCGCACGCTGTTGGTAGAGATTCAGCACCAGTTGTTCAACCTGGGCGGTGAGCTCTCCATTCCCGGTTTTGAGCTGCTCAAGCCCGAAGCGGTGCTGGCACTCGATGACGCCTTGGCTGAGCACAACGAGGCGCTGCCGCGCTTGCAAGAATTCATTTTGCCGGCCGGCACGCGCGCGGCCTCACTGGCCCATGTGTGTCGCACCGTGGCGCGTCGCGCCGAGCGCGCGGTGGTGGCGCTCGAAGGGCAGGAGACGCTGAAAGACACGCCGCGCCAGTACCTCAACCGCTTAAGTGACCTGATGTTTGTGTTGGCGCGTGTGCTGAACCGTTGCCGAGCCGACGGCACACCCGGCGATGATGTTTATTGGAAGAGCGAAAAACTCGCGCAAGCGTCCGACGATTGAGCCGGGCTTGGGTTGATTCACGCTTATCCTTCCTAGTTACTTCTTCATTCTTCAGCAGGACCCGTCATGACAAACACAATCCGGCGCATTGCCGTCAATACCGGCGGCGGCGACGCCCCTGGTCTCAACGCAGTCATCCAGTCGGTGGTGATTGCCGCTGCCAACCGGGGCTGGGAGTGCTACGGCATCCGTGATGGCTTCAATGGCATCTTGTTTCCCGAGCGCTACCCGCAAGGCGGCGTGATCCGGCTGACCCGTGACAAGGTGCGCGGCATTGGGCATTTGGGCGGCACCATGTTGGGTACCACCAACAAAGGCGACCCGCTGCATTTCCCGATCACCATGCCCGACGGCAGCACCCGGGAGATCGACCGCTCGGACGAGATCCTGACCTACTTTGCCACCCACCAGCTCGACGCCTTGGTGGCCATCGGCGGCGACGGCTCGCTCACGATTGCCAACGCCTTGCACCAGAAAGGCCTGCGTGTGGTGGGCGTGCCCAAGACCATTGACAACGACCTGGACAAAACCTTTACCACCTTCGGCTTTGACACGGCGGTTGCTTTTGCCACCGAATGCCTGGACCGTCTGCACAGTACGGCTGAGAGCCACCAGCGCGTGATGGTGGTCGAAGTGATGGGGCGCTATGCCGGTTGGATCGCCCTGCACGCGGGCATTGCGGGCAATGCGCACGCTATTTTGATGCCCGAGATCAGTTTTGATCTGGAGCAGGTGGCCGCCAAAATTCGGGCGCGCGATGGCGAAGGTCGGCTGTATTCGATTGTTCTGGTGGCTGAAGGCGCGCGGCCCAGCGATGGGCACCGCGAGCTGCTGGCGCCGGCTGAAGCGGGCCATGCCGAGCGACTGGGCGGCATCGGCGAGCGCATCGGCCAAGCGCTGGCCGAGCGCACCGGTAAAGACACGCGTGTGGTGGTGCTGGGGCATTTGTTGCGTGGTGGCAGCCCAACCGCCTTTGACCGACTCGCGGCCCTGCGCTTTGGCGCGGCTGCAGTGCGTGCGCTGGACGAAGGGCAGTCCGGCATCATGGTGTCTCTGGGCCTGACCGGGGTGGATTACGTTGCGCTGGAAGAAGTGGCGGGTCACATGAAAGCGGTGCCGCTGGACAGTGACACGCTTCAAACCGGGCGTGATCTGGGAATCTGCTTTGGCGATTGAACAGCCCATAGGGCCCGCTTGTCCGCTGAAAAGTCCGATCGCCTCGTGCCCCGGCTTGACTGCAATACCTTGCAAAATAGATAGCTACTAGCGCTTATCTCACGCGGGCTAGAGCCCTATTTTATATAAATTTCGCAGCTAAATTGACTGATTCAATTTGCCGTGCACTGATGGGGTCAAGACACGGCGCAACCCAATTGGGTTGCGCCGCGAATAGGGTGCGCTGACGTAGAACCCGACAGCGCCCCAGCCTTACTTGCCGAACATCATATTCGGCAACGCCAGCGTGATTTGCGGTACATAGGTGATGAGCACCAGGAAAACCAGCAGCACCGTCAGCCACGGCAGAGCGGCGCGCGTGACCTGCACCAGGTTCATGCCGGTGACCCCGGCGGTGACAAACAGGTTCAGCCCCACCGGCGGCGTCACCATGCCAATCTCCATGTTCACCACCATGATGATGCCCAGGTGAATTGGGTCAATGCCGAGTTTGGTGGCAATCGGGAACAGGATCGGTGCCAGGATTAAGATGATGCCGGTAGGCTCCATGAAGTTGCCCGCCACCAACAAGATCAGGTTGACCACCAGCAAGAACATCCACGGTGTCATGCCCATGCTGACAATCTGCTCGGCAATGACCTGCGGAATGCGCTCGGTCGTGAGCACGTGGGCAAACAGCAAGGCATTGGCCACAATGAACATCAGCATCACCGTGGTGCGGGCCGCTTCCAGGAACACATGCGGCAACTGCTTGGCACTGAGGTCCCGGTAGATGAACACGGCCACAACCAGGGCGTAGACCGCTGAAACAGCTGCAGCTTCCGTCGGGGTAAAGATGCCGCCATAAATGCCGCCCATGATGATGACCAGCAGCGCCAGCCCCCACATGGAGTCTTTGAAGGTGCGCAACACTTCGGTCACACTGGCTTTGGGCGGAGGCTTGATTTTGAGTTTGCCCGCGCGCCACCAAACCGCTGCCATCAGCATCAGGCCCAGCAGCACGCCGGGAACAACACCGGCCATGAACAGACGCCCCACCGACACTTCGGTCACGGCGGCATAAACCACCATCACGATTGACGGTGGAATCAGAATGCCCAAGGTGCCCGCGTTGCAGATGACGCCCGCAGCAAACTCCTTGGGGTAGCCGTTCTTGACCATGCCGGCGATCACGATCGAGCCAATCGCCACCACTGTGGCCGGGCTGGAACCCGACACCGCGGCAAACAGCATGCACGCCAAGATGGAGGCAATCGCCAGCCCGCCGCGCAAGTGTCCCACTGCGGCAATGGCAAACACCACCATGCGTTTGGCGACGCCGCCGGTGGACATCAAGGCCCCGGCCAGCACGAAAAACGGAATGCTCATCAGCGTGTAGTGTTCACTGGTCTCGAACAGTTTGATCGACATCGAGGCGAGCGAGTCCTGCGAAAAGAAGAAGATCGTGATCAGGCTTGACAGCCCCAGGCTGATGGCAATCGGCATGCCAATGGCCATGCAGAAAAACAGGCCGACAAATAGAACCAGGGTATTCATAAGGGGGCCTCTTCTGACTTGAGTTTCATGGCTTCGGCCGCTTCGTCAGCCAGGTGCAGGCTGTCGGTCTTGCCGGTGAGGAGTCCCGAAAAAATCTGTAAAAAACGCCATCCTGTGAGCACATAGCCCAGCGGCATCACCGCGAGCACTTGCCAGCGCTGGATCGGCATGTCTTCGAATTCAATGCCGACCTCGCGCATTGTGAGCACGTAATGGCTGGCACCGGCCAGCACAAAGCCAATGTAGAGCAGGCTCAGCAGCACCGCCAGGATCGACACCGCACGGCGCGGCTGCGGCCCGAGCATCTTGACCAAGGCATCCACGCCGATGTGGGAGCCGACCCGCACGCCATATGAAATGCCGACAAAAATCATCACGGCAAAAAATACCGTGGTGAGCTCCAGCGCCCATGACAGGCCGCTGTTAAAGACATAGCGCATCACAACCTGAGCAAAAGTCAGCGCTGTCATGGCCAGCAGCATGAGTGAGATGATCCACTCTTCCAGACGATCAAGAATTTTCATATTGACACTCCAAAAAAACCCCGGACAAGCCGGGGCGATTGATGCAGGTGAAGTCGGGGGGTTATTTGTTGGCTTTCAGAGCTGCAGCCATCATGTCTTTGCCAATGTCGTCTTCAAACTTTTTCCACACAGGCTGCATAGCGGTGCGCCAGGCGGCCAGATGCTCTTTGCTCATGGGTAGCACTTTGGCCTTGTTGTCGGCGATGACTTTGGCGCGGAAGGCCATGTCTTCATCAAAGGCCACCTTGTTGCCGAATTTGATCGATTCATTCATGGCTTCGGTCAAGCCTTTTTGAATGTCCGGGGGCAGACCGGCCCACCACTTGGCGTTGCCAATCACCATGTAGTCAAGCACGCCATGGTTGCTGTCCATGATGTACTTTTGTACTTCATGAAATTTCTTGCTGTAAATGTTGGACCACGGATTTTCCGTGCCATCGACCACGCCAGTTTGCAGCGACTGGTAAACCTCGGAGAACGCCAGCTTTTGCGGGTTGGCACCGACGGCCTTGAACTGGGCTTCGAGCACGTCGGACGCCTGGATACGGAACTTCAGTCCCTTGGCATCCGATGGCATGCCCAGCGGAACGTTGGCCGAGAGTTGCTTCATGCCGTTGTGCAGGTAGCCAAAACCCATGATGCCCTTTTTGGACATGGAGGTGAGCATTGACTGGCCTTCCTTGCTGGCTTGGAAGCGGTCCACGGCGCCAATGTCGTTAAACAAAAATGGCAGGTCGAAAATCTGGATTTGCTTGGTGTACTTGCCAAACTTGGCCAGTGACGGGGCAATGATTTGCACATCACCGAGCAAAAGCGCTTCCATTTCTTTGCCGTCGCCAAACAACTGGCTGTTGGGGAAGACTTGAATCTCGACCTTGCCTGGAAGTTTCTTCTCAGCCAGTTCCTTGAACTTGATGGCGGCCTGTCCTTTGGGTGTGACATCAGCGACCACGTGGCTGTATTTGATGATGAGTGGGGCAGCGTGAGCAGCCAGGCCGAAGGCCAGTAAAACGCCAGCAGCAACTAATTTCAACTTCATGAATGTCTCCTGAAACAATTTAAAAAACCCAACGAGCGGAGATTAACCGGCCACCCCATGGCGGGGCAACTGTGGTGTTCAACAGCTAGGGTTAACCCGGATCGCGCTGATTCAGGGCGTGGCGCAGCTCGTTCATCCACCCCAAACCTATGCGCTGGGCCAGCGCCTGGTGCACTGGTTCAACAGCTTTTGCCAAGCGCGCGCGCTGAGCCGAGGTAAGGGTGTGGATGCGGGTGGTGCCGGCTTCGCGCAAAGCCGCCAGGGCTTTGTCGTTTTGCGTGTCGGCAATCAGGTTGCCAAAGATGATTGCGTCCTGCAGCGCCCGCTCGACCAGGGTGCGATCGTTATCAGCCAGGCTCATCCACAGGCGTTGGTTCGCCACCACCGCATAGCCGAGGTAGCCATGCTCGGTCAGGCTCAGGTCGGTTTGCACCTCGTGCATGCGCTGGGTCCAGAAGTTGGATGCCGGGTTCTCGGTGCCATCGACCACGCCGCTGGCCAGGGCGCGGCGGGTTTCACTGAAGGCGAGCGTGACCGGGCGTGCCCCAAGCGCGCGCATTTGCGCTGCAATCACGCGAGAAGCTTGCACCCGCATGCGCAAGCCGACAAAATCGGCCGGGGCCAACAAGGGCCGGTTGGCACTCATTTGCTTGAAGCCGTTGTCAAAATAACCCAGGCCCACCAGCCCCTGGTGGCTCAGGCGTGCCAGCAAGCGCTGACCCAGTCGGCCCTGCGTGATGCGCCGCACATCGGCCACGCTGTCAAACAGGAACGGCAAGTCAAACAACTCGAATTCGGGGAAGCCGATGCGGCCAAATTTGGACAGCGAAGGCGCCAGCAAGTCCACGGCACCGAGTTGCAGGGCCTGCATCTCGTCGTGGTCGCCATAGAGCTCGGCATTGGGATAGACCTGCACCTGGATACGTCCACCCGAGCGCTGTTCCAGCAGCAGTTTGAAGCGGTTGGCGGCCAGACCCTTGGGGGTTTCTTCGGCCACCACGTGCGAAAACCGCAGCGTGATGCCTTGCGCAGCTAAGGTCTTGAGGGATGTTGATGCCAGCGCGGCGGCGCTCAGGCCACGCAGCCACTGACGGCGATCAGTCGGTGCGGCGCAGGCAGAAATGGCAGAAGGCGACATGCTGGCTATTATGCGAGGACTTGATGGAAAACCCCGTGACCAGAACTGAAGCTTTGCCCACCGATCAGACGCGTGACTTTGCCTTGCTGCAACAATTGCCGCCGGGGCATGTCAGCCGCAACCTGCGCACGCTGCTTTGGCTGCTGGGCTTGCTGCTGCTGCTGGTGGGTGCGGTGGTGACCCTGGTGCTGTATCTGAGTAATTTTGAAGCTGAAGAAGAGACCCGCCGACGCGCTGCGGATGCGCAGTGGCTGGAGCAAAGCGTGCAGTTTCACTTTCGCCGTCTTGAAGATGACCTGCTGGTGCTGGCCCGTCACGCGGCGCTGGGCGACGCCAATGCCCCGCGCCAGAGGGTCAGGCCTCCCGAGGTGCTGGGCGGCTTGTTGTGGCGTGAGCCCGGTGTGGTTTTGTCGCATGGTTGGCTGGCCGCTGGCCTGACGCACGATGCCTGGGTCGCGCCGGAGCGCTGGCAACTCGACTGGGCCGCGCACCTGGCCAATGCGCAGGCGCTTGCCACCATGCAAGACACCACGCGCGGCCTGCGTCGCTCAGCCTACGCCGGGCTGATGCAGCAGTCGGATGGCTCGTTCACCGATGTGGTCTGGTTGGCGGTGCCGTTTTTTGACCGTGGCCAGTTTGTCGGCAATTACCTGGCGGCCTTGTCGTTGGAGCGTGCGGTGCGCTCCCTGGTGCCGGCCTGGTTTGCGCAAGGCCACAGCGTGCGGCTGGTCGTTGATGAGATGGCGCCCGTCCCGGTCCCGGCACCTGCTGATCATCCGTACCGGGCCAGCATGAATTTGCCCGGTTCAGACTTGTTCCTGGAAGTGGCCTCGATCGGTGAGCAACCGACCACGGTGCCGCGTATTTTCTTTCTGGTGGCGCTGTTGTTCCTGACGGGGATGCTGACCAGCCTGGTGGCGCTGCGGCGCGATTTTATTAAACGCCAGCAGGTGCAGGCGCGCTTGCAGGCCGAGGTGGCCTTGCGCACTGCCATGGAAAATTCGGTCACCATCGGCCTGCGCGCCTGGGACCAGCACGGCAAAATTCTGTATGTGAATCAGGCGTTTTGCAGCATGGTGGGCTATGCCGTGAGCGAACTGGTGGGTCGGTCTGCGCCGCTGCCGTACTGGCCCGCCGACCAGGCTGATGAGCTCCAGTTGGTGCACCGCGACGTCATTGCGCAGGGAACGCAGGGCGACGGCGTGGAGCTGCAGTTTCAACACCGCAACGGGCCACTGCTCGATGTGCTGATTCATGAGGCCCCCCTGACGACGACCAGCGGCGAGCAACTGGGCTGGATGAGCTCGGTACTGGATATCAGCGAGCGCAAGCGGGCCCAACGCATGGCGGCACTGCAGCAAGACAAGCTGGAGGCATCAGGTCGTCTGGTGGCGGTCGGGGAGGTCGCCTCCACTCTGGCGCACGAGCTCAACCAGCCCCTGGGGGCGCTCAGCAGCTTCGCCAACGGGCTGCTCAATCGCCTGCGCGGGGGCAACATCACGCTCAATGAGCTGGAACCGGTGGTGACCCGCATGGCGCGCTTGGCCGAGCGCGCCGGGGGAATCATCAAGCGGGTCAATGCCTTTGCGCGGCGCCGTGAATTGTCCCGTCAACGCCTGGAGCTAGCGGCCGTCCTGCGCCGGGTTCTCGCCAGCATGGGGGATGTGCAGAGCGGCCAGGTGTCGCTGGTGAACAAGAGTCAATCGATCTGGATCGACGCGGATGAGTTGATGCTGGAGCATCTGATCAACAACCTGGTGGCCAACGCCTTGGACTGGGCGCATCGGGGTACGGGCTTGGCCCAGGTGCGCGTTGAGGTCGCTGGCGACTGGCGCCAAGGTCTGGCGAGTCTGACGGTGGCTGATTCCGGCCCAGGCGTGGCGCAAGAAGACCGGGACACGATTTTCAACGCCTTTTTCAGCACCAAAGAAGGCGGGATGGGCATGGGACTGGCAATCTGCCGTTCGATTGTGGAAGCCCACCATGGGCGTATCGAGGTCGGATGTGAGCCCGAATTGGGCGGCGCCCGCTTTGTGGTGTGGCTGCCGCTTGCCGATGGTCCCTCGGTGGCGCCAACTCTGCCGACCTCGCTGGTTGCCCAAGGAATCCCATGAACCAGGCCGCCATTCATATCGTTGACGACGACCCCGACATTCGCGATGGTCTGGCCTGGCTGTTTGATTCCCGCGGCTACCACGCGGCCACCTGGGACGGTGGCCCGGCCTTTCTGGAAGCGGCCAGGGCATTGCCTGGCCAATGGGGCCACGCCGTCGTGCTGCTCGATGTCCGCATGACACCCTTGTCGGGCTTGGTGACCTTTGAGCGACTCAAGGCGCTGGGCTGCCCCTGGCCGGTGTTGTTTCTGACCGGCAACGGCGACGTTGGCATGGCGGTGGCGGCGGTCAAGAGCGGGGCCTGGGACTTCCTGGAAAAGCCGTTTCAGGACAATGAGTTGGTCAACCGGGTGGAGCAGGCGCTGGCGGCGGCCTCCATGCGCATCGGCGTTGATCTGGAATTGCAGCGCCTCAAGCAGGCGCTGGCCAGCCTGAGTCCGCGTGAACGTGAAGTGCTTGACGAGCTGATTTGCGGCCACTACAACAAAAACATTGCGGATCATCTTGGCATCACACCGCGCACCGTCGAGTTTCACCGCGCGCATATTTTTGAAAAAATGGGCGTCAGTTCGGCGGTGGAACTGGCGCACAAGCTCGGTCGCCTGCAGCCAATGTCGCTCAACCAGCCTCCGCTGTAATCAAACCAACCCAAGTCGCTGCAGGGCAGTGCCTTCCCGTGGTGTGATCCGACCGGCAGCAAGTACACTGCGCGGCCCGTCCAACAAGAAGCACCGCCGGCGCGGCGTCTGTGCCAGATACGGCGGTCTGCCAGAGAGATTTCAGTATGTTCATTTTTTCCCGAAAAGCCCAAGCCCTGCTGATGGCGGCCTTGTGCACATCAACCCTGACATTTTCACAAGCCATGTCAGCGCCGATCAAAATTGCCATGATCGAAGGCCTGAGCGGCCCGTTTGCCAACACTGGCGAGGCGGTATTTCGCAACCTGATCTGGGCGGTTGAGCGCGTCAATGCGCGCGGCGGCATCAAGCTTGTGGCTTCTGCCGATTCGGCCGCGAGCAGCCGCCCATTGCTCATTGAGCGTTACGACAGCAAGGGCCAGAACGAGGAGGCGCTGACGGCGCTCAAATCGGCCATTGACGACGGCGCGCAATTCATCATGCAGGGTAATTCATCGGCGACGGCCGCCGCGCTGATTGATGCCATCAACAAGCACAACGAACGCGTGCCGGGCAAGCGCGTGCTGTTTTTGAACTACTCGGCGGTCGATCCCATTCTGACCAACGAGAAATGCAGTTTCTGGCATTTTCGATTTGACGCGCATGCCGACATGCGCATGACGGCGTTGATGGAGCTTCTGAAAGAAGACAAGAGCCTGAAGAAGGTCTACCTTATTGGTCAGGACTACAGCTTCGGTCATGCCGTGGCGCAGGAAGCTAGGCGCCAGCTTGGGGTCTTGCGTCCGGATGTCGAACTGGTGGGCGACGAACTGCACCCGGTGGGTCGCGTGAAGGACTTCTTGCCCTATGCCGCCAAGATCAAGGCCAGTGGCGCGCAGGCGGTCATTACCGGCAACTGGGGCAACGACCTGACGCTGCTGGTCAAGGCGGCGAAAGAAGTCGGCTTCGAGGGCAAGTTTTACACCTTCTACGGCAACGCATTGGGTGCGCCAGCGGCGATTGGCGAAGCCGGAATTGGCAGGGTCGTCGCCGTCGCCGACTGGTTGCCCAATGTGACCACCAAGCCAAGCGAAGCCTTTTACCAGTCCTTCCGGCAGCGTTTCCCCAAGCCGGCCGACGATTACGTGCACATGCGCATGCAACTGATGGTGGAGTCCCTGGCGCAGGCGATAGAGAAGGCGGGCACTACTGATTCGGTAGCTGTTGCGATCCAGCTGGAGAGGGCTAGCGTCACTTTTGGTGGGCAAACCGGGATGATGCGAGCGCTTGACCACCAGTTTCAGCAGCCGCTGGTGGTGGGCGTGATGGATCGGCAAGGCGCGCCCGGCGTGAAGTTTGATGTTGAAGGTTCGGGCTACGGCTTTCGGGTTGTCAAAAGCATTGCTGCCAGCCGCGCCGAGTTGCCCAGCACTTGCAAAATGCAGAGACCTTTGGAATAAGGGCGGCTGGGAGAGACCGGCGGTCTGCGGCAAAGACCGGTGTGAGGGGGCAGTTCGGCGGGCTGGCTATAATCCAAGGCTCTGCAAATTGCAGCAGTGCACGTCAGGGGCAGTTCCAGCGTCTGTCGCAAGTTCACATCAAACAGGAAATCATCATGATCGCATCCAGCATTAAAGCCGCTGTCGTTAAAGACAACGCACGTCAAGCCGGCGATACCGGCAGTCCCGAAGTTCAAGTTGCGCTGCTGACAGCCCGCATCAATGAACTCATGCCCCATTTCAAGACGCACGCCAAAGACCATCATGGTCGTCGTGGCCTGCTGCGCATGGTGAGTCGTCGCCGCAAGCTGCTCGACTACCTGAAGTCCAAGGACGCTGACCGTTACATTGCCTTGATCGCCAAGCTGGGTCTGCGCAAGTAATCGTTGAATCAGATGATGAACGCCTGAGTTAGGTTACTAGCTCAGGCGTTTTTTACTTCGGAGAAGGCAATAGCGGAGCGAAGCTGTGTCATTCCAGATGAGTTCGATTTGAATTTCCCTGGAATGGCATCGTGTTCTGCGAGGCGTAATCCGGGCTCGGGCGAAGTGGCCTGCACTTCCCAAATTGACCAGGAGATAAATAAATGAGCATTTTCAATAAAGTTAGCAAGACCTTTCAATGGGGATCACACAAGGTCACCATGGAAACCGGCGAAATTTCTCGTCAAGCCAGCGGCGCAGTCATGCTGGACATGGACGGCACGGTGGTTCTGGCAACCGTGGTCGGAAAGACCGATGCCAAACCGGGGCAGGACTTCTTCCCGCTGACGGTCGATTACATTGAAAAGTCGTACGCTGCCGGTCGCATCCCGGGCAGTTTCTTCAAGCGTGAAGGCCGGCTCAGCGAGTCTGAAACCCTGGTCTGCCGCCTGATTGATCGCCCCATTCGCCCGCTGTTTCCCGAAGGTTTTTTCAACGAAGTGCAGGTTGTGATCCATGTGGTGTCGCTCAATCCGGATGTTGAAGGCGATATTCCGGCGCTGATCGCTGCAAGTGCTGCGTTGGCGATTTCTGGCATTCCGTTCAACGGCCCGATTGGTGCTGCCCGCGTGGCCTATGTCGACGGTCAGTATCTGCTCAACCCGAGCAAGACCCAGCTCAAGGAGTCCCAGCTGGATCTGGTGGTTGCCGGTACTGAGACGGCTGTGCTGATGGTCGAGTCTGAAGCCCATCAATTGTCTGAAGAAATCATGCTCGGCGCCGTGATGTATGGCCATGAGCAAGGTGTGATTGCTATCAACGCGATTCACGACCTGGTGCGTGACGCCGGCAAGCCGATGTGGGACTGGAAAGCCCCGATGAAGAACGAGCCGCTGATCGCGCGCGTGGGTGAACTGGCCAAGGACAAGCTTGTTGCCGCCTACCAGATCCGCAACAAACAAGCCCGCACCCGTGCCTGCCGTGAAGCCTACGCTGTGGTGATGGCCGACCTGAAGCTCGACGGTGTGGCGTTTGACAGCGTCGCTGTTGAAGGCATGCTGTTTGATATTGAAGCCAAGATTGTGCGCAGCCAGATTCTTGCCGGAGAGCCGCGCATTGATGGCCGCGACACGCGCACCGTGCGTGCGATTGAAATTCGCAACGGCGTGCTGCCCCGAACCCACGGTTCGGCTTTGTTCACGCGGGGTGAGACCCAGGCCTTGGTGGTCACCACCCTGGGCACCGAGCGTGATGCGCAGCGCATTGACGCGCTCTCTGGTGATTATGAAGACCGCTTCATGCTGCACTACAACATGCCTCCCTTTGCCACTGGCGAAACCGGTCGCGTGGGTACGCCCAAGCGCCGTGAAATCGGTCATGGTCGTCTGGCCAAACGGGCTTTGATCGCCGTGTTGCCAAGCAAGGAAGACTTCCCCTACACCATGCGTGTCGTGTCTGAAGTGACGGAGTCCAATGGTTCTTCTTCAATGGCTTCAGTGTGCGGCGGCTGCCTGTCCTTGATGGACGCAGGCGTGCCTTTGAAAGCGCATGTGGCCGGCATTGCCATGGGCCTGATCAAGGAAGACAACCGCTTTGCCGTGTTGACTGACATTTTGGGTGATGAAGATCATCTGGGCGACATGGACTTCAAGGTCGCGGGTACCACCAACGGTATTACGGCACTGCAGATGGACATCAAGATTCAAGGCATCACTAAAGAAATCATGCAGGTGGCGCTGGCGCAAGCCAAGGAAGCACGCATGCACATTCTGGGCAAGATGCAAGAAGTGATGGCAGAGGCCAAAGCCGAAGTGTCCACCTTCGCCCCGCGCCTGTTCACCATGAAGATCAATCCGGACAAGATTCGCGACGTGATCGGCAAGGGTGGCTCTGTCATTCGTGCGCTGACCGAAGAGACCGGTACCCAGATCAATATCGACGAAGACGGCACCATCACGATTGCGTCAAGCGATCCGGCCAAGGCTGAAGAAGCCAAGCGCCGCATCCAGCAGATCACGGCTGAGGTTGAAATCGGCAAAATCTATGAAGGCCCGATCACCAAGATTCTGGATTTCGGCGCCTTGGTCAACCTGCTGCCTGGCAAAGACGGCTTGCTGCACATCAGCCAGATCGCCCATGAACGCGTTGAAAAGGTCTCCGATTACCTGACTGAAGGCCAGATCGTCAAGGTTAAAGTGATGGAGACGGACGAAAAGGGCCGCATCAAGCTGTCCATGAAGGTGTTGCTGGAGCGTCCGGGCCAAGGCGGCCCTGAGCACGCTTGATCCTTGGCCTGTTGATATGAAAGTGATAGCTACTCGTGCTTATAGCACGGGGGCTATCGCCTGAAATGATCATGAAAGTCATTGAAATTACCGCTTTTGGCGCCCCGGACGTTTTGCGTCTGGGTGAGCGGCCCGTGCCGGTGCCTGGCGTGGGCGAATTGCTCATTCGGGTGTCGGCCAGCGGCGTCAATCGGCCCGATGTGCTGCAACGCATGGGCAACTACCCGGTGCCGCCAGGTGCTTCGGATATTCCGGGTCTGGAAGTGGCTGGGGTGGTCGTCAGCGGTGATGCGCAGGCGTTGGCGCGATTGGGCTTCAAACTGGGCGATCGTGTTTGTGCGCTGGTGGCTGGCGGCGGTTACGCCGAGTGTTGCGTCGCCCCGGTGTCGCAGTGCCTGCCAGTGCCCAATGGCCTGAGCGACGTCGAGGCGGCTTCGCTGCCCGAGACGTTTTTTACGGTCTGGAGCAATGTGTTTGACCGTGCGCAATTGCAGCCGGGTGAAACGTTGTTGATTCAGGGTGGCTCCAGCGGCATTGGTGTCAGCGCGATTCAGTTGGCTAAGGCACTGGGTTCCCGCGTCATTGTGACGGCGGGCAGCGACGAAAAATGTGCCGCTTGCCTGGCCTTGGGTGCCGACCACGCGATCAACTACAAGACGCACGATTTTCAGGCCGAGGTCAAGCGATTGACCGCCGGCCAGGGAGTCAATGTCATTCTTGACATGGTCGCTGGCAGCTATGTGGCCAAGGAAATTGAGTGTCTGAGCGAAGATGGCCGCCTGGTCATCATCGCAGTGCAGGGGGGTGTCAAGAGTGAGATCAACGCCGGCCTGGTGCTGCGTCGGCGCCTCACGGTGACTGGGTCAACGTTGCGGGCGCGACCGATGGCCTTCAAGGCGGCGATTGCACAGGCGCTGTTGGAATATGTCTGGCCCTTGCTTGAGTCGGGCCGCATCAAGCCGGTGATTCACAGTACATTTGCGGCGCAGGATGCATGCCGGGCACACGCCTTGATGGAATCCAATTTGCATGTCGGGAAAATAATTTTGACTTGGGGTGTCGCATGAAAAAAAAGCTGATCGCGGGCAACTGGAAAATGAATGGCAGCCTGGCTGCCAATGAGACATTGGTCAACGGCTTGCTGGCCGGGATGGGTGTGCCCGCCTGCCAGGTGGCACTGTGTGTGCCCTCGGTCTATTTGGCGCAATGCCAGGGGCTGCTGGCTGGCAGCACCATGGCATTGGGTGCGCAGGATTTGTCCCAATACGAGATAGGCGCCTTCACCGGTGAAATTTCGGGTGCCATGCTGCAGGAATTCGGTGTGCGCTATTGCATTGTTGGTCATTCTGAGCGTCGCCAGTACCACTTTGAGACTGATGCGCTCGTTGCAGCGAAAGCGCAGCGGGCGCTGGCCTGCGGCATGACGCCCGTTGTGTGTGTCGGCGAGACGCTGGCTGAGCGTGAAGCAGGCCGGACGGAAGAAGTAGTCAAACGCCAATTGGCGGCCGTAATTCATGCCAATGGTCATTGCATCAGCGAGGTGGTTGTGGCCTACGAACCCGTGTGGGCTATCGGCACTGGCAAGACCGCCAGTGTTGAGCAAGCACAGCAGGTGCATGCGGTGCTGCGCCAACAGTTGCAGGCGGCCTCAAACCAGGCTGGTCGTATTCCCATTATTTATGGCGGCAGCATGAACGCGGCGAATTCTGCGGATTTGCTGGCTCAGCCCGACATTGATGGCGGCCTGGTGGGCGGCGCCGCGCTCAAGGTCGCTGACTTTTTATCCATCATTGCCTCTGCCTGCTGATTTCAAGCAGAGGTCACTACATATATTTAGGAGTATTCGATGAGCGCTTTGTTAACTATTCTTCTCGCGGTTCAGATGATTTCTGCGGTGGCCATGGTCGGTTTGATCCTGGTGCAGCATGGCAAGGGCGCCGACATGGGCGCAGCGTTCGGCAGCGGCGGTTCAGGCAGCTTGTTTGGTGCCAGCGGCAGCGCGAATTTTTTGTCTCGCACCACGGCTGTCCTGGCTACGATCTTCTTTGTTTGTACCTTGATGCTTGCCTATTTCGGCACCGTGCGTCCGACCGCGAGTTCGGGAAGCGTGCTTGACGGCGCTGCTGTTTCAGTCCCCGTTCCGGTCGCCGCTGCGCCAGTGGTCCCAGCGTCTGGCGCAGCCCAAATTCCTTCGAAATAAACGCCGTTGAAATTGGAGTCTGTGGTCAAAATTTGCTGGAATTAAGGGTAGACTACAGCCCTGTCTGGAGGGCTAAAAGCACATTACTTTTTGTGCAGTCCAGACACAAAAGAGCCGTCGTGGTGAAATTGGTAGACACGCTATCTTGAGGTGGTAGTGGCGAAAGCTTTGCGAGTTCGAGTCTCGCCGACGGCACCAAATAAACATGCTTGATGTGGATCAATGCAGCAAGCCAATACTTGGAACACAATCTCCTTTTATGAGTCTTGATCAATACCTGCCTATCTTTTTGTTCATTCTGGTTGGCATCGGTGTCGGTGTCGCGCCACAAATCATTGGGTACATTCTCGGACCCAATCGCCCTGATGCTGCAAAGAACTCGCCTTACGAATGCGGTTTCGAAGCCTTCGGCGACGCCCGGATGAAGTTTGATGTGCGTTACTACTTGGTTGCCATTCTGTTCATTTTGTTTGATCTCGAAATTGCCTTTCTGTTTCCTTGGGCGGTAGCGCTGAAAGATATTGGTGCGCTTGGTTTCTGGTCAGTCATGGTGTTCTTGGCCATTCTCGTCGTTGGGTTTATTTACGAGTGGAAAAAGGGAGCCCTTGACTGGGAGTGATGCGATGATTGAAGGCATATTAAAAGAAGGCTTTATCACCACCAGTTACGACTCGGTGATGAACTGGGCTAAGACAGGATCGATGTGGCCCATGTCTTTTGGCTTGGCTTGTTGTGCGGTCGAAATGATGCATGCGGCGAACGCCCGTTATGACATCAGTCGTTTCGGGGCCGAAGTGTTTCGCGCCAGCCCGCGGCAGGCTGACTTGATCATTGTGGCGGGCACATTGTGCAACAAGATGGCGCCTGCTTTTCGGAAGGTCTATGACCAAATGAGCGAGCCGCGCCGCGTGATTTCCATGGGCTCGTGTGCCAATGGCGGCGGCTATTACCACTACAGCTATTCGGTGGTGCGCGGTTGTGATCGCATTGTTCCCGTGGACGTTTATGTGCCGGGCTGTCCTCCCACGGCGGAAGCGCTTCTGTACGGCATCATTCAGCTGCAGCACAAGATTCGCCGCACGCAAACCATTGCACGCGCATAAGGGCCTGGTGATGACTTCTTTCGCTGTGAATCCCGAAACCACCAAAATCAATGTTGAAACTGCATTGGGCGACCTGCTCATTAGCAGCGTCCTTCGACTGGGTGAGCTGACCATCGTCGTAGACAGTGCCCATTATTTGCAAGCCGCACAGATACTGCGAAACGACCCCAGCTGTAGGTTCGAGCAACTGATGGACTTGTGCGGCGTTGATTACTCGACCTACAAGGATCAGCCTCAAGCTGGATTGCGTTTTTGTGTGGTGTCTCACCTTTTGTCGGTGAGTCTGAATCAGCGCGTGCGCCTGAAGGTATTTGCGCCCGATGACAGTCTGCCGGTGGTGCAGTCCCTGTGTGATTTGTGGAGTTCTGCGAACTGGTTCGAGCGAGAGGCTTTTGACCTGTTCGGCATTGTCTTCGAAGGCCACAGTGATTTGCGTCGAATCCTGACCGATTACGGTTTCATCGGACATCCGTTCCGCAAGGATTTTCCAGTTTCAGGTCATGTCGAGATGCGCTATGACTCCGAGCTCAAGCGCGTCGTTTATCAACCTGTTTCGATTGAACCCCGCGAAATTACACCGCGCATCATCCGTGAAGACAACTACGGAGGCTTGCACTAGGCTTTTTATGGCTGAAATAAAAAACTACACCCTAAATTTTGGCCCGCAACATCCGGCAGCGCATGGCGTGTTGCGTCTGGTGTTGGAGCTTGATGGCGAAGTGATCCAACGCGCCGACCCGCATATTGGGTTGTTGCATCGAGCCACTGAGAAGCTCGCTGAGACCAAGACCTATATCCAGGCCTTGCCGTACATGGATCGTCTCGACTACATGTCGATGATGTGCAATGAAAGTGCGTACTGTCTGGCGATTGAAAAGATGTTGGGGCTGGAAGTTCCCACCCGCGCCAAGTACATCCGCGTCATGTTTGCCGAGATTACCCGTCTACTCAACCATTTGTTGGCTGTGGGCGCCGGCGCCCTGGACTGCGGCGCGATGACGGTCATGCTGTATGCCTTTCGCGAGCGCGAAGACCTGTTGGACATGTATGAGGCGGTCAGTGGTGCACGCATGCATGCGGCCTATTTTCGGCCGGGCGGCGTCTATCGCGATTTGCCCGACACCATGGCGCGGCATCAGCCCAATAAGATCAGAAGCGCCAAGTCCACTGAAAGGCTCAATCGCGCTCGCGACGGCAGCCTGCTGGATTTCATAGAAGACTTTACCCAGCGCTTTCCGACCTATTTGGGTGAATATCACACCTTGTTGACGGACAACCGCATCTGGAAGCAGCGCACAGTCGGTGTTGGCGTCGTTACTGCCGAGCGCGCGCTTAATCTTGGGTTTAGTGGCCCGATGTTGCGCGGTTCCGGGATCGCCTGGGACTTGCGCAAGAAGCAGCCGTATGAGATATATGACCAGCTTGATTTTGATATTCCGGTAGGCGTGACGGGCGACTGTTACGACCGCTACCTGGTGCGCATGGAGGAGATGAAGCAGTCGAACCGCATCATCAAACAGTGTATCGATTGGCTGCGCGTCAATCCCGGTCCGGTCATCACCGATAACCACAAGATCGCGCCGCCAAACCGTGAGTCCATGAAATCCAATATGGAAGAGTTGATTCACCACTTCAAGCTATTTACAGAGGGCTTTTCTGTGCCCGAAGGCGAGGCCTACGCGACCATTGAGCATCCGAAAGGAGAATTCGGGATATACATGGTCAGTGATGGCGCCAATAAGCCTTACCGCATGAAGATTCGTCCACCGGCCTTTGCTCATCTGGCCGCGCTCGGTGAAATGGGAAAAGGCCACATGATTGGCGATGCGGTTGCCATTATTGGTTCGTTGGATATTGTGTTTGGGGAAGTTGATCGATGATTTCCGAAGAATCAAAAGCGCGCTTCGCTCAAGAAGTTGCTAAATACCCGCAGGACCAGAAACAGTCCGCCGTCATGGCGTGTCTGGCGATTGTTCAGCAGGAGGCCGGTTACGTCAGCGCCGACAGCGAAGTCGAGGTGGCCGAGTTCCTGGGTATGGCCCCGATGGCCGTACACGAGGTCACAACGTTTTACAACATGTACAACCAGCAGCCGGTTGGAAAATACAAGTTGAATGTTTGCACCAATTTGCCCTGCCAGTTGCGCGATGGCGGAAAGGCCCTCAAGCATCTTGAACACAAGTTGGACATCAAAATGGGCGAGACCACGGCTGACGGCATGTTTACCTTGCAGCAATGTGAATGTCTTGGCGCTTGCGCTGACTCACCTGTGCTATTGGTGAATGACCAGACCATGTGCAGTTTCATGAGTGATGACAAACTCGATCAACTGGTCGATGGTTTGCGTGCCGCGGGGGACATGTAATGTTGGCTGACAAAATACTCTCCCAATTTCAGGCGACCGGTGTTCAGACTGGTTTTCATGGGCGGCATATCAATCCCCAAATCTATGCGGATTTGAATGGCTCGAATTGGCATTTGAAAGACTACGAATCGCGTGGTGGTTATCAGGCGCTACGAAAGATACTCGGCCTAGACGGTGGCTTGGCTGCTGATGGCGCTGCTGCTGGTATGACGCCGGACCAAGTGATTGCAACTGTCAAGGAGTCAGGCTTGCGCGGGCGTGGCGGAGCCGGTTTTCCGACCGGGCTTAAATGGAGTTTCATGCCGCGTCAGTATGCCGGGCAAAAGTATCTTGTCTGCAACTCGGACGAGGGCGAGCCAGGCACTTGCAAGGACCGGGAAATACTGCAATTCAATCCCCATATGGTGATTGAAGGCATGATCATTGCAGCCTACGCGATGGGCATTTCCGTAGGCTACAACTACATTCATGGCGAAATATTCAAGACCTACCAACGTTTTGAAGAGGCCCTGGAAGAGGCACGGGCGGCCGGTTTTCTTGGCAACAATATTCTGGGCACGACTTACAGCTTTCAGTTGCATGCTGCGCATGGTTATGGCGCCTATATTTGCGGCGAAGAGACCGCTTTGCTGGAGTCGCTTGAAGGAAAAAAAGGGCAGCCCCGCTACAAGCCACCATTCCCGGCCAGTTTTGGTCTGTACGGAAAACCCACCACGATAAACAACACGGAAACTTTCGCGGCGGTGCCGTGGATCATCCGCAATGGCGGGCTGGCATATCTGGCGTGCGGTAAGCCCAACAATGGGGGCACCAAAATATTTTCCATGAGTGGAGACGTGGAGCTACCCGGTAATTACGAAGTCCCGATGGGAACGCCGTTTTCCCAATTGCTTGAGCTTGCCGGCGGTGTGCGCAAGGGGCGCCAACTCAAGGCTGTTATTCCTGGTGGGTCCTCATCGCCAATTTTGCCTGGCAGCATCATGATGGACTGTACGATGGACTACGACTCGATCGCAAAGGCAGGTTCGATGCTTGGCTCTGGCGCCGTGATTGTGCTTGATGACAGCCGTTGCATGGTCAAGAGCTTGCAGCGTTTGAGTTATTTTTATATGCATGAGTCGTGTGGGCAGTGCACGCCTTGTCGCGAGGGCACAGGTTGGCTGTCGCGCGTGGTTGACCGGATCGAACATGGTCAGGGTCGTCCCACAGACATGGACTTGCTGGACAGCGTCGCTGAAGACATCATGGGGCGCACCATTTGTGCCCTGGGAGAGGCTGCAGCCATGCCCGTGCGCGCCATGATCAAACATTTCCGCCCTGAATTTGAATACCACGTAGAGCACAAGACCTGCATGGTCCCAGCCTACGTCTGAGCGAGTCCCAAGATGATTGAAATTGAACTCGACGGCAAGAAGATAGACATTGTTGAAGGCAGCATGATCATGCATGCAGCCGAAAAGGCAGGCACCTTCATACCGCATTTTTGTTACCACAAGAAGCTCAGCATCGCGGCTAGTTGCCGCATGTGCCTGGTGGATGTAGAGAAGATGCCCAAGCCCATGCCCGCCTGCGCTACGCAAGTGTCGCAAGGCATGATTGTCCGGACCAAAAGCGAGAAGGCAATCAAGGCGCAGAAGTCGGTGATGGAATTCCTGCTGATCAATCATCCGCTGGATTGCCCTATTTGCGACCAGGGCGGCGAGTGCCAGTTGCAGGATCTGGCCGTAGGTTATGGCGCCTCTTCTTCACGTTACGAAGAAGAAAAACGTGTTGTGGCCGTCAAAGATGTAGGCCCCTTGATTTCCATGCAGGAAATGAGCCGATGTATTCATTGCACCCGATGCGTTCGATTCGGCCAAGAGGTGGCAGGCGTCATGGAGTTGGGTATGTCGCATCGCGGCGAGCACGCCGAGATCGAGACGTTTATCGGCCATTCGATCGAATCGGAACTTTCCGGCAACATGATTGACATTTGCCCGGTGGGAGCCCTGACCAGCAAGCCGTTTCGCTACAGTGCCCGCACTTGGGAATTGTCGCGCCGCAAGTCTGTCAGCCCGCATGACTCCACTGGCGCCAACTTGGTTGTACAGGTCAAGAGCAACAAGGTCATGCGCGTCGTACCTTTCGAGAACGAGGCAGTTAATGAATGCTGGATTGCAGACCGTGACCGTTTCTCCTACGAAGCTCTGGACAGCGATGAGCGTCTGACCACGCCCATGCTCAAGCAGGGCGGTGTTTGGAATTCCGTCGATTGGCAGACCGCACTAGAGTATGTTGCCAATGGCCTGAAACAGATCAAGGCAGAACACGGCGCGCAGACTATTGGCGCCTTGGTTAGCCCGCACAGCACCTTAGAAGAGTTATTTCTGGCTGGCGCCCTGATGCGTGGCCTGGGCAGCGAGAACGTCGACTATCGTTTGCGTAACGCCGAGTTCCCTGCGTCTGAAGGCGTGCGTCATTTGGGTACTTCTATAGCGTCCTTGTCTGAACTGCAGCGTGTGTTGGTGGTGGGTTCCAGCCTGCGCAAGGATCACCCCTTGTTTGCCCAACGAATTCGCCAGGCGGCCCGCAAGGGTTGTGTTGTAAATGCTATTGTGTCTAACGCGCAAGACTGGGCGATGCCTGTGGCCAATGCGCTGCTCCGCGACGCCCGTACCTGGGCGCAGGCGCTCGCAGACGTGGCCTTTGCGGTGGCAGACCATAATGGCGTTGAGCCGCCAGTTCCCGGCAAGGCTGACGCCGTAGCCAAAGCCATCGCGCAGTCTTTGCTCGGTGGTGAACGCAAATCAATTTTGTTGGGCAATGCGGCGGCCCATCACGAACAGGCTTCGAGCTTGTTGGCGCTCGCTAACTGGATTGGCACACAGACAGGCGCCACCGTCGGTTACTTGACGGAGGCGGCCAACACCGTGGGCGCACAAATTGCGGGGGCTCTGCCTGGGCCTAAGGGTCTGAATGCAGGGCAAATGCTCCGCGGTGATCTGAAGTCCGTGTTTCTGTTGAACAACGAACCCGAGTTTGATTCAGCGCCGGGTGCATTGGCTTTGACCGCTCTGTCAAAAGCCGAGATGGTGGTCACGCTCAGTCCGTTCAAAGCCAATATGGCTTTCAGTGACGTCCTGCTGCCGATTGCACCGTTCACCGAAACATCGGGAACCTTTGTCAATGCCGAGGGCTTGGTTCAGGGTTTTCATGCGGTGGTCAAGCCGCTGGGCGAAACCCGCCCTGCCTGGAAAGTCTTGCGTGTGCTTGGCAACCTGCTTGGGATCCCCGATTTCAGCTTCGAATCGTCGCAGGAGGTGCTCAAGCGCGTACCGGGCTTGCCGGTTGAAGGCGAGTCATTTTTGTCGAGTGCCACGTTGAGCAATAAAACGCAGGCTGTTTTTGACCTCACGCCCGCCTCCGCAGCACCGGCCGCTGTCGGCATTTATGCGCTGGATGGGATTGTGCGTCGAGCTGCGAGCCTGCAACTGACGGCAGACGCTAAACCACATGTTGTGGCGACGGAGGTGACAGCATGATCGATACCATTTTCGCGTTGGGGGAGGGGCTGCTGGCAGCTCCTTGGTGGTCGGCCATTGCATGGCCGGTGATTTGGGCTTTGATCAAGGTGACGCTGGTCTTGATGCTCGTTATGGGCGCTGTGACATACACGACGCTGTGGGAACGCCGGTTGCTGGCATGGGCCCAAATTCGTATGGGACCAAACCGGGTTGGACCTTGGGGTCTGCTGCAGCCCATAGCGGATGCACTGAAGCTGATGGGCAAGGAAGTCCTCAGACCAGCAGCTGCAGAAAAGTTTCTGTTTTATATGGGACCGGTCATGACCGTGATGCCTGCCATGGCGGCGTGGGCTGTGATTCCATTTGGTCCGGACATTGCCTTGGCAAACATTAACGCAGGTTTGCTGTTTCTGATGGCGATCACCTCGATGGAGGTGTATGGCGTGATTATCTCTGGCTGGTCGTCCAATTCAAAGTATCCTTTCCTTGGTGCGTTGCGTGCATCATCCCAGATGGTGAGTTATGAGATTGCCATGGGCTTCTGCTTCGTGGTTGTACTGATGGTGTCAGCCAGTCTGAATATGACGGACATCGTCACAGGCCAGGGCAAAGGTTACTTTGCGGACATGGGGCTTAACTTCCTGTCGTGGAACTGGTTGCCGCTATTGCCCATTTTCGTGATTTACTTTATTTCCAGTCTGGCGGAAACCAATCGACTTCCTTTTGACGTGATTGAAGGCGAGTCTGAAATTGTGGCTGGCCATATGGTGGAATACTCCGGGATGTCCTGGGCAATGTTCCAGATGGCAGAGTACGCGAACATCTGGCTGGTGTCGGTCTTGGCGACGATCATGTTTCTTGGTGGCTGGTTGTCACCTATCGACAGTGTCTTCGTTAATTGGATTCCAGGATGGATCTGGCTGGGACTCAAGTCGTTTTTGGTCGTGACAATGTTTGTCTGGGTACGGGTTTCGTTCCCGAGATTTCGCTACGACCAGATCATGCGTTTGGGTTGGAAGATTTTTATTCCGGTCACCCTGGTCTGGCTGGTGGTTGTTGGGGGATGGATGCAGACCCCGTGGAACATTTGGAAGTAATTCGAGTTGTCTATGTCTACCCCTACTTCAAGTGCTGTTGAAATCGAAAGCGAGAGTTCCTTCTCGTTGAAAGATTTCCTGTCCAGTTTCATGCTGGGTGAGTTATTCAAGGGCCTGGCGCTGACTGGCAAGTATGCGTTTCGCAGCAAGATCACGCTGGAATACCCTGAAGAAAAGACGCCACTGTCGCCCAGATTTCGGGGCCTGCATGCGCTGCGCCGATATGAAAATGGCGAGGAACGTTGTATCGCTTGCAAGCTGTGCGAAGCCATTTGCCCGGCGATGGCGATCACGATCGAATCAGAGATTCGCGCCGATGGCTCCCGGCGGACTACTCGTTACGACATTGATTTGAATAAGTGCATCTTTTGCGGATTTTGTGAAGAGAGCTGCCCCGTAGACTCGATTGTGGAAACCTCGATCCTCGAGTACCACGGTGAATCCCGTAGCGACCTCTATTTCACAAAAGACATGCTGCTGGCTGTGGGTGACCGCTATGAAGCCCAGATTGCAGCAGCCAGGGCAGCAGATGCCAAATATCGATAACGACCGCATCAGCAGCTTTCATATTTTGAACACCGGAAAAAAGTAACGACACATGGACGTCAAGACGGGCTTCTTTTATTTTTTCTCGATCGTGCTGCTCTTCGCCGCCTTTCGAGTGATTACCTCGCGCAATCCGGTGTATGCCGTTTTGTACCTAGTCCTGGCATTCTTTCAGGCAGCGGCCATTTGGTTGTTGCTCAAGGCCGAATTTTTGGCCATCACACTGGTTCTGGTGTATGTCGGGGCTGTGATGGTGCTGTTTCTGTTCGTTGTGATGATGCTAGACATCAAAGTGGATGGTTTGCGCGAAGGCTTTTGGAAGCATTTCCCGCTGGCAGCCGTGGTGGGCGTCGTGATCGCGCTGGAGATGGCGGCGGTATTGATGGGAGGATTCCGCGCCACTGATGAACCGCAAAGCGCTGCCGCGCTTGGACAGGCCGGTATCGAGCTATCCAATACACGTGAGCTGGGAAAAATTTTGTACAGCCAATACGTGTACCCACTCCAAATTGCTGGAGCGATTCTCCTGGTGGCGATGATTGCAGCTATTGCGTTGACCTTGCGCCAGCGCAAAGACAGCAAGCAGTTGAGCCCCTCCTCTCAAGTACGGGTGAAAGCCAAGGATCGGATGGTCGTGCTCAAGATGGATTCGACCAAGGTGGCAGCGCTAGATGAAGCGGCAAGCGCCGTGAATGCGGAGAAGAAAGAATGACTTTAACTCTTGGACATTTTCTGTCGCTCGGCGCCATCTTGTTTGCGCTGTCAGTGATTGGTATTTTTCTCAATCGCAAGAATTTGATTGTCTTGTTGATGGCTATCGAACTGATGCTGTTGGCCGTCAATACCAATTTTGTCGCCTTCTCCTACTACTTGGGAGACATGCACGGGCAAATATTTGTGTTTTTTATCCTGACTGTTGCTGCTGCTGAATCAGCAATTGGTCTAGCCATTTTGGTGCTGTTGTTCCGCAACAAGTCAAGCATCAACGTGGATGAACTTAATACGCTTAAGGGTTAATAAGATGAGTCAAACCCTTTCCGCTTCGACGCTTCTCGCGGTGCCATTGGCTCCGTTGGTGGGTGCAGTTCTGGCTGGTATTTTCGGGACCAAGTTTGGTGGCAACTGGATTGGTCGACGCCTGTCGCACTCCCTTACGATTCTGGGCGTGTTCCTGTCATTTGTGCTTTCCGCTTGGGTACTCAAGAGTGTTGCAATTGACGGCGCTCGTTTCAATGAAACTATCTATACGTGGATGGTGGTGGGTGGTCTCAAAATGGAAGTGGGCTTTCTCGTCGATGGTCTCACCGCCATGATGATGTGCGTGGTCACTTTTGTGTCTTTGATGGTTCACATCTATACCATTGGGTACATGAAAGAAGACGAAGGCTATAACCGTTTCTTTGCCTACATCTCACTTTTTACCTTTTCCATGCTGATGCTTGTGATGAGCAACAACATGTTGCAGCTCTTCTTTGGCTGGGAAGCCGTGGGCCTCATGTCCTATCTGCTGATTGGCTTCTGGTTCAACAAGCCCACTGCCATTTTTGCGAACATGAAGGCGTTTCTGGTCAACCGCGTGGGTGACTTCGGTTTCATCCTTGGCATTGGGCTGGTCGTTGCATTCGCCGATACCTTGAACTACACCGAAGTTTTCGCCAAAGCGAGTGAGCTTGCTACACTGAATTTTCCAGGTACAGACTGGATGCTCATTACGGTTATTTGCATTTGCCTGTTTATTGGAGCCATGGGTAAATCAGCCCAGTTTCCGCTGCACGTTTGGCTGCCGGATTCCATGGAGGGCCCCACTCCGATCTCGGCCTTGATTCACGCGGCCACGATGGTCACTGCTGGTATTTTTATGGTGGCGCGTATGTCACCTTTGTTTGAGTTCAGTGACACTGCTTTGAACTTCGTTCTTGTGATTGGTTCAATTACCGCTTTGTTCATGGGATTGATGGGCATCATCCAGAACGATATCAAGCGTGTCGTGGCCTACTCCACTTTGTCTCAATTGGGTTACATGACGGTGGCTCTCGGTGCTTCCGCCTATTCTGTTGCTGTGTTTCACTTGATGACGCACGCGTTTTTCAAGGCCTTGCTGTTCCTTGCGGCCGGTTCGGTCATTATGGGTATGCACCACAATCAAGACATCCGCTGGATGGGGGGCGTACGCAAGTACATGCCAATTACGTGGATCACCACGTTATTAGGCTCTCTGGCACTCATTGGAACTCCCTTGTTCGCGGGTTTCTACTCTAAAGACAGTATTATTTTGGCGGTTCACGAAAGTCAGCTGCCCGGCGCTGGCTTTGCATCCTTTGCCGTGATGGCTGGTGTGTTTATAACGGCGTTCTATTCTTTCCGCATGTATTTTTTAGTATTCCATGGCAAGGAGCGCTTCGATCAAAATCCAGACGCTCACCATGGCGATCATCATGGACACCACAAGGAACATCACGCCCCACATGAGTCACCCTGGGTTGTGACGCTGCCGCTGATCCTGCTCGCCATCCCTTCCGTTGTGATTGGATTCATGACCATCCAGCCCATGTTGTTTGGAGAGTTTTTCAAGGACGCTATTTTTATCGACGCGGCTAAACACGCCGCCATGGCAAACCTGGCCCAGACGTTCCATGGTCCGCTACAGATGGCATTGCATGGACTGCAAACGTTGCCGTTCTGGCTTGCCGTGGCAGGGGTGGCAACCTCCTATTACATGTACATGGTTAACCCTGCATTGCCCGCTGCCATCAAGACTCGCGTCCAGCCGATCTATGCGCTGCTTGAAAACAAGTATTACCTTGACTGGTTCAATGAAAATATTTTGGCCCGCGGTATGCGGGCATTGGGAACCGGCTTGTGGAAAGGTGGTGACGAGGCCCTGATTGACGGCGCCATTGTTAATGGCTCCTGGAAGGGTGTCGCTTGGGTATCCGGCGTGATTCGGAAGGTTCAAACTGGTTATCTGTACCACTATGCGCTGGTCATGATCTTGGGTGTTTTTGTGCTTTTGACGTATTTCGTCTGGCTCAAGTAGGAGAATAAGAAAAATGGGATTGTTGAGTCTGGCTATTTGGACACCGATTGTTTTTGGTGTCGTGCTGCTGGCACTGGGTCGGGATGATCAGGCGCGAACTGTGCGCTGGATCGCGCTGATTGGTGCCATTGTCAGTTTTCTTGTGACCCTGCCTTTGTACGGAAGCTTCAAGCTTGGCACAGCCGCCATGCAATTTGTTGAGAAGGCGCCCTGGATTGAACGCTTCAACATCAACTACCACCTTGGTATAGATGGAATTTCACTCTGGCTTGTACTTTTGACGGCTTTCATCAACGTGGTGGTCATCATTGCCAGTTGGGAAGCTATTACCCGGCGGGTCAACCAGTACATGGGGGCCTTTCTTATTTTGAGCGGCTTGATGATTGGCGTGTTCTGTGCGCTTGACGGCATGCTGTTCTATGTGTTCTTTGAGGCGACTTTGATTCCGATGTATCTGATCATTGGTATCTGGGGAGGCCCGAACAAGATCTACGCAGCGTTCAAATTTTTCCTGTATACCTTGCTCGGCTCACTGCTAATGCTGATTGCCCTGATCTACCTGTATACCCAGTCGGGTGGCAGTTTCGACCTGGGTGTGTGGTACCAACTTCCTTTGGGCGGCACGGCCCAGACCTTATTATTCTTCGCGTTTCTTTCGGCTTTCGCGGTGAAGGTGCCGATGTGGCCAGTCCATACGTGGTTACCTGATGTGCACGTCGAGGCGCCTACTGCTGGTTCGGCGGTGCTGGCCGCCATCATGCTCAAACTGGGCGCCTACGGCTTTTTGCGGTTTTCAATGCCGATTGCGCCGGATGCCGCGCGGGAGTGGGCCTGGTTGATGATCGCTTTGTCGCTGATTGCTGTCATTTATGTGGGTCTGGTAGCGCTGGTCCAGAAGGATATGAAAAAGCTGGTCGCTTATTCGTCTGTTGCCCACATGGGGTTTGTCACCTTGGGTTTTTTCATCTTCAATGACTTGGGCGTGTCTGGTGGCTTGGTGCAGATGATTGCACACGGATTCGTGTCAGCCGCTATGTTCCTGTCTATTGGGGTGCTGTATGACCGTGTTCACTCACGCGAAATTGCCAGCTACGGTGGCGTTGTCAACACCATGCCCAAGTTCACGGCATTTGCCTTGCTGTTTGCCATGGCCAATTGCGGCCTACCGGGAACTGCCGGTTTTGTCGGCGAGTGGATGGTGATTCTGGGTGCTGTGAAGGCCAACTTCTGGATTGGTGTTGGCGCTGCCAGCGCACTTATTTTCGGTGCCGCTTATACCTTGTGGATGTTCAAGCGCGTCTACCTGGGCCCTGTCGCCAACAAGCACGTTCAGGCCCTGAAAGACATCAACGGACGCGAATTCTTCATGCTGACACTATTGGCAGTCGCGGTGTTGTATATGGGCATCTATCCGAAGCCCTTTACTGATGTGATGGATACGTCGGTGATCGAATTGCTCAGGCACGTAGCGAACTCCAAGCTGATCTGATCAGTCTGAATAGACCAAATTGAATTAAGAGATAGAACATGATCGACAAACTCAGTTGGATTTCGGTTTACCCTGAAATCATCCTGCTTATCATGGCCTGCGTCATCACGCTGGCCGATCTTGGCGTGAAAAGTCCCAGGCGCACGCAGACCTATGTGCTGTCCCTTTTGACACTGGCCATTGTGGCAGCGTTGCAGGCGAGTTACGCCGTGGGTGGTGCGACCGTTTATGGCTTTAATAACATGGTGGTCAGCGACCCCATGGGCAACTGGCTCAAGTGCTTTGCTGCGATTGCCGTGATGGTGACCTTGGTCTACGGCCGTCCCTATGCGGCTGATCGGGACATGCTTCGCGGTGGAGAAATGTTCTCTTTGAGCATGTTTGGCCTGCTGGGGATATTTGTGATGATCTCCGGCAATAATTTTCTGGTGATCTATTTGGGGCTGGAACTGCTGACGCTCGCGAGCTACGCGCTGGTTGCGCTACGGAGAGACCATGCGGACTCCACTGAGGCTGCCATGAAGTATTTTGTCCTGGGCGCGCTGGCATCGGGTTTCCTGCTATATGGCTTGTCAATGATTTATGGTGCCACCGGGTCGCTCGATGTGAATGCGGTGTTCAGAGCCATTAATTCAGGGCAAATCAAGCATCAGGTGTTGGTGTTTGGCTTGGTGTTTGTAGTGTCCGGCCTGGCCTTCAAGCTCGGTGCTGTGCCATTTCATATGTGGGTTCCTGATGTCTACCAAGGCGCGCCAACGGCCGTTACATTGCTTATTGCTGGCGCCCCCAAGCTGGCAGCATTTGCCATTTGCATTCGGCTGCTGGTGGAAGGTATGTTGCCACTGGCCATTGACTGGCAACAGATGTTGATGGTGCTGTCCGTTGGCTCCTTGCTGATTGGTAACCTGGCGGCCATTGCACAGACCAACCTCAAGCGCATGCTGGCGTATTCCACGATTTCACACATGGGTTTTGTGCTGATTGGTTTGATGTCGGGCATGGTCAACGGTGACATTCACTATGCCGCGGACGCCTACGGCTCGTCGATGTTCTATGTCATTACCTATGTGTTGACGACGCTGGCCAGTTTTGGCGTGATCCTTCTGCTCGCCAGGGACGGTTTTGAGAGCGAAGAGATCGCTGATTTGGCTGGCTTGAACGAACGCAGTCCGCTCTATGCAGGCGTGATGGCAGTGTGCCTGTTCTCGTTGGCCGGTATTCCACCGATGGTTGGCTTCTATGCCAAGCTCGCTGTGTTGCAGGCGCTGGTTGCTTCGGGCAGTGTGTTTCACATTGGTTTAGCGGTTTTCGCCGTCATGATGTCGCTGATTGGTGCTTTCTATTACCTGCGCGTGGTTAAAGTGATGTACTTTGACAAGCCTGTGGGGGCAGGCACCGTGTCGGCACCGTTCGATGTTCGGGCTGTGTTGTCACTGAATGGTGCGCTGGTTTTGGGCTTGGGTCTGTTGCCTGGCGGCCTGATGACTTTGTGCTCCAACGCGGTCGTGCAAATGTTGGGCACCTGATTTGTCTGGTCTGTTGCCTTGCGCCGGTCCTTGGCGGCATCGGCCTGATGTTTGAGCCCGCTTGCAGACTGTGAACATTTTTTAGTTGTGCAGTGCCTTTACTGGTTGACGCGTTTCGTTTTTGCCAGTTCTCATGAGTGACCGTCATTTGCTTGAAGAGGAGCTCAGTACCGAGGAATTGGTCAAGGGGCGTTTTTTGCACGTCTATCGCGATACGGTCCGATTGCCCGATGGCGCCACTGCTACTCGCGAGTACATTGTGCACCCTGGTGCCGTCATGATTGTTCCCCTGCTGGAGGACGAAGAAGGCGGAATCAGAGTAGTTCTTGAGCGCCAGTTTCGCTATCCCGTCGGCCAAGTGATGATTGAGTTTCCTGCCGGCAAGCTCGATGCAGGGGAAGACCTGCAACGTTGCGCTCAGCGAGAGCTCCTTGAAGAGACTGGCTACGCCGGGTCGCGATGGGCTCACGCGGGTGTGTTGCACCCAGTCATTTCCTATTCCACTGAATTCATTGATATCTGGTTTGCCCGTGATCTGACATCCGGTATGCGTCAGCTTGATCAAGGCGAGTTTCTGGATGTATTCACCGCCACCCCGACCGAACTGTTGCAATGGTGCCGTGATGGCCTGATCACAGACGGCAAAACCCTGACGGCGACCTTATGGCTACAGAATTATTTGTCAGGAGCATGGCCTTTGAGTTGGCGCCCAGCCGCTGTGCCGCTCCCCGCCGGATAATGGGGTCATGAAAGTTCTCGATCTTCATTGTCGTCACCAGCATGTATTTGAAGGCTGGTTTGCGTCAGAAGATGATTTTCTTGATCAGTGCAAGCGGGCCCAGGTCCAGTGCCCCGTCTGTGGCGACGCAGCGATCAGCAAGCGCTTGAGCGCGCCGCGCCTGAACTTGGCCGGTGCTCGGGGCGAGCGATCTCGCGCGTTGGAAAGCTCTTCGCCGCAGGGCGCAGAACAAGCCATGCAGCAGGCCTGGATGGCACTGGCTCATCGCATTGTGGCCAATACCGATGATGTCGGCGAAAATTTTGCCGAAGAGGCTCGCAAAATGCATTACGGCGAGGCGCAGGAGCGCAGCATTCGTGGTCAGGCTTCCCGCGCCGAAGCCGAGTCCCTCATCGAGGAGGGTATCGCTGTGATTTCCTTGTCGTTGCCTGCCGCCTTCAAGGGTACCCTGCAATAGTTTTCAGTCTGCGGGCCTAGGCGGTCGTAAGGCTTGATGCGACTCTTGCATAACGCCATGAACCCCTACGCAGAACATGAGCCAATTCAGACCGGCAAGCCTAGAATTTGTTTCACCAAAGTTCAACCGGAGATACCATGATCCACCCCGCCCTTGCCGAACTGCTGACCTATACCCAGGAGCATGCTGGGCCTGCAGGCAACCCGCTTGCTGATTTCGCATTGGCTTATTTTGAAAATGCCGATCCGGATGAAATTCAGGCCCGTGGGCCGGCAGCTTTGTTCGCCATCGCCAGCGCGCACTGGCGCTTGGCCGATGCCCCGTGTGCGCCGCAAAGTGCCCGAATTCGGGTGTTCAATCCAACCCTGGCTGAAGACGGTTACGTGAGCGAGCACACAGCTATTCAAATCGTCAATGACGACATGCCATTCTTGGTGGATTCAGTCACCATGGCCGTCAATCGCAGTGGGCGTACCGCGCACTGGATTGTTCATCCTCTGCTCAGTGTGCAGCGCGACGCCCAGGGCCACCTAGTCAAAGCGTCCAGCGCATCGCACGGTGGCGAGCAAGCCAGCCCGATGGCGTCGTTCATTCTTGTGGAATGTGATCGCGTGGTGAGTGAAGCTGATCGGGTCGCACTGGCCGGTGAGCTGGCGCGCGTCCTGGGCGATGTGCACGCTGTCGTGCAGGACTGGCGACCTATGCTGAGTCGCTTGCAGGCCGTTGCTGACGCATCGGCACAATCGCCACTGTCCTCTGACAAGCAGCAAGAAGGTGTCGAGTTCTTGCGCTGGCTTGAGGCCAAGCATTTCACCTTTCTCGGGGCGCGCGATTACGCCATTGTGCGTGATGGCGACGCAGTGAGTCTGGTCGCCATTCCCGAGTCTGGCCTGGGCGTGCTGCGGGGCGCGGTTCATACGCCTGTCAGCCAACTGCCCGCCGATGCCGTGGCTTTTCTCGATTCAGATCAACTCGTGCTCATTACCAAGGCCATGACCCGCTCGACCGTGCACCGTCCGGCCTGGCTGGACTATATTGGCGTCAAGCGATTTGACCAGGCCGGTCAGGTAGTGGGCGAGGCGCGCTTTCTGGGCCTCTATACCTCAACCGCCTACTCAGCGCCAGTCAGCGATATTCCTCAGGTGCGCCGTCGCGCCGCCGAGGTTACGGCTGTGGCAGGCGTGGTGCCGGACAGCCACGCAGCCAAGTCGCTGCAGTCTATTTTGGCAGCCTACCCCCGCGACGAGTTGTTCCAGACAGATACTGCCACGCTCACAGACCATGCCATTGGTATCTTGCGTCTGCAAGAGCGCCAGCGCACGCGCGTGTTTCTGCGCAGTGATCCATTTGGACGCTTTACGTCGGTGCAGGTATTTGTGCCGCGTGACCGCTACAACACCGAACTGCGCATCAAGATCGGCCAGGAACTGGCCAATGCGCTGAATGGTCAGTCGGTTGAGTTCACCCCGATGCTCACTGATAGCCCGATGGCGCGTATCCATTACCTGGTGCGGGCCAAGGATCGGGTGCCCAAAAATCTCGACCTGCGTGCGCTTGAGGCGCGCATTGCACGGCTCGCACAACGCTGGGAGGATGATTGCACGCAAGAGTTGCTTTATACCCATGGCGAGGGCCCAGGCCTGGAATTGGCGCATCGCTTTGCCAGTGCCTTCTCCACCGCTTACCGTGAAGATTTTTCGGCCCAGGTGGCTGCAGAAGATGCGCAGGCCCTGTCTGCGTTGACGCCCACGTCGCCGCTGGCGGTCAAGCTGTATCGCCCGCTGGAGGCTGGAGCTGGCCTGTTGCGTTTCAAAATCTACAACACCTCCAAAGTTGCCCTCTCTGATTCCCTGCCGGTGCTGGAGCGCCTGGGTGCGCGCGTGCTCGATGAACAACCCTACCGGGTCAGCAACGCCAATGGTGACGGTGCTCAAAGTGAAGTGTTCTGGATTCATGATCTGGGACTACAGTTACCAGTTGGAACCGAGCTTTCTGTCATCAAGGCGCGCTTTGAGGCGCTGTTTGTGCAAGCCTGGAAAGGAGATGTGGACAGTGACGACCTGAACAAGCTGGTGCTCAACACCAGTCTGGACGCCCGTGCCATCTCGGTGCTGCGTGCCTACACACGCTATTTCAAGCAGTTGGGTTTTGCATTCAGCCAGAGCTACATTGAAACCACTTTGTACAAAAATGCCTCGATCGCACAAGAAATCAGTGCCTTGTTTGAGGCCCGCTTTGACCCTGCAAGGGAGGTAGATCGCAACGGTGTGCAGCAGCGTATCGGCCAGCGCATTGAAGCGCTTCTGAGCGGTGTCGCCAGCCTGGACGAAGACCGAATCCTGCGCCAGTTCTATGCCAGCGTGATGGCCACCCTGCGCACCAACGCATGGCAAACCACGCAAGCCGGTGACGGCAAACCCTACCTGAGCTTCAAGCTGAACCCGCGCGAATTACCGGGTGTGCCCGAGCCCAAGCCCCTGTTCGAAATCTGGGTCTATTCGCCGCGCGTTGAAGCCCTGCACCTGCGTCTGGGCAAAGTCGCCCGCGGCGGATTGCGCTGGTCGGACCGGCCGGAAGACTTCCGCACCGAAATTCTGGGTCTGGTAAAAGCCCAGCACGTGAAAAATACGGTCATCGTGCCGGTGGGCTCCAAGGGTGGTTTCGTCCTCAAGAAGGCGCCACCAACCAGTGATCGCGAGGCGTATATGGCCGAGGGCATTGCGTGCTACAAGCTCTTTCTGTCGGGCATGTTGGACCTGACCGACAACCTGGTGCAGGGCCAAGTGGTTCCACCCCCCCAGGTGGTCCGCCACGATCAGGATGACCCTTACCTCGTGGTGGCCGCCGACAAAGGAACCGCCTCCTTCTCGGATATTGCCAACAGTGTGTCGGCCCAGTATCGATACTGGCTCGGTGACGGCTTTGCGTCCGGCGGCTCTGTGGGCTATGACCACAAAAAAATGGGCATCACGGCGCGGGGCGCCTGGGAGTCGGCGAAGCGGCATTTCCGCGCCTTGTCCATCAACACGCAAACCACCCCCTTCACCGTGGTCGGCATTGGCGACATGTCGGGCGATGTCTTTGGCAATGGCATGCTGCTGTCCGAACACATTAAACTGGTGGTGGCGTTCGACCACCGCCACATCTTCATCGACCCCACGCCCGACGTCGCCACTACCTTCGCTGAACGTCAGCGCCTGTTTGCGCTGCCACGCTCAAGTTGGGATGATTTTGACAAGAGCCTGATTTCAGAAGGGGGTGGCGTTTATTCGCGTGCGGCCAAATCGATCAAACTCTCGCCCCAGGCGTGCGCAGTCATCGGCATTGAGGCGCAGGAGTTGACCCCGGCGGCACTGCTGCATGCTGTTTTGCAAGCGCCGGTCGATCTCCTGTACAACGGTGGCATTGGCACCTACGTCAAGGCTACCCATGAGACGCATGCCCAGGCGGGCGACAAGGCGGGCGATGCATTCCGCGTGAATGGCTTGGAGTTGCGCTGCAAGGTGCTGGTTGAAGGTGGCAATCTGGGTTGCACCCAACTGGGCCGGGTCGAGTTCGCCCAAAAGGGCGGCCTGATCTATACCGACGCCATCGACAACTCGGCGGGTGTCGATTGTTCCGACCACGAGGTCAATATCAAGATATTGCTGGACCGGGTGGTCGAAGCCGGTGACTTGACGCTCAAGCAGCGCAATGACCTGCTGGCTTCCATGACGGACGAAGTTGGTCGACTGGTACTGGCAGACAATTACTACCAGACTCAAGCGCTTGACATCGCCTGCCATCGTCCCCTGTATGTGCTTGACGGCCAGCAGCGTCTCATGCAATGGCTTGAAGGTGCCGGCCGTTTGAACCGCGGGATCGAGTTTCTGCCCAGTGACGAGGAAATGGCACGGCGCCGGGCCCGCAAGCAGGGTTTGAGCGCGCCGGAAGGTGCTGTCTTATTGGCCTATGCCAAGATGTCGGTGTTCGACGACCTGGTCGCGAGCAATCTGCCCGATGACCCGTACTTTAGCGGCGCCCTGCGCGCTTACTTTCCCAAAGTGCTGACTGAAAAATTCCCGGAAGCCATTGCGCGGCATCCGCTCAAGCGCGAGATCATCTCAACGTTTATCGTCAACACGATGGTCAACCGCACCGGGGCCACGTTTGTGAACTTTTTGGCAGCAGAGGCCGCCGCCAGCGCAGCCGACGTGGTTCGCGCCTACACCCTGGCGCGTGAAATCTTTGATCTTGAAGCACTGTGGGACCAGATTGACGCGCTCGATTACCAGGTCTCGACCAGTTTGCAATTGGACCTGTTAAGTAAATTGACCGCCATTGCGCAGCGCGCTTCGCGCTGGATGCTGCGCTTGCGCGCCAAGGACACCGACCTGCCGACGCTGATTCAGCGCTATCAGCCGGGTGCGCGCGAGCTGCGCGGCAATCTGGCGCATTGGCTGCCGACCCAGGCCATTTCCAACTGGCAGCAAGCCACCCAAAACCTGGTTCAGGCCGGGGTGGAACAAGCGCTGGCACAAAATCTGACAGCGCTGGAATTCATCTTCCCAGCGCTCGATCTGGTGGACTTGGCGCAAAGCACCGAGGCGGATCTTGAGCAGGCCGCGCGCGCCTATTTTGGTGTCGAGGGCACACTGGGCCTGAGCGCCTGGCGTGCTCAAATCAACCGCTTGCCGACCGACAGTTTGTGGCAGACGCAGGCTCGGGGCAGTGCCCGCGACGACGTCTACTCCATCGCCAGCCAGATCACCCGCAGCTTGCTTTCAGGCTCGCAAAACTTGTCGGACTGGACAACGCAGCATCAAAGCACAATTGATCGCCTGTGCAAGTTGTTGCAGAGCATCAGCACTCAGAGTCCAGACCTAGCGCCGATCTCGGTGGCGCTGCGTGAGCTGCGCCATCTCGCCTGAATCCGGCGCGGGCCGGGATCAGGCCCGCAGGTCGAGGATACGGCCGCTACTCTGTCCTGGCTTGCGGGGCTGGTAAGTGGGGTCAGCTTGCTGGCTGCGTTGGCTCAAGTCGAGCCAGCGGCCCTGGCTTTGCTGAGCCTTGCTCTCGGCCTGATCGGCCAACGAGCGCAAGTTTTGGGCATTGGCTTGGGCTTGGTCCGCTTCACGTCGGGCTTGTGCTACGCGGACTCTTCCCAGCACTGACTGCAGCGACGGGGTGGCCGTGTTGGCGGCGCTGATCGCAACCATGGCATCGGCTCTAAACCAGCGTTCAGGCCGTGGCGTTGAGGATGCGCCCTGTCGTTTGCCCCTGGGTGTTGACCACCGGCCTGGCCTGTGCCTGCTGCGTTGCTTGGGCATTGTTCTCCTTCTCCTGGGCCTCGCGCTTTTGCACTTGTTGCACCTCGTCGGCCCGCTTGACTTGCTGGCTGGGCTGTATGGGCTGGGATTTAACGGTTGAGACGTCCATGAGAGGCTCCAAACGGTGGAAAGCTGCAGTTTACTAAAGGAGGTCGACGCTTTCAATAGAGGTTTGTGATCCGGCTCCACAATGTGTGGCAACCCTGATCACCGCAGCAGTTCAACGGCTACTGCTGCCTCGGGCGCAACTGCCGCTTAGTTCAGGACGTTCCAGACCAAGGCAATGCCCAGGCCCCACAGATCGACCGGTGGCGGTGCCTCCCCAGAGAACGACATGACGCCGCGTGCTTGGGCCTCGCGCGCGGTACGCAGGCGGTCACGCTCAAGCATCACCAGCGCATCGGCCAGCTCAGGGAGCTTCATGGCAGGTGCGCCATGGGCCGCTTGGGCATATCCCCTTAATGCCTGTTCCACCGCTTTGGGGTCGAGCAGTGAAAATGCGGAGCGGCAATGCGGGCACGCGTGGTCTTTGCGCAGATCCACCGGGGCACCACAACTGCTGCACCGGATCACGGCCACGCGTTGGGCCATTTCATCAATTTCAGGCGCGGTGAGTTGGCGCACAAAGCCTTTTTCGATCATGAAACTTGAAAATGCACTGAAGCGTCCATGGCGCTGCGGACAGCGGTAAGTGATGTACCGGCCACTGCGCACCACATCAAAGCCTTTTGTCAGGGAGGTGCTGCAACGCGGGCAACTCATCTTCATGGCCAGTGGCTGGCGCGCTGCGTCCCGGTGCGCATGGAGCAAACCGAACAGTTCGACGACCGCAGCAGGCGCCAGTTTCAGGTTCTCTTGCGGGTCAAACCAGAGGCCTTGACAGGAAAAACACAAATCCAGATCGACCGTAGCACCTGCGATGCTTGCGAGCGTATGGGATTCCATGGAGGCTTGGCACGACGGGCATCTGGCGTAGGACGACATGAGTGGGTTGAGGCTGTTTTAGGACGGCGCCTATCTTAACCATGCAGACTGTGATGCCGGCAATTGGCGCATGCGTTCGCTGTGTCTGCGCACGGGCCCTGCAGTCCTAGACCGATGTGCTTTCAGTTAGGCGTTGAACTGCAGCGCCGCCAGGCCCGCATAAACACCGCCGTGCGCGATCAGTTCGGCGTGCGTGCCTTGCTCCACCAAACGGCCATGGTCAAGCACCACGATGTGGTCGGCCTTGATCACGGTGGCCAGGCGGTGCGCAATCACCAGTGTGGTACGCCCGCGCATGGCGCTCTCTAGCGCCGCCTGCACCATGCGTTCACTCTCGGCGTCGAGCGCGCTGGTGGCTTCGTCGAGCAGTAAGAGCGGCGGGTTCTTCAGCATGGCGCGGGCAATGGCAATGCGCTGGCGCTGTCCACCACTGAGGCGCACTCCGCGCTCGCCCAAAAAGGTGTCGTAACCTTCGGGCAAGGCGCTGATGAATTCGTCGGCAAACGCCGCTTGCGCCGCCGCCTTGACCTCTGCATCGCTGGCATCAGGGCGCCCATAGCGAATGTTTTCCAGTGCGCTGTTGGAGAAAATCACCGCGTCCTGCGGCACGATACCGATGCGCTGGCGCAAATCATGCAACGACAGCTCGCGTGTCGCCACGCCGTCCAGATGGATCTGTCCTGCCGCCGGATCGTAAAAGCGCAGCAGCAACTGGAACACGGTGCTCTTGCCGGCACCGCTGGGCCCCACCAGCGCCACGGTTTGCCCGGGCTTGACTGCCAGTGAAAAATCAGCCAGTGCCGTTTGCTGCGGACGCGACGGATAGTTGAATGTCACCCTATTAAAATTTATAGCACTACCCTCAGACTGCACGGGAGCTGGCGCCGGATTTGACGGTGAAGTGATGGGGGACTGGCTGCTGAGCAGTTCCATCAGTCGTTCGGTCGCACCAGCCGCTCGCAGCAAGTCGCCATAGACCTCGCCCAAAATGGCGAACGCGCTGGCCAAGATGATGACGTAGACCACCGTTTGCCCCAAATGCCCGGCACTGATACGCCCGACCATGACCGCTTGCGTGCCTTGGTACAAACCCCACAAAAGCGCCGCCGAGGTGGCAATGATGATGAACGCCACCAGCACCGATCGCGCTTTGGTGCGCCGCACGGCTGTGTTGAAGGCGTTGTCGGTGGCGGTGTTGAAACGCGCCGCTTCACGCGGCTCGGCGGTGTAGCTTTGCACCACCGGAATGGCGTTGAGCACTTCGGCTGCAATGGCGCTGGAGTCGGCCAGTCGGTCCTGGCTGGCGCGCGACAACTTGCGCACACGCCGACCAAACCACAGACTCGGCAGCACGATCAACACCAGCACCCCCAGCACCTGAATCATGACCATCGGGTTGGTCCAGATCAGCATGCCCAGAGCGCCGATGCCCATCACGGTATTGCGCAGCCCCATGCTCAGTGACGAGCCCACCACCGTCTGCACCAGCGTGGTGTCAGCCGACAGGCGCGACAACACTTCGCCGGTCTGCGTGGTCTCGAAAAATTCGGGGCTTTGTCGCAGCACATGCGCGTAGACCGCGTTGCGCAAGTCAGCGGTGACACGCTCGCCGAGCCAACTCACCATGTAGAAGCGTGCGGCGGAGAACAGGCCGAGCGCCACCGCCACGGCAAACAGCGCAACAAAGTGTTCGCGCAAGGCCATCACCTGAGCGCCTTTGTCCCCCTGCACCAGGCCACCGTCAATCAGGCTGCGCAGTGCCACCGGAAAAGCCAGTGTGGCCACGGCGGCCATGACCAAAAACAGCAGGGCCAAGGCGATACGGCCCCTGTAAGGGCGCAGAAACGGTAGCAGGCCGGAGAGTGATTTGGGGTTGCTGGGTTTGGGGCGTTCGCTGCTCATGAGGGCTCAGGTTGGGGTGAATCAGGGGCGCCACAAGGAGTGTCCCTGAATTTATAGCAAATTGGGCTCTAGCCCTTATGGATATTGTGTCAGCAGCTACTATTAACAGAGCTAATTTTGCTCGGCGTTGACGGCCGTTCTCGTGTCGGGTGTTAGTCGCCTCTTGGCCATCTTGCCATCTTGACAACGCAAGAGTCGGCGACCCAGCCTAGAGTCGCAGCGCCCCGGCATAGCCGGTCATCTCCAGGTAGCCGCGCCCGACTCGCTGGCCCTGGCTGTCTTGAAGCTCGCACAAGCCTTCCCAGTACACTGCGCCGGTCGATTGGCGGCTGTCGAGTTCCTGGTCGTCGATGACGCTTTGCACGCGGTAGAGCGCAATGGGCGTGCGCACCTGCCATTGCACCGGGTAAAGTGCCTGCGTCAAAGGGCTACGCCAATAGCGCAGCGGCTCAAACACCACCTCAGCCGACGCAAAAACTCGGGTGGGCGCGCCCGCTGCGGCCGCGCGAAACGAGCCACCGGCCCAGACGGCGTTGTCCGCCGCGTCGCGCAGGCGAAACGCGGTCAGCGCGCTGCCATCCATCAGGTTCATGCCGATCCAGTCCCAACCGACGGCTTGAGATGGCAGCAGTGACTGGCTCCATTCATGGTCGAGCCAGGCCGCGTTCGGGGCGTTGGCGTCCAGCTCAAACGGCTGGCCTTGCAGCGTGATCTGGCCTTGCACCGCCAATTGCGGCAGGCTGTAGTAGTAGCTGGCCTGCGTCGCCTCAGGTCCTTTGCGCGACAAGCCGCCATCGCCTTGCAACAGCCAGCTTTGCGTTTCGGTGCACTGCAGGTCCAGGCTGAAGTCACGGCCTGCGACGCGGGCGCGGTAGCTTGATCGCTGCCCCGCGCCTGTGTTCATCCCCGTCGTTGCCTGATCTGCCTCGCGCTTGAGCGACCAGTTGCGCAGTCGCAGATCGGTGTCGGCCTCGCTCGCTGCCGCCAGGTCGATCTCGGCAGCGCCCGAGGCGCGCGCAATGCGCTGGTCATGCCAGAGCTTTTTGCCCTGCACATCGGTCACCGCGGCGTGGGCAAAGATCAATTGCTTGGCTGCAAAGCGCGAACGCAGCGCCTGCGTGGCGCTCACCCGGGAGCGAAAGAAGGTTACTTGAAAACCAAAGTCCCGCCCGCCCGATCGCGCGTGGCCGGTCAAGTACCACCACTCGATCGCAAAGTCGGGGTGGCTGCCCAGATCCCGCGGTGCTTGCAGCCGGCGCGGCGCAAGCACGGGCGTTGCGCTGCCTTGCGCCAGCACGGGGCCGGGCCATAGCGCGGCGCCCAGGCCGCTGGCCAGCAGATGTCGTCGCAACCGATCCAATGTTTCGGGCGCCATGGCAAGCTCAGGCCAACTGGGCCTGTAGTTGCTCTTGCGACGCGCTGCAGTCGCCAAAGTGCTGCTGCACCCAGCTGGGGTCAAAGTAACTGGCCAGGTAGCGCTCGCCGCAATCGCACAGCAGCGAAAGAATAGCGCCTTGCTGGTTCTGCGAGCGCATCTCGCTGGCCAGGGCCAGCATGCCGATGAAATTGGTGCCGGTTGAGGGCCCCACCTTGCGCCCGAGTAGCTGCGACAACACCCGCATGGCGGCCACCGAATCGACGTCGCTCACTTCCATCATGCGGTCAACCAGGGTGCGGATAAAGCTGGGCTCCACGCGAGGCCGGCCAATGCCTTCGATGCGTGAGCCTGCTGCGGTCAAGCGGGTGTCGCCGCTGCGGTGGAATTCGCCAAAGACCGAGCCCTGCGGGTCCGCCACACAGACCTGGGTGGCGTGGCGCTGGTGGCGCACATAGCGGCCAATGGTGGCGCTGGTACCGCCGGTGCCCGCGCCCACCACAATCCAGCGCGGCACCGGGTGGCGCTCGCGCGCCATCTGCGTGAACATGCTTTGTGCAATGTTGTTGTTGCCGCGCCAGTCGGTGGCGCGCTCGGCGTAGGTGAATTGGTCCATGTAATGGCCACCGGTTTGCTCGGCCAGCGCGCGCGCTTCCTCGTAGACCGCATTGGCGCTGTCCACCAGATGGCAGCGTCCGCCATAAAAGGTGATCTGGGCGATCTTCTCGGGCGAGGTGTTTCTGGGCATCACGGCGATGAAGGGCAAACCGAGCAGTCGTGCAAAGTAGGCCTCGCTCACCGCGGTCGAGCCGCTGCTCGATTCCACCACGGTCGAGCCCGCGTGCAGCCAGCCATTGCACAGCGCATACAGGAACAGCGAGCGCGCCAGTCGGTGCTTGAGGCTACCGGTTGGGTGGGTCGATTCGTCCTTCAAATACAGGTCGATGCCATCTCGGGCGAAACCTGGCAAGGGCAGGGCGATCAGGTGCGTGTCGGCGCTGCGCTGGTAGTCGGCTTCAATCAGCGCAATGGCGGTGTGCAGCCAGTTCATCGCGGGCTTAGGGCCTGTCCATGAATAAGCTGTGCATTTGGCCGCCGGATTTGGGATGCAATGCTACGGCAGCAAAGCGTGCCGTGCAGCTCTGCTGCACAAGCGATTTGCAACGACGCAGTGCGCCCAAAGGTGGTGAGCCAAATGTGCATGTTATTTGTGGACAGGTCCTCACTTCAGGCTGCCCGATAAAAACTGCGCCAGACGCTCGCTCTTTGGGTTGGCCAGCACCTGGGCCGGGTTGCCCTCTTCTTCGATCAAGCCCTTGTGCAAGAAAATCAGGTGGTTGGACACATCGCGCGCAAAGCCCATTTCATGGGTCACTACCACCATGGTGCGGCCCTCCAGGGCCAGCGTTTTCATGACCTTGAGCACCTCGGACACCAACTCGGGGTCAAGCGCACTGGTGGGCTCGTCAAACAGCATGACTTCGGGCTCCATCGCCAGCGCGCGGGCAATGGCCACGCGCTGCTGCTGACCGCCGCTCATGTGCGCCGGGTAGCGGTCTTCCAGGCCGGCCAGATCGACCCGCTTGAGGTATTTGCGCGCAATCTCCACGGCCTCATCGCGCGGCACATTCATCACATGCACCGGCGCTTCAATGATGTTTTGCAGCACCGTCATGTGTGCCCACAGGTTGAAATGCTGGAACACCATCGCCAGCTTGGTGCGCATGCGCTGCAACTGTTTGGGGTCCGCCGCACCGAGTTCGCCATTGCTGCCTGCCACCAGTTCGAGCTCTTCACCGGCCACCACGATACGGCCCTGGTGCGGTTTTTCCAGCAGGTTGATGCAGCGCAAAAACGTGCTCTTGCCTGAACCCGAACTGCCAATGATGCTGATCACATCACCGGCATGGGCGGTCAGCGAGACACCCTTGAGCACCTCGACACTGCCGAAGCGTTTGTGAATGTTGTCGGCCTGGAGTTTGATAGTGGAGAGGATCATGGTCGGGTCATTTTGACAGGCAGAGAATAAAAAAACTCAGGCGCCCAGCAACTCGCCGGTTCTGAAGGCAGTGGCGCCGGCAATTTTGCCCAGTTCGCCGCCGGTGGTGATGTAGCGGTCACGGATGCGCGCATAAAAGACGCCGTCCACACCGGCCAGCACGCGCTGCGTCTGGTTGGCTATCGGGTCAATCACCTCGGCCACCAGGTCGCCCGCGTGCAGGCTCTGGCCCACCTCGGCCGCAAATACCACCAGGCCCGGGCTTGGCGCCCTGAGCGTTTCCGAACCCGCCAGCGGTGTCGGTTGGCATTTGAAGGCGGGCACAGCGGGTGACTGGTCACAAGCCAGCATTTCGATATGCTGCAGCCAGTCAACGATGGCGGCAGCATCCTGCTGCGCCAGGGCGTGACTCACGTCAAGCTCACCGCGCAACTCTATCGTGGTGCTGCAACAGCCTTGTGGCAACGCCAGTTGGCGACCCAGATCGGAAAAAATCTCCGACAGCCGCCACCAGGCGCCCGAGAGACATTCGTCGAACGGTCCGCTGCCAGAATTCTTCGCCAGCAAGATCGCCTCGCTGCCCAGAAAACGCGCCAGCGGTTCCAACTGCGGCCAGCAGGCTTCTTCAGTGTAGAAATGCAGCACGCCTTCACAGTCGCAATGCAGGTCGAGCACAAAATCGGCGTCATGGGCCAGTGTCAGCAATCTGTGGCGCAAGCTCTGCAGCTCCGTGCCGGGCAGCCAGCCACCCAGGTAGCTGCCGATCGCGCTGCGCACCAGGGCCACATTCTTCTTGGGGTCATCGCCCAGCGCATCGCGCACCAGCGGCCCGACGGCGCGCGCCAGGTCCGGGTAATGGCGGTTGAAGTTCTCAGATGTGTCGAGATCAAAGCGGCCCATCGGCTTGTGATCCACCCGCTGCGCCAGTCCGAGCGGATTGGCCACCGGAACCAAAATGACTTCGCCAAGAATCTGGCTCGCTGCCTCTGCCGCTTCGAGCAAGGCGCGCAGATGGTGCGCCACCAGCATGCCCGGCAATTCTTCGGCATGCAGGCTGGCCTGAATGTAGACCTTGGGGCCGTTAGCGGGCTGACCAAAGTGAAAGCTGGTCAAGGTCCGGGTGCTGCCCAGGCTGCCAGGCAGCAGGGGATGATCAATGCGAAGCATGGGGATTGAATATTCCTGGGATCAAATCTTGCGGGGCGCCAGGTACGCCAGCAGGCGAGCCTCGCTGAACTTGAAGAAGCCGATCAGGCAAAAAGAGGCTGTGAGGTAAATGGCAGCGGCAGCCAGATAGGCCTCAAACGGCAGGTAGTAGTCCGAATAGATGCGGCTCGCCGCCGCTGTCACGTCCAGCATTGAGGGCACGGCGCTGGCCAGGCTGGTGGCGTGCAGCATCATCACCACCTCGTTGCTGTAGGCTGGCAGTGTGCGCCGCATCGCGCTGGGCAGCACGATGTGCAGCATGACCTTGAAGCGGTTCATGCCATAGGCCTGTGCGGCTTCAATCTCGCCGGCGGCGGTCTCGCGAATGGCGCCGGCCAGCATCTCTGCGGTGTAGCCCGCGGTATTGAGGCTAAAGGCCAGCAGCGCACAAAAGAACGCATCCTTGAAATGGGTCCACGGCCACACGGTGTCCCAACGCGCTTGAATCCACTCCAGCTGGCCCAGGCCGTAATAGATCAGGTAGACCTGAATCAACAAGGGCGTGCCGCGAATCACATAGGTGTAGACGCCAACCACCCAGCGCAGCGGCGCCCACGGGCCGGTCAGGGCCAGCGCACACAAGAGCGCCAGCACCGCGCCCACCGCCAATGACGAAAATAGCAGGCCCAGCGTGGTCAGGATGCCGTTGCCGTAGAGCGCGAGGTTCTGCGGCTCGAAGATGACGGCGAAATTCATTAGAGTTGCACCCGCTTGGTACCCAGGCTGTAACGGGCGTTGAGCCGGCGCAGCACCCAGAGCGACACCGTGGTGTAGATCAAGAAGAGCGCAGCGGTGAATAAAAAGTAGGCAAATGGCGAGCGCGTGGCGGCGCTGGCCTGCTTGGCCAGGTAGGTCATTTCCTGCAAGCCAATCAGGCTCACCAGCGCGGTGGCCTTGATCAACACCAGCCAGTTGTTGGTGAAGCCCGGCAGGGCGTAGCGCACCATTTGCGGGGCAGTGATGCGCATGAAGGTTTGCATGCGGCCCATGCCAAAAGCCCAAGCGGCTTCGGCCTGGCCCTTCGGGATAGCCAGAATGGCACCGCGAAAAGTCTCGGTCATGTAGGCACCGTAGATAAAACCGATGGTCAGCACGCCGGCCAGGAACGGGTTGATGTCCACCGTGGCTTCGCTGCCCATGGCTTCAAGCAAACTGTTCAGACCGATGGTGCCGCCATAGAAAACCAGCAGCATCAGCACCAACTCAGGGATGCCGCGGATGATGGTGGTGTAGAGCGTGGCCAAGGCCACCAGAACCGGGCGGCCCGAGAGCTTGGCGCCGGCACCGGCCAGTCCCAGCAAAACCGCCACCACCAAGGCGGCCAGCGACACGCCCACCGTGAGCACAGCACCCTGCAAGATAGAGCTGTAGTAAGAACTCATCGGCGCGCTTGTGGCTGGCGGTCGCTGTTGGCTAGTGGCTGCTTACTTGCCGTAAACGTCAAACTTGAAGTATTTGTCGTTGATCTTCTTGTAGCTGCCATTGCCCCGGATCGTCTTGATGGCGGTGTTCAATTCGTTCTTTAGCGCCGTGTCGCCCTTGCGCAGGCCGATGCCAGCACCAACACCGAAGTATTTTTCAATGTAGAGCTCGGGGCCCACCAGGTTGTAGTCCTTGCCTTCTGGCTTGCTCAGGAAGCCACCCGTGACTTCTACAAAGTCGGCCACGGTGCCGTCCAGACGACCGGACTTGATGTCCAGGTAGACCTGGTCTTGGGCTTCGTAAGCGACCACGTCAACGCCTGCGGTCTTGAGTTCGCCCATGGCGTATTTTTCTTGGGTGCTGCCCTTGAGCACGCCGATCTTCTTGCCCTTGAGCGAGGCCGGGCCATCAAACTTGACGTCTTTCTTGACCACCACGCGGCTTGGCGTGTTGTAGTACTTGTTGGTGAAGTCAATGACTTTCAGGCGGTCGGCGGTGATCGACATCGAGCTGATGATGACGTCGTATTTTTTGGCCTGCAGGCCTGGAATCATGCTGTCCCAGACTTGTTCGACGAACACGCATTTGCGCTTGATCTGCTCGCACAGCGCACTGGCGATGTCGACGTCGAAGCCGGTTGGCTTGCCGTCGGCGGTCTTGAAGGTGAAGGGTTCATACGTTGGGTCGATGGCGACTTTGAGGTCTTTGCCTTGCGCAAAAGAGACGACGCAGAGCGATCCCAATGCGACAGCGAGCAGGAGTTTTTTCATCAATAAATCCTAAAAAAGCCGCGGACTGGCAACGGCATGGTAAAAAATGAACAGAGATTTCATTCTACGTTCTGTGAATTGTGAAAAATGGCATGGTTTTCCATAGGCCTTGGGTTTTCATTCACCAAAGTCATGAGATTTAAGCAAAACTTAACTTGCGCTAACGCAGAGAACCACAGAACTGAGTCGGAGTCGAAAGTGCGAGTGCTTGGGGCAGGCACAATGCGCTCATCTTCAGGGCTATGATGATGTCGTGATTTGCCTGGCAAACCAGCTCATCAACAGCTCATTTCTGCACCATTTTTATCAAGGGGTTCGATCGGATGCCGAACACGTTGTTCCTACATTTGACGTCTTTGCGACAAATACGGGCTGCCGACAGTGTTGTGGTCGCTGGTGCGCGACGTGTTCGACAAGCTGCAAGACTGGGTCGTTCGCAACGACGCACCCGGTCTGTCAATGCGCCTTGGCGCACCGAATGAAGCGTCGCTAAAAATATGCCATTCGCCCTTGATCTTTTTCGCACTGGGTGGATGGTCATCGGAGCCTTATTGGTCCTGGCTTTGATCGTGTGGCAAAGCACACGCTTGTGGACGACGCAGCGCCGACTGGCAGCGCAGTATCGTTTTGTGCTGGTGCAAAAGAAGCGCCTCAGAGAAAGTGAATTTCGCTGGAAATTTGCCATTGAAGGCTCAGGCGATGGCTTGTGGGACTGGAATGTAAGCGATGGAAGCGTTTTTTTCAGCGCCCAGTACAAGCAGATGCTGGGCTTGATGGCGTTCGAGATGGGCAACGAATTGCAGGAATGGGCGGGGCGCGTTCACCCCGACGACAAGGCGGCCAGCCTGACTGCCTTGCAGGCTTACCTGGATGGCCAAACCCCGGTGTATGCCGCTCAATACCGCATGCGCTGCAAGGATGGCAGCTACAAGTGGATTCTCGACCGTGGCACGGTGGTCAGCCGCAGCGAGGCCGGCAAACCGTTGCGCGTGATAGGCACCCACACCGACATCAGTGCGCACAAGCAGGTCGAGGAAAAGCTTCAACTCGCCGCCAGCGTCTTTACCCACGCGCTTGAAGGCATCATGATCACTGATGCGCAGGGCGTGATCATTGACGTTAATCAGGCCTTCACTCGCATCACCGGCTACGAACGCGATGAAGTTCTGGGCCGCAACCCGCATATCTTGAGCTCAGGACGGCAGAGCCAAGAGTTCTACGCTGCGATGTGGCGCGATCTACTGGTCAAAGGTTGGTGGTATGGCGAAGTATGGAACCGGCGCAAAAACGGTGAGGTGTATGCGCAGCTGCAAAACCTCAGCGCGGTGCGCGATGCCCAGGCTCAGACCCGCCAGTACGTTTCACTGTTCTCCGACATTACCGCGCTCAAAGAACATCAGCAGCAACTGCATCACCTGGCCCATTTCGACGCGCTGACCGGCCTGCCCAACCGCCTGTTGCTCGCTGACCGCCTGCAGCAGGGCATGTCGCGGGCGCAGCGGCATGGCCAAGTGCTCGCGCTGGCCTTTCTGGACCTGGACGGGTCCAAGTTGATCAACGATAGCCATGGGCATGAAGCAGGGGATCACTTGCTGTTGACGCTGGCGAGCCGCATGCAGAAGGCGCTGCGCGAAGGCGACACTCTGGCCCGCCTGGGCGGCGACGAGTTTGTCGCGGTGATGCTCGATCTGGCCGATTTGGCGGCCTGCGAGCCCGTGCTGCGGCGCCTTCTGGCCACCGTCGCCCAGCCGGTGCAGTTTGCCCAGCACCAGCTACAGGTGTCGGCCAGTGTGGGTGTGAGTTTCTATCCGCAGTGCCAGGCGGTGGACGCCGACCAGTTGCTGCGCCAGGCAGACCAGGCCATGTACCAGGCCAAGTCGGCGGGCAAGAATCGTTACCAGGTCTTTGAGATGGATTGATTTCGGCGTGGTATCTTTAATTTTGGCTGCTAGCCCACATCCAGCATGCCTAAGTAGCTATCTTATTGATAGTTTTTTGGCATGACGTCGATGGCGCGCACTCTTCTCTTGCGCCGCCTCACCAGTCTTCCTTCACCGCCAGGTCCTTGGCACGCCGGTCGCCGGTGAGGCGCTCGAACATGCGCTGGTCGATGGCGATGGCGCCGCTTTGGCGGGCATCGTCGCGCCACACGCCTGCTACATAAAAAATAGCTGGTTGCGCACTATCGACGAGGGCTAGAGCCTGAAATGATGCTGAAATTGGGGCGAGGCACGGCGATTGACATCGGTGCCATGATCGAGAACCCGGGCTCCCGGGTTCCCCAGCTATTCACCCCCAACCACGTCGGCGCCCAATGAAATCAACGATCTTCGCTCTTGAAATCACATTTTTGTAATGGCGTGAATTGCTAGCTTAGTGAATTTATGCGTGGTAAATGTTGTGATACAGTAGTGGCGTGTTCATTAAAGTCACCCGCCGCGGCCCCAATCACTACGTCCAACTCGTAGAGGC